>CEAF01048906.1_pt1 | contig 10202 bp, 8 predicted proteins | sample 557431 | NCBI WGS metagenome assembly CEAF01 (sample SAMEA3182068, study PRJEB8094) | gut metagenome | biome: human; feature: gut; material: Stool; isolation source: human stools | place: Canada | collected 2013-11-18 | reverse complement strand
GGATGCAGTCCAGGAAGAAGGCGTTCTGCTTCATGTTATGCTGTTTCAGATACTCCTTGAACTGCTCGAACAGTTCCTCGGGCACTTGAAAGGCCACCGTCCTCTGCTTTCCGTCCATTTTTCTGTCCCCTCCATTTTCGTAGTAGTTTGTGAGAAGTTCTGTCATGAATTCGCTCAGGGATTTTCCGGACTCCTCCTGCTCCTGCCGGATGCGTGTGTGCAGGGAAACCGGGATCTGCGCGCATAGGTTCTTTTTCGGTTCCATACCGACGCCCCCTTTGTCCTGAATTGCAAAGCAAGTATATCCAAAGCAAGGTGGGAAAGCCATTCACAATACCCAACGAAGAACAACGCCGAAATGAAAGCACAAGTGATAAGTTCTTTCGCTGAACTTTGGGTGGTCATTTTCCCCGACTACATGTATAATCAAGGCAACTTGATCATGGAGGGATCTGAGATGAAACGGTGCCAGTGGGCGGACCCAAGCTCGGAATTATACATCGCCTATCATGATAACGAATGGGGTCAGCCGGAGCATGATGACCGCAAGCTCTTTGAGATGTTGACTCTGGAGAGTTTTCAGGCAGGCTTGTCCTGGCTGACGATCCTGAAAAAGCGAGAGGCGTTCCGCCTGGCTTTTAACGGCTTCCAGCCGGATGTGGTCGCCCTGTATGGTCCGGAGAAGGTGGAGGAACTGATGGCTGATGCAGGCATCGTCCGCAACCGGCGTAAGATCGAGGCTGCGATCCGCAATGCCGGGGTATATCTCTCCATTCAGAAGGAGTTCGGTTCCTTTGACTGCTATCTCTGGGCATTCACGGGTGGTAAAGTCATCCTGAATACGGATGATGAAACGCGCACCCACACAGAGCTGTCTGACCGTATCTCCAAAGACTTGAAGCGCCGGGGCATGAGCTTCGTCGGTACCACGATCGTCTATGCGTTCCTGCAAGCTGTGGGTGTGGTCAACGACCATGAACTGTCCTGCTTCTGTCATCCGAATCATCCATAGAGAACTGCCGCGCAGATCCCCCACATGATGAACTCCACGCAGGGAATTGCAACACTGTTGCCAAGTGCCTTGTAGCGGGCGGAGTCCGAGGCGCCGGGGAGATCCGTCCAGCCATCCGGGAAACCCTGGAGCCGTTCGCATTCCAAAGGAGTCAGGCGGCGGATCAAGCGAGGGGCCTTTTCCGTACATTTATCCGGCTTTCCGCTTGATAGAATCAGCTTGTCTTGCGATACATATTGATTTCCAACGCCCTTTTCATCTCCTCTGCATAATGCACCAACTGTATCTTGATAAGATCCACATATTGCATGGCGGTCAGTTGCGGTCAATGTAAAGGTGATATCCTCCTGATATCCGATTCCATTGCCTCCATTGAGCTGCTTTCGGTCGATGGCGTTTCCTGTGATGCAGAAGACCTCCGGGGTTTCCTGTTCCACCAGTGGAAGGTTATTGCCTCCGGTTCCCGCACGGGCGGAAAGGGTCGGAGCAACGGTGTGCGGCCCAGTATATCTGGCATCGATTCCGTGGTTTTCATACACCAGAGGTTGATGCCCGTGTTCCTGCGCCCGCAGGGTCCCGGTGACATCCTCTGTGCAGTCCATTACACGGCCACCCTGATCGTTCAGACATAGGACTGAAGGCATGCAGTTCCCGCCGGCTGTTCCTTTCAGTGTGGGGGAAAGCGTTTCGGAATAGCCGATACTCCCAGCTTTGGCCCCAGCTCCCGCAGAAAAACCTGCAATAAAGGTTTGCTGTTTCATCCCGGGCTGTGCTTGGAGCGCACCAGAAAGATCATGCAGATCCCGTACCTCGTCTCTTTGGTTTGCTGCAAAAGCCACGACAGCAGCTGGTGGGAGCATCACTCCGTTTCGTCCTGTGGACATCCCGCAGTTTGTTCCGAGGGTAGCAGCGACCTGCTCGGTGAGGTCACCATTATAACCATCTACACCGATGGCCTCACCTGTGATAAACGTCTGCATCTGCATATTGCTGGTGGCCATCAGTGCGCCGGATACACCATGCAGATCGATCCCCTCATCCCTCTGGTTGATGTGATAGGCTTTCATCTCCGTTATCCGGAAGTCCATCGGGATCAGGCCCGTCTGGACCATCAAGGCCCACTCCAACTGCTCCGGCAGCAGCTTGTCACGCTCCTTCGCTCTGCGTAGGATGCCAAGGCAGGCTTTTTTGCTCAAATCGTATTTTTCGTCGGGATTGTACTCCAGAATATTGGATAAATCACATCTGACCGACTCTCTGGGGGCTACTCCAGTATTGAGCGGCGGGCCATCCTCCCGCCATGGGGAACGGAATTCCCAGTAATGGCATCCAAACAGGTCCACATGACCTTTGGATAGATCCAGATGGAAATAGGGGATGGAGATCAGTGCGGACAGGGATACGGTCTTACTTTTGTGTCTCGGAGGTCTCTCAGGTATTTCATCAGCCTCCAGCGAAAACAGTATCATCTGGCCGTCGCTGTTGTAGTTTTGCATATTCAAGCCTCCCATCTAAGATATCAAACAGGAGCTGGGGCGCGAGGAGGCCGGCAAAGTCTGCCACCAGAAAAATGCGTTTTCTCCGCTGAGCGACGCCCCAGAACTGGGCGTCCAGACAGCGCCACGCCAGAGAGAAACCATTTTCTATCACGGTCTCACCAGCGTCTGGCCATGAGTAAGGATAGGGTCGTGGGACATCCACACTAATATCATGGATACGAATGATCTCCTCCAGCACGATGCGGAAATCCTCTCCTTTGGGCGATCCGCTGCTGAACGCACCTGGTACATTCTCCCAGCACATCCAGCGGGGGCGGATATCAGCGCCGGTCCGGCCCCGTTCTCTTTCCGCTGTTCGCATCTCTTTTACGATGCGGATCTGCTCCATAAAAAGGCCGGAACGGGCGCCAGATAATCCGGCGCGGGTGCCGGCCACACTCAAGTCCTGACACGGGCTACCTCCACAGATGATGTCTACTGGGAATAGCAACCTGCCGCTCATCTTCGTAATGTCGCCCTTCTGGGCCATGCTCGGGAACCGCTGTTCCGTGACTTTCATGGGGAACGGCTCGATCTCGCTGGCCCAGAGTGTTTTGATCCCATATCGCTCCGCCGCAAGGGGGAAGCCGCCAATGCCGTCAAACAGGCTTCCCATGGTCAGGGCGTTCATTTCGTCACCGCCGCTGCGATCGTCTGAGTGGTATGCACCGCAGCCTGAGCGGTATAGACCGCGCTCATAATATTGGCGTGGGTCGTGGTATCCAGTCCGAAGGTCCCGGCAATCCTTGGGACCTCGCCTGCGGAGAGCATGAGGCCCAGGCCCAAAAGGGCATGTTCCCGGAAGACCATCAGACCCGCCACCAGAATGATGGCCTGAAGGAATGCGGTCAGGCACAGACCTATGACCTGCTTGATCCACTGTACGAAGCCGTCCACATAACCTCTGGGGATGCTGAACATATACAGGCTGCCAACGGCGATCTGGATGAGCAGGATGCCGCCCCGCTTCAGGTTTGCGAAAAAGACCTTGATCACTGCGTAGGCCATAAGGATGATGCAAAAAAGCAGCATGATGGGACTTGTGATCACACCGAATCCAAAGTCCAGTGTCACCTCGGCCATGTCCGCGATGCTCTCCACGCTGCTGAGGTCCGTGATGATCTGCTGGCCCACATCTCCGATGCTGGTTCCATATCCGGTCAGCCCCGCGCTGAAGGTTCCCTGAAGGGAGATGGCCAGCGCATAGAGTCGGACCGGCAGGACCGAGAACAGGCTTGCGGCCAGAAATCCCTTGATGGCATTGAGTGCCGTCTGCTTGAGGTTGGCACGACCTGTGGAATATTCGATGCCGAACTCAAAGGCGCAGACCACCAGACTGATGCCGTACATGGCCCAGCCCAGCTGAGAGAAGAACCGCACGACCGCCTGCACCCATTCCAATTCAAATAGTTCGACCCCCATATTTCCCATGGCTGCGAAGAAGTTACCCAAAAAGCCGACCACCTGTCCATAGAACCAGTCGATCAGGTTGTCCATGATGGTGGCGGCGACAAAATCCCAGATAAAAATAGAGACTCACCTCGCTGTCACAGGGCCATGCCAGCTGAGGGATGGGGCCGCGCAGCTGGCACGGCCCCATATATTTTTTTTACATCGTCTGCTCCCACCGCGGTCGATCCGTCTGGACCTGCTCCTGGAAGACCTCCAGATAACTTCCTACTGCGTCAGACAGTTCCTGATAATCCCGGCTGCTGGGCTGATAGACATACCAGGCTACTTTCGCGTAGTTGTCCCATAGGTGGGGGATGACCCCATCTCTGAAATTGGGATTGCTTGTGTGCTTTTTCCCCAAAAGGTCTGAAAACCGCAGAACAAGGTTATCCACGGCACCCTCGTCTCGATTCAGGATAGTCAGGCGAAGAGCGTCGTACTGGCTGGTGATATGGGTGGAGATAAATTCGACCTTGGCCCGGTTCATCTCACTCAGCCGCACATAGCAGGCCCGCCCAACATAGGTGGCATCCGGATAAATGGGGCTGACGATCTTCCTCAGTTCCTGCTCAAATGCATTGATACCCATGCCTTAGATCCCCACAATGCCCCAGATATAGTTGGGGGCCAGCAGAACGAAGATCAGGCAGACGAACAGGATGGCGGGGCCAGTCCACTCAAACTGTCCATGCTTACGGTAGTCGAAGTAGCACATAGCCAGTTTGACAAAAAACGCGACCGCCAGGATCATGCTCAATGCAGGGAACACCACGCTGTCCACCACTGTCTTGATCTGACTGGCGGCATCGGTCCAGGTCTGCTCCACAGCTCCGGCCACATCGCCGCCGGTGGCAAAGGCGGGGACCGCACAGGTCATCGCCAGAACGAGAGCGGGCAGAAGATATCTCACCCAATTTTTGATACGCTTCATAATGACACCTCCGAAAAAATAGGAGGACCGTCCCGGTCAGGACGGTCCTCTCTGGGATGATAGGGGCTTAATAGCCGGTGCGGGGCAGGGGCTTGGAGGGCTTGTAGACTTTGGTCACCCACCGGCTGGTGGCCATGATCCACTGGCCGTCATAAACTCCGCCCACATCGGCCTGATTGGTAAACTGGCTCCCTCCGGTAATCCAGGAGACCACCTTGCAGTACACCTGCGGAGCCTCCACCTGCCGGAAGTTTCCGGGGACGACGCCGAAGGACACCATGAACTGCGTCACACACTCGTTGGAGGCGAGGCCCAACGCAGCAGGTGAGGCGTCCAGTACGTAGTTCTGCTGAGTGGAGAGGTTGTCTGCCAGAACACGCCAGTTCTCGCCGCTGAGATTGGTCCGGTACACGATTTTGTAGTTGCCGGGTACATTGTAGGTCCCGGTGACGATCCGTTCCATCCGCACCGCCTGGGTGGGCAGCGTATCCCGCCAGTAGAAGGAGGTCAGGCTTGTGGTGGAATTGTTGCCGATGCTGCTGAGGTCATAGCGGATCTGTTGACCGGGCATGACTTCCACATAGCCGGTCTTTTTGATGCTCACATTGGTGTAGAGACTCTTGTTGGTCATAGCCGCCTTGACGATCTGGCCCTCGTGCTCGATTTCCACCTCAATGGGCGTTTTATCCAGGCCATAGAAGTCCGCCGCCTTGGATTCAATGATCTTATACCGGCCCAGAGGCAGGGGCTTGGAAACCGCCCGTCCATTCTTGTCCGTCTGGATGGTATCCACCAGATTTCCGGTGCGGTAGTGGTAGATCTCAAACACCGTGCCGGGAATGGGTGTGCCGGCGGGCCAGCCGTTCATGCTGTTGTAGTCGGCGCTGGTCTTGGTGATTTGGATCTGGCCCGTGATGGGGGTATTTTCCCACTCCACCTCGGTGGTCTCGCCGGACTTCACATAGATGGTTTTCTTCTGTGTGTCGGGAACATAGCCCTCATTCTCGAGTTCCCGCAGATAGTAACGGCCGGGTTCCAAATCCTCGAAGCGGGCATAGCCCCGGTCATCGGTGGTCTGCTGGTCGATGGGGGTGTTGGTGCTGTCATAGAGCAGGAAGGTCACTCCGTAGATCCCATCCCCGGTGATGCTGTTGGTCTTGTGGAGCAGGATTCCAGAGACTGCCCGGTTGGTCACCACCACAGGCTGCGCCTTGCCATCCTCTACCTCAAAGTAGTGAGGCGTGCTGTCCAGGCGGAATCCATCCGGTGCCTGGATCTCTACGGCATAGTAGCTGCCATCCTCCAGGGTGACTGTGACTTTGCCAGTCTTGTCCGTTGTCACAGTATCCACCAGTTCATCATCCAGCTTACGAATCTCAAAAGTGGCGTTGGGAAGCCGCTGGTCACGGTCTGCCTCATTGACCTTGATGATCTCCACGCCGCCAATGGGGGCATTGTAATAGCGATAGGTAATCCGCCGCTTTTACTGAACAGGTGATGTTCAGCAGTCAGAGCGGATTTTCCCCCGCTTCGCACCGTGCATGCGACTTTCACCGCACACGGCGCTCCATCAATGCAGATTGATTGTTGCGTGTATGTGAAATAACCAGTTTTTCCCTGTAACCGATAATTTTCTTCTGTGCTTTCACATCAAATTGGCTAACGTCTTGGCTGGGGTCGTTCACTGCCATGAAGCATTTCTTATGGAGCGAAACCAGATTATTGACGCGGTTTACCTTATTCAACGGGAGATTCGGGTTAATGCGGTGTGCCCACGGTGTGCTGGAAATGAGCCAGCCCCCGCAGACGCGGCACTTGAGCTTGTCGCGGTTGAGAGCATAGGCCCTGTTCATGATGAACTCAAAATTGTTGAGTTTCCCCCAGTTGCCATAGCTAATGGCCCTTGCCGATTTGTCCGAGTATAACTCGTCGAGACGCGCTTGGATTTTCCGCTTTTTCGTGCGCTCGAAGTTGATTTGCCTCCCAGTCTCGGTATAGGGCGTTTCGTCTTGATCTTTGGCGGGGGTCTTTTCCCATTTGCAAAAGGTGAGAGCGGTAAAGCCGATGTAGATGTCGCGGTATTGGATAGAGGGAATTTTCTGTTTATATTGCTGGTGGACACGGGGAAGGTTTTGCACCTCATTTGCTGGAATCCATTTCCCGTTGTACTGCTTTAGACGGCGCATTGCCGTAAGTTGCAGCCATCTGCTGTATTTCTTCATGGCAATATTCACCCACGTACAGCATTGGTAATATTGGATAATCCCTCTGATTTGGCTGTTGATGCGGTTGACTGCTCCAATCATCTGCTCCCGGCTGTAGTTGCGCGGGATTTTCTTGATGTCCTCCGCAATTTTCTCAGCTTTCCGCTTTAATCGTTCCCGATCTGGAATCGTCCGTGGAATGTAGCCCCGGCGGGATTTTCCCCGAACCATTTTGAACTCGTAGCCTAAAAATTTGATGTGTTTCTTCCGGATGTCTGTTATCAGCGTTTTCTCTTGGGATAATGTCAGCTTCATCTTGCTTTGGAGAAAAACTTGCAGTCGAGCTTTCCAGTCCTCTGCGTGGGCGCGGGTGTCCGTGGCGATGACAAAATCGTCAGCATACCGGACAAGATAGCCTGGAGTCAGGTGCGTCCGCTTTCGCAATGCAGCATATCGGCTTTGCTCCTGCGTGTAGCAATGTCTGGTGCGTTTGGTTTCCCATTGCTTTGACACCCATTCGTCCAAGATATCCAGATAGACATTAGCCAGCAGTGGACTGATAAGCCCGCCCTGCGGCGTTCCTTCCTCGTTGACCTCGCATTCGCCCATGACCCCGGCTTTCAGCATGGCCTTGATGATTTGTATAACCCGCCTGTCCTTTACGCCCATATGGTAAAGGCGTTTCAGGAGAATGGCGTGGTCGATGCGGTCAAAGCATTTGCTGATATCGCCCTCAACAATCCAGTAGTGGCCTGTATTGTGCATAATGATGTCTATGCGTTCCAGTGCCATCGCTGCGTCCCGCATGGGGCGGAACCCATAGGAGTGGGCAAAGAACTGCGCTTCAAAAATCGGTTCCAGCACGATCCGCATGCACTCCTGTACGATTCTGTCCCGCATGGTGGGAATCCCCAGCGGGCGTTTTTCGGTTTTTCCTGGTTTGTCGATGTAGACCCGGCGTATCTTTTGTGGCTCAAAATGTCTGAAGGCACTCTGTATCTCCTTAACCACCTGTGGAAAAGGTTTTTGCAGATAATCCCGCATGGTCTTGGAATCTACACCGGGCGTTTCGCTGCCGTGGTTGCTTTTGATGTTGTGTATTGCTGTGATAATAGTTGCTTCTGCTGACATGACTTCCAGAAGGCCCTTGAACGCCGGCCTCCCTCCGGCATTATAAATTTCCTTGCTGTGCTGATACAGCTTATCCTGGATCTCGCGTAGTTGGGTTTCGGTTGCTGGGTAGCCGAATTGTTGTGCCATAACGCACCGCCTCCCTTCGGAATTGGTGTTTCTGGTGTTAGTCAGGTATGCCTACGGCTTCCTCGACTTTCTGTTCACATACAATCTGCACTAACTATGCCCCTTCGCTCCGTCCGCCTTATTATTGCGGACATCATCGCTACTACGGGCTGCTGCCCCATGGATTAACAGGCCATTTCCTGCCTGTGCGGCGAAGGTGTCACTTCACTTACTTCAATTACTTGAAGTGCCGTCCATGGTTCCTTTGTTCCCTATGCTTTAGCTTTCCATATCGGTTTTAGCCCATCCCTTTGGCCCGGCTGCCATCTTTGGCTTGTGTGATTTTCTACCAAAGACATTCGACCTTATTGGTTTTCTGCCGTTTTCCACCACTTCAAATTTCAACGGCGGCAGCACTCCACATGGGAGCGGATGGCTGTTTCATCATCCTACCCTTTACGAGCCGTACACTCAGGACTTACGTCGGTTGCAACAAAACATACTGGACATGACCGATTTATAGCCTCCTGCGGGCATGGCCGTCTCAGACCACGTATCCGCTCTTCACCGAGCTTCGTACATCCCATATGACACTATGGGCGCACGTCGGAGCATTAGAGTTTTGATTACCCGTCACACCGGGGTTGGCAGGAACTGCCCCTGCCCAATCAAACATAGAGTTCAGATTTTCTCATTTTCTGAGAATATCTGCCTTGTTTTGTTGCGTATTTCTACGCAGATTGTCAAGGAACAAAGCGCACGAAGGTCAAGGTCTGGGTATCCGCAGGATCAACCACCACTGTCTGGGTCTGGGTGGCCGGATCAATGGTGTAGCCGGGGATGGTCTTTACCTCCTTGGCTACGATGGTCCCGGTGATCCCGGTAATCCGGATCTCACCGTTCTGATCGGTGGTGTAGAGGCCCTTGCTGGACAGGTGGCCGTGGTCGGCATCCACGAAACTGCCATCAGCATAGGTCAGTTGGAACTCCACGCCGGGAAGCAGTTTGCCGGTCACGCTGTCCTTCTTCACAATGACCAGGCCGCCCTGCTTCTGGTTGTAGAAGCGAAGCGTCTGGACCTCGCCCTCCTTGATCAGAATGGACTTGGGCGTGGTGTCCAGAATGAATCCCTCCGGCACCTTGGTCTCTCTGGCGGTCACAGTGGTGCCGGGGGTCAGGTCATTGATGACAATGCGGCCATTCTCGTCGGTGATGAACTCGCCATTGCTTTTGCCCACCACAGCACCGCTGGAATCGGTCACCAGGAAGGTCACGCCCTTGATGGGGGTCGTGGTACCCTCGATATACTTCTCAATCACCAGAGTGGTGCTGGGGGTATTGGTGAAATAGAGCGTCTGGGTGTCATTGGGGTGGACCACCACCGTCTGGGTCTGGCTGCCGGGGTCGATGGTGTAGCCAGGGATGGTCTTGGTTTCCGTCACCACCAGTGTGCCCACCACACCGTCGATCTGGATCTTGCCCTCCTTATCGGTCATGTACAGGCCGTTGCTGGAGATGTGGCCGTTTTTGTCCGGCACATACTCGCCGCTGGCAGTGGTGACCTTGAAGGTGACGCCAGCCAAGGGTTTCCCGGTGAGACTATCTCGCTTGTCGATGATCAGGGTGCCGGCCTGGGAGTTTTTGATGACTACGGTCTGGGTATCACCCTTGGGCCCGATGACCACATTGGTGGAGGGCTGGTCCATCACATAGCCCTCCGGAGCCTTCACCTCAGAGATGATATAGGCGCCGGGGATCAGGTTGGTGATCCGGATCTCACCGCTGCTGTTAGTGGTAAAGATGCCGTTCTGGGTGAGGGTGCTGTC
>CEAF01064985.1_pt1 | contig 10232 bp, 6 predicted proteins | sample 557431 | NCBI WGS metagenome assembly CEAF01 (sample SAMEA3182068, study PRJEB8094) | gut metagenome | biome: human; feature: gut; material: Stool; isolation source: human stools | place: Canada | collected 2013-11-18 | reverse complement strand
CAGCCTGCCTATGATATTACGTTTGTGCCTCGGGAGGTGACGCAGCTGGATACACTCGACCTTTGCAGTGCCTTGAACATTACCCGTGAACAGTTTGACAAACGGATGAAGGACGTCAAGAACCGCTGGATGAACCCCGGTTATTCCAAATACACCCATCAGGTGTTCATGACGCAGCTTTCTGCCGAAGAGTGCGGTGTGTTTCAGGAGAAGCTGTTCAAATTTCCAGGTTTCTATATTCAGCGGCGTACTATCCGCCAATATACCTATAACTCTGCCGGCCATTTGCTGGGGGACATCGGCGAAGTGTCCAAGAAAGACATTGAGAACGATGACTATTATATTCGTGGAGACTATATAGGCAAGCAAGGCATTGAGAAATCCTATGAAAAGTATCTGCGTGGAGAGAAGGGGGTGGAGATTCTGCTTCGTGACGCTCACGGGCGCATCCAGGGACACTACATGGACGGACAGTTGGACCGTTCCTCCGTACCCGGCAAGAACCTGACGTTGGGCATCGACATTGATCTTCAGATGTTGGGAGAACGACTGCTTCAACACAAAATCGGTGCCATTGTGGCCATCGAACCGGCTACGGGTGAGATACTATGCATGGTTTCCTCGCCTACCTTTGACCCTCATCTGATGATAGGGCGCCAGCGGGGAAAGAACCACCGCCTGCTGCAGATGGACAAGCGGAAGCCTTTGTTGAACCGTGCCATCATGGGAGCTTATCCGCCGGGCTCCACCTTCAAGACGGCACAGGCACTGACTTTCCTTCAGGAAGAGATTATCCACGAAGATTATCCGACTTTCCCTTGTGCGCATGGTTTCAATCATAAAGGCCTTCATGTGGGATGTCACGGACATGGTTCGCCTCTGTCTCTGATTCCTGCCATAGCTACCTCTTGTAATTCCTATTTCTGTTGGGGATTGTACCGCATGTTCGGTGATAAAAAATACGGTTCGCCGCAGAATGCCATTACCGTATGGAAAGACCACATGGTGTCGCAGGGCTTCGGCTATCGGCTCGGTACCGACCTACCTGGCGAGCAGCGTGGCCTCATACCGAATGCCAAGTTCTACGACAAGCCCTATCGGGGCTCGTGGAACGGTCTGACGGTTATCAGTATCGCTATCGGGCAGGGAGAGATTCTTGCTACACCCTTGCAGATAGCCAATCTGGGTGCCACCATTGCCAACCGGGGGCATTTCATTACTCCGCACATCGTGAAGGAGATAGAAGACAATGAACTGGACAGCATCTATCGCAATCCCCGTTATCCCACCATCGACCGCGAATATTATGAAATGGTGGTGAAAGGTATGCGTGCCGCTGTAGACGGAAGTACGGGTAGCGCCACTTGCCGCATGGCGGGAGCCATCCTGCCGGGTGTGGAGGTCTGCGGAAAGACGGGTACGGCACAGAACCGCGGCAAGGACCATTCTGTCTTTATGGGCTTTGCCCCGATGGACAACCCTAAGATAGCCATTGCCGTCTATGTGGAGAACGGTGGTTTCGGTGCCACGTATGGCGTACCTATCGGTGCCATGATGATGGACCAGTATCTGCATGGAAAGCTGTCGCCCGAGAATGAGATACGGGCGGAAGAATTCAGTAACCGGGTGATACTTTACGGAGATGAGGAGAGATGATGATTAGGGGTTAGGGATGAACGGTGAGTGACTTCAATAGTAAATAGTAAATCGTAAAATTGTAAATAAATTGGTGACGAGGAGAGATAGCATATGGAAATCATTGGACTGGGTGACGATTGTCGTTTACCTGCTGCTGATTGTATTCGGCTGGTTCAGTGTTTGTGGAGCAAGTTATGATTATGGTGACCGTGACTTTCTGGACTTCTCTACGCGTGCCGGCAAGCAGTTTGTCTGGATTATATGTTCCTTCGGGTTGGGGTTTGTGCTGCTGATGCTGGACGATTCCCTCTATGACATGTTCTCCTACCTTATATATATAGGGCTGATGCTGTTGCTGATTGTCACGATATTCATTGCGCCCGACACGAAAGGGTCGCGGTCGTGGCTCATCCTGGGGCCGGTCAGTTTGCAGCCGGCGGAGTTTGCCAAGTTTGCCACGGCGCTGGCGCTTGCCAAGTATATGAGCGCCTACTCGTTTACGATGAAGAACTGGAAAAGCTCCCTTATGCTGGCTTTCCTGATTCTCTTCCCCATGTTGCTGATTATCCTGCAGCGGGAGACGGGTTCGGCATTGGTGTACTCTGCATTTTTCCTGATGCTTTATCGGGAGGGAATGCCGGGCGTGGTACTGTTCTCGGGTATATGTGCAGTGGTCTACTTTGTGGTGGGCATCCGTTTTGATGCGGTGATGATTGCCGATACGCCGACGCCTATCGGAGAATTTGCCGTGTTGCTGATGGTACTGCTTTTTGCCGGAGGAATGGTATGGGTTTATAAAAAGCGTTGGGAACCCACGCGGAATATTATCGGCGGTTCGCTGGGAGTGCTGCTCGTGGCTTATCTGATTTCGGAATACGTGGTACCCTTCAACTTGGTGTGGGTGCAGTGGGGGCTTTGTGCACTTGTTGTCGGGTATCTTGTCTTTCTTTCTTTAAGCGAGCGCCATTTATCTTATTTTCTGATTGGGCTGTTTGCTTTGGGTTCGATAGGTTTCCTCTACTCCAGCGACTACTTCTTCAATAAAGTGCTGGAGCCCCATCAACAGATACGTATCAAGGTGGTGCTCGGTATGGAAGAGGACCTTGCTGGTGCCGGCTATAACGTGAACCAGTCGAAGATAGCCATCGGTTCCGGGGGGCTGACCGGCAAAGGTTTCTTGAACGGTACGCAGACAAAGCTGAAGTATGTGCCGGAGCAAGATACGGACTTCATTTTTTGCACCGTGGGTGAGGAGGAAGGATTCGTAGGGTCTACGGCTGTACTGTTACTGTTCCTTATTCTTATTTTACGGCTGATTGCCGTGGCCGAGCGGCAGCAATCTCCCTTTGGCCGGGTGTATGGTTACTCTGTGCTTAGTATATTCTTGTTCCATCTATTCATCAATATAGGCATGGTGCTGGGACTGACCCCCGTCATCGGTATCCCGTTGCCTTTCTTCAGTTACGGAGGTTCTTCTCTTTGGGGATTCACAATCCTGCTGTTTATTTTCCTGCGGATTGATGCGGGACGTAATCGCCGAATTTAGTTATGACCGTTTCCTTGTGGGACATACGAATGGACTTGATTATCATTACATTGCATTTGCACATTGTTGACATCGTAATGTAAAGGCTGTTACATCGCATTGTAACGTCCTTTACGCTGTATTGTAACGACCTTTACATGCTGGTGTAACGGCCGATACATTCTGGCGTAAAAGACGTAACGCTATGAGGTAAGAGGGCAAGTTATGATACCCCGCCCGTTTCCGCTTCAAGGAGACGTGAGTGGGAGACTGAGATGGTTGTTAGAAGAAGGTGATAAAGAACAATAGGGAGTTCCTATCTCTTCAGTTTGATGCCGATGTCATTGATTCCTTGCAGCCTTTCGTCCGGTAGCGTATAGGCCACTTTAAAGAGGTAGGTGCCGGGTTTGCCGATTTGAACGCTTCCTGCGGAGACGGTAGTCTGATAGAGACCTCCCCAGCCGTCACCTTTCCAGATCCCTTCTTTGTCCGCCAGGATTAGCTGTATGGTGTCTGCGGGGGAAGGGATGGAATCTGCGGTGGTGTAGCAGATGGATAGAGGTAGATTCTGATAGGGGTAGTTGCTTCGGTTACGAACTTCCAGAGACAGTTTGTAGTAGGTCAGTGAGTCGGTGACCTTCACGTCGAAAGAGAGCGTGTCTTCGCGCGGCCAGCCTTCGGTGGGGAGGGATTGGAAGGAATGGTATACGGTCTGTTTGTCGCAAGCGCTCAGCAGGCTTGCGACAAACAGTAGTATGATACCTTTCAGGCAGAGATTCCTATTCTTGAGCCGGTTTGTCATTTTGGGCAGGTCTTTCACCTTGAGGTTTGGGCTTATTGTTACGGGGCGGACGACGGTTGTTATTGTTCCGTTGTTGACGTTCGCCTTGTTTGGGTACTTGCCGGTCTTGTTTCTGTCTCGGTTGCCGGTCTTGCCTGGATTGTTCTCTCTGGTTGTTGGATTGGGGAGCACCCTGCTCACCTCCTTGCGGACGACCGTTCCCACTCTTTTTCTTTCTCTTGTTACGGCTGTTGTTGCTGTTCTCGTTACCGTTGCCGTCACCGCCACTCTTGCCTTTCCGGCTGCGGTCAAAGCGTGTGAGGCTCTCTTGTTCCAGCAAGTCCACCGGCTTTTTGGGTTCGGAGCGATGGGCTTCTTCTATCAAGCTGTCGGGCTTGATGCCACGTTTGTTCAAACCGATAATCTCGAAGGCGCGTCTGCCGCTGATGGTCACCAGGTTGGCAGGGATGTTCTTGTCGCTTGAGTAGGTTATCTGGTTGCTCAGAATGTCGGCTTTGAAGAAGAAGAACTCGCCGTCTTTGGTTTCCAGGGTAATCTCGCGTGAGGGCAGGCGTTTCTGTGCTTCCACGTAGCAGTCTACTTCGTAGTTGAGGCAGCACTTCAGTTTGGCGCATTGTCCGGCAAGCTTCTGCGGATTCAGTGAAATGTCCTGGAAGCGCGCCGCGCTGGTGGATACCGATACGAAGGAGGTCATCCAGGTGGCGCAGCACAGCTCGCGTCCGCAGGGACCGATACCGCCGATGCGTCCGGCTTCCTGGCGGGCACCAATCTGTTTCATCTCGATACGCACGCGGAAAGCGTCGGCAAGTACCTTGATGAGCTGGCGGAAGTCCACCCGTTCGTCGGCTATGTAGTAGAAGATGGCCTTGTTGCCGTCTCCCTGATATTCCACGTCTCCAATCTTCATGTTGAGGTTGAGGTCCAGGGCTATCTGACGCGAGCGTATCATGGTGGAGTGTTCACGGGCTTTTGCCTCGTTGTACTTCTCCATATCCACAGGCTTCGCCTTGCGGTAGATGCGTTTGATGTCTGCCTCAGACTTGATATTGGCTTTCTTCATTTGCAGCGGCACGAGACGTCCGGTCAGGGTCACCACACCGATATCATGTCCGGGGGTGGCTTCTACGGCTACGATGTCGCCTTTCTCCAGAGGTATCTTGTTGCTGTTGCGGAAATATCCCTTGCGGGTATTCTTGAACTGAACCTCTACCAGCTCGCTCTCATCGGCATTGCCCGGAATGTCTGCCAGCCAGTCGTAGGTGTTCAGTTGCTTGTCCTGCCTGCCGCAACTCTTGCAGCAGAGACCTCCGCTTCCGTTATGTAGTTTAAATTCCATCATCTATTTATTTACTATTTACTATTTACGATTTGATACTTTGCATTTCATTATTTTGCCACTTTTCATTGTTTCAATAAAACAATCATTTTGAGAGAGAAGTCGAAAAACACCATGCGGGCGTTTACGTTCTGCTCGATGTGGCGTTGCGCTTCACTTAGTTCGTCCATGATACCCATGACGTTCCGTTCGTTGACAAAGGGGGCGAAACGGGTGGCGAAGTTCTGTTCGGGCAGCGTCATGTAGTTCATCTCCTTGCGGTGCAGGTTGTAGATGAAGTTCTCGCGGGTCATGCGCTGGCAGTAGTCCAGGAAGTTCTTCTGCCGTTCGCGTCCCATGGCAGCAAGCTGCTCGCTCCATTGTTTCATTTCCCGTATCTTGCGCTGGTAGGAGAGTCGCATCAGGCTGACAAAGAGGTTGAAGAACAGTTCGTTCTCTTCGTTCAGATGGATGGTCTCCAATGCTTTGATGAAGTCTCCGTTTGCCAGGTGGGCTATCGTCTCGCTGTCGCGGGGCTGCACTCCGTACTTCTGCTGCAGGGCTTCGGCTATGTCGGCTTCTTCAATCTTGGGAATGTTGAAGCGCTGCGTGCGGCTGAGGATGGTGGGCAGTATCATTTCCGGAGCTTCGGAGATGAGGAGGAATATCGTTTTCTCGGGTGGCTCTTCCAGCAGTTTCAGCAGCTTGTTGGCGCATACTTCATGCAGCTTTTCGGGTAGCCATACGATGGTGACTTTGTAACCTCCTTCACTGGATTTCAGACTCAGCTTGCGGGTTATCTCGTCGCTTTCCTTGGCATAGATGATGGCTTGTCCGTTTTCGGCATCCATCTCGTTCAGCCAATGGTTCAGTCCGAAGTAGGGGCTGTTCTGCAGCAGGTGCCGCCAGTTGGCGATATAGTCGTCGCAGACTTCCTTTTTCCCTTTGGCACTCTTGACGATAGGGTATACGAAGTGTACGTCCGGGTGCACCAGCTTGTTCCATTTCACGCAGGAGGGACAAGTACCGCAGGCATCGGTTTCCGTCCGGTTGGGACAGCAGATGTAGCGGGCATAGGCAAGTGCCAATGGGAGTTTTCCTACTCCGGCAGGGCCACAGAAAAGTTGTGCGTGGGGAATACGTCCTTCCTGCACTTCTTGTATCAGCCTTTGTTTGGCTGCCTCTTGGCCTATTATGTCCTTGAAACTGAACACGGGTTAATTAGTTATAAGTTATTACTTGTGACACTGCCAGTTGTCAATTGTCAACTGTTGATTGTCCATTGTTTAGTAGATTTGTTTGGCTACTTCCTTGATGCTGTCTGTAGCTCCTACCGAGTAGAAGTGGAGGCTTGGGACGCCATGGGCTATCAGCTCTTTGCACTGCTGCACGCACCATTCGATACCCACTTGCTGAGCTTCCGCATCGGTGTTGCACTTCAGAACCTCTTGGGTCAGTTCCTCGGGCAAATCTACTTTGAACGTCTTGGGTATCATGCTGAGTTGTGACAACTTCTTGAAGGGCTTGATGCCCGGGATAATCGGGATGGTGACACCGGCTTGGCGGGCGCGTTCCACGAAGTCGAAATATTTCCGGTTGTCGTAGAAGAGCTGGGTCACGGCATACTCTGCACCCATTTCCATTTTCTTCTTTAGCCAGTAGATGTCTGTATCCATGTTGGGGGCTTCTTCATGCTTTTCCGGATAGCACGCCACACCGTATGAAAACGGGGTATTGGTAACTTTCATCTCGGAGCCGTCCACAAAAATACCTTTATTGAAGTTGTTGATTTGCTCTTGTAGTTCGACGGCGTGGTGGTAACCGTTGCCCACGGGGATAAAAGAGGATTCGTGCTTTGCCTTGTCGCCACGAAGCACCAGCAGGTCGGTGATGCCGAGGAATTGCAGGTCGAGCAGCACGTACTCCGTCTCCTCGCGGGTGAAGCCGCTGCAAAGGATGTGCGGCACCATGGTGATGTTGTACTTGTTCTGGATGGCAGCAGCTACGGCTACGGTGCCGGGGCGGCGGCGCAGGCGGTTTCGCTGGAACAATCCGTTGCCGAGGTCTTTGTACACGTACTCGCTGCGGTGCGTGGTGATGTTGATGTATTTGGGGTCGAATTCCCGTAACGTATCTATGGTCTGATACAGCTTTTCGATGCCCGTACCTTTCAGTGGTGGCAATATTTCAAAGGAAAAAGCTGTTTTTTCGTTACTGTTTATCAGGTCGATTACTCTCATTTCTCTTTCGTTATCTTTGTCCGATTGGCAAAAATCTTGCACATTGGGAACAAAAATACAAAAAAGAAATGAGAAATGCCGAAATTGCCGGCTATTCTTTTATACAGCGGATGGAAAGAGCTTTATAGTAGGGCTTACCGGTGACATGGGCAGCGCTTGATACAAACTCGTCGCTTTCGCCGAGAAAATAAATGGTGCTTTCCGAAAGGGTATGCTTTGTATGATCCCAACTCCAAAAGGCGGTCATTTTATTGGGGCTGTTGTGTCCTTTGTTGTACCACATTCCTACCGGGAAAGCATTGAACCGGGTATGGTTGTTGACGGGGGCAACTTCACCGGATACCATTGCCTGCCATTCTCCTGCTTTTAGTATGGAGGCATCGTTGCCGGTGTAGTTTTTCAGCTGTTCCCAGTCTGCATCCGATGGAATTTTCCAGCCCTCGGGAGCCAGCTCTCCTGCCAGTATGGATTCTCCATTGTAAAAATAAATGTCATATTTGTCCGGCTTGTAATATCCGGCTTTGTCTGTTCCCAAGTCACTCTGTTTTTTCAAGGGAGCTCCGTCACGGTAGGTGGTGGCATGGAGCTCTTTACCCATCCAGTATTGGGCTCCAATCTTGACAATGGGGTATTCGGTAGACACTCCTTTTCTGATGTCTCGAAGGGTGTAGCATGCCACATTCACTTTGATGGCGTTTTCCGGTTTATCCAGAAGTAGCTTATGGTTATTGTCTATATAGAGCTTGTCTATGCCGGTATATTCCCCTTTAGTGTAGGTAAATCCATAGTCGTCTGTATTCCAGCTTATTCTTCCTCCGCAGATGGTGTCTTTACGGTCTGCAAGCTGTAGGATGACTCCATTGCTCAGGTCGGTCTTTTCATTTTCGCCTATGGGATAGGCTATAACGGCTCTGGAAGTCAATGACGCTGATTTGAGATATTCCTTGCAGACTTCTGCAATGGGTATCCCTTCGTGATAAATTCTGTACACATTTGAAAGAGAAAAGGAGAGAGCGGAGATATGTATGGCAGTGTAATCTTCCATATTGTCGGTGTCGATGGGAGGGAGGCTGCTCCATTCCTTGATTTTTCCGGCAAAACTGCTCAGTACGTTGCTGTTGCTCTGCATGGCTGATATGTTAATGATACATTGCGTGCTGCTACTCATTTCCACTTCGGGTATTGCACAACTGTATATACGTCCGCTCCACTCCATAATGAAGGATTGCTTGCCATCATTTATCGTTTGGGGTATGATGATGAATTCCTTGCCGGTAAGTTTGTTGTCTTTGACGCTCCATTCGCCGGAGGCTATGATGTCTTGTGTCCCCGTAAGATTACTGAAAGTCCCGTCTTCCAGATTATAATCGGCCGAGGTCTTGAGCCCGGTTGCGATGATACGCGGATTGGCTTTCAGCAAATCATTGGCAGAGTTGCTTGCGTCGGGTGTCAGAGAGATTGCCAGTTTGGACAGCTTGTGTTGGAACTCCAGGGTTACAGATTTGGTTTTACTGGTGATTCCCTGCGCTTTAGCTACCAAGAAGTCACTTTGTGCGCGGTTTTTCTCATTGCTCTGGTCTATCTGCACAGATACGGGAAGAACGGGTGTACCGGCAGCTACCCCTTCGGTTTGGTAAGGGTGGTAACTGATAAAGTCCAGTGACACATCTCCTTCCGGATAGAATACTGTCTTTTTGGGAACCAGTGTGGAGCCTTCCGTATATTCCAGGGCCAGATTGTCAATATACCGTTTTCCCTTGATGGAGCCGGAGGAAGTGGTTGCAAACAAGCCCATTCTGTCTCCTTTTTCAAAGGCGGTGTTTGTGACCTTGGTACTGGCCTTTTCCATTTTGATAGAGAACGTGATAGGTGTCGTCCCTTCCTCGATTTCCGCTTCTGATTCTTCGTCAATCCGGTTCACACAAGCTGTATTCCCTAAGGACATGCAGCAGAATAAAGAGGCAGCCAAGACTCCTCTTGCAAGAATAAGTTTTTTCATTGTATTATTATTGTGGGGCAACGGTTTTTCCGCTTTCCCAATTATACTCAATGAACCTTGTCTTAAAAATATGGATTTAGCAGAGCTATAACCGGTATGGAAAAGTCTTTTACGCTTTTGGATGCTAATTATCAGTATCACGCTTGATGCCGCAGTGCTTTTTAATCTTATTTTTTAATAACTTTTAATAGGTTTCGGGTACAAATGTAATTAAACGTGTTAAATGAAGAGGGATAAATCGATAAAACTTTTATAATTTATTTATCACACTCTGATTTTTTGCCTAACTTTACACGCTAAAATCGTAGACAGTAATAAGTTAAACCATAGATATAAACTCATGCCTTTAAATTTACCCGATAAACTACCCGCTATCGAGTTGCTGAAAGAGGAGAATATATTTGTCATTGACAATTCCCGGGCAACCCAGCAGGATATCCGTCCGCTGCGTATCGTGATTCTGAACTTGATGCCGCTAAAGATTACAACGGAAACGGACCTGGTGCGTCTGCTTTCCAATACTCCGCTTCAGGTGGAAATCTCGTTCATGAAGATAAAAAGCCATACTTCCAAGAACACTCCGATAGAACACATGAAAACATTCTATACGGATTTCGACAAGATGCGCGGTGAAAAGTACGATGGCATGATTATCACCGGTGCTCCGGTAGAGCAGATGGATTTTGAGGAGGTGACTTATTGGGATGAGATTA
>CEAF01039247.1_pt1 | contig 10254 bp, 12 predicted proteins | sample 557431 | NCBI WGS metagenome assembly CEAF01 (sample SAMEA3182068, study PRJEB8094) | gut metagenome | biome: human; feature: gut; material: Stool; isolation source: human stools | place: Canada | collected 2013-11-18 | reverse complement strand
AGGAAGGGTTTCATATTCTGGCATAAAGCCGTTGCCAGCGTAAAAGCGGCCAAGCTGTTCGTCATCGAATACATCGCTGACCACATGGCAACTCTCTGTGCTGTGCGCAAAGTTGATGAGTTCTTTCACGCCAAAGGGTTCCGGTTTTTGCTCGGCCATCTTCACTAATCCCTCGAAGGCAATGGAATCAACACGGTCGAAGACCGCGAGTTTCTGCGCCAAGGCATTCAGTTCCTCCAACATCGTGTATTCGTCGAAGTGAGGTTCCAGATATCCGAAGGAGCCATAGTTCAGGATTTCCTGATATACGATCTCTTTTGTGCTCTTGATGCCGATCTCGTCTAAGGCATTCAAAAGCCGGTAAGGAGAGGCAGGGAGATCGATTTCAGCATACCGGCCATCGGGCGCTCTATTTGAGCCGATGCATGCTCTCATTACACTACGCAAGGGTCATCCCTCCTTGCTGAGGAACATCCTGCTCATATGCTGCAGGATTGGCGCCTGGTACATTCCAGCCAGCTAATCCCGTGAGTTTTGTTATCCGAGGAGTTTCCCCGAATACAAGGAAACCCCGCGGGTATACACAAAAGTTACAGGATAATCTATTCTCGTAGAAACCAAATAACATCGGTCTTTTCATCTCCTTTTTCCTTTTCAGGTGCTGGCAATTTTGCAGGGAGGCCGCGTTCTCGTAAGATTTTGTTTGCTTGATCTGAGGTAACGGTGGCATAAATCATGGTGGACTGAATAGATGAATGTCCCAAAAATGCTTTAATTGCAGGCAGCGAACATCCGCATGCCAGCATATCAACTGCAATCGTATGGCGAAATGCGTGTGGGGTATAGGCTTTTTGCTGGAATAACCCTGGATGTAATTTTTTAGCCATATTCACATACTTGGAAACAACTTCCTCTACACACGAAATCGTCATATGCTCGTTTCGCTGGCTCGAAAAAACATGACGGTTTTTGTCTCCATAAAATAAACCTGCCTGTTTGAAATGAACTCTCAATAGATCTGCACATTCATTGGGGATAACAATTCGCCGGGCCTTGCTTCCTTTGCCCACCAAGCGCACACGGGTTTCTACACCAAAAGTAACATCATTTGCAGTTAGGTCGCAAAGCTCCTGCGCTCTGGCGCCGCTTGCATAGAGAAAACTCATGAGGACAACATCTCTCCGCCCGCAAATTGTTTGTCGATTTGGCAATGACAATAATATCTGCATTTCTTCTGGCAAAAAGAATACGACATCATCTCCGCTTCTTTTAGAGGCCCTCTTTCTCTCGGTTCCCAGAACGCAAGACGAAAATGCTCCGGCAGATACCACATCTCTTCTCAATGCGAATTTAGCAAAGGAAGACAGCGCAGCAAGGCGTTGGTTCCTGGTTTGTTTACTGCAGCCGCGTGTGGTTTCTATCCATGACAAAAATTCATCAACTATACTGCTGTCCAGTACAGAGAACGTTACTTTACCCGCAGGGATCCCCTTTTCTTCTTCTAAGAAAATGAAAAAGATCCGCAAGGCTGCTTTGTAAGATCGGATTGTATTTTCACTGACACCTTTCGTGTCTGGAAGATAGCTGTCAAAAAATTCGGTCAACAGCCTTATAAATTCCATACCTCGCTTCATTCGTCAATCACCTCCGGGAAGATATTGTGCTTCCTTGTATAGTCCGTAATCAGAGTATGGTCTCGCTGGAAAAAATCGTAGTTTGCCTGCAAGTATTTATCGGTCTCTCTTAGGTCGCAATGTCCGAGATATGTGGATATGAAAGGAACGGCATCGGCAAAATCAAGCGGCGTTTGCAGTAATTGGTCAAATGCTTTTGCCACAAATGTGTGCCTGAAGCAGTGGAGGCACGGCCCGCGCTCATATTTCCGTACCCGTTCAAAATCAATGCCGCAGTCCTGTAGAAGATGTCCCATCCTTTTCCGGGCCCACTCTGCTGAATAGCGTCTTCCGCTGGTGCTATTTACAAACAGATATTCTCTCTGTGGTACAATAGATAAATACGCTCGAATGAGTTCTGTCAGTGAAATATCCATAGGCACATACCGTTGCTTGTCATTTTTGGCGTGTCGGACAAATAGCACCCCTAAATTCAAGTCTATATCTCTCGTTTCCATCTTCAACGCCTCATTTCTGCGCAAACCGCATCCGTACAGCATCCGTAATAAAATACAAAATAGGACTGCACTTTCTGGATTATAATCGCTATATGGAAGACTATCAGCGGAGGCTATCATTCTTTTCCATTCTTCATCGCTAAAAACATACGGCGCATAGGTATAAGAACACCGCGGGTATTCCGGTTCAAATGCGGTAATGTTTATAGAACGCAAATATTTTGAAAGCCCCCTGTAGCGTGCAATGTAGCTTACTTTATTTGCGCTTGTACCACATATCGTAGAAAGCCATTGGTTGATAATGCTTTCACTGAGACATTTTTCGAAAGTATGATTTTGCAGCAAAAAAGAATCCAGACTCCTAAGCATGATTTCATGGTTATGTGTGCTTCGCCCAGCCGATAAAAGCAACTGTAGATAATTGCTAAACTCAACAGCCAGGAAACTTTTGAAATCATTTTTCATTGGGAACCCTCCCCATGTTGCTTAGCCACTCTTTAAGTTTATCTGTTGCTGGAGGGACGGCAACTGCACACCGTCTAAGGTTTTCAATATCCAGTCGGACATAATTGTTAAAACAAAGCGAGCTTTGATGCCCTAAAACCTTTTGTACAACAGAATAGGGAATATCTTCTGCCACCAACTCCGTCGCCAGGCTCATGCGCAGTGCGTGCGGGCCAGTTTTTCTCCTGTCGGTGTCTATACCTGCCTTCGCCAAATAGCGAGACATTTCATGATGCGCTACAGTTTGCCCAATTGGTGTAAACGGACATTGTACCCGTAAAAATATATTCTCACTGTCCGAACTGGGACGGCCCTTTGTTAGATAGGCTAAAAGAGCTTCTTTAACATCCGGTAAAAGTTCCAGTCTTGCAGATACACCGGTTTTTTTCTGAACAAATTCGATGGTATTTGTATCCCAATGAATATTTTTCTTTTTCAAGTTGCAGATATCAGACGTACGGATGCCGAGTCGTGCGGCCAGCAGCAACATGGCACGGTCCCGTAATCCTTTGTCGGTACTTTTATCTACAACATTTAGAAGCTTTTGGATTTCATCTTTTGAATAGACAGTAGGCATGGGTTTTGCGCGGCGAACCGCGGGGACAAATTCAGCCAAATTCAACGGATGAATCTGCTCTTGATAAAGATATTTCATGAGTTTTCTAACTGCACAGCGAAAGTTCTCTTTCGAGCCACTTGCTGAAAACGCTGCATAGAGGATCTGTGCGTTAATTTCCTTTAGATCTGAAATCCCTTGCTGTTCTACGAAATGAAGAAATTCGTAACAATACAGATCTTGAAGTTTGCGTGTACCATCGCTAATAGACTGCTTACAGAGCATTTCATCGAATCTCTCAAAGACACCGCTAAAGTGCTTTAAATCTTTCTGCTTTTTCCGTGTATGGACTACGACATATGGTCTTTTGTTTAGAATGTCATTCAGCCGTCTCACATAAAAAGACATGTAAAACTGTCGACCGCTGGAGATTCTGCCACCATGTGTTGCCAAATAAGTTTCACCTACGGCTTCGGTGTACTCAAGGATTTGATTCTCTCTCATGTAGCGATCTACTCTGCCCATGGCTTCACGGTAATGTCGAATAGACTCGCTGGGGTACTCCTTTTCGTGTAGTTGGGAAAGAAGATCCTCCCACAACTGCGGCATATTGCCCGTGACAATTTCACATTTCATGGAATGCACCACCTTCTATATTTCTGAATGGCTTTTGCCTTTTTCAGAATACAAGACGGTGGTGCATTGAGCAATATTATCCCAGCAGCAGAATTTAGAAAGGTGTGATATAAGTGAATGATATGAAAACTCCTCGGATAACAAAACTCACGGGATTACACGGCTTATCCCAGTTCTAAGATAAGCCAGCCATACTGCCGACCTCCATGGCCTGCCGCTGTGCCGAAGTTACTCCCAGCTTCTCGTTGAGTTCATCGGCCATGTCCTCGTTTCTGGCTTTGTCTGCGGTGTTCCAGTCGGACGGGTAGTAGCCGCTCTCGCCTCGTTTGATGCAGATGAGGTCACCGGTGCTTTTCAAAGTAGAGAAGCACATATCGGGAAGACCCTCGGCGAGTTTTGGGGAGAAGCACTCTTCTTCAGTCTGAATACTCCAGTCACCGAAATTCCAGAGATGGACATACAGTTCTCCGTCATCCACCTGAATCTCCCGCTGTTCAAAGCCTTCACCCCAACCGTCCGAGGCCTGGCCAGAGATGTAGTCCTTTAGGGTATCCAGTTCTTCGGGTGTAAGTTCACCGACCACTTTGCACTCGGCAACGCCCCAGAGTTGGCCTTCTCGCTCCTCTGCGGTAAATACGACGGATTTAACCTTGCGGTCGACACTGTCCTCTCGACCATACCAGCGCATGATGCCTCGCTCGGCTTCCTCCGACATACGGTTTTTGATGAGAGCGATCAGGATGGAGTCCTCATATTCCATGAGCGCTCGGCCAGTCAGCATTTCAGGCTCCTCGCTGGTGTCGCTCCAGTCATCCTTAGTGTAGAGGTCAGCGTGCAAAGGCATGTACAGCTTCATCATCGTCGGCTCGGGCAGGATGAGACTGAAGCTGTCCTCGCCAGGAATCAGAGATAGGGTTCGTCCATTATCCCATTTCATTAAGAACTGACCAGCATCATCAATGCGCTGAAGCGTTCCCATCGTGCCAGGTTCTACGGGTGCGTAAGGGTCTTCCATACTGTTGAGTCTGATGCGGCTACCGACAGGATACTGCTCCCACAGAAACGCCAGCCACTCTCTCGTGATTTGTTTCATTTCCATTCCTCGTTTCTTTGTTGTTTCATTGGGCGGTTGGTAAGTGAACACTATACCCGCCCTTGCCACATAAAGCCAGGACAACCTTTTGGCTCAGTATCAACCTCTATCATTTGGCATATACTAAACATAAGCGAATACTGCAAAACGGCAAATTTCTTATTTTTTGCCGATTTGCAGTTGACAACTTAGGCGCTGATGAGTATGATATAACTGCAATACGGCAAATTCGGATTCTTTTTGCCGATTTGCAGTTCTCGCTGAAAGGAGTGCTACATCATGGCAGAGTTTTTAACTGCGCTTTCAAACGCAGGCAATTTTACGCGGGACGATTTTGCCCTTGTCTACAGGGCAAAGAATAAGGACGCCACAGAGTCTTCCTGTCGCTTTGTTCTGCAAAAGCTCTTGGACAGCGGTTCCATTGCCCGAGTTGGAAGGAACAATTATTGCGTGAATGATAAGACCTCGAGAAAGTACACCCACGAGTATTCTGACCTTGCAACTTCGGTCGCCGGTAAGATCCGAGAGACCTATCCGGAACTGGACTTCCGCATTTTTGAACTTGTCCAGCTCAACGAGTTTGTGAATCACCAGATTGCACATAATGCCGTGTTCATCTTTGTAGAAGGCGACCTCGGAGAGTATGTCTTTGACACTCTGAAAGAAGAGTATGCCGGACACATCCTGCTCAATCCCAATGCGGATATGTACCACCAGTATTGGGCGGACGATATGCTCGTTATCAAGAAACTGATCACGGAGGCACCAAAAGGCACCGACGAGTTCTGGCATACTGACTTGGAAAAGATGCTCGTAGACATTGTTTCGGATAAACTGCTTCGCTCCTGTGTGAACCAGGGCGAATACAAGACAATTTTCACGCAGGCTTTCAAAGATTTCTATATTGATGAAAGCCAACTCTTCCGCTATGCGCGGAGAAGGAACGCTAAGGCCAAGGTGCTTGAGCAGATAGACAAATCACTGTTAAGAACGGAGTAAGGCCATGTTGAAGAAAGAGAATTTTACCGAAGAGCACATTCGCGATCTGCAAAGTGCCAGCCATCGGGACCCTTTGCTTCTGGAGCGTTCCGTGTACGCCTTTGGCCTGTTGGAGGCCATCACGAGAGTCGGCATGCCGTTCATCTTTAAGGGCGGCACCTGTCTGATGCTGCTGTTGGAGCGTCCCATGCGTTTGTCCACCGACATCGACATCATCGTTGCGCCGGGTACCGACCTGAATACTTTTATCGAGGAGGCCGGCAAGATATTCCCCTTTGTGAGTGTTGAGGAACAGGTCAGAAAGGGCAAAAACAACATAGAGAAGCGGCACTTCAAGTTCGTCTACGAGTCGCCGGTCATGGAGCGTAGCATCTATATCCTTTTGGATGTGCTGTTCGAGGATGCGAAGTACAAGCGGCTCATCGCCAAACCCATCAAAAACGAGCTGATTCTCACTGATGGAGAGGATCTGACGGTGCAGATCCCCAGCGTGGAATCTATCCTGGGTGACAAGCTGACAGCGTTTGCACCGCACACCACCGGCATTCTCTTGAACAGCAACAAGGATATGGAGATCATCAAGCAGCTTTACGATGTGATGACTCTGATCGAAGTGGCAGAGGATTTTACCGAGGTGCGGGAAACCTACTACAGCCTCGTGCAGGACGAGATCGCATATCGTGGTCTTGACATCGGCCCCGGGGATGCGCTCAGAGATACATACAACGCTGCGGTGAGTATTGCCTCCCGCGGCAAGGTCAGCAAAGAGGATTATGTCTCTTATCTGCAAGGCCTCCGTGATGTGCGCAGCCATATCTACGTAGAGAACTTCTCCGCAGAAGAGGCGTCCAAGCGGGTTCCGGTCGTTATGTACCTGGTCGCCTGTCTGCTCAAAAATGTTCCTTTTGAAAAGGACATTGACTCCGCCGCTTACTTGGGAGCAGGCTTCATCTCAGATGAACTGAAAGCCTTGAAGAGTCTGCGGAAGGTCGCTCCGGCCGGCTATGCCTGCGCCGTGAAAGCGGACAGGCTGTTAAACGAATAAAGCGCAGTTAAAAGCCAAGGCCAACCACGGCCTTGGCTTTTCGTCTGCAATGGTGCAATTAAGGTCAGGAATTTATGCCGAAATGGTGCAATTAACTCTACCGCACATCATCATAGGTCGATCACAGGCGTAGATCCGTGTCGAGGGCGAAGTCACCATTATCTGGCCAGTCCATATTGTTTTCATGCTCGGTGAAAAATGAGCCATACTGAACGGTATCGTTGTCCAAGTCCTCCTTGACATCTCGAAAACCGAGTTCAGCCTCACCGGTCGGGAAATATATCCACCTGCCTTCAAAAGTGAATATGTAGGTGAACTCAATGCCGATTTCGCCTGGATCATTAAGCTCGTCCAAAGTCTTATGCACGGCTTCGCAGTCGGACCAGCCCTCATCACGGTTATAAGCAATCGTCACATTGGGCTGTGGGGTGCTGTGATTGTGAGGCAGATCTGGGTTGGGCTCAAGCTTCGACCGTAGGAAGTAGAGGTCGCCCAGTTGTATAAGGGATTCTACCTTTTCTTGCTTGTCGTAGTGTTCAGCCAGTATTGCACCGTTATCGTCGGGATAGCCATTGTAGTGGCAGAATATCATGAGATACTCGTCCTCTTCGATCTGCAAGGCTATGTAGCTTCTTGTTCCCATAGGTTCTCCTTTACATTGATAGTTCCTGGCCCTGGGTAGGCTCTTGAGCCTGGGTTATATCCTTCAAGTACTTGGGGTCCAGCACGACCTCCGATTCATCACGGCCATTAAACAGTGCAAAGATATGTTCTTTATCGATCTGCGCTTTATACACTGTGCCGTCCTCATCAAAGCGACGGGCAAACCAGTCGGCAGTCTCATAGTCCAATGTCCACGACAAAGCCAGAAGGTTGTCGCTGTTGATGGTAGTCACGCCGCGGTATACTGTGACCGTATCATCCAGTTCTGCAAGCTGGGCTTGTTCCGCTTCGTCCATCAGAGCTGCGGGGTCGGAATGTCTGAACATCTCTGTGAGCTGTGTGTGGCTTACTTCTGCATCTCTGTTATCCTGCCACAGTTCTTCCTCGTTCAGCCGCTCTGCTTCAGATAGCGAATGCGGGTAAAGATACGGAAACTGATTCATGCTTTTGTCCTCACTTTTCTTAGGTTTTGGACTGGGCGATCCCGAGACTCAAATAGATGAGGGCCTCCTTCTGAACATTGGCAGGCAGAGAGGAAAGGAAACTGCGCAGTGCCTCAGAAGAGGTGGGCGCATCTGCCCGATGCTCGCTGGTGCAGCAATCGTCGCAGATCTTCTCTCTGCGGATGATGACCTCATCACTCTCGGCTCGAAAGCTGAGGAGATCATTGGGGCGGAAGCCCAGAAATACACGAAGTGCATAAGGAATCGTAGTGTTGCCGCGCTTGCCGAGAATGCGATAAATCTTAGCCATAAATGGTCCTCACTCCAAAATAGTTTTGGCAAGGCAGATTCCGTGTTCCTGGCAGAACAGCGGACAGCCATTGCAGGGGGGGGCATTGAACTCACCGTCGAGTTCGTCCTCGTCGAGGACTCGGATCACGATTTCATCCTCGTCGGGGTCGTAAAAGGCTTCAATGATCGAGTCCCCATCCAAGCCGAGAAGCTCGGCGACGGCGGAATCGATCTTCAGGGTAAACTCAAACATGGTTTTAGTCCTCCGTATAGTTTGTTTTGAAGTCGAACAGGGTCATCTGACTCTTCTGTTCGTCCAGATACAGGTGGTTGGCTGCGGCTTGCTTTTCCAGGTCGCAGTTTGCGATCAGCAGTTCTTCATACAGCGCACCAGCCTCCTTGCTCTGCTTCATAGAGTGAAGTCGAGTTTGGACAAAGGTGTCAAACCCATGCTTTTCAGCAAGTCCACGGATGTATGGGTCGTTGTTATAGGTGATGAGGAACTTCACTTCCCCATGGTGCTGTTGATTGACCTCGCTCATAAAGCTGAAGAGGATGTCATGCTGCTCTATGTCGAAGTTGGCTTTCGAGTACATGTCCTCGGTCACTTTGTAGGGCGGGTCAAGCAGAATGAAGCTCCCTGGGCAAGCTGCGTAGGTAATTACATCCTTGTAGTCACGATGCAGAATGATTGCATCTCGAATGCGGTTGTAGGCGCTCATCAAACGAGGCAGTCTTTGCGACATATCCCTCCTGGCGATTCCGAAGGTTTGGCCGGTGGAGGAAAAGCTGTAGACCTGATTCTCGAGGAAGGCAGCCGCATTCTGGATGTCTTCCCAGCTGGCGTCATAGAAGATTTGGGATGTCTCAATGACATCGTCAAGGATGTTGGGGACGCCCTTGAGCCTATCCTTGTTTTGCTTGAACGCAAGTTCACCGTTAATGGAGAGGTACAACCGGCCTAACAGATAAGCCAGCTTCTCGTTATTCTGGATCACACGGAACAGGTTCACGAGATCGCCATTGTAGTCGTTGAGGATTTCTTTCTCTGCTCTTGGCTTACGGAAGAATACCTCGGCGCTGCCCATGCAAGGATCAATGTAGACTGTGTGCTTCGGCATCACTGACAAAATGGTATTGACGATGCAACTTTTATTTCCTGTGTAGGGCAGGGGACTGGTTGATGCCGACAAAGTTAAGACCTCCTTCGAGGTCGTAGGTGTATGGACAGGCCAGACGCAAAAAGAAAGGTCGTTTTCTATGTATGGCTCAATCCATACACACAAAACGACCTTCATCATATTTCTGCTATTCAGTTGTGGGGTCCATCTCTGGCCCAATACCAAACTAGGTATCTGTTCATAGGCTCCTCCTTTTCTTGATTTATCTAAAGTGGACAGTATCATTTTGTATGCGTGTCCACTTTATTAACAAAAAATTCATAATTTAGGGCGAAAAAATGGGCCGACTTCTCGAATGTTCTTCGAAAAATCGGCCCAAAATGGCGGGGGCTTCGGTTCAAATCCTGTCTAACCCCTCAATATTCACTTCGGTATCTTTTTATCCCAACCTCAAATTTGGGTACGAAAAAACCTTAGAACCGTTGCGGTTCTAAGGTTTCCTCGGTGCGTATCTATTTTGGTCGCACATCATGTGATGCGTGACCAATTTAGATACATGCTGAAAATAGGAAAAATCGAGAGCTAAAGCGGCTTTGCGCTGTTTCAGCCATATTTTTTGCTTACAATTTCCCGTGGTAGAGAAAAGTCGAGGGATTTTTAAGAGTGACCAAAATAGATACAGCCTTATATTCCCCCTCTTCTTCTATTCTTCAAGAGCCAGCGAGAAGGCCGGTCTCATATATTCCTGTGCGCTCCGGCTCAATCCACATTC
>CEAF01020915.1_pt1 | contig 10521 bp, 8 predicted proteins | sample 557431 | NCBI WGS metagenome assembly CEAF01 (sample SAMEA3182068, study PRJEB8094) | gut metagenome | biome: human; feature: gut; material: Stool; isolation source: human stools | place: Canada | collected 2013-11-18 | reverse complement strand
CCCAACCTCTACCCTGAAGCCTCAACTCTACGGCCTAGGATAGAGAAAATAAGTCAGTCAAGCGCCCAACCTCTACCCTGAAACATCAACCCTACAGCTTGAGGCAGAGAAATTAAGTCTCGCATGGCACCACATCAACAAATATAGTCAATGAGGAGGAAATCACTATGAGAAAAATAATAGAAAATCAGATCGCTTATTTAAAGAACACTTTGGCTCAAATAGAATATAGATTAAAGAATGTCCCGAAAGGTTATTTGAAAATTCAAGCGCGTAAAGGAAAAGTTTACTATTATCATCATTATAAGGCAAAAGATACAAAATTAGTCCAAAGAAAATATATTACCAGAAAAGATGCACAGCTTGCACAGGTACTAGCACAGAAAGGGTATGACGAAAGAGTTAAACCACTTTTGCAGAAAGAACTAAAAGAATTGGAAAGCTTTCTAAAAAAATACGATGAAAATAGAGTGGATACGATCTATGATACAATGAGTGCAGAAAGAAAAAAACTAGTGCATCCTGTTCGTGAAAGTATACAAGAACAAATGAATAGATGGCAAGATGAAAAATATGAAGTTAATACAAAATATAAAGAAAATTTAATTTATGAAACTGAAAATGGTGAAATGGTACGCTCAAAATCAGAAGTAATCATAGCGAATATGTTACGACATCATAAAAAATATTTACTGTATAAATATGAACGACCATTAGAGGTAGTCATAGACGGAAAAGTAACTATTATATATCCTGATTTTACGATATTGAATTGTATAACAGGGAAAATAGTCTATTGGGAGCATGCCGGGCGAATGGATGATGTAAGGTATACTACAGGATTTGTGCAGAAGATGAATATTTATGCCAAGAATAACATTGTAACAGGACACAACTTAATTGTGACATATGAGACTATGAATTATCCACTTGATATTAAAGTTGTAAAGAACTTGATCGAAATGTTGATAAACGATATTGAAATATAGTCGTAGGGTAAAATTATACAAGTGAAAAACCAGATACTGCGGATTTGTGGAAAAATTCTAATCAAATGAAGAAAAATATGATATTATAAATATGAAGACAATAAACAATGTTTAGTAGATGCAAGAGGAGGAAAACTTGATGAAGAAAATATAGCCTAACATTTACAAATGGAGTTAAAGGTATCACGCGATGATTTAGAGGGGGCTTTTGCGTTTGAAAAGGTACATGAGAAATATTCTGTCAGTGCAAAAGAAAATAGATGTTATCGTCACCGTTTTTACCAATTTGAAATTAAAAAGTTTAGTGAGCAAATAGAACAAGATTCCTTTCAAATTGATGGAAAGAAATTTTATTGGATGTCCATTGCAGAAATGGAACAGGATAAAAGAATCATGGAAGTGAATAGCGACATTGTTAGTATGGTGAAAAGAGTGGCGTAGATTCCACATATAATGAAATATTGTATTAATAACTGTATCGTTTGAAAAATTATAGGTCTGAATCCCATCCCTGTGGTGATTCAGACCTTATTTTAACTTTATAGGAAAATTGTCGTTTCCTATAAAGTCATAGTCTGTCAGGCGCTTATTATTGCAGCTGAGGAGTAAATCGTGGTACAATTTCGAATATATGGATTTTTCGATTGGGAAAATAGATGGAATGAAACAGAGTATAGGAGGTAGTTGTGAAGACATTAGTGGCGATCGGAGAGGCGTTGATTGACTTTGCACCACAGCAGGCGGGCAGACAGATCAAAGATACAGAAAGCTTTATGCCAAAGGTGGGAGGTGCACCGGCCAATGTATGTGGGGCATATGCAAAACTTGGTGGAAAAGCAGTAATGCTGACGCAGCTTGGAGCAGATCCGTTTGGGGATAAGATTGTGGAAGAACTTGCACACAGCGGCATAGACACCACATATATCTCACGCACAGAGGAAGCTAACACGTCGTTGGCATTTGTGGCATTGTTGGAAAATGGAGACAGAGAATTTACGTTTTTTAGAAAACCCGGTGCAGATATGCTGTATCGACCGGAGCAGGTACCGGAAGAAGTGTTTGCAGATGCATATGCGTTTCATTTTTGCTCGGTTTCTCTAGGGGATTATCCGATGAAGCAGGCGCATAAGAAAGCGATTGAAAAGGCTTCGGCGGCTGGAGTGATGATCAGCTTTGACCCGAATCTTCGACCTCAGTTGTGGCCGGATCAGGCGCAACTTAAGGCAGCAGTGACAGAATTTCTTCCTTGCGCGGATATTCTTAAGCTGTCAGATGAAGAGTTGTTTTTTATCACAGGCAAAGAACATATTGAAGATGCGGTGGAAGAGCTGTTTGCTATGGGAATCTCTGTGATCTTATATACGAAAGGAAGTCAGGGTGCGGAGGTTTACACAAGAACAGCGCATGTAGCTGTGTCCGGCACTGGGAAAAAGGCAGTGGATACGACCGGAGCGGGAGACGGATTTATTGGTTCTTTCCTTAACCAACTCGCTTATGAGGGGAGAACCCTGGATGACATGAAGAAGATGACGGATAAGGAGTGGGAGTCCTATTTGATTTTTTCAAATCGTTACTGCGGAGAAAGCATTCAGAAAAAAGGAGCACTATCTTCTTACCTTACCAGACAGGAAATGGAAATGCTTTTTGGTTGAGGATAGGGCATTGTTAAGGAAACGTTAAGTTAAGGTGTTAGAATTTATTAGCAGACAAGGAGTACAGGAGTCATATGGAAAAAATTAATAAAGAATATCCGATTTTAAGTAATTGGAAGTTTGTGTTTAAGGAAATGTACGACCTAGACCACAAGTACCCTTGGTATATTGCAGTACGATCGGTAGCAGGATTTTTGGCGCCGTTTATTGCAGCGATCATACCAAGTGCGGCGATTAGTATGGTCGAAAAAAAGGCAGATTTTTTGACTTTTTTTGGAGTAATGCTGGCGTTTGTGCTGGGAAATATGATTATGGGGATCGTATCGACAAAGTATGATTTTCTGATTAAAAAGAAAAATTATAAGGTGCAGTTTCAGTCTGTTCAGAAGAAAGTAATCAGCAAAATTATGACAGTGGATTACCAAATTCTGGAGAGTGCAGAAGGAAAACGAGCAGCGGATGGCGCAAAATACAGCTACTCGGAGGAATGGAATGGCTGGAGTCGCATTATGGATATGTTTACGCCATTCGCATTTAATCTGTTGGGAATTATCGTATATACGATCATACTGATTCCAAGATGCCCCTGGGTACTGCCGATTTTTGCGATTATGAGCATTATGAATGTGATGATCGAAAAGAAAATTGCGCAACGGGGTTATCGGAAATATAGAGAGACAATTTGGGAGACAGATTCCAGAGTGGAGTATTTTTTTCAGAGAAGCACATCCGCTACGGACGGCAAAGACATTCGTTTGTATCGCATGGAAAAGTGGTTTGTGGATGTCATGAAAACACTGGTTCAGAGACGAATGAAAGTATGGAAACGCGTGGAGATGTATTATTTTCTGCCGCATCTGTCGGACACAATCTGGTCGCTCGTGCGTGACATCATTGCGTATACGGTGTTGGTGAATCAGTTTTTGGCAGGAGAATTGAATGCGACCACATTTACTTTTTATTTGGGAATTATTACCAGTTTTGCAGGCTGGCTGAATGGCGGTAATATGGGAGACGGTTTTGTTCGCGCTAACAGTGAAATGATCCGTTGCAACTGGGGCATTAACGATTACCGCAGTTTTATGGAGTTAAAGGATTCGGAGCATACAGTAGAGAAAGAGAATACGGAAAACACTTGTGCTAAAAATGGGACAGACAAAACGGAAAACGGTATTACGCTTGAGTTTAAGAATGTATGTTTTCGTTATCCCGGTGCAAAACAGGATGTGATACATAATCTGAATCTCAAGGTAAAGGCAGGCGAAAATATTGCACTGGTGGGAGTAAACGGAGCTGGCAAGACCACTTTAGTAAAGTTGTTGTGCGGTTTTTATCATCCAAATGAAGGACAGATTTTGATCGATGGCAGGGAGATTTCTGATTATTCAGAGACAGAATATCGCAAATTAGTCGGAGCAGTATTTCAAGACATGATGGTGATGGCAACTTCGGTAGCAGAAAATATCGCTTGTGAAAAACAGGAAAATATTGATGAACCAAAACTGCAAACGGCAATGCAGCTTGCAGATATTGAGGATAAGGTCCTATCTTTGCCAAAGAAGGAAAAGACAGCGGTTACCAACTTTTTGGATAAGGATGGCGTGTTGTTTTCGGGCGGAGAATTACAGCGCATATTACTGGCGAGAGCTTTATATAAGGACGCACCGCTTTTGTTGTTAGACGAGCCGACCAGTGCGCTGGATCCTCTGGCAGAGACAGCGATTTACGAACAGTATCACCGGTTATCGGAAGGGAAAACAACGATTTTTATTTCCCATCGCTTGGCGAGTACCAAATTCTGCGACCGTATCATTTATTATGAAAATGGTCAGGTGAAAGAAGACGGCACGCACGATGAACTAATGAAAAAGAATGGTGCATATGCCAAGATGTTTGAAATACAAAGTCAATACTACAATGAGAAGGGTGGTGATTTCGATGAGTAAGCATGCGATCAGCAATGAAAAAGAATCTGTAGGGGCGATCATAAAGAAATTTATGCATGTTATCGGGATCAATCATCGGCTGTGCAAGTGGATCCTGCCTTGTAATCTTGGAAAAAATATAATTATGGCGGGTCTGCCTTATGTGGGCATTGTATACGGCTGCAATATCTTAAATGCATTAGTTGCACGGGAAGCGAAGGGACATATCATGAATATGGTCTACCAACTTTTGGTGATCACTTTTGCAATGACGATCCTGTACCATATTTTGGATAAAGCAGGAAATGCGATGCGAGATAATATTCGTTACCGAATCAAGGCGGATATATCCAGTAAAGCTGCAAGCTTAGATTATCAAGATCTTGAGTCGCAGGATAGTATGCAGCTTTTGACGGCAGCGTTAGAAGGTGAAAAAGAAAGCGGTGGTATTTACTGGTTTTCGGATAAATTAGGCGTGCTGATCGGTGATGTTGCATCTATCTTTTATGCCTTTGTTGTGCTTGTCCCAATTTTGACACAGCAACAGCATTTGACCGGAAATGGTGTGATGCAGATCTTAAATTCTAAGTGGATCATATACCTTATTTTCTTGTTAAATCTGTTTTCTATGTTCCTTTTTATGTGGATATCCAAGAAGGGCAACAAAAAGCAGTATGAAATTTATGAGGAAAGTTTGGATGCGATTCGCAAGGACGATTATTTTTATCGCGAGATCCTCAGCAAATATGCGACAGGTAAGGAGATCCGTCTGTATGCCTTAAAGGATTTGCTGTTGAGGGATATGACGAAAGTGTGGGATGAAAAGTGCAATATTCAGGATAGAAAGCTAGACATTCAGGAAAAGATCCGAATCCGTTATTTGATCGTACAGGCGTTGCTTTTAGTGATTTCCTATACGGTGATCGGAGTCAGAGGCGTTAATGGGATGATCACGGGAGCGGAAGTGGTCAAGTATGTATCGGCACTAACGGCACTCGGAGGTGCTTGTCAATATATGGTAGATCATTTTGAAACGGTGTTGCTTAATATGCAGTATTTGCATCATTATTACGAATATCTGCAGTTGCCAAATCGCAAACAGACGGGTGGAAAACCTACGGCTGATTTACCTCCACAGGATCTGGTGATTACCTTTGAGGATGTAAGTTTTAAGTATCCCGGTGGTAAAAAGGATAGTTTAGAGCATGTTAATCTCACATTTCACTATGGAGAAAAAATTGCGCTGGTAGGTCCGAATGGTGCCGGAAAAACGACCTTGATCCTGTTGCTGTGTCGACTGTATGAGCCAACACACGGACGTATTTTGCTAAATGGGATCGATATTCGTGAATATGATTATGAAGAATATTTGGCAATGTTTGGTGTGGTATTTCAGGATTTCAAACTGTTCGCTATGACAGTAGCAGAAAATGTTGCTGCCAGTGAGGAGTACGATGAGCGGGAGATTGAAGAGGTTTTGGAGAAAGCAGGCATTTGGGAGCGTGTCCAGAAAATGGAACAGGGAATCCATAATCCATTGTATAATGTGGGTATTAAAGGTGTTGAGGTGTCCGGCGGTGAGGCACAGAAAATTGCGATTGCGCGCGCCTTATATAAGAAAGCACCTTTTATCATTTTGGACGAACCAACCAGTGCACTAGACCCTATGGCGGAATATGAAATTTATTCAAGTTTTGACCGACTGATTCAAGACAGAATGGCGGTATACATATCCCATAGAATGTCAAGCTGTCGTTTTTGCCAACGGATTATTGTGTTAAAAGACGGACAAGTGCAAGAGCAGGGAACGCACGAAGAATTGATAGAAAAAGACGGAATTTACGCTATGATGTGGAATGCACAGGCACAAAACTATCAATAGAAGGAGATTGGACTTATGAAAAACAATTTTCAAAAGACGATGTACGCCTGTTTTGCAGGTTATATCGTTCAGGCGATCGTTAATAATTTTGTGCCGTTGCTTTTTTTGACTTTTGAAAAAAGCTATCATATTCCACTCAGTCAGATCACAATGTTGATCACCTTTAACTTTGGTATTCAGTTACTTGTGGACTTATTATCGGCAGGATTCGTTGACCGGATCGGTTATCGGGTATCCATTGTGCTGGCGCATGTCTTTTCTGCGGCCGGTCTGATCGGACTGGTGATCTTGCCGGAAATACTTCCGAATGCTTTTGTCGGATTACTGCTTGCGGTTGTCGTGTATGCGATCGGTGGAGGTCTGATCGAGGTGTTGATCAGTCCGATCGTTGAGAGTTGTCCAAGTGATAACAAAGAGAAAGCAATGAGTTTACTACATTCCTTTTATTGCTGGGGACATGTGGCAGTTGTACTTTTTTCCACGCTGTTTTTCAAGCTGTGCGGTATCGATCATTGGAAAGTGATGGCACTTATCTGGGCTGCTCTTCCAATCATCAATGGACTCGTATTTTGTAAAGTGCCGATCGCTTCTTTGATCGAGGAAGGCGAAACAGGCATGACACTTGGTGAATTATGCAGAAATAAAATATTTTGGATCCTTATGCTTATGATGCTGTGCGCCGGAGCCAGCGAGCAGGCGGTCAGCCAGTGGGCGTCGACCTTTGCGGAAAAAGGTCTTGGCGTTACCAAAACGATCGGCGACTTGGCGGGACCAATGACATTTGCGATCCTGATGGGAAGTGCCAGAGCCTTCTATGGTAAATTTGGCGATAAGATCAATTTGGATCAGTTTATGATTGGCAGCAGTGCGTTATGTATCCTGTCCTATCTGACGATATCGCTGTCAGCATCGCCATTGATCGCGCTGATCGGCTGCTCGATCTGTGGATTGTCAGTCGGAATCATGTGGCCGGGAACGTTTAGCAAGGCATCGGCTTCTCTTAGAAATGGCGGAACGGCATTGTTTGCAATGCTTGCACTGGCGGGGGATGCGGGATGCTCCGGAGGGCCTACTTTGGTAGGGTTTGTCTCTGATATTGCATCCGAAAATCTGAAAATGGGAATTTTAGCGGGTGTCATTTTTCCGGTATTGCTTGTCGTGAGTATTTTATTATTGCGGACAGTTAGGGAAAATAGGAAAGATTGAAAAGAAAGTAGATTGAAGAGAGAATAGATTGAAACAGCATAGATCGAAAAGAAAATAGATTGAAAGAAAGTAGATTGAAGAGAGAATAGATTGAAACATAATAGATTGAAAAGAGAGTAAATAGATATTTGTGCATTATGGCAAAAATATGAACAAAATATGAATGAGTATTGTAAAAAATTCATAATATGGCTATAATTATCAGCATGATTATGTGCAATTCAAACAAAAAAGTGTAAATAGGGAAACGGCGGAACGGAACTGCGCCAATTGGGAAAAGTATGTTTGGGTGAGAAAGCAAATAGGGAAAATATCTGAATGGGGATCAGAAATCAAGCGTATTCCAAGGAATGGGTACAAAAGAATAAACAGTTTCAGAAAGGGAAGGTAATTTTATGAACAAGACAAAAAAATGGTTGGCGCATGTATTGACACTGGCAATGGTTATTTGTTCTATTAGCGTATTGTCATTTGGTCAGCAAGCAAAATCAGAGGCAGCATCCGGATCGTTTCAGGATCTGAATCAGAGCCAGTTTGTATCTGCGATGGGAGCAGGCTGGAATCTGGGAAATCAGTTGGAAGCAGCAAACAACGGAGTACCTAGTGAAACAGCGTGGGGTAATCCGACCATTACGGAAAATCTGATCAAAGCGGTGAAAAACGCAGGGTTTACATCCATCCGCATTCCGGTATCCTATATGGGACACATTGGCTCAGACAGCAACTATACGGTTGATGCCGGTTGGTTGAACAGAGTACAGCAAGTGGTAGATATGTGTGTAAACAATGGTTTGTATGCGATCATCAACATGCATGGTGATGGTTATACTACTTTGGATGGTGGTTGGCTGTTTTGTGGATCTTCCAACCAGACAGCGATCAAGGCAAAGTACAAGGCTGTGTGGAAACAGATTGCAACTAAGTTCAAAAATTATGATCAGCATTTAGTATTTGAGTCTATGAATGAAGAATTCGATGGAACATACGGAACACCTTCATCCACGGCATATGCAAATATTAATGCTTACAATCAGATCTTTGTAGACACAGTTCGTCAGACAGGTGGCAACAATGCAAAGCGTTGGCTCATGATCCCGGGATGGAATACCAATATTACATACACAGTTGGTAATTACGGATTTTCCCTGCCAACAGACAATTACAGAGACAGCAGCATTTCTACTCCAAGAATTATGATTTCTGTCCATTACTATGATCCATGGGATTTCTGTGGAGAGGAATCTTCTAATGTAACACAGTGGGGAGATACAGCAACAAACAGTTCAAAGACATCTTCCTGGGGTATGAATCTGCTCTGAAATCACAGTTTTCCAGCTTGTATAACAAGTTCGTAGCAGCAGGTTACCCGGTAGTGATCGGTGAGTATGGTTCAATTGATAAGTCAGCATACGATTCTACAAGCGCTGCACAGAGAGCGGAATTTGCGAAAAAAGTATGTACTTATGCTAAGAAGTATGGCATGGTGCCGGTCCTTTGGGATAATGGTTATACGGGAACATATGGTTTTGGCGTGATTGACAGAAGTACCTGTAAAGTAACACAGCAAAAGATTATTGATGCCATTGCATCAGTATATCCAAAGAGCAGCAGCTCCAACAGCTCCAATAGCTCCAACAGTTCCGCATCTTCTTTAGAGGGAACATACTATATTAAGAGTGCCTTCAGTGGTTTATATTTGGACGTTGCTAATGGCTCAGCTTCTAACAATGCTAATGTGCAGCAGTATACGTACACAGGCACAGATCGTCAGAAATTCAAGCTGGTAAAGGATTCCGCAACAGGATATTACTATATTTATACAGGTGCCAGCGGATATTCAAAGGTAGTAGATGTTGCAGGCAAAAGTACCGCTGATGGCGCTAATATTTTGCAATACAGCTATAAGGGTTCCAACAACCAGTTATTTGACATTCAAAAGATATCAAATGGAGCCTATGCGATTAAGACAAGAGTAACCTCCAGTGCTTCCTGCCTTGATGTATATAATTGGAGTACGGCTGCAGGTGGCAATATCGCTCAGTATTCTTATTGGGGTGGTGCCTGCCAGTTATGGATCTTAGAAAAAGCATCAGACACAAAGGGCACAGACATCAGTCTGTCAGCCAATGATCTTACTTACGGAAACCATACAAATGCCATTACATCAGGAAGTTTTACAATTGGGGCATCTTCTGGCAAAAATGTAGCGGTGCTTAATCGTAACACTACTGTAAATGGCACAAGTTACAGCAAAGTATTGCAAATGAATGGTGGTGGTAACAGCACCGGAAGATATATCAAGTTTACGGCAACGGGAGCTTGTACGGTACAAGTTACGGCAGCATCCACATCAACATCCGCATCCAGAACATTGCGTCTGGCATCCGGTAGCGTAGGTGGAAACACAGTAGGAAATGCTACGATCACAGGAACACCATCTACGGTAACATACAAAATTCCTTCTGCAGGTACCTATTATCTGTATTCAACGAGAAATGGAATTTATGTATATCAGGTTAATGTAGCTTATTAATGAATTGTCACAACTAATCATCACAAGTAATATAAAATGATACAGAGGGCTTTTTGATGCTAGAGATTTCAAAAAGTCCTCTGTATTTTATCTGAAAACTTAAAACAGTATTCATTTTCGTTATACAATATATTAGGCTAAGTAAAACTTCCCATACCGGGAGTTATTGACCAAACCACATATTGCTTATTATGTCAGTAAAATAATAGCTATTTTGCAGCCGATAAAGTAAATTATCCTGCCATCAAAAAAACTAAGACAATTGCCGAAGAACGCAGAGTTTTCATAGTGATTTCTTATTTTGTTAAGTCTCTGATGAATACATGCCTGAAGG
>CEAF01046098.1_pt1 | contig 10535 bp, 7 predicted proteins | sample 557431 | NCBI WGS metagenome assembly CEAF01 (sample SAMEA3182068, study PRJEB8094) | gut metagenome | biome: human; feature: gut; material: Stool; isolation source: human stools | place: Canada | collected 2013-11-18 | reverse complement strand
GGTCCATATACCGTGCCTCCCTGATAGCGATATACCCCTTGGGGGTATCTGCACTATATACCCCTATGGGGTATTTGTCAAGAGAAAAAAGAGAAAAGGTCTCAGGACCCTTTCTCTTCCTTTTTGTCAATGATGGTCGCGGTGGCGCGCACGCGGCGCAGATCGAAGTCCCGCACGTTCCAGCGCTCGATGAGGTCGCTGATCTGCCCCTCGGCCTCGGCGACCTCCTCCTCGAACGCGCGGGCGGAGATGCGCAGTGCGCCGTGACCGAGGATGATGACCTGCTCCATGTTGTCCGACGTGGCGACGCGGACGCGGTGGTTTTTGCCGAGGTCGTAGGTCGCGCGCTCGATGTAGCTGTCGGCGGTCTGCGCCTCCTTGGTGTAGACGATATAGATGCCGTTTTTCTTTTCCAGCGAGCCGGGATTGCCCTTGACCTTGTAAGCGTCGAAGACCAGAATGATCTCGCACCTGCGCCAGCCGCGGTAGTTGGCGAGGATGCCCGCGAGCGCCTCGCGCGCGGCGGCGACGTCCTGCGCGGCGAGCTTTTTGAGCGCGTCCCACGCGAAGATGATGTTGTAGCCGTCCACGAGCAGATACTCGGGACCGGTCTTCTGATTTTTGATGTTATAGCGCGTCTCGTCGAGCGCGGTGCGCGCGGGCGCGCGCTTGGGCTCGAACGCGCGGCGCTCGACCTTGCCGTAGGTGCTCTCGAAGATGGCGAGCAGCTCCTTGTCCTCAGCGGCGGAGCCGGAGGACGCGCGGCTGCGTGTCGGCATGGGTTCGGCGGCTTCGGCGGGGTGCTCCTGTAGGACGCAGGGGACGTGCGCGCGGGCCTTGACCTCGTTCCACGGAACGTAGACGCCCGCGCCGTGCTCGCAGAACACCGAGCCGGTGGGGTTTTCCGTGTCGCGCTCGGGATCGTAGCCGATGGCGGCGATGACGCTCTCCGCGTCCGCGCAGGGCTCGTAGCCGCGCAGGGTGCAGCTCAGACGTCCGCGTCCGCGGGTGTAGGCCGCGACCTCACGCGCGTAGCTGCGCAGTCCCTTGACCGGCGCGAAGCCGGTGAGCACCGTTTCTCCGCCGACCGTTTCCGGTGCGTCCGCCGAGCCGCCCATCGCGGCAAGGTCGGTCATCGCGCGGCCCACGCACTCCGGCGGCAGCTCGAGACGGAAATCATAGAACGGCTCGAGCAGCACGCTCTCGGCCTGCATCAGACCCTGCCGCACGGCGCGGTAGGTCGCCTGCCGGAAATCGCCGCCCTCAGTGTGCTTGAGGTGCGCGCGGCCCGCGAGGAGCGTCATTTTTACGTCGGTCAGCGCGCTGCCCGTCAGCACGCCGGGATGCGTGCGCTCGGCAAGGTGTGTGAGAATGAGACGCTGCCAGTTGAGGTCCAGCTCGTCCGTCGGACAGGCGGAGGCAAGCTGAACACCGCTCCCGCGCGGGGCGGGCTCGAGCAGCAGATGTACCTCGGCGTAGTGGCGCAGCGGCTCGAAGTGTCCGACGCCCTCGACGGTGTTGGCGATGGTCTCCTTGTAAACGATGCCGCCCTCGCCGAACGTGACGGAGAGGCCGAAGCGGTCGGATATGAGCCGCTGCAAAATTTCCAGCTGCACCTCGCCCATCAGCTCGGCGTGCAGCTCGCCGGACGCTTCCTCCCACACGATGCGGAGCATCGGGTCCTCGTCCTCCAGCTCGCGCAGCTTCGGGAGGACGGTGTGCGCGTCTGTGCCGTCGGGCAGGAGGATGCGGTAGGTCAAAACGCTTTGCAGCACAGGCTTTTCGCCGTCCGCCTCCGCCCCGAGCCCCTGCCCTGAATAGGTGTCCGCAAGGCCCGTGACGGCTACGACCTCGCCCGCGCCTGCCGCGTCGAGCGGGCGGAACTTCGCGCCGGAGTAAAGCCGGAGCTGGTCGGCCTTGCCGCAGGGAAGCTGCGTTTTTGCCCGCAGCGTCCCGCCGGTGACCTTCAGGTGCGTGAGCCGTGTGCCCTGCGCGTCGCGGGAGATCTTAAAGACGCGCGCGCCGAAGTCCGCGCCGCGCGCCGGCTCGCGCGTGAAGCGCGTGAGCAGCTGCAAAAACTCCGCCACGCCCTCATTTTTGAGCGCGGAGCCGAAGCAGCAGGGGAAAATTTTCCGCGCGGAGATCAAAGCGGCGAGCGTGTCGTCCGAAAGCGCGCCGCGCTCCAGCAGCTCCTCGAGAGCCGCTTCGTCGGTCAGCGCGGCGTGCTCGTCGCGTTCGCTCGGCTCCGCGCCGAGATCGACGCACGCGCCGAAGCTCTTTTGCAGATCCGTCAGCAGCGCCGCGCGGTCCGCGCCCGCAAGGTCCATCTTGTTGATAAAGAGGAACGTCGGCACGCCGTAGCGCTCCAGCAGCCGCCAGAGCGTGCGGGTGTGGCCCTGCACGCCGTCCGTGCCGCTGATGACAAGGATCGCGTAGTCGAGCACCTGCAGGGTGCGCTCCGCTTCGGCGGAGAAATCGACGTGGCCCGGCGTATCGAGCAGCGTGATGTGCGTGCCGCCGCAGTCGAGCACCGCCTGCTTGGCAAAGATGGTGATGCCGCGCTCGCGTTCGAGCGCTTCGGTGTCCAGAAAGGCGTCGCCGTGATCGACGCGGCCGAGCGTGCGCAGCGCGCCCGCGGCATATAAAAGGCCCTCGGAGAGGGTCGTTTTGCCCGCGTCGACATGGGCGAGTATCCCGATGGTGAGTTTTTTCATGGCCTGTCCTCTGAAAAAGCGCCGCGGCGCGGCGCATCCGTTTTTCTCTACGATACCATGCTTTTGCGCCCGCGTCAAATGGAAAAGGGCTGCCGGCGGCAGCCCTTTCGCTCACAGCTTTTATGATCTTCCGTAGATGCGCGTCATTTCGCGGATCTGCCCGGCGAGCTTTTTGCTCGCCTCACCCGGGAGCATACGCCACTCCCAGTTGCCGCGGCTCGTGCCGGGGATGTTCATGCGGTGGCCCGCGCCGAGGTCGAGCCAGTCCTGCATCTGCGCGACGAAGAGCTTTGCCACCGAGCTCATGCCGCCGCGGATGATGCCGCGGTTGAAGCCCTCTCGGTCGTTGAGCCCAAGGTACTGCACGGCGAAGGCAATATCCGCCTTATCCGCCTCCGTGCGCCAGAGGGCGAGGGGCGCGTTGTCGTGCGTGCCGGTGTAGCAGATGCAGTTCTCCACGTAGCTGTGCGGCAGATAGCTGCTCGTGTCGCGCGAGTCGAAGGCGAATTCCAGCACCTTCATGCCGGGCAGACGCGAGTCGGCAAGCAGCTGCGTGACCTCCGGCGTGGGATAGCCGAGATCCTCGGCGATGAACTCGATGTCGTGGAACCAGCCGGTCAGCACGCCGACGAGCGCCATGCCGGGGCCCTTGACCCAGCGGCCGTTTTTCGCGGTCGTCTCGCCATAGGGCACGGCCCAGTAGCTCTCGAAGCCGCGGAAGTGGTCGATGCGGACGACGTCGTAGAGCTTCGCCGCCCCGCCGATGCGGCGGATCCACCACTCAAAGCCGTCCTTCTGCATGGCCTCGTAGTCGTAGAGCGGGTTGCCCCAGAGCTGACCGTCGGCGCTGAAGTAGTCCGGCGGCACGCCGGAGACCTCGACGGGTACGTTTCGCTCGTCGAGCTGGAATTTCTCCGGCTCGCTCCACACGTCGGAGGAGTCCATCGCCACATAGATGGGGATGTCGCCGATGATGCGGATGCCGAGACCGTTGATGTAGCTCTTGAGCGCACTCCACTGCCGGAAGAAGAGAAACTGAATGTAGGTGAACAGCTCTACGTCCCCGCGCAGCTCCGCGCGGTAGCGCTCGAGCGCGTCGACCCGGTGCAGCCGCGCACCTTCGTCGGGCCATTCGGTCCAGGACTTCATGCCGAAATGCCGCTTGAGCGCCATGAAGAGCGCGTAGTCCGGCAGCCAGCGGCTGTTTTCCGATTCGAAGGCGGCGACCGCCTCGCGGTCGCGCTCCCAGCCGCGCGCCTTGGCCCTTTCGAGCAGCGCGAAGCGGCTCTCGTAAATTTTGCCGTAGTCGACGTAGCGCGGCTCCGAGCCCCACGCGCAGGAGGTGACTTCCTTGCGCGTGAGCAGCTTATCCTTGATGAGCAGATCGAGGTCGATGAAGTACGGGTTGCCCGCAAAGGTCGAAAAGCTCTGATACGGCGAGTCGCCATAGCTTGTGGGGCCGAGCGGCAGAAGCTGCCAGTAGCCCTGTCCCGCCGCGTGGAGAAAATCGGCAAAGTCATACGCCGCCTTGCCGAACGTGCCGATGCCGTAGGGCGAGGGGAGCGAGGAGATCGGCATCAGAATGCCGGAGGAACGATTCATGTGAGATCAGCCTTTCACGGCGCCGGCCGCGACGCCCTTGATGATGTATTTCTGGCAGCAGAGGTAGAAGATGATGACGGGGACGATGCTCAGGAAGATGAGCGCCATCGTCGCGCCGAGATCGACCGTGCCGTAGCTGCCCTTGAGGTACTGGATATGGATGGGAATGGTCTTGTACTTGGTGCTGTCGAGCACGAGATAGGGGAGCAGATAGTCGTTCCACACCCACATGATCTCGAGGATGCCGACGGAGATCATCGTAGGCCGCAGCATCGGGAACACGACGGAGAAATAGGTGCGCAGCGGACCGCAGCCGTCGATGGCGGCGGCCTCCTCGATCTCCAGCGGGATGGACTTCACGAAGCCCACGAACATGAAGATGGCAAGTCCCGCGCCGAAGCCGAGGTAGATGATGGGAATGGTCCAGGGCGTGTTGAGCGCGGCCTTTTCGAGGCTGCCGCTCGCAAAGTTAAAGTAGGGTATCTTCACGCGGTCGGCGGTCTTGGAGAGGGTGAACATGACCATCTGGAACGGCACGACCATGGAAAAGACGCAGAGGTAATAGACACCGCGGCAGAGCTTGCTGTCCACGCGGGCGATGTACCACGCGGCCATCGAGGTACACAGAAGGATCAGCGCCGTGGAGACGAGCGTGATGAAAAGACTGTAGAACGCGGACTTCCAGAAGGGATAGTTGCCGAAGGTGACGCCCTTGATGTAGTTTGCCCAGCCGGCAAAGCTCTCGGCGGTGGGCAGGGCAAAGGTCTCGGTCTTGACATAGGTGTTGAGCTTAAAGGAGTTGACTACCACAGCCAGCACCGGCAGGATGTAGAGGATGCAGATGAAGGCCAGCACGACCGAAAGAATGGTCTTGCGGCGGCGTTCGGCGGAAAGGGAACCGTTCATTACTGCTGCACCTCCTTTTTGCGTGTAGCGCGGAGCTGGATCAAACCGATGGCGGCGACGAGCAGGAAGAACAAAACGGCCTTGGCCTGCGCGGTGCCGCGGGAGTTGACGTTCTGCCCGTAGAACGTGTTGTAGATGTTCAGCGCCAGCATCTCAGTCGTCTTGATGGCTGAGCCGTCGGACTGGATGATGTAGGGCTGACCGCCCGTGAGGGCGAGGTTCTGGTCGAAGAGCTTGAAGCTGTTCGTCAGCGTGAGGAAGGTGCAGATGGTGATGGAGGGCATTACGTTCGGGATGGTGACCTTCCAGAGTGTCTGCCAGCGGTTTGCGCCGTCGATCTTCGCGGCCTCGAGCATATCCTCGGGCACGGCCTGCAAGCCGGCGATGTAAATGATCATCATATAGCCGACCTGCTGCCAGCACATGAGGATGATGAGGCCCCAGAAGCCGTATTTCGTCTCCAGCAGGATCGACGTGCCGTAGCGCGAGAGGATGCCGTCGAAGATCATCGACCACACATAGCCCAGCACGATGCCGCCGATGAGGTTCGGCATGAAGAACACCGTGCGGAAGAGATTGCTCCCCTTGATGCCCTGTGTGAGGGCATAGGCCACGGCGAAGGCCAGCACGTTGATGAACACGAGCGAGACGAGCGCAAAGAGCGCCGTGTACCAGAACGAATGGACAAAGCTCGCGTCGTTCAGCGCCTTGATGTAGTTGCCGAAGCCGATGAACTGCGCGTCCGAGGTCGTCTTAAATTTGCAGAACGAGAGGTACACGCCCTTGCAGAACGGATAGACGAAGCCAATGGCGAAGGCGCAGAGCATGGGACCCATGAACAGCGGGGCCCACCGCCGGATCGGGCGGCGGACGAGCGAGCTGTTGACGGCTGCTGCGTCGTGTTTACGCTTCAATTCGATCACTCCCATCGAGATAGATTGACTGAGCACGGCGCGGGCCTCTTGCGGCCTCTGCCGTGGTAGAAGAAGAGGACGGGCGAAAGCCCGCCCTCTTCATAAGAATGGTAGGTTTTGCGGTATGGAGACGCTTAGCCGTTGGCGGCAGCGTACTGCACGGCCCAACCGTCCACGAACGCGGTCTTGACCTGCTCCCAGTTGGCGTCGGTGGGATCGTTGTCATACTGGTTCATCGCGGCGACGATGGCTTCACGGTAGGCATCGACGTTGGGCTGGAAGTTGGTGACCCAAGGCATGACGTAGTTGCCCTCGGCGGCATAGGCGTTGGCGTCGGCCAGGAAGCCGCAGGTGGACTCGGCAGCCTGCTTGTAGGGCATGACGGCGAATTCATCGACGAGCATACGGGAGACCTCAGCGTCGGTGACGAGCCAATACATGAAGTCGAGCGTAGCCTGAATGTCCTCGGCGGAGGCCTTGGCGTTCACGGCCCAGCAGTTCTCGGTGCCGCAGTTCAGACCGGCCTTCTCCTCACCGGCAACGCCGCAGTAGAAGGGGATCATGGAGAGGTTGTCAAGACCGTACTGACCATCGCCGGTGCCGGTCAGAGCCGCCCACTCCCAGGAGCCGTTCTGATAGAACACAGCCTGCTCCTTGCCGAACTCGGCCTGGGCGTCATAGCCGCCGGCAGCGAGGGTGGAGGGAGCGACCGCGCTGTTGTTGATGTAGAGATCCCAGAGGTTCTTGAAGTTCTGCATGTAGGTGCCCTTGATGCTCGGGGGGCAGACCTTCCAGGCGTCGGGATCGTCCACGGACTCATAGTAATACTCGAGGTTGGCGAGGTGGCCGGTGAAGCGCCAGCTGGAGTCGCTGCTCATGGAGGAGGAGGTGAAGGCGTCGAAGCCCAGCTCGGCGGCGCGGGAGTGGATGTCCTCCGCAACGGCCTTGAGGGTCTCAAAGTTGGTGATGTCGCTGAGCTGATAGCCGGCCTTCGCCAGCAGGTCCTCGTTGACGATGATGCCGTAGCACTCATAGCAGTAGCCGATGGAGCAGAGCTTGCCGTCGGCGTCGTAGAGGTTGTAGGCGTCGCTGGTCAGCTCACCCGCGATGGGGGTGCCGGTCAGGTCGTAGCAGTAGTCGCCCCAGGTGTCCACGGCGGCCTGGTTGCCGACGACGAACATCGTGGGAGGCGCTTCCTTATCCATCGCGGCGGTCAGGGTCTCGTTGTAGGTGCCGGACGCGGCGGTCTGGATGGTGACGGGCACACCGGTCTTTTCGGTGTACATGGCGGCGACCTTCTGCAGGGTGCCGTCCGCCTCGGGCTTGAAGTTCAGCCAGAACACACGGCCGGCGGCCTCGGTGGCGTCACCGTCGTCGGAGGGCTCCTCGGCCGTCTTGTTGCCGCAGGCAACGAGGCTGAGAGCCATAACAAGTGCCAGGACAAGTGCAAGATACTTCTTCATGTTTCATTGATCTCCTTATTCAAATTTATTTTCACGCGCTCGGCGCGGGAAAATCATTTCGTCAGGTCGCGCACGGATTCACCCGCGCGCAGGGAGGTCGGCAGCGTCAGATGGTCGTGCGCGCCGCCGCGGATGACGCCGAGCAGCAGCTCGACGCTCTTCGTGCCCATAGCCGTCATCGGCTGGCAGAGGGTGGTGAGCATGGGATGGATGTACTCGGAGACATTGATGCCGTCGATGGCGATGATGGAGCAGTCCTCGGGAATGCTGCGCCCGCTCTCGCGCAGGGCGCGCATCGCGCCGATCGCCATGTCGTCCGCGATGGCGAAGACGGCGGTGAAGTCCGCCGGACGCTTCAGCCGCTCGCGCATGGCGCGGCAGCCGCTTTCCACGGTGAAATCGTCCGCGCAGATGACGTCCTCCTCCTCGGGCGGGATGCCCAGCTCGCGCAGCGCGCGGGCGTAGCCGGAGTAGCGCAGCTGGGAGATGGAGTTGTCGTCGGGGTCGGCGGTCAGCGCCGCGATGCGGCGGTGGCCCTTTTTGGCCAGCTCCATGACCGCGCGGTAGGCCTCCTGCTCGTCGGCGATGGAGACGGAGGAATACTTGCTCGGATCGAGCGTGCCGTAGGCGTTGGTGTAGGTGCAGCAGACAAAGGGCACGTTGAGCAGCGCCAGCTCCGCGGGAGAGTAATCCGAGCGTCCGCCGAGAAAAATGAGGCCCTGCAGGCGCTTTTCGCGCTCCATCACCGCGCCGCACTTCACCTCGTCGTCGCAGGAGGCGATCTGACGCATGACCATCGTGTAGCCCGCGAGGTCGAGCTTATGCTCGATGGCGCGGATGATATCGGTGTAGAAGGGGTTCTGCACGCCGCGCACCACAAGGCCGACGGTGTCGGACTTCGTGCGCACAAGGCTGCGCGCGGAATTGTTGGGCAGATAGTTGTGCTCGGCAATGACCTCCAGCACGCGGCGGCGGCTTTCCTCGCTCACGTCGGGGCGGTCGTTGAGTACACGGGAGACCGTGCTCACGCCCACGCCGCTGAGCTTTGCAATGTCCTTGATGGTCATGGCGACACCCTCTGCATGAAAAAATCAAAGCCCGTTTCCGGGAACCTTACCGGTAACGTTTCCGCTTTTCTTTTATTGTAGCAGTCTCTTCCCAAAAAGTCAAAGCACTTTGCCCTGTCCATCTTACCAAAAAAATAGCAAGAAAAATGTCGCAATGAACAAAGGGAGCCTCTGCCCGGCGTCGGACAGAGGCTCCCTTTCACAAAAATGCCTTTATTTTTCGAGCAGCAGCTCCGCGATCTGTACGGTGTTGGTCGCCGCGCCCTTGCGGACCTGGTCGCCGCAGCACCAGAGGTTCAGCCCGCGCTCGTCGGTCAGATCGTCGCGGATGCGGCCGACGTAGACGAGGTCCTGATCGCTCGTGTCGAGCGGCATGGGGTAGACCTTGCTGGCAAGGTCGTCGGTCAGCTTGCAGCCGGGCGCGACGGCGATCAGCTCACGCGCGCGCTCGACGCTGATCTTTTCCTTTGTGCGCAGCACGACGGAGACGGAGTGGCTGCGCACCACGGGCACGCGCACACAGGTGCAGCTGACCTTCATCTCGGGCAGGTGGAGGATCTTGCGGCCCTCGTTCTGCATCTTCATCTCCTCGCTCGTGTAGCCCATGTAGGCCTCACCGCCGATCTGGGGGATGACGTTGTAGGCGATCTGGTACTGGAACACCTTCGGCTCGACGGGCTTGCCCGCGGCGAGCGCCGCGACCTCATCGTGCAGCTCGTCGATGCCGTTCTTGCCCGCGCCGGAGACCGCCTGATAGGAGCTGGCGATGATGGTCTCGATGGGGCTTTCCTTCGCCAGCGCGTTGATGGCGACGAGGGTGACGATGGTGGTGCAGTTGGGGTTGGAGATGATGCCGCTGTGCCACTTCACGTCCTCGGGATTGATCTCGGGGATGACCAGCGGCACCTTGGGGTCGAGACGGAAGGCGCTGGAGTTATCGACGAACACGGCACCAGCCTTAACGATGGCGGGCGCGAAGCGCTCGGCAATGTCGTTCTCCGCCGCGCCGAGCACGATGTCGAGACCCTCAAAGGCGTCGTCCGACGCCTCGACGATCGTGCACTTCCTGCCGCCGAAGTCGATCTCGCTGCCCGCGCTGCGCGCGGAGGCGATGGGGCGCAGCTCGCCGACGGGGAACTTGCGCTCGAGCAAAATTTTCATCATTTCCTGGCCCACGGCGCCCGTCGCGCCGAGAATGCCTATATTATAAAGCTTCATGGTATTGCCCTCACCTTTTCCTTAAATATGTTCCTTGACAAAGCTGTCATACAGTACGCGAATGGCCTGCGCGAAGTCCTTTTCCTCCACGCCGACGATGATGTTCAGCTCCTCGGGGCCCTGCGTGATCATGCGGATGTTCACGCCGTTCTCACCGAGCTTGGCAAAGATCTTGCCGGAAACGCCGGGGCGGTATGCCATCTTCCGGCCGACCGCCGCGACGACCGCGATGTGCTCCGTCACCGTTATCTTATTCGGCTGCACCTCTTTTTGCAGCTCGCCCAGCATGGCGTAGAGACATTTGGAGACCTTTTTGCTCTCCACCACCAGCGAGATGATGTCGATGCCGGAGGGGATATACTCCACATTGACCTCGTGCTTGGCGAGAATTTCCAGAATCCGCACGAGCGTGCCGGGGTCGCCGGACATACCGGTCTTGGCGATGGTGATGACGGAGAAGCCCTTCTTGCCTGCGATGCCGGTGATGAAGCTGCCGTCGTTCGTGTCCTCCTCGATGCTCTCGAGAATGGTGGTGCCGGGGTGCTCCGGCTCGTTCGTGTTGCGGATGTTGAGCGGGATGTTCTTCTCACGCACGGGGAAGATGGTGCCCTCGTGGAGCACCTGCGCGCCGATGTAGCTCAGCTCGCGCAG
>CEAF01062475.1_pt1 | contig 10549 bp, 11 predicted proteins | sample 557431 | NCBI WGS metagenome assembly CEAF01 (sample SAMEA3182068, study PRJEB8094) | gut metagenome | biome: human; feature: gut; material: Stool; isolation source: human stools | place: Canada | collected 2013-11-18 | reverse complement strand
AATGCTCGCAGAGCGTGCATTCTATTGTTTTTCTTTTTCTTCAGCACCAGCTTCTTTTTCCGTTTTTTTTTCGATGAAAATCTTTCTCGTGATAAAGTTATAAACCATTACCACGCCGGTTGCAAACGGCTTAACGATGATGTAGGAACGGCTCCAGAACGGGTCGAGAACCATCGTGCCGAGCTTTAAGACGACATTGTTTAAGATCAGACCGCCGACTGCAAGAATGAAAAAGACGGCGAACTGCTTGCCCTGGTTTGCTTTTTTGTCCGTATCGAATACAAAAAGAATGCTCAGAATATAATTGACGATTGCCGATACGGTAAAGGCAAGGGTGTTGGCTGCGATAACCGGCCATCCGAGCAGCTCCTTAAACAGAATCAACAGCACGTATTCAATGAAGAAACATAAAAAACCCACCGCGCCGAATTTGATGATCTGCTGTCCGAGCTTACTGTTAATCAATTTCTTAATCAAGCTTTAGAACCTCTCTTATTTCTCCATAGTTTTCCGGATCGCTTTGATGAAGTCCTGGCTGTTCAATACCGTGACATCCGTCAGCTCTGTAATCAGTGCCAGGTCCTTTGTCATCCTGCCGCTTTCGATCGTATCCAGTGTTGCTTTTTCCAGCTTGTCCGCAAATGCGCACAGCTCCGGAAGCTTGTCCAGCTCGCCGCGTTTTCTGAGTGCGCCTGTCCATGCAAAGATCGTCGCAACGGAGTTCGTAGAGGTTTCCTCACCCTTTAAGTGCTTGTAATAATGTCTCTGAACGGTTCCATGCGCAGCTTCATATTCATAAACGCCTGCAGGAGAAACCAAAACGGAGGTCATCATTGCAAGAGAACCAAAGGCAGAGCTTACCATATCACTCATAACGTCGCCGTCATAGTTTTTGCATGCCCAGATGAAGCCACCCTTTGCTTTCATGACGCGCGCTACCGCATCGTCGATCAGGGTGTAGAAATATTCGATACCGAGCTCTTTGAACTTCTCCTGATATTCGTTTTCGTAGATTTCCTGGAAAATATCCTTAAAGGTATGGTCATATTTTTTGGAAATTGTATCCTTGGTCGCAAACCACAGATCCTGCTTCGTATCTACTGCGTAATTAAAGCAAGCGCGGGCAAAGCTCGTGATAGACTTATCCGTATTGTGCATGCCCTGCAGGACACCTGCACCGGTAAAATCGTGAATCAGCTCGCGGGTTTCTGTACCGTCCGCCGCCGTGAACACCAGTTCTGCCTTGCCGGGACCCTCTACGCGGATTTCGGTATTTTTGTATACATCACCGTAAGCATGACGTGCCAGCGTGATGGGCTTTTCCCAGTTGCGGACGCAGGGACGGATGCCCTTTACCAGAATCGGGGCACGGAACACAGTGCCGTCCAGAATGGAACGGATCGTGCCGTTGGGGCTCTTCCACATCTTCTTTAAATGATACTCTTCCATTCTCGCTGCGTTGGGTGTGATTGTTGCACATTTGACTGCAACGCCGTATTTTAAGGTTGCATTGGCGCTGTCAATCGTCACCTGATCATCTGTTTCGTTGCGATGCTCCAGACCGAGGTCATAATACTCTGTCTTCAAGTCAATATAAGGAAGCAGAAGCTCATCCTTGATCAGCTGCCAGAGGATTCTGGTCATTTCATCGCCATCCATCTCCACCAACGGCGTTGTCATCTGAATCTTAGCCATCGATTCTCTCCTTTTCATCATAGGCATCCAAAAGCCCGTTTTTAATCATATTATCATAAGCATTACGCATATGCAAGGCTGCCAGCTCCTGTGCGCGGTCGGCATCCTTCCGGCAGATCGCCTCCATGATCTGTTTGTGCTCGAGCACAGCTTCCAGTCCTCTTTCACTGCCGGAAAGGTTCTGCTTGCGCATTCTCCGCACATATTCATGGAAATCCCTCAGCTGATGCTCCAGCATTTTGCTTGAGCATGCTTCATATAAAATATCGTGGAACTGATCGTCCAGCTCCGTCAGCTTCTGGGCATGTCCTTTGCTGGCGTGAAATTCTGACAGGTAAATATTTTCTTCCAGCGCATCCAGCTGTTTTTCCGTAATATACGCGGTTGCCCAACGGGCACAAAGCCCTTCCAGCAAAGAACGGATCGCATAAATATCCTCCACGTCCTTTCTGGTGATGCCGGTCACATATGCCCCCTTGTTCGGGATAATGCTGACCAGGCCTTCCAGTTCCAGTTGGCGCAGCGCTTCCCGGACGGGCGTGCGGGAAACGCCCATCTCTTCGCTGATCGCCATTTCCCGCAGTTCCTCGTGTTCTTTATAATGTCCGCTTAAAATATCCTCCCGCAGCTGATGAAAAACCTTTCCCCTCAGCGAATATCGGTCGGAGCTTTCTTCTTTTTCGTATTGACTCATACCAATAAAATCCCCAGTTTCTTGCTGGCATCATCGATTACTTTCAACAGCTCTTCATCGGTCAGAACGGTAACACGGCCGCTTTCGTATTCGGCGTCCACCCATTTCTTGACCTCGTGAACCAGCTCGCAGTTTTTATCCAGCTTCTTTTCCTCCGGCAGATGGAAGTAAGTATTGATCCAGTGTGCGATTCCTGCAAGGCCGGAGGTGTTCGATACGGCACACAGAACCGGACGGTTTAAAAACTTTTCTGTATCAAAAATGTTGTAAATCTCTTCGTTTTTCAGCAGACCGTCTGCATGAATACCCGCTCTTGTGACATTGAAGTTCTTACCGACAAACGGCGTCCTGGGCGGGATGTGGTAGCCGATTTCTTTTTCGTAGTATTCTGCCAGCTCGGTGATCACCCTGGTGTCCATGCCGTTTAACGTGCCGCGCAGCTGTGCATATTCAAATACCATCGCTTCCAGAGGCGTATTACCGGTACGCTCGCCGATACCGAACAGCGAGGTGTTGACACCGGAGCAGCCATACAGCCATGCCGTCGAGGAATTGACAACTGCCTTATAGAAATCGTTGTGTCCGTGCCATTCCAACAGCTCGTGGGGAACACCCGCGTGCGTGTGCAGCGCATAGATGATTCCCTGTACGCTTCTCGGGATAACGGCACCCGGATAGTTGACGCCGTAGCCCATCGTATCGCAGGCACGGATTTTGATCGGAATCTGATATTCCTTCATCAGCTTCATCAGCTCCAGGCAAAACGGAACAACATATCCGTAAATATCGGCCCGCGTGATATCCTCCAGATGGCATCTGGGACTGATTCCCTCTTCCAGGCACTCCTTGATGACGCTCAGGTAATGCTCCATTGCCTGTTTGCGGGTCATTTTCAATTTCATGAAAATGTGATAATCGGAACAGCTGACCAGAATACCGGTTTCCTTCATGCCGATCTCTTTCACCAGCTTGAAGTCCTCCTTGCTCGCGCGAATCCAGCTGGTAATTTCGGGAAATTTATATCCTTTTTCCAGACATTTGTACACTGCATCCCGATCTTTTTTACTGTAAAGGAAAAATTCGCTGGCGCGGATCAGACCATTTTCTCCGCCCAGTCGGTGCAGATAGTCATAAATCGTTACAATCTGCTCGGTGGAATAAGGGGCGCGTGACTGCTGACCGTCACGGAACGTCGTATCGGTAATCCAGATGTCCTTTGGCATATCGTGCGGAACGGTACGGTCATTGAACGGAATCTTCGGAATTTCCGAATAAGGGAACATATTCCGGAAAACATTCGGCTTCTTCACGTCATCCAGAATGTACATATGCTCTTCGATCTCGAGCAGGTTCTTGTTCTCATTCATGGTGACCGGACGATTGGTAAATGTATTGTTCATGATGCCTTCTCCTTCGTTTGCTCGCCGCTTTCTTCCAAGCAGTGTGTTCTGTAATTCAGGTATCATTGTATACAATCATCCAATTTTTGTCAATCCTTCTGAAATAAAAAAGTTTATCCCTTTAACGCTCTGCCTACGTGAAGCATTCCCCAGCCCTGCATTCCCCAGTTTTCTCCCAGATCCTGCGCATGGTATAGCAACCGTTCCCGTACCTGTTCGTTTGTCAGATGCGGCTCCTTTTCCCACAAAAGTGCTGCTGCCGCGCTGACTGCCGGAACCGCCATTGAGGTCCCATTCTTTGCTGTATACGGATGATTTACCGAGCAGAAATGATTTTTCCGATACCAGGCGTTGCAGGAAATGATGCCGCTTCCCGGTGCCACCAAATCCGGTTTTTTCACTCTGCCGTTTGCAGGTCCTCTCCCGGAATAAGCGGCACAGGCATTTTTGTGTCCCGGGGTCTGCCTTCCGTCATGGCATCCGACCGATATGACGTGCGCCTGCAGCCCCATCGCAGAGACAGAATCCGGGGCAGGTCCGTTGTTTCCGGCAGCCACTGCGACGAACAGCCCTGCATTCCATGCTTTTGCAATCCAAGAAAGCAGCTCCTGCTCAAGCGCAGCTTCCCGGATCGAGCCGATCCCGACGGAAATATTCAAAATTCTCGTATGATAAATCCGGCGTGTGTCCAGCACATACCGGATGCCTTCTATCATGGCGGCAACGTTTCCGTCCCCACGTTCGTCCAGCACCTTGCATACTACCAGACGGCAGCCTGGCGCAATTCCGGCATACAGACCGTTGGAACATTTCCCGTTTCCACACAGGCAGCCTGCCACATGGGTTCCATGCCCGCTGTCGTCATACGGTTGCTTCTGTCCGCCGACAAAGTCTGCAAACCCTGCGATTCTCCCGGAAAGATCCGGATGCAGCGCGATCCCGGTGTCCAGCACCGCTGCCGTCACACCTTTTCCGGAAAGCCCGTTTACCTCTGCCGCGGTCGCGTGGACAACTCTCTTTACCCTGTTCAAGGCATACGCATCCTTTTTCTTTTAGGATATGGAAGGATGGGGGAAGAGGTGTGCTGCATTTTATGGAAGACAGTAAAAAAGCCGGCCTGCTCGCCGGGCTCCAGTGTACTCGCAAATGATAGGAAAAGTGTTTCAAAAATTTTTCTTCCACGTAAGAAACCTGGACAAGCGTGCGGTCATATCTTAAACCATAACTATCCATTCGGAGGCTCATAACCATGAGTGATTTATCAGCTACCAACTGCGGATGCGGCAATACCTGTCAGAACGGCGGTCTTTTCGGCGGCAACAGTTGCTGCCTCATTCTGATTCTGCTGTTATGCTGCGGCAACAACGGACTCGGCGCAAACAACGGCTGTGGCTGTAACGACGGCTGCAACAACGGCTGTAATTCCCTGATCTGGATTCTGCTGCTTCTGGCTTGCTGCGGCAACGGCTGCAGCGGAATCGGCACGAATAACGGCTGCGGATGCAATAATGGCTGTGGATGCTGATTCCATAGGTATCTGAGCGCATCTGGCTCCCATCCCAAAGGGCATTGCTTCCTCCGGGGGTAATGCCCCTTCGCGATGCAAACGATTTTTCGAATCCCACAGACGATCTCTGACAGACTGGCAAAAGCAATTCCTTGTTGTCCTATTCTATCTGACTGTTTCATAGAAATAGAATAAACACCGGAAGGAAGCTTTTTAATGAACGTCTGTGAAAACGAAGCTGTCATCGCCTTTGATACGCTCTATACCCAAAACCATATCCAGATTTTAAAAATCCTGCTGCCATATTTTGACCCATATGGTCAAAACCATCTCGCGGTCTGGATCAAATATCTGGAGCTGCGCTACACCCTGGAATATGTTTCCAGGCATCCGTCCCCTCCATACAAAAATCAAACCTCCGGCACATCCTCGCCGGACTTTGCCGTGTTGTTTGAGCAGATTAAAAATTTTTGTTCTCCCCGGGAAAAAGCACTGTTTGGAGAACTTCTCAACCTGCAGAAAAATCTCGAGCTGTTCGAGGAAATGAAAGGGATGATGCAGCTGTTCGAAACGTTGAGGGAAAGTGTGCCCGACGTAGACGCCGATACTGCGGCAAATACAGACTGCTCCGGCACGAATCCGGCTCCCGACAATTTCGACCCCATGACATTTTTAAAGGGCATGCTCTCACCGGAACAGCAGGCGATGTTCGAGGCGTTCCGCGATGGGCTCTAAATACCGCTTTTTCCAGAATATTTTCAAAACGGAGGTTTTTATGACCAGTCAACAAAATAATGATACAAACACCACTTCGGAACCAAACTGGATGAAGGAAGACTGCGTCCAGAGCATTCCAAAAGAAAAGCTGCTTTTTTTACAGAAGCTCGTTTTTGAAAGCAGCTCGCTTTCGCAAAAAGAACTACTGCCGTTTTTGATGGCGCTGGCACAGAAAAGCCGAGAAGCATCGATCAGCTTTTCCGACACGGAAATTTCTTCCATTCTCATGGCGATCCGCAAATATGCAACACCGGAGGAACAGCTGAAAATGAATCAGATCGTCCGCCTGATGGCAAAGAAAATGCCCGGAAAGAGGGAGTAGATCTCCCGCCTTCCGGGCGTTTTCAGGAAACCTTCCATGGTTCAAAATTTGCAGATAACAAAACCTTTTGTGATCCGTCAGTCCCCTGAGCTTTCTGCAGTTTCCGTTTCGCCAACCGCCTCGACGTTCTCACCGTCTGCGTCCGCACTTTCTGTCTCGCCATCTGCGCTTTCCAGTGTCTGCGCCGCAGCCGTTTCCTCTATAGCGTCAGTTGCTGCCGTCTCGTCTGCAGAATCTGCCGTTTCCTCTGTCGCCGTTTCGGTCTCCGTCTCGTCGATGAAGTCCTCCGGGTCCTTATCGAAATCCGTTACGATATTGCTGGAAACGAGGTAAACATTGTCGTCGCCTTCCACTTTGATGTAATACTCAGAAAGCAGATCGCTCTTATTTCCGGCATAAATCACAACCTGTGTTCCATCGGAAAGGACTGCCGTGATCGTCCGGAAAGGCTCCTCCAGTCCGTACTGGGAAAGATCCTCCGGCGCTTCCACAACAGTTTCCGTCGTCGTGATGTTGGCGATTTCATTCAACAGCGTGTTAACTGTCGATTCCTTAATGGTTTCATCCGGCAGGCTGCTCTCCGTCCAGGCATCATCTGTTTTCACCAGATGAACCTCGTGGTCGCCGGAAAGGATCAGCTCCGTAACATCGTCTTTATTAAAGTTCGTAACGTCAACGGATACGGTTTTTTCCTCCGTTTCAAATGTATGGTTCCGGATGATAAAATATCCGCCGACGCAGACGATACATAATACAAGTAAAATCAAAATTTGAATTTTCTGTTTTTTCATTTATCTCTTTCTCCTTCTGGCCCAGATGATAATACCGGCTGCCAGCAGACCGATAGGAAGGATGCCCATCAGGAGGATTCCATAACGGACAGCAGATGCCGTAGGAACGGTCGCATAGGTGGACGCCATTGATTTGGTCGGGATGGAAATACTTTCGCTTTCTCCTGCCATCGTGCTGATCGCGTTGGTGAACAGCGTCAGGTTGTTATCCATCGTGTACTGGTTTGCCGACTCTGTGAACAGATAGGACGAGCTGTATAAAATCAGCTGTGCTTCTTCGCCGGAAGCAAGTGTTTTCACCGCTTTTACGCCGACAGTAAATGGTCCCTGCGCATCGTCCTCTGTTTTCTTGACGTCGGAGGACTGATTCAAATCGGTCTTGCTGTACGCCTTCTCCGAAGTTGTCAAAAGAGTGGTCAGCGTAACGCCATCCTTCTCCTTCGTCAGAATCGGCTGGGCATACGGCATCATGATATAATCATAGCTCTTTCCGTAAACACCGTTCGTCAGGCTATCGGAGGAAACGTTCGGCAGCAGATAGATCGGATTCTGATACATTCTCGCATTATCCTGCTCCACGATCAGACCGTCCCCGATGGAAAGTCCGAACTCGGAAAGCACCTTTGTCAGGTTCGGCATCTTCTCAGAGAAGCAATCGATATAAGAGGTGGAAATCAGAACCTTTCCGCCGTTGTTTAAGTATGCAATCAGCTTATCGGCATCCTCTGCGTTTAAGTCGTTTGTAGGGGAAAGGATCAGGACTCCATTTGCATCGTCCGGAACACTGTCCTCTGTCAAAAGTGTCAGCTCCGCAAGGTCGACATTTTCCTTTTTCACGCCATCCTCAAACGAGCTGTCCAGGCTGGATTCTCCGTGACCGTTTAATTCATAAACAACGGAGGTGGAATCGCTCGTTACATAGGCGATCGCGCTTGTCAGCTGTCCTTCTGCATCGTAGCCGCTGACAGAGCTGGAATAGTTGCTGTAGTCATAGTCATATTCGTAAATATTGTTGTAATTGATTACCTTAAATCGCTGTGCGGATTCTACGATCATGGAGTTTACGGAAATGCTGTCGGTATAATCCTTATAAAAATCAGGGGAAACGACAGGATCCTTGTAAACCAGCTTGATGTGATCGGAAAGCTCTGCATAGCTTTTCAGCGTCTGCTGCAGCGTTTCATCCTGGCTGCTTTCCGAATTGATGACATAAATCGTCACATCCTCAGAAAGGTTTTTGACGAGATTTTTCGTCGTCTGTGTCAGCGTATACAGCTTCTGGCTCGTTACATCAATCTTCGTATAGCGATCCGGCAGGGCGGAAAATCCGAGGTTTAAGAACACCGCAATCGCTACGACAAGGGCGATCATACCGCTGCTGTAAGCGCCGATTTGCAGCGTTTTTACCGAGACCTGATATCTTCTCTTCTGGATCGACTGAACCGTTAAGAATAAAAATACAATGATCAAAGTTACAAAATACAGGACGGATTTCAGATTCAGCGTTCCCTCCACCATAGCGTCCAGACGGTCGGTGAAGTTGTAAGCGTTTAAAATTTTTGTCAGCAGGTTGCCGGTTTGGGAAATCAGTCCGGTAATGGAGGACATCATGTAGCCGACAAATAAAAGGGCAAAGGAAAGCACTGCTGCGATGATCTGACTTTCTGTGATTGAGGAAATAAACAGACCAATCGCAAGGCAGGTCAGACCAAACAGATAATAAGCCAGCAGCGCCGTATAGCTTTCGCCCATCGGAACGGTTCCGTAGCGGCTTAAAATCAGCGGGAACAGCGCCATCACCGCAACCGGAATGGTAAAGACGGTCGCCATCGCAAGGTATTTGCCCGCTACGATTCCTCCGATCGAAACCGGAGAAGTCAAAATCAACTGATCCGTTTTCTGCTTACGCTCCTCTGCCAGCATACGCATGGACAGAATCGGTGTCGATAACAGCAGCAAAAACAGGATACTGGAAAAGCTCTGTCCGACATTGCTGTAGCCGGACAGCAGATTGATTGCAAAAAAGTAAAGTCCGGCAAGGCAGATATGTGCTGCGATAAACAGCCAGCCTGTTACCGTCGTAAAGAAAGTTTTTAATTCTCTTTTATAAATCGCTGTCATTGTTTCGTCTCCTCCTCGGGCTTATCGGTCAGCTGCAGGAAGATATCCTCCAGCGATCCCGTCTTTTTCTCCATGCCAAGCAGGGGCATCCGATTCTCTGCCAGCTCATAAAACAGCGGCTCGCGGATATCGCAGTCCGCCTTCTCCGAAACCTGTGCGAGCACGGTTCCGTCTTCTGCTTCTGTCGTCGTAAAGCTTTCTACGCCGTCCAGATTTGACAAAAGCGTCTTTAACTGCGCTGCAGTTCCCTTTACGCAAAGCTCCAGCTCGCCTGCGCCCTTTAGCTTTGCCTGCAGTCCGTCCGGCGTATCGCTTGCAACCAGCTCACCCTTGGAAATAATCAGGATCTGGTCACACACTGCACTGACTTCGGACAGAATATGCGAACTCAAAATAACGGTATGGTTTTTTTTGAGACTGCGGATCAGCTCACGCATCTCGATCATCTGTCTCGGATCCAGACCGACGGTGGGCTCATCCAGAATAATCGTCTCAGGATCGCCCAGCACTGCCTGTGCCAGACCGACTCTTTGTTTATAACCTTTGGAAAGGTTGTTAATCAGACGCTTCCGGACATCCTCCAGCTGCGCGGTTTTGATCGCCTTTTCGATCTGTGCTGCTCTTTCCTTTCCCGGAATGCGCTTTAATTCTGCTGCAAATTTCAGATATTCCTCAACGGTCATCTCACTGTACAGCGGCGGAATTTCCGGCAGATAACCGATATGTTCCTTTGCCTTTTCCGGCTCTTTGACGATGTCAAAGCCGTCCACCTTTACGGTTCCGGCAGTCGGTGCCAGATATCCTGTAATCATATTCATGGTGGTCGATTTTCCGGCTCCGTTTGGTCCTAAGAATCCGTAGATCTGTCCTTCTTCAATCCGGACATTCAAATCCTTGACCGCATAGTGATCGCCATATTTTTTGACCAGATGCGAAATCTCAATCATAATGAGATCCTCCCTTTCAAATTTTACACTTTCTTAAGTTTATCGGAATTATGTGTTCATTTCAGGAGGATTCTGTGAGAAAAGTGTGTTTAAAAAATGGAAAAAATGTGTTCTGCGGGATATTGCTGCAGTGCAAGCCCAATCCCGCCCAGAGGTTTTTTCTTTCCCATAAAAGAATGTGCCTTGGCACATTCTCGCGCCGAGGCGCGGTTGCTTTAGCAACCATCTACCCCTGCGCCGAGTGCGCATCCTCGCGGAGCATTTTTATCGTATGGAAACGAAGTTTCCTATACGA
>CEAF01011143.1_pt1 | contig 10564 bp, 9 predicted proteins | sample 557431 | NCBI WGS metagenome assembly CEAF01 (sample SAMEA3182068, study PRJEB8094) | gut metagenome | biome: human; feature: gut; material: Stool; isolation source: human stools | place: Canada | collected 2013-11-18 | reverse complement strand
TTACAGAGCTATTTGTCATAGCTTCAAAAACTTTTTATACTTTGCTTTGCCGGTAATTGACTTAACCCGGCTCCGCCAAGTTCTCAGTTGCACATCTTACAATGTGCTCCCGTCTGGTGCTTTTCGTTTCGTTCGTTGTTTAATTTACAAGGTACACGTCCCATAACCGCGGAACAGTTGATATGATACTACTTGCGGCCGGATTTGTCAACACTATTTTTAAATTTTTTCGAATTTTTTGTATACGGCAATGTAATGACTTTTAACGCAAGTCATGCTATACTTTAAATAATATTTTATGAACTTTTAAAGGAGGATGACTCCGTGGATATTCTGCACCTGACCGGCACCTTCGGCCGCCTGGATCACAGCGAATTATCGCTCGCGCCGGGGCTGAATGTGCTGTACGCTCCCAACGAAACCGGCAAGTCCACCTGGGGCGCCTTTATCCGCACCATGCTGTACGGCCTGTCCACCCGCGAGCGCGGGCCGCTGGCGGACAAAAACCGCTACGCCCCCTGGACCGGCGCGCCCATGCAGGGCCGCATGGACCTGACGACGCACAGGGATGCCTGCACCCTGCTGCGGGAGACACGCCGCGCCGCATCACCCTTGGGTGAATTCTCCTGCACCTACACCGGTACCGGCACGCCCGTTCCGGGCATTACCGGCCAGAACGCCGGCGAGGTGCTGCTGGGCGTGCCCCGGGAGGTGTTTGAGCGCAGCGCCTTTATCGGCCAGAACGCTCTGGCCGTGGACCAGGACGCTGAGCTGGAGCGCCGCATCGCCGCCCTGATCACCACCGGTGAGGAGGACACCTCCTACACCGAGTCCTACGACCGCCTGAAAAAGCAGCTGAACCGCCGCAGGCACAACAAGACAGGGCTCATCCCTGCGCTGGAGCGGGAGACCGACCAGCTGCGCGCCGCGCTGGCGGAGCTGGACGCGCTGAACGACCAGGCGCAGCAGTCGCGCCGGGAGCTGGATGCTCTGGAACGCCGCGCCGCCGACCTGCGGCAGCAGACGGCTCAGTGGCAGGCGCTGGCTGCTCAGGAGCAGGCCGACGCCTATCAGCAGGCGGCGCAGGCGGCACTGACCGCCCAGGCCCGGGCCGACACGCTGGCGGCCGACTGCGCCGCCCTGCCGGACGATGCCTCGCTGACGCTGCTGGAGGGTCAGGCCGCCGCACTTCCCGGTGAGCTGTCCGCCCTGACGGAAAAGCGCAGCGCCGCGGAGAAGGCCGCACAAACCGCGCGGCAGGCCAAGAAAGCTCTGGAACAGCACCCCCTTTACCCCGCCGCAGAACCGGAGCTGCGGCAGCGCGCCGAAGCCATCCAGTCCGATAGGACACCCTCTCTGCTCCTGGTCCTCTTCCCCGCTTCGCTGATCGTGGTCGCCGCTGCGCTGGCATTTCTGTTCCGGACGCAGCAGCCGCTGCCCTTTTGGCTGTTCATCGGCATGGCGGGGCTGGGCATGATCGCCACGCTCTTCGCTGCAAGGTCCCGCCGTCAGGCCATCGTGGAACGGCATAAATACGCCGAAACACAGCGCGCCGCGCTGGAGACCCAAATCGCAGAATATCTCCCCCTGCGGCAGCAGGCAGAGGAGGCCGCCGAGGCTGCCCGCCGGGCGGAAGTCTCCGCCGCGGACAGTGAAGATGCCTGCCGCCGCCGGCTACGGGATCTGCTGACCCAGGTACGCGTCTTCGCCCCCGCCGCTGCCGATCTGTCCGGCATACAGCTGGCCCTGTCAGACGCCCGGCGCCGCAAGACCGCGCTGGCCGACGCCCGGCAGACGGCCCGGGAAGCCGCCCTGTACCGGGATGCCCTGCGGGCGCAGCTGCCGGAACAGCCGGCCGCCGAAAGTTCTATCCAGCGCCCTGCGCTCTCACGCGAGGAGGCCGCCGCGGAATTGGCACGCACACAGGCACTGCTGGCGCAGGAGCGCACCCGGTCTGACACCCTCACCGGCCGCATCCGCGCGCTGGATCGCTCCAGCGATCTGGAGGCCCAGCTGGCGCAGAAGCAGGAACAGCTGAGCGCCCTGCAGGGGGAGTACGACGCCATCGCGCTGGCCATGGATGCCCTGTCACAGGCCAACACCGTGCTGCAGAACCGCTTTTCCCCGGCGCTGGGCGCACGGGCGGCGGAGATCTTTTCCGCCATCACCGGCGGGCGCTATGACCGTGTGCTGCTGAGCCGGGACTTTTCCCTGTCCGCCGAGCCCGCCGGCGACCCGGTGGGACGCAGCGTCCGCCTGCTGAGTCAGGGCGCCGCTGACCAGCTGTATCTGGCGGTGCGGCTGGCCATCTGCGACATGGTGCTGCCCGCCGACAAGCGGGTACCCCTCATTCTGGATGACGCGCTGGTGACCTTCGACGACGAGCGGCTCCACGCAGCGCTGGACTATCTGCTGGAGGAAAGCCAAAGGCGCCAGATATTGCTGTTCACCTGCCAGAAGCGGGAAATGGACTATCTGCAAGGCAAGGAAAACGTCACCGTCACGAAGTTGTGAGGTCGGGATATGCATATTTGGACAATTACTGATTGGAAAAAGAACCTTCCAGATAATTCCCTCAGAAGAACCGGCTTGCGATTTCGATACGACAGGAATACGCACCCCGAAGTAAAACGTGCGTGCTTACAATTCGCGATTTGGCTGAGAACCCAATATTACTTTCCGCTAAGAGTCGTTGTTTATGTCAAAGGAGCAAAAACCATTCGCACAAAAGATGGCGATCATGTAGTAGGAAGCTTTTTTGAACCTTTTTCATACTTGGATGAGCCGTATATCCGAATTGCAGCGGGTGATTATAATGAATTGGCGAACCATTTAGGGAAAGACAATGCCCTGGCGTCGATCCTTCTTTCCTTGGCCCATGAATTGACGCATTACTATCAATGGATCAATACCATTCAACTAACGCCTGTAGGCAGAGAACGGCAGGCAGCCAGATACGCTAACTATATCATAGATGAATATGCGTCAACCAGAGAACATCCTTAGGGCGCGCAGCGTGCGGCGTCCCGCAAAGAACGCGTAGGGGCGGACGACTCTGTCCGCCCGGACAGAGGTGCGGCGGGGCGATGTGGGCATCGCCCCCTACGAAAGGGCAAACGGATGCCCCCTACAACGTACTCAAGAGGGCACCGCACTCCGTCCCCCCCTTGCAAATCCCCTCAAATCGTGCTATACCATATATAAAAGAGCGAAAGGAGGCTGCCATGCCCCATTTTGACTGTCTCCGCTGCGGCACAGCCATGCATTTCGTGGGCCAGCACAAGCTACAGCTGGGCAAGACCAGCTGGATATTCGGCGACCTACCCAACCTGATGGCCGGCGCGCTGGACGTGTCCATCATGGCCTGCCCCGCCTGCGGCAAGCTGGAATTTTTCACCGGCGGCGTTCCCCAGCCCAGCGGCAACGACCCCGGCCTGCACCAGCGCCGATGCCCGAAATGCGGCTTTGCCCACGATTTCGACTACCCCAAATGTCCCCTGTGCGGCTATGTCTACACCGCTGGGGACGAGCTGTAAGAATTTTTAAAAGGAGAACCTGTTATGAGCGATTGCACCCACGATTGCAGCACCTGCGGCGAAAGCTGCGGTGAGCGCAAGGAAGTAAACGTATTTGAGAAAAAGCCCCTCCGCCCCGGCTGCCGCGTAGGTAAGGTCTACGGTGTGGTGTCCGGCAAGGGCGGCGTCGGCAAGTCCATGGTCACCAGCCAGCTGGCGGTGGCGCTGCGGCGGGAGGGCTACCGCACCGCCATTTTGGACGCGGACATCACCGGCCCCTCCATCCCCAAGGCCTTCGGCATCCACGGCCGGGCCGTGGCGCAGGGCGACGCCATCGTGCCCGTGACCACCGCCACCGGCATACAGCTGATGTCCGTGAACCTGCTGCTGGAGCACGAGACGGACCCGGTCATCTGGCGCGGGCCGGTCATCGGCGGCGTGGTGCAGCAGTTCTGGGGTGATACCCTGTGGAACGATGTGGATTATATGTTCGTGGATATGCCTCCCGGAACCGGCGACGTGGCGCTGAACGTGTTTCAGACCCTGCCGGTGGACGGCGTCATCATTGTGGCCAGCCCCCAGGACCTGGTATCCATGGTGGTGCAGAAGGCCGTGAAGATGGCGCAGATGATGAACATTCCCATCGTGGGCCTGGTGGAGAACATGAGTTACGTCCAGTGTCCCGACTGCGGTAAAAAGCTCTACATCTTCGGCGAGGGCAAGACCGAGGAGGCCGCGAAGGAATACCACATCCCCCTGCTGGCGAAAATGCCCATCGACCCGGCACTGGCTAAGCTGACCGACGACGGCTGCATCGAGCAGTTCGAGGGTCACTGGCTGGGCGGCGTTGTGGAGACCATTCTGCGGAAATAAGCAAAAAAAGAAGCGGCGCGGTGCGCCGCTTCTTTTTTGATCTTATTTCATCAGCTCCTGCACCAGCGTCACCAGGCCGCTGACGCCCACGCCGATGTACACCACCTGCCGGGCCACGTCGCCGGACATCCTTCGGCTCAGCCGCGTGCCGATCCACAGCCCCAGCAGGATGCACGCCATACCCAGCCCCGCCATAGGCAGCAGTGCCGCGCTGAAATAGCCCCGCACCGTCCGCATGGTGAAGTTGATGAGGTTGGTGGTAAAGAACAGGAACTGCATATTGCCTACATACGTCTCCTTGCTCCGGGCGATGGCGACGAAATACAGCGCCATCATAGGCCCGCCGATGGTGAACGCCCCGGCGCAGCACCCGGAGAAGGCGCTGCACACCAGCCCCGCCGCCAGGCCGGGCTGGTCCAGCTTCACCCGCTTGGCAAAAAGCAGGAAGTACGCCGCCAGCGCGATCAGGAACGCCCCGAACAGCGCCGTCAGCACGTGCAGGTCGAAATTCCCCAGCAGATTGATGATGACCAGACTGCACACGGTGTACAGCCCGATAGGAAGCGCGATCTGCTTTACGTCGATGTGTTTGCGGTACATCCACGTCATGGTGCCGGACTGGGCCATGCAGATCAGCGCCACGATGGTGGGCGCGATGGTCATGTCGTAAAACGTACTGGCCGCCACCATCATAATGACCGCCGCGCCAAAGCCCGTCAGTGGCTGGATCACACCGCCCGCCAGCGCCGCCAGCCCTATCATTGCGTATTCCACCGCGCACACCGCCTTTTCTGTCGATACTCAGGGCATTATACCAGTCTCTGGCAAAAAAGGCAATGAAAAAGAACCGCCTGCGGGCGGTTCTTTTTTCTCAATGCTTCTTTTTGCCCAGGTAGGCTTCCTTGATGGACTCGTCCGCCAGCAGCTCCGCGCCGGTACCGGACTTGGTGATGTTGCCCGTCTCCAGCACATAGGCGTAGTCCGCGATCTTCAACGCCATGTTGGCGTTCTGCTCGATCAGCAGCACGGTGACGCCCTGCTCGTTGACGGTGCGGATGATGTCAAAGATGCCCTGCACCACCAGCGGCGCCAGGCCCAGCGACGGCTCATCCAGCATCAACAGCTTGGGGCGGCTCATCAGCGCGCGGCCCACGGCCAGCATCTGCTGCTCGCCGCCGGACAGCGTACCGGCCAGCTGCCAGTTGCGCTCCTCCAGCCGGGGGAACAGCTCATACACCCACTTGATGTCCTTCTCGATGCCGTCCTTGTCCTTCCGCAGGTACGCGCCGGCCTTCAGGTTCTCCAACACGGTCAGGTTGGCAAACACCCGCCGGCCCTCCGGGGACTGGGCGATGCCCGCCTCCAGAATCTTGTTGATGGGCTTGCCCAGCAGTTCCTGTCCGTCATAGGTGATGGAGCCGCTGTCCGCCTTCACAAGGCCGGAGATGGTCCGCAGCGTGGTGGACTTGCCGGCGCCGTTTGCGCCGATCAGGGTGACGATCTTGCCGTCGGGTACCTCAAGGCTGATGCCGCGCAGCGCCTTGATGCCGCCGTAAGAGACACACAAATTCTCAATCTTCAGCATCTTCTGCCACCCCCAAGTATGCGTCGATGACGCGCTCGTTGTTCTGTATCTCCTCCGGTGTTCCCTGGGCGATCAGCTTGCCGAAGTCCAGTACATAAATGCGGTCGGCGATACCCATGACCAGGTCCATGTGGTGCTCGATCAACAGGATCGTCTTGTGGAAATGATCCCGGATCTCCTTGATGAACTCCGCCAGCTCCAGCGTCTCCTGTGGGTTCATGCCGGCGGCCGGCTCATCCAACAGCAGCAGCGTGGGCTCAGTGGCCAGCGCGCGGGCGATCTCCAGCCGGCGCTGCTTGCCGTAGGGCAGACTGGTGGCCAGCTCGTTCTGCACATCCTCCAGGCCCACCACCTTCAGCAGTTCCAGCACCTCGGCGCGCTGCTGCATCTCCTCCTTGGCGTTCAGGTGGAACGCCGCGGTAAACAGATTGCTGGTGCGCCGCATATGCTTGGCGATAAGCACATTGTCAAACACCGTCTGGGTCTTCCACAGACGGATATTCTGGAAGGTACGGGCCATACCCAGCGCCGTGATCTTATCCGGCGTAGGGGCCAGCACATGGTCGGTAAAGGCATAGGCGTCCAGCGCCTTCTGCCCCTCCTTCCACGCCTTCAGCGCCGCCTCGTCCAGTTCCTCCTCCGGGGCGAACTGGACGGTGTACATATCGGCGTGCTCGCCCTTGTACATCTTCTTCATCTTGCCGGTGGGATGGTTTCGCACGATGCACGCCTCATTGAAGCGCACCCGCCCGTTGGTGGGGGCGTACACACCGGTGATGACGTTGAACGCCGTGGTCTTGCCGGCACCGTTGGGGCCGATCAGCGCCACGATCTCGCCCTCGTTGACCTCCAGATCCAGATTGTCCACGGCTACCACGCCGCCAAACTGCATAGTGACATTTTCAACAGAGAGAACGTTCTTGCTCATTTAGACGCCACCTCCTTCGCCGCTTTATCCTTCTTTTTGAACAGCTTTCCGAAGAAGTTGATGATGGCATCCCACGAGAACTCCCTGTCGCCCATGATGCCCTTGCGGAAGAACAGCACCACGATCATAATGATCACCGAGAACACCAGCATACGGAAGCCGCCGCGCATGAATGGGATATTCACACCCAGATAGGGCATGGGGTCATCCAGGAAACGCAGCCACCATTCGGAGCAGGCGATGTACAGGAAAGAGCCCAGAATGGAGCCGGTCACGGAGCCAATACCGCCAATGACTACAATCAGCAGTATCTCATAGGTCATGGTGGAGGTGAAGGCGTTGGCCTGGATACTGGCCTGGAACATGGCCAGCAGCGCGCCACTGATACCGGCAAAGAAGGAGCTGATCAGGAACGCCTGCATCTTATGCTTGGCCAGATTGATACCCATAGCTTCTGCCGCCACCTCATCATCGCGAATCGCCTTGAAGGCACGACCGTAGGTAGAGTTGATGATCAGCACGATAATAGCGATGCAGATGCCGGAAACAATGAACGGGAACAGCACGCTGTCGAAGTTGGCGAACTGCCGCAGCAGGTTAGAGGAGTTGGTCAGCGGGCCCACCTTGTTCCACTGAATGATAGCGCGCATGATCTCAGCAAAGCCCAGCGTGGCAATGGCCAGATAATCGGACTTCAGCTTCAGCACTGGCAGGCCGATAAGCCACGCAAACAGCGTCGGCACCACGCCGGCCAGAATCAGACCCACCACCATGGGCAGGCAGAACTGCACGATACCACCGTCAAAATATTGATACACGGCAGCGCGGGAAGCCACGGGAATAGTCAGGATTGCATAAGTATACGCACCGATCATCATAAAGCCCGCCTGTCCCAAAGAGAACAGACCCGTAAAGCCGTTCAGCAAGTTCAACGACACTGCCACCAGGGAGTAGATCGCGCCCTTTTTCAGCACGGTCGCCAACATGGAATAGTGCTGGAACTTGTCCACATACAGCAGGAAAGCAAGGCAGACGGCGGCGAGGATCAGAGACAGCAACAGATTTCTTTTCTTATTGTTCTTCATATCTCACACCTTCTCCGTCAGTTTTTCGCCGAACAAGCCGTTGGGCTTGCACAGCAGGATCACGATCAACAGTGCAAACGTAAAGGCATTGCTGAACACGGCCATATCGGCGTTGGACTTGATAAGCGACTCGCAGATACCGATGATAAACGCACCGATCACCGCACCGGGGATCGAGCCGATACCGCCGAACACCGCTGCTACAAAGGCTTTCAGGCCAGGCATAGCGCCGATCATGGGGCTGACCTGACCATAGTTGGAGAAGTACAGAATAGAGGCCACGCCCGCCAGCAGCGAACCGATAACAAAGGTCACGGAAATAACGCTGTTGATCTTGATGCCCATGAGCTGCGCCGTCTCAAAGTCGCGGGATACCGCACGCATGGCCATGCCGATCTTAGTCTTCTGGATAAGAATGACCAGCACCACCACCAGCAAGATAGTCAAAATGGGGGTGATAATGGTGATACGCTTGACATTCAGACTGCCCACCTGCATCACCTGAGTCAGGAACGGGATGTCGGGATACGCACGGGCGATACCGCCGGTGATATAGGTGGCCAGATTCTGCAGCAGATAGCTGACGCCGATGGCCGATATCATCACTGACATGCGGGGCGCGGTACGCAGGGGGCTGTATGCCGCCTTTTCGATCAGAACACCCAACGCCACTGTGGCAATAAGTACCAGGGGAATACACACTGCCATCGGCATCCAGGTGGCGGCATACACCATAAAGAAGCCCGCCATCATAAAGATGTCACCGTGTGCGAAGTTGATCAGACGCAGTATGCCATACACCATCGTATAGCCGATAGCGATCAGCGCATACAGGCTGCCCACCGTTACGCCGGAGAGCAGCAAGTCGATATAATACGCTGCGTCATGCATAAGTAAAGCATCCTCCTTATATGAATCTTGCGCTTTCGGAGACCGGGGGCGATGCCATCGGCATCCAAAAACGCAAGAGTCATGAAAGTTGCATTGTGAGGGGAGCGCACGCTCCCCCCACAATGGCTGTTATCCTACAATGAGGTTCGTCTCAGACTCGACGTATGCCGTCTTTTACTCCAAACCGTTGAAGGTGCTGAAGTACACAATCTCACCGTTCTCGATGGTCTTGATAACCGCGTAGTTCTTGATAGCGTCGCCGTTCTCGTCGAACTTCAGGTCACCGGTGATGAGGCCGGAGATCTCCAGAGTTGCCAGCGCATCGCGGATGGTGGCGCCGTCAGTGGACTGGGCCGCCTCGATCGCGCCCACAGCTGCCATGTAAGCGTCATAGCCGCAGGGGGTCACGCTGGAGATAACGTCGGACACACCGCCGTTGTTCTCCACGCGGGTCGCATCCTCAGCCACCCACTTGGTGAAACCGTCCACGAAAGCCTTACCGGCCTCATTGGTGGTATCGGCGGCATCGAAGAAAGCGGAGAAGTAAATATCGGTAGCCTTGCTGCCGGTACGCTGGGCGATGGAGATGTCATCCCAGGTGTCGCCAGCCATGATGGGGCAGGTGATGCCGGCATCGCGGGCCTGAGAGATAATCATAGCCGCGGTCTCGATGGAAACAGGAGCAAAGATGCCGTCGTAACCCTCGGACTTGATGGAAGCCATGATAGTGGAGAAGTCAGCCTCGCCCTTCTGGAACTCCAGAGTGGTAGCCTTGCCGCCCAGACGCTCCATCTCCTGACGGAAGTAGTTGCCGAAACCAGCGGAGTAGTCATCGCCGGACTCGATGATCAGGGCACAGTTGCTGCTACCCTTCTCATTGAACGCAAAGTTGGCCATCACAGCGCCCTGGAACGGATCAATGTAGCCGACACGGAAGTAGTAGTCATTGCCCGCAGTCACCTGGGGGTTGGTGCAGGAAGTGCCGATGGCAGGGATCTTAGCGCTCTCGAACAGAGGGCCGGCAGCAATCGCGCAAGCAGAACCATATGTACCGATCACCACAGACACACCCTGGGAAATCAGGGTCTGCGCGGCAGTGGGTGCCTTAGCCTGGTCGGAAGCATTGTCCGCATAGACCAACTGCACACTGTACTCCTCGCCGTTGATGGTAACGGTGGGCTTCAGGGAGTGGGCATACTCAACACCCAGGATCTCCTTCTTGCCGCCGCCGCCGTTCTGACCAGAAGTGGGCTCAAACACGCCGATCTTAACGACCTTGTCGCCGCTGGCATCACTGCTGCCATCGTCCGTCTTGCCGCCGCAGGCGACCAAAGACAGAGCCATGACCAGCGCCAGCATCATTGCTAAAAACTTTTTCATGGTATATTCCTCCTAAATTTCCCTTGCAGCGGTCAAGCTTGTCGACCGCTCACAGAATATGTGTATTTTATCGGAAACATTTGGCAAAAACAATTGTAACAACCTCTAAAAATACCGGCTTTCTCGTTCTCCCGTGGACAGCGCACACAGGCCTGCTACGCGTTTTTGTCCTCTCTCGGCGGACAAACGACTTTTTGCGGCATACTGTTCCATTTTGCGCGCGGCGTGTCGGTTTTGGATTTATGACTTTTTGGCAGGAGACCGGTTTCATTTTTGTGTAAAACGCGCCTGTTTTATGTATTTTTTG
>CEAF01007299.1_pt1 | contig 10591 bp, 7 predicted proteins | sample 557431 | NCBI WGS metagenome assembly CEAF01 (sample SAMEA3182068, study PRJEB8094) | gut metagenome | biome: human; feature: gut; material: Stool; isolation source: human stools | place: Canada | collected 2013-11-18 | reverse complement strand
GTGTTTGCTGTACCAAAAATTCAGCCAAAATAGTTATTTTTGCGATCTGGCATAAAAAAGAGTCGAGGTTTCCCAAAAGCAGGAAATCTTGACTCTTTGAGCGCTGTTTTTTTACAACGCCTTTTTTTATAGATGAAACAATTCCATTTAATAGTCGTCAATAGTTTAAAAATATGATTAAAATGTTGTAATAATATTACGATATATAATGGATTTGGAGTTGTCATAGCTGAACCATTTGATGTGTCTCACACAGAAAGTGATCTCAATAAGCTTGTGCAGCTCATCAAATCACTTTCAGGTGAAACAAAGGTTGTTATGGAATACACAAGTGCATATTATGAACCGATCGCCAATGCACTCCACAACCAGGGAATATTTGTATCCGTAGTCAATCCTTTGTTGATCGATGACTATGGCACAAATCGTGTTAGAAAGGTCAAGACCGATAAGAAAGATTCTCTAAAAATAGCCTCGTTTGCTATCGATAATGGCTTGACCTTCGTGAGTACATACCTGCCAATGATATTCGCAAAACGCTTAAGATCCTTAACAGGCAGTATGTTCAATACAATAAAATTCTTGTTATGCAGAAAAACAATCTTATCAGCCTGCTTGATTCCTGCTTTCCAAATGTCAACACATTATTCACTTCACCTCGCAGAGAGTCTGACGGTCACGAAAAATGGGTCGATTTCGTGCTGAAGTTTCCTCATATTCATTCTATTTCAAAGCTTTCCTTATCAGCTTTTAAGGTAAAGTATCAAAGCTGGTGCAGAAAGAACAATTACAACTATAGTGATAAAAAAGCTGCTGATATCCACTCATATTGCAAAACACAGATAAGCGTATTACCTATGACGGATTCCGTCATTAAGATTATTACAGAAGCGGCTGTGATGCTTAATTCCACTCTTGAAACGCTGCACACAAGTTCCTGCGCATTTACTATGCTCGGGTCATGCAGGCTCTGAACTGATATCTAAACAAATATTTTTTAATCAGACTGCTTCAAAAAAAGATTTTGATGCGGTCTTTTAGTTATGCACTTTTTATCTTTGTGAATTGTTTGTAAATTCACTTAATTGTGGCTTGACTTTTATTTGCAGGTCTTTATCACTTTGAAGTATACAAGTATTGTCATTTTAGATAAAGCTTGTATTGGATGCGTGGTTTTAAATTAATAAATATTTTTATCAAGATATTACCCTTTACAAATTCCCCACCAAAATAGGATCCAGCAAGACATACTCAAACACGCCTATCCCCAGCAGAGCCAGCAATATCGGCAAAATAAGCACCGCCGTCGCCGCAAGGAATGTCAAGATAACACTCTTGAGCTTTGCCGACAGAAAATAGATGATGAGCATTGCGCAGAGCAAAGCGAGATACCGCCCAAGGCTTATGAGAATGAGATATTCTTTGATAGAAATATCAAAATTTGAAAGTGATTTTATCGAGCAGGCTGAGGCGTTTATCCCTCTTGTGCCGTATGCGCTGATAACGTTGTAAAAGTAGGGCGTATAGGTCAGAGCGAAAATGATTGTCACAATGATAACGCCAATGCCGAACTTGCAAAGAAAGGTGTCATCCCTGCCACGGGCAGAGGTTTTTAACAGCACGTTCGCACCCGTCTGATACTCCACGGCGTAAACGTAAGTCAGGCAAAGTATCACCATTGCCATTGCGGTCAGACCAAGGGTCAAATCCTTGTTTCCTGCGGTCTCATCGCCCGTGAGTAGCTTGTAACCGCTGTCATAAACGAACTGTCCGTTCTCTGTTGTCTGCAAATATTCGGCGTGAGCTTTCACAGCTTCAAAGGCATATTGCGGAGCCAAAATGTCCTGATATTTCATCATTATCAAAATTCCGTCACCCTCTGAATTTGCCATTTCTTCCGACATTTTCATTTGTGTGTCGGCAAATTTCTGCGCCTCAGCGTCTATCATTTTCTGCTTTTCGGCGGTGTATTCCCCCTCAAATTTCAGCATATATTGCTTATAATACACATCATCTGCGGACGAAAAACTCTCGCTGATAGGAGAATATGAAACTGCGGTGATGACTGCAAATGCTATCAAAATCAGCAGAGCCTTGCCACCGATAAAGACCTTGTAGCACTCTTGCAAAAAGAGGTTTGTCGTCCTGCCCTTGAAAATGCTGAACTTTACAAGACTGAATTTTCTTGTGCGGCTTTTTATCACCCTTTGCTTTGAAAATATCAGTACAGAGAGTATGGAAATCACAATCAGCAATACCAACGCCGAGCTGACAAATACAGCCATATAGTTGACAGGTTTTCCGAAAAGGTTGAGATTGAGATAGTTTGCAAAAAGATCTTTTGTGTTGGCGTATGCAAGAATATTAATGTATTTCAGCGGACAAAGATAGCTCGTGCTCGGTATGGTATAGTACAGCACAGCTTCCGCCGCTATGGTTATCATCAGCGCGCCGTATACCTTTACAGCGGTGTTCGATACCACCGTCACAAGGTAGATGATCGCCGCAAATACGCAGTAAACTGCAAGTTTCGCCGCTAGGAAAAGTGCAAAGTATTGCAGTACGGATATTTTCAAATTACTGCCGTTAAATTCGTATACCGACTGTATCTGCCTTGACAGATCGCCGAAGCCGTATGTAAAATATGAAACTGCGAAGTTCACGGCGTAAAGCAAGATCTCAGCTGCCATCGCCGCCGCAAAACAGGTGAAAAGCTTTGCGATACCGAGCGGCATTCTGCCCTTGAAAGTCGTGCGCGCGAGGGTTATCTGGTCAAGCTCTTTTTCACGGGTGACAATCGTGACAACCACGGTCATTATCATCAGTATTGCAATAAGGTCTGTGGCGAGAAAACCCGTTGCCATTGAAACGCCCTTTGAGGGTGCGGCGGTGAGCTTAGAGCCTTTGAGGTGGGCGAAGTCCGCAGGCGTTCGTGCGATATTTTTGTAGCTGAAACTGTCAGGGTCAGCAAACAGCGAAATGCCTGTCATTTTCCGTGCGGTGCTGTCGATATTTTCAAGATAGCTGTCATAATTTTCGCAGGCTGATATCTCCTCAAAAAGGCGGTCGGTCAGCTCTATTTCGGGGTAGATATCGTTTGTAAATTCAAGATAGTCATTGTTTTTATAGCTTTTCAAAAGTTCCTCAGCATTGCAGTTTTCATGAGAAATATCCTCTCCAAATGACAGCCTTTGTATCAACTCAAGCTCCGTTTTTTTCTGAGAAATTTGCTTAAAAGCGGCGTGTGTGTCAAGCCCCTCGATAGTCTGATAGGCGGCTTTGTACTGTTCAGGGGTGTATTCAAGCGTCTGTTTTGTCTCGTTTATATACAGCAAAACGCCGTTGAGAATTAGCAGAACGGCGAAAATTGCAATAGTTGTGCGCTTGCAGAACGCTTTTATCAGTTCGTTTATGAAGATCATCGGCTCGCCCCCTGGTCGAAATAATAGAGGTAGAGGTCCTCGAGGTCGGGCTTACAGAGCTTGTACTCAAAGTCTTTCGGCGGCTGTTCGCTGATAACACGGACGTAGATATTTTTCTCGTCCTTTGAGATATTTCCCACCTTGTATTTTGCGGAAATATCATTCAGCATACTCTCGTCGGCGGTTATCTCGAACACTTTGCCGTCGATCTTTTCGCAGAGGATATGCGGTGCGCCGCTGTCGATTATCTCGCCCCTTTTCATCAGCAGGACTTCTTTTGCGATGAACTCGATGTCCGAAACGACGTGGGTGGCTATTATGACGATCTTATCGAAAGCTATTTGTGCCACCAGATTTCTTATACGGATACGCTCCTTCGGGTCAAGGCCTGCGGTAGGCTCGTCGAGGATAATGACTTTCGGTTCGCCGAGCATAGCCTGTGCGATGAGGGCACGCTGTTTCATACCGCCCGAAAAGCCGCCGAGGCGTTTGTTTCGGCTGTCCTGCAAGTTGACAAGGTTGATTAGCTTTTCTATCTGCGGCTTTGCGTCCGCTTTTTTCATACCTTTAAGTGCTACCATATAGTAGAGGAAACGCTCTAGGGTAAAGTTTGGGTATATACCCTGCTGCTGGGGCATAAATCCCAGTATTTTTCTGAAGTCGGCATCCATTTTGGTAATATCCTCGCCGTCAAATCTCACCAAACCCGATGTGGCTTTAAGATTATCGGTGATGATATTCATAAGCGTGGATTTTCCTGCACCGTTTGGGCCAAGCAGACCGTACACCCCTGCGGTGAACTCATAATTGAAGTTTTGAAGGGCAGTGAAGCTGCCGTATTGTTTGGTGAGGTTTGTTAGGGTGAGGTTCATTTTGAGTTCTCCAATTCCGAGACAGCTTTCTTCTCATATGCGGGCGTGCCGCCTGTTCTGATAATAACCTGATCGCCCTTTATGGCGGCAATGTCATATGTATCTGTGAGTTTTGAAGTGGTCTTGTCGCTTTCTTTGAAAAGATACTGACTGTTCTCGCTGTCTATGAGTGCATAGCCGTTTATTGTTGCAATATTTGTCACGTTTGTTCCGTCATCAATGCCCTCGATAGTCTGCTCTTTGCCACTTTTGTCAAGATAGCATGGCTTGTCGTCTTTCACATTGTAATAGCAGTTGTCAGATATTGCAGACGGCTCAGGCATGGCGTTTTTCTCCACCTTACCACTTGAAATATCATAGGAAAGATACTGGTAATCATACTCCGCCTTATCGTTATACTGCTCGATAGCTTCACTTTCAGACAGTCCGTTTTTATCTGCAAAGTCCTGCAAACGTTCCATAAACGGACGATCATCTGCCGCCTTTGATGTACGGAAAATGAGCTTATTATCCCACAAGCCATACACCCACGCACCGCAGCTATATCCCTTTGTGACTTCGCCTATATTATTGACTTTTCCGCTGTCAAGAGCCACCGAAACCAACTCCAGTGACGGCTCTAGTTCTTTAAAATCCTTGTCATAAGGCTGGTTAGTCATGACAAGATACGCTGTGCTGCCTACTATCGCCATTCTATCATAATCATTATAGCTAAGCCCGTCAATCTCAGCGACCTGCTTTTCATTAGCACCATTTATGTCAGAACAAAACATCATGGTATTTGTTGTATATGTTCCGTCATCTTTGGTTATTATATCGGAACTTCTCAGATAATAGAGCCTTTTATTGTAAATAAAAGGGTGATTGTCCTTGCCATATGCAGTGCAATCAGAACCCTCACGATGTTTGCAAGAAGGGTCGTCGCACACAGGGCTGTCCTCAAGGGTTGTCATATCCACAAAGTCAAGACGTGAATTTTCCTGCGTGGAAAAGCAAATGTTATTGTCATAGTCTGCACATTCATAAACAGAAACTATCCTCCACTTATCTGCCTGTGCGGCGTTGCTGTCCTTATTTTTATCGCTTTTACCGCAAGCGGTCAGGGTCATAGCTGCCGCTGACAATATGCTAATTATCTGTATTGTGTGTTTCATTGTACTCCTCCAGCTGTCTGTTTACCTCGTCAAGAATATCCTGCAAGCCTGCGGAATTCAGATCATCGTTCAATTTATCTAAATATTCTTTACCTGTTTTATATTCCTTAGAAGGAAAATCAGAATCAATAGTCTTTAAAACCTTATCAACAGCTAAAATTTTATCAGAAACATTTGTAGTGTCAAAACAAAAGCCAACACTCTTTGATAATTTAAAATCTGTTATTGCCTCGTGGTACTTTTCATTTGAATTAGGGTCATTAACACCATAAAACGGATATCGTATCAATCTGTTTTCGACACCCATTGTATTATAATACCCATATGGTTTTATGCAACCATTTATAATGTCATAATCAGTACCAAAACACAAGAGATCATTCAACTCTTTATTTGTCATAACCTCGCAGATAGCGTCAAATGCAAGATACTTGTTGTCTGATAACGCACATATGCCCAAAGCTTTTGAAGAAGTATATATTTTATTAGAGTATTGCGGATATATAGTGTATGATTCAGTTGAGGCATAGCTCGTTTGCAAACCGTATTCTTGGCTCGTTTTAAATTTGTTGTTTGTATAGCCACCGCATAATGTAGAATTTATAGAGCCAAAATATGTATCTATATCATTTATATTATCATTGACAGGGTTGACTATAACGTCATTTGTGAAACCGTCGGATATGGTATTGAAAAGATTTTTTGCATAATCGGTTTCGTAAATATTCACGGCGTGACCATTATCATCGATGCAAATATTATCAGTTATAAAATCATAATTTGAGTATAATTGCATAAATCCGTACATTCCGATGGTAAATTTCCAACCTCTGGATTTGCACAGATCAATAACTTTCTGGAGTGATGTATCATATTTTCCTAAAAAATCATCAAGATCTATACTGTTTTTATCAACTAAATCAGCATTAAGCTCATATCCAAGATCTTCTTTTAAGCAAGACAACGAACCGTCGATACCATAAATTTTGCCGTTTATCATTAAACTCTTCCAATAATTTGTTGACATTTCGGCATAAATTTTCTTACCGCACTCGGTGTTTTCAAGGTATGTATTTAATGGTTCGAGAAAATTATTGTTGACACAATTCTGATATGGATTATAGAATGTATCAAAGCCTTGATATTTAAGCCCTGTATCAATTATATCGAATTTCTCTCCATTATCAAACGCATCTGACAATAGTTGTGCATATGAGGTTATAAAGTTAGAGTTATCATCTACCATATCAACGTCATATGTAAGATTTTTGAAACACAATACATAATTTTTATTGTGTTCAGATAAATACGAATTTACTTCATCTTCATATCGAATATTTTGGTCACTTACCCAAACAAGCACAGACTTATCGGGATATTGTTCTTTGATTTTTTCGTATCTTTTCTCAAAACTATAAATCGGAGTATCGTCTGAATAATAGTATTCAACTTCATCATCAAGGGTATCATCTGTTTCATAAGAACTTGTATTGTCATTTGAACTGTAATCTGAGATCTTGCTTATTGAGGAAATATCAGAATTGCTTGCACAACCCGTTATCATTAAACAACTTAGAATTATCGTTAGTCCAGATCTATATTTTTTCAATATACAACACTCCTTCGTTCAATAATTCGGGCATAGCTTTCACTATGCCCAAATAAAAACAAATTAAGACACATATGATCCTGTTTTATTTAATTTCTTTTAGAGTAACCAGTTGCTGTATGTGTTGATGTGACCGAGCTCCAACCATGTCCCCTTGTATTGGTCAAATAACACGTTACACCACTGGTCGCACTGCCACTACCATATCATAAAATTCAAAATTATCGATACTAATCTCTTCATTACTTCCACCAAGTCTTTTATTTGCTATAATATACAATTTATTTACACTCAAGTCAAGCAATTTGGCGTGACGTGTAAGTTTTTGTCGTGAAATACAAAAAGAGAACTGTCCACCATATAAAAACCGGCGTAACAGCTCTCTTTTTCGTTATAAATTTAACTTGTTTCTCTCAATTTGCTATGACTTAAATTTGCCAATACAAAGAGATTTTAACGTTTTACAGTAAAGTTGATTTTAACGTTATCAAACATGTGAACATTTTATCCGATTCGTAAAATTCACATCTTCCCTGATATTTTTCTGCAATCTCTCGTATTATTTTAATTCCCCACCCATGCTTATGGGCATTTAATTTTGTTGTTTTAAGGCTCGGATTTCTTTTTAAAACAGACTCATTTATTGCATTTCTGACTACTATTCTATATATGTCCATTGTTTTACTGATGTCAAGGTTTATGAACCTTTCTGACTCGTCAGTTATTTTTTCACTAGCCGTTATAGCATTGTCAAGCGTATTGCTTAAAATATGAAGCATATCAATATCATCTATACCATCAAAGCTCTTAATGCAGCTGCAATTTGTTCTGATTCCTTCTGTCGCTGCGACTGCAAACTTAGAATTTATAATAGCATTTACAATATAATTGTCTGTATTTACAAAGCTTTCACTGATTGATATAACGTTAACATATTTCTCTATGTACTTCATTGATTCATCTGCGTGTCCTTGAACTATCATTGTATATACAGCGGACAATTGATCTTTCAAATCATGTCTAATCTTTCTTATCGAATCATATTGCTGACTTGCATTCTCTATATATTGGTGACTGTATTGCTCTTGGATCTTTAAAAGTTCCAGTTCTTTTTTCTGATTATTTTTCACAGAAATAGAATCAATCATATAAAAGATTATAATGTTAACTGCAACTATCGTTAAAATCAATAAGTTTATATAGAGTCTCTGCGTTGAATCAATAGCTATCAAATGAAGTAAGAACATCATAATAATGGATATTGCAAGTATTAATATAATAGCGATCCACTCAACTGCATTAAAGTTCTCAGAAGTCGTTGCCAATAATTTCAGCATCAACTTTACTGAAATAAAGAATAATGCCTGTGCAAAAATCAATACCGTAAAACGAGCAAATCCGGATTCCGTAACTATTTCTTTTATTGACATTGAATTTACTGATGAAACAAAATTAAGCGTAATTATAGATATTAAAGAAATCATAACAAGAGGAACAGTGGCTGCAAACAGTTTTTTTATTATACTGCCTTTTCTGTTCACTAGGGCATAGAGAAACAAAGCCGTTAAGTAGCAGACAATTCCAAGAATGCCCTCAAAAATCGTTAAGTAATTCATTACGGTTATCAGTAATCCGAGCGTGCAGAAACACAATGCAAAAGCAATAATGTTTTTCTTAGTGTTTTCTGTTTTCGGAGGCAAAAACTTATATATAAAATAAGTTTCCATAAAACCTTCATAGAAATTTATAATCACTTCAAAAGCAATCCATATTATACTCATTTATATCGTTTCCCTCAAATATTTTGAAAAATCGGTATCAACCATGTGTTTGCACTTTCTACTCATTGGAAGCCTAAAACCTTGCTTAAAAATAACTTCGTCATTTTTCATATCCAAATTAAAAACATGACTAAGATTAACAAGATACTTTTTATGAACTCTCGAAAAATCGTATTCCGCAAGCTCACTTTCAAGGTCACCGATAACTGCACGTACTTTAATATGAATCTGTGAACCATACTCATCCAAGATACAATATTTCACATGATGATTGTCACTTTCAATATACAAAATGTCTCTGTATTGAATGCAGATTCGCCCATGCTCTTCATCGCTCATAATTATTTTTTGGTGCTGCTTTAAATAAACAGAAAGCTTGTTTAAGACATTAACAACATCTTTATTTAATCTTGAAACGCTAGACTTTTGTATAAAGTAAAACGGTTGAAATTCCATGCTTCCGTACACCAGTTCGTTGTGATTTGTAACAAATATTATATAACAATCCCTTCTTTGTTTTCTTAATATTTCTGCAACATCAAAGCCTGTGAATTCAGGCATATCAATATCCAAAAAATCACATCAAAAAATAAACATTTGTGTTGATTCAATAAACGTTGACCATTATTGAAACATTGAACATTTATATCTTTAAAATAATTTATTGCATTCTCTGAAATTATTTTTTTTAATGTTTCTAAAAAGCTCTCATTATCATCACAAACTGCGATTTTAAGCACATCCTTCACCACCTTTGTATGACATTATATCAAACATTTTTCACTAAATCAATACACCTTTTATTAATTATGTTATAAAATCACTTACATCCGTATATAAACGCTTGGCTTTGCAATAATTGTCACCAAACAATCCGCCATTCAAACATCTATATATTCCGGAATTAATATGATTACTCATAGCTCTGAGCCTGCTCGTCCTTGATACCAATCGACAGCTTTTTCTGTCTTATCATCCTCCGCAGCCTGCTGTCCACCGTCTGCCTGACCGACTTGTACTTTTGCTCATAGTCGTCCTCTATACACCTACTAAGGCTAACAAACAAACTAAAAATCGTATTCACAAGCAGGTCATTCTCAAACTTCGATATTTCGTCCAGAATAGCCTGTGCATACTCGTTGCCATCGTTTGCGGACTTTGTAAACCATTCGATAGCTTGTTCCTTATCTCTTTCAATGTCCTGTTCCAGATGTTCTCCTGTCAAAAGTGCTTTGCCATACTCACTTTTGGTTTTGTCAATATCACTTGACACATTTTATACGAACAAGAATTATGTAGCAAGTGAGTTCATTGAAAAGGCTATATTGTTTTATATCGGCTATCTGAGTCAGCAAGATAATCTCAACTATATCTCTCCGATGATTACCGAAACAGTGAAAGCGCAGATCAATGGTACAGAACAGCGCTTGGCACGTCTGCTCTTCAAGGTTGCTGTTGAGCTTGGCAAGCTGACGCACCTGCTTGCGGCGGTGAATGATGATGACGATGAAACGCGTCGTCAGCTTCATGTCATGTGCATCAACGAGGTGCGTAAAACCAACGGTGCCATTGACTGCGAGGATGCTGTCAGGTATCAGAAGGAGTAAAACAAAAGGCGCTGTAAAAAAAGCGCAACAAAGCCCGTGGATTCCCTCAATATGGAAGCCCACGGGCTTTAATATATCACACAGCAAAAAAGAACTATCTAATCTTGAAAAAAGGGTACAGCAAACACACCGGCAGAAATATAGCG
>CEAF01023668.1_pt1 | contig 10702 bp, 9 predicted proteins | sample 557431 | NCBI WGS metagenome assembly CEAF01 (sample SAMEA3182068, study PRJEB8094) | gut metagenome | biome: human; feature: gut; material: Stool; isolation source: human stools | place: Canada | collected 2013-11-18 | reverse complement strand
GTCCTGGAAACCAGTAAAATGCTTCATGGTAAGTGTCTTTGCTATAGAACACTTCACCATAGCACGCAGGGGGTTCGATTCCCTCTGCTTGCTTTTAAATCAATGAGTTAAAAAAGATTCCCCGTTAAATTCTCTAAAAGAAGAGGGACTGGCAAAACCCTCTGAAATCCAGTGAATTTTGCAACAGCCCCTTTCGCGTGGGAGCAAGGGAACTTTTAAGGTTCCCGTGCGTTCCTGAATTATTTATGAGCGCGGTTCTTGAGACGCTCTTTCCAAATGCCGACTTGTTTGGCGACCTGAGAAGGTGCCGTGCCGCCGGTGTGGTTGCGGGAAGCAATGGAGCCTTCAAGCGTCAGACTGTCGTAAACATCTTCACCGACTTTATCGCTGAATTCTCTTAATTCCTCAAGCGTGAGGTCATGCAGACCGCAGCCTTTCTCAGAAGCAAGACGCACGGCGCAGCCGACAGCTTCGTGAGCGTCACGGAAGGGCAGGCCTTTGCGGACGAGGTAGTCGGCGAAGTCTGTAGCGGTTGGATAACCGAGCATGACGGCTTCACGCATACGGGCCTTGTTGACCTGGATTCCGGGGATCATTTCGATGAAAGCGCGCAGAGTGTCTTTGACGGTATCAATCGTGTCAAAGAGCGGCTCTTTGTCTTCCTGATTGTCTTTGTTGTAAGCAAGGGGCTGTCCCTTCATCAGCATCAGAAGGCCCATCAGGTGACCGACCACGCGTCCGGACTTGCCGCGGGCAGCTTCCGGAACGTCCGGATTCTTTTTCTGCGGCATGATGGAGGAACCCGTCGTGAATCTGTCCGGCAGCATGATGTATGCGAAGTTGGTGTTCATCCAGTAGATGAGCTCTTCGGACATACGGGAAATGTGGATCATGATGAGCGAAGCGCAGGAGCAGAATTCAATTGCAAAATCGCGGTCGCTGACGGAGTCCAGAGAGTTCTGAGTCACACCTTCAAATCCGAGCAGTTCTGCCGTGTATTCGCGGTCAATCGGATAGGTGGTGCCGGCAAGAGCAGCGGCACCGAGCGGAGAACGATTGACGCGTTTGCGGCAGTCAGCCAAGCGTTCGCGGTCGCGCTCGAACATTTCGGCATAAGCCAGGCAGTGATGGCCGAGAGTGACGGGCTGAGCAACCTGCATGTGGGTGTAGCCCGGCATGATGGTGTCGATGTTCTTTTCGGCAACCGTCAGCAGGGATTTCTGCAGATGAGAGAGAAGATCCATGATCTGGTCGATCTCATTGCGCAGGTACAGACGAATATCTAATGCAACTTGGTCATTACGGCTGCGGCCGGTGTGAAGGCGCTTTCCGGCGTCTCCGACAAGTTCCGTTAAGCGGGCTTCAATGTTGAGATGAACGTCTTCGAGTTCGAGTTTCCATTCGAAGCGGTTTTCTTTGATTTCCTGAAGAATCTGACGCATTCCGCGTTCGATGTCATTCAAATCTTCTTTGGAAATAATGCCGCATTTGGCAAGCATCTTGGCATGGGCCACGGAGCCTGCGATATCGGCTTCAGCCATACGCTTGTCAAAGTTCACGCTGGCGGTGTAACGAAGGACAAATTCGGCCATAGGCTCAGAAAAGCGTCCGCTCCAAGCTTCTTTTTTGGAGGCAAGCGGATCGGCATGAACTGAGAGAGGATTGTGTTGGGCCATAACTTTTGCAGTCAGTAATGAAAAAGGCCAATTATAGCCAGTAATGACTGAATTGTCGGGTAACGGATTGTCTACAAAAGGTTTTCTTTGTTGTTAGAGGTGGTTTTCGAAAGCGATTGTTAAGACCGGTGTAACGCGCTTCCCGCCCATCTTGATAAACTCCCATTCATTCTTTGTATTTCTCTAAAAAGTTAAAAAATGACTCAGCAAGATCATCTGGTTATTGCCACTCGCGAAAGCCCGCTGGCGCTTTGGCAGGCAAAGTACGTTCAGAGCTGCCTGAAAGAAAAATTCCCCGAGCTTGATGTTCAGCTTTTAGGTTTAACTACCAAAGGCGACAAAATTTTGGATGTCACGCTCTCCAAGATCGGAGGAAAAGGTTTGTTCGTTAAAGAACTTGAAGCCGCTATGCTTGAAGGCAAAGCTCAAATCGCCGTCCACAGTCTGAAAGATGTCCCGATGGATCTTCTTGAGCCGTTCACACTGGCTGCCGTGATGGTCCGTGAAGATCCGCGCGATGCTGTGGTTTCTCATAAATATGCCTCTTTAGAAGAGATGCCGGCCGGAAGCGTTGTCGGCACCTCCAGCCTTCGTCGTGAACTGATGGTTCGTTCCCGTTTCCCGCACCTCAAGGTCGAGATGATTCGCGGTAACGTGGGCACTCGTCTTTCTAAGCTCGACAACGGACAGTACGACACCCTCGTGATGGCGGCAGCCGGTCTGAAGCGCCTCGGTTTGTCCGATCGCATTCGTTCCATTATTCCGCCTGAAGTTTCCCTTCCGGCGCCGGGTCAAGGTGCTATCGGCATTGAAGCGGTTGGAAACGACGAAATGACACAGAAATACGTCGAAGCGCTCAACGACGAAGACACTCGTCTGTGCACTCAGGCGGAAAGAGCGGTTTCCAGAGCACTCGGCGGTTCCTGCCAGGTTCCTTTGGCTGCCTACGCCACGATTGACGACGGTCAGATGTTCCTCCGCGCACTTGTCGGCAACCACATGACCGGTGAATATGTGACGGCTGAATACACGGGCCTGGCAAATGAGCCTGAAGAAAATGCCCGCAAGGTGCTGGATCAGCTGATCGAAAAAGGCGCTAAGCGTCTTCTGAAAGAAGTGCTCGGAAAGTAATGCGCACGATCTTAAACATGAAGCCGGGGCCCGGCGGGCAGCGGCTTCAGGAAGAACTGGAAGCAAAAACGGCCGGTTCGGTTTACTGGCCGGCGTTTACGTTTGATCGTTCGGAAGATTACGAGGAAAGCGTCAAAGAAATTCTCGAAGGAGCTGAAAGAGGCGCGTTGCTGATTCTCGTGAGTCCGACGACGGTCAGCTTCATGAAGGACATTTTTCCTCAGCTTCCTGAATCTGCTCGCTTTGCCTGTGTCGGCGAACCGACCGCTAAAGCTTTGACCGCGGCTTTTCCTGCAGCACACGAAATTCTTTTTCCGCACGGAAGCTCTCTGGAGAGCGGTTCCGAACTGCTTTTTGAACTCCTTTTGGAAGAAGGTCTTCCTCCGGAAGTTGTCCTCATTCGAGGCGACACGGGCCGTCAGTTCCTGATTGACGTGCTGCGGGATAAAGGTGTTCCTGTGACCGTGGCACCTATCTATAAGAGAATCCCGCTGAAGGCTTCAGGCGATCAAAAGAGGTGGATCGGACGCGGAGAAGCGCCGGTGGTTTATCTGACGAGCACGGACGCCATACGAACCCTCGAAGAAAACGTCGGAGGAGACAATGCCGGATGGCTGAAGTCGGCTTTAGTTCTGACGATCCATCCCCGCATTCAAGAGCATCTCTTTGAGGAGGGTTTCAAGAACGTCGAATTAGTGGAGTCCCGCTGCAGCGGACTTGCTGATAAATTGATCTCCTTGGCAGAGTAAGGAACTAACGATTAAAATTAATAGATTATTTCCTAATTAATGAAGGTTGGAAAAATATTATGGATATGAGCAAAATCAGCGCAGGAAAAGACCTGCCGCACGATTTCAATGTTGTGATTGAAATCCCCGCACAGAGCGACCCCGTCAAGTATGAAGTTGACAAAGAAAGCGGCGCTCTTCTGGTCGACCGTTTCATCGGCACTTCCATGCGTTATCCTGCAAACTACGGTTTCATCCCTCAGACCCTCGGCGATGACGGTGACCCCGTTGACGTTTGCGTGATTACTCCGTTCCCTCTGCTGGCCGGATCCGTGATCCGCTGCCGTCCGCTCGGCATGCTCCTGATGGAAGACGAAAGCGGCGGCGACATGAAGATGCTTGCAGTTCCGGTTCAGAAGCTGACTCCGCGCTACAACAAGATTCAGACCATCGATGATGTTCCTGAAGATTATCTTGCTCAGATCCGCCATTTCTTTGAACACTACAAAGATCTGGAAAAAGGCAAATGGGCTAAGGTTTCCGGCTGGACCGGTCCTGAAGAAGCCTGCAAGGTGATCATGAAAGGCGTTGAAGCTTACAACAACGCTAAATAATCTTTCGATCCCTGTTTTTTAGGATGAGACCCGGGCAATTCGCTCGGGTTTTCTATTTTTGGCCTCCGCTGAGCACTCGGACGGCACTTTGTTTTGTATGATCTAGAACATCGGGTTTGGAGTCCGCAATCGATTAGGAGGTTCACGGATGATTGAAAAAGTAGTGGTCTCAATGGCGCAGCTGAATCAGACTGCCGGTGACTTGGAAGGAAACTTTAAGCGGATAGCCGAAGCCGCAGAAAAAGCGAAGCATTCCGACATCTTAGTGACCCCTGAACTTTCTTTGTGCGGATATCCTCCAGAAGATTTATTGTTTTTGGACAGTTTTTTAGAAGACTGTGCAAAGAAACTCAATGAGCTGGTTGAATATTCAACCCGTTTTCCGAAACTGCATATTCTTGCAGGCTATCCCTTAAAAGAAGCCGGCCGTTTATATAACGTGGTCTCCGTCATCCTCAACGGCAAAATTCTCCTTACTTATCGAAAGAAGAATCTTCCCAACTACGGTGTTTTTGATGAAGAACGCTACTTCACGCCGGGCGGAGAAGACGTCTGCACGTTTGATGTCGGAGATACGCGCTTCGGCGTCAATATTTGTGAAGATATTTGGTTCCCGGAAGCACCTTCGCAAGCCAAAGAGCAGGGCGCACAGGTTCTCTTAATCGCCAATGCTTCTCCGTTTGAAGAAGGAAAGGAAGAACAGCGGTTAAATATGGTGCGCCGCCATGTGAACGCCATCGGAATGGACGCCTGCTACGTCAATATGTGCGGAGCGCAGGATGAAATCGTTTTTGACGGAGAAACTTTTGCCTGCTCGGCCGACGAGGTTCTGGCCCGTGCGCCTCATATGAAAGAGTCGCTTCTTTCTGTGGAAGTCAGAAAAGGCAGAATCTGCCGCGGAGAGGATTCCCAGCCGCTGTCTGATTGGGCCGTGCTTTACGAAGCCCTGGTTGTCAGCATGCGGGACTACATCAATAAGAACGGATTTAAGGGTGTCGTGCTGGGCCTTTCCGGAGGCGTGGACTCTGCACTGGTCCTTAAGATCGCGGTGGACGCCGTGGGCAACGACAAAGTGCTCGCCGTGATGATGCCGTCCGTTTATACATCTTCATTAAGCCGTGGTGACGCGGCCAAATTGGCTTCTCGTTTGGGCGTACGCCTTGAGACGATTTCAATTCAGGACGGCTACACGGCATTTGAATTCATGCTGGCCAAGCAGTTCAACGGCATGCCGCACGATGTCACTGAAGAAAACCTTCAGGCACGTATCCGCGGTGTCATTCTGATGGCTATTTCCAATAAGTTCGGCTCGATGGTTGCTACGACCGGGAATAAGAGCGAAATGGCGGTCGGTTATTCAACCCTGTACGGCGACCTGGCAGGCGGTTTCGCCGTGATTAAAGACGTCTACAAGACTCAGGTCTACGCTTTGTGCCGCTGGATTAACGAATGCAGTAAAGAGAATCCGGTTTTCCCGGAAACGATACTGACTCGTGCTCCGAGCGCGGAGCTTCGTGAGAATCAAAAGGATCAGGATTCTCTGCCGGATTACAGCGTGCTCGACGAGATTCTTCGCCGCTTCATCGAAGATCGTGAAGGGCCGGAAGAGATTGTTGCAGCAGGCTTTGACCGTGCCGTCGTCGACAAAGTTTTAAGAATGGTCAGCCGTGCGGAATACAAGCGCCGCCAGTCTCCGATCGGACCTAAGGTGACAAAAGTCGCTTTCGGGCGGGATTGGCGCTTCCCGGTCACTAATAAATACAGACTTTAAGAGTAAAATTTCTGAAAAAATTTCGGGAGAAAAAATGAAACAAGTCGTCGCTATTATCAAGCCCTTCAAACTTGACGAAGTGAGAGAGGCACTCGCAGAAATTGGTGTTCAGGGTATGACCGTGACCGAGGTCAAAGGTTTCGGCCGTCAGAAAGGACATACCGAACTTTACCGTGGTGCGGAGTACGTCGTGGACTTTCTGCCCAAGATGAAGATTGAGTGCGTGGTCGACGACTCGCTGGTCAACATGGCGGTCGAAGCGATTATGAAAACCGCCCGTACCAACAAGATCGGCGACGGAAAGATTTTCGTGATGCCGGTCGAAGAGGTGATTCGAATCAGAACTGGTGAAACCGGAAACGCTGCCGTCTAACAAAACGAAAGACCGATGCCGCAAAGCATCGGTCGAATTTTTTTTCTGCCGGTTAAGGCGCTAAAAGAACATAAACGGCGCCGGCTCCTCCGTCATAAGGCGGCGCCTGTACAAAGGCGAGCACCTCTTTTCGCTGAGCCAGCCAAACCGGAACCTTTTCCTTTAAAACAGGCTTCCGTCCAGCAGAGCCGAATCCTTGTCCGTGGATGATTCGCACGGCACGGTGTCCGGCTTTTCTCTCCTCGTTTAAGAATTCCACCAGAAGCAGTCTGGCTTCCTCCGACGTGTACCCGTGAAGATCCAAGGTACCTTTAACGGACCATGCGCCCTGGTGCAGTTTCTTGGGAACATCGGGCGCCATAGAAGGTGCCCGATAAGACAGCCGTTCATCGGAATCCAGAAGGTGATCGATACTGATGTTGTCGGACAAAGAGTCTTCGAGCACCGCCTTTTCGTCGGCGTAGCGCTGACGAGGAATGGGTGCCGGCTTCGGCATGGCGTGGAAGACTTTATCTTCCCTGCCTATTTTTTTTTTGACTCCGAGTTCTTTCATTGCATTCTCGAACTCGTGAGCTTTAGCCTCAGCCTCTTTACGCTTTTGTTCCTTTTCGGCAGCGATTCGTGCTTCTTCTTCCTGTTTGACTTTCAGTTGTTCCTTCAAGCCCATCAGAGAAGCGAAAGACTCTTTATCGACATTCATTTCTGTTAATCAACCAAACCGTTTGTTTCTAAATAGTTTAAGGCGTCCAGAGCAGCCATACAGCCGGAAGCAGCGCTGGTAATGGCTTGACGGTAAACCTGGTCCTGGCAGTCGCCGGCGGCAAAGACACCCGGGAGGTTGGTGGCCTGAGCAGCGCCGGAGGCAATACCTTTAGTGACGATGTAACCGTGGTTCATCTCCAGCTGGTCTTCGAACATCTTGGTGTTTGGGGAGTGGCCGATGGCAATGAAAACGCCCATAACCGGAATGTCTTCCTTTTCACCCGTCTTGAGGTTGTTCAAACGGACGCCGGTCACACCGGTCTTGTCGCCCAGGATTTCGTCCAGCGTGCAGAACTCGTGGAGAACGATCTTGCCTTCGGCTGCGACGGCTTTAAGACGATCTACCATGATTTTTTCAGCGCGATACTGGTCGCGGCGGTGGATCATGTGAACCTTGGAGGCGATACCGGCAAGATAGATGGCCTCTTTAATTGCGGAGTCGCCGCCGCCGACGATGGCAACTTCCTGGTTGCGGTAGAAGAAACCGTCGCAGGTTGCGCAGGCGGAAACGCCTTTGCCCTTGAATTCTTCTTCACTGGGAAGACCGAGATACTTAGCGCTGGCGCCGGTAGCAATAATCAGAGCGTCGCAAGTGTAGTTGCCGTTGTTGCCGACCAAACGGATCGGTTTTTCGTTCAGATGAGCTTCGGAAATTTCATCGAAAACGATTCTTGTTTCAAAACGCTCAGCATGTTCGAGCATGCGCTGCATAAGTTCCGGACCCATCACGCCTTTGGGGTCGCCGGGCCAGTTGTCGACTTCAGTCGTTGTTGTCAGCTGACCGCCTTGCTCCATACCTGTAATGAGAGTAGGTTTTAAGTTAGCGCGGGCGGCATAAACGGCGGCGGTATAGCCGGCGGGGCCCGAACCGATGATCAAAACTTTACTGTGTTCGGTATTGGTAGTCATGTTCTACTTCCTTTAATATTCACAAATTGTCCAACGATTATAGAGCGTTGGTTTACAACTAGAATTACGGAAACACCATTTAACACATAATGAGCAACTCGATAGAAACCTCCTTCTTATATAGAAATTTCCCCCGGTTTCGGAATAATTCCGAAGACGAGGTCGGCGCCGGAGGAAAACTCTGGGGTCTGGTTCTCTTTTGCGTTTGCGCGGCGGCTTGTATCGCTCTTTCTCTTGTTCTGGGAAGTTATGACTACTCGGATCCGGGATTTTCACGCTTCAATACCAAGCTCCAAGTCAGCAACCTCTTCGGAGTGCAGGGTGCTTGGACGGCCGATCTGTTCTATCTTTTATTCGGCTGGGGCGCCTGGGTCTTTGTTATCGGACTCTTTTATTTTCTGGTTCGCGGCTTAAAACGCCTGCGAGGAAAAAAAGTTTCCGTTTCTCCGATCCCGATGGGTTTCCGTATTTTGGCTTTCTGTGTGTTGGTCCTTAGTTGCTGTGCGCTGTTCTTCCTTCGGTTCCATACTCATTCCGAAGGGCTTCCCGGCACGACAGGCGGAGCGCTTGGAAGCGCGATCGGATCCGAGCTCCTCTATTGGATGAGCCTAGAAGCAGCCACGGCTTTCGTTCTTGTTTTAGTTCTGTTTTGTTCTTCCGTGTTTTTCGGTTTTTCTTGGATGTCGGTCGCGGAACAAATCGGAAGAACTTTTGAGCGTTTATTCCGCAGAGTGGCTTCAATTAAGCAAAGCAAAGAAGATGACGCTTTTGCGAAAGCCTCTATGGAGGAAAGAGAGAAGTCGCTTCAGGACCGACAAGGGCCTTCTCCCGAACTGCCTGCGCTTCCTGCTGCTTCCGCTCCGGTTGTTCAGCCGCGGGCTGAAGAGATTAAAACTGAGGAACTTTTATTCGCTGATGATAAGGAAGACGAGGTGAAAGGTCCGGATCAATTTAAACCGATTGATTATGAGCGCGATCCGGAAGACTTGGCACCGGCCTCACTCCGCCCTACGCCCGAAAATACCGTTGCGCCGATGGAAAAAGAACCCTTCGATATTGAAGATATCCGCGATGAAGAGGAAAGTGTCAAAGATCTGCCGATCGAAGATCATGTCGTTGAACAGCCAGCCCGGCTGATCGAAGAAGTTCCGGAAGAACCGAAGGAGTTTGTCCTGCCTCCGGTGTCGTTGCTGAACGATCCTCCGTTTGAAGCGGTTCAGGTCAGCAGGGAAGAATTGAACCTGACCTCTCAGCGTATCGAACACATACTTCAAAATTATAAAATTAACGCTAAGGTTCTTTCTGCTCTGCCGGGGCCGATTATTACCCGGTTCAAACTGCAGCCGGCTCCGGGCGTCCGCTCTCGTAAGTTCGTGGAAGTAGCAAAAGACTTGGCTCGCGGCTTAGGACAGCCCAATGTTCGTATTGTAGAGAATATGCAGGAAGCTGACTGTATTGGTCTTGAAGTGCCGAATTCTTCTCAGTCGGTACAGACGATTTATCTGAAAGAAATTATCAACAGTCACCCCTTCCAGTCGAGTACTTCTCCGCTGACCTTGGCACTTGGTAAAGGCGTTGCGGGCGACCCCGTCGTTATTGACTTGGCTAAAGCTCCTCATCTATTGGTCGCCGGTACTACGGGTTCCGGTAAGTCCGTCGGTATCAACGCCATGATTCTGTCGATGCTGTATAAGAATCCGCCTGATAAGCTCAAGCTGATTCTGGTTGATCCGAAGGAAGTGGAATTCAGTCCCTACGAAGATATTCCCCATCTTTTGACCCCGGTGATTACGGATATGGCCAAGGCGGCTCATTGTCTGGCCTGGGCCGTCCGCGAAATGGATCGACGCTACAAACTGCTGAAGATGGCCGGACAGAAAAACTTTGACGGTTACAGCCAGCGAATTCGCGAAGCGAAGGAAGCCGGTACTCCGATTATGAATCCGCATGCCCAGCCGCCGATTCCTTTGGAAGAGATCCCGTACATCATTATCATCATCGACGAGTTGGCTGACTTGCTGATGGTTTACGGCAAGGAAGTAGAGACTCAGATCATGCGCCTGACCCAAAAAGCCCGAGCGGCCGGCATGCACATGATTATCGCCACACAGCGTCCGAGTGCTGATATTGTCACGCCGGTGATTAAAGCTAACTGCCCGTCGCGTATCAGCTTCCAGGTCTCCAACCGCTATGACTCGACGACGATTCTGAATACTCCGGGTGCGGAAGAATTGCTTGGTCGCGGCGACATGTTCTATATGAAGCCCAGTGCTCAGTTGCAGCGCATTCACGGTGCATTTGTTCCGGACGAAGAAATTTACCGTGTGACCGAGTTCCTCAAGGAACAAGGCAAGCCGGAATATGTCGATGGTGTGACTGACGCACCTGAGGAAGAAGAGGAAGAGGTTGAAGAAACTTCTTCCGCTCGCAATGAAGGTAACGAACTTTATGACAAGGCAGTTCAGCTGGTTACGACGGAAAATCGCCCGTCTATCTCCTACCTGCAGCGCCGTCTAAACATCGGCTATAACCGTGCCGCCAACTTGATCGAAAAAATGGAACAGGAAGGCGTGGTGTCTAAACCGAACAGTATGGGCAAACGCCGAGTTTTAGTTGGTTCCGGTCCCTCAATGGATTAAACGTTCACACATGAAAAACGGAAGGTTTCGAGGCCTTCCGTTTTCCCGTTTTCAACACCAGAACAGCAAGACGGGGGCATTGAGCCCCCGCCAGTTCTA
>CEAF01068993.1_pt1 | contig 10717 bp, 9 predicted proteins | sample 557431 | NCBI WGS metagenome assembly CEAF01 (sample SAMEA3182068, study PRJEB8094) | gut metagenome | biome: human; feature: gut; material: Stool; isolation source: human stools | place: Canada | collected 2013-11-18 | reverse complement strand
CACCTGTCTCCCTGCGGGTCGGTCGGTCCGCGGGTCTGACAGGCCACCGGCCTGTCATTCAACACCGCGGACCCCCCAGGGGGAAGGCCAACGGGGGTCATATGCGCTCGTAGGCGCGGCGGGAGGTACCGTCGGCGACGTGGATGGTGCCGGTGTACGCGAAGCCGGCGCGTTCCAGGCAGCGGCGCATGGGGTGGTTATCCTCGTGGGTGTCCGCCCGCAGATGGGGACACCGCGTCCACGCCCAGGCCACGGCCTCGGCCAGCACGCCGGTATGGGTACCGTCGCTGCCCAGGCGGTGGAGGGTGCCGTATGGCGTCTCGTCATCCAGCCACGCGCCGTCGATGGCCTGATAGGTGGGGTCGTCGCCGATGATGAAGGCAAACACGGCGTACACGCCGCCCGCGTCCTCCATGACGAACAGCCGGCCGGCGGCCACGTCCGACCGGAGCAGGGCCTCGGAGGGGTAGCCGTTGACCCACTGGACGGTGTTGCCGCTGCGGCGCATGAACTGCCGGGCGCTGTGGTAGATCGCCAGGGCGCGGGGAATGTCGAAGCTTGTCGCAGGTCGGACCATATCAGTTTTTCAGGCTTTGCAGCGGGGCGGGGATACGGCCGCCGCGGGCGATGAAGTCGGCGCTGGAGGCCTCGTGGACGGGCATCAGGGGCGCGCTGCCCAGCAGGCCGCCCATCTCCACGGTGTCGCCCACGTCCGCGCCCTCCACGGGGATGATGCGGACGGCGGTGGTCTTGCTGTTGACCATGCCCACGGCGGCCTCGTCGGCGATGATGGCGGAGATCGTCTCCGCCGTGGTACTGCCGGGCACGGCGATCATGTCCAGGCCCACGGAGCACACGCAGGTCATGGCCTCCAGCTTGTCGATGGTCAGGGTGCCGTCCAGGGCCGCGGCGATCATCCCCTCGTCCTCGGAGACGGGGATAAACGCGCCGGACAGGCCGCCCACATGGCCGCTGGCCATGACGCCGCCCTTCTTCACGGCGTCGTTCAGCAGGGCCAGCGCCGCCGTGGTGCCGTGGGTCCCGCAGACGGACAGGCCCATCTCCTCCAGGATGCGGGCCACACTGTCGCCCACCGCCGGGGTGGGGGCCAGGGACAGGTCCACGATGCCGAAGGGCACATCCAGACGGCGGCTGGCCTCGGACGCCACCATCTGGCCCATGCGGGTGATCTGGAAGGCGGTCTTTTTGATGGTCTCGGCCACCACGTCGAAGGGCTGGCCCTTGCAGCCCTGCAGGGCGTGGTACACCACGCCGGGGCCGGACACGCCCACGTTGATGACGGTGTCGGCCTCGCCCACGCCGTGGAAGGCACCGGCCATGAAGGGGTTGTCCTCCACGGCGTTGCAGAACACCACCAGCTTGGCACAGCCCAGGCCGTCACGGTCGCGGGTCAGGTGGGCCGTCTCCTTGATGACGCGGCCCATCTGGGCCACGGCGTCCATGTTGATGCCGGCCTTGGTGCTGCCCACGTTGACGCTGGAGCAGACCAGCTCCGTGCGGGCCAGCGCCTCGGGAATGGAGGCGATGAGCCGCCGGTCGCCGGAGGTAAAGCCCTTCTGCACCAGGGCGGAGTAGCCGCCGATGAAGTTGACGCCGCAGGTCTTGGCGGCGCGGTCCAGCGTCAGGGCCAGGGGGACAAAGTCCTCGCTTTTGCAGGCCGCGCCGGCAATGGCGATGGGCGTGACGGAGATGCGCTTGTTGACGATGGGGATGCCGAACTCGCTCTCGATATCGCAGCCGGTTTGGACCAGCTTTTCGGCGCGGGAGCAAATCTTGTCGTAGATCTTGTCGCAGCAGCGGCCCATGTCCTCGTCGGCGCAGTCCAGCAGGGAGATGCCCATGGTGATGGTGCGGATGTCCAGGTGCTGCTTGTCCACCATGGCGATGGTGTCGAAGATATTTTGCAGACTCAGCATATTCCCCACCTCTTACAGCTTGTGCATGGCGTCGAAGATGTCCTCCCGCTGGATGCGGATGGACAGGCCGCGGCTCTCGCCGTAGGCCTTCAGATCGGCGCGCAGGGCGTCGAAGGGCGCCTGACACTCGGTCAGGTCCACCACCATCATCATGGTGAAGTAGCCCTCCATGATGGTCTGGCTGATATCCAGGACGTTGATGCGGCTGGCCGCCAGGGTGTTGCACACACCGGCGATGATGCCCACCTGGTCCTTGCCCACAACGGTAACGATCGCTTTCATAACTATATACTCCTTTCGGATGGTTTTTGTTTTGGCGCGGGAGGCGCGGTTTGCCGAAAACCGATGGATCCTGCGTCCTGCCGATGGCAGGCCGACGACGGCGTATCGGGTATACGTCGAGGAGACCTGACGATGGCAGGGCGCAGGAGGCGCGGTTTTCATTCCAGTTCGTCTAATGTCAGCGAATAGCTGGGCAGGAAATGCTCGCGGAAATAGTCCAGCTCCGGCAGGGCCATGGCGTCCATGGCGGCGGCGGTCTGGGCGGCGGCCTGACGGAACTCGGTGTTGCCGGCCTTCAGCTCCTCGATGCACTTGATGTGGGCGGAGAGCTTATCCGCCGCCCTCACCAGCTGCTCGATCTCCGGATCGGCGGGACGGAGGGCGTCCTCGTAGGCGGGACGCAGGTCCTCCGGCAGCATGGACAGGAGCTTGTCCTCCGCCACCTGCTCCACGGCCTTGTAGGCCTCGCGGATACCGGGGTTGTAATACTTGATGGGGGTGGGCATATCGCCGGTGAGTATCTCGCCGGCGTCGTGGTACAGCGCCGCCACGGCCACGGCGCCGACGTCCACCTGGCCGCCGAAGCGCTCGTTGCGCAGCACCGCCAGCGCGTGGGCCAGCACCGCCGTCTGGTGGCTGTGCTCCTGGATGTTCTCCGTGTAGCTGTTCCGCATGAGCGACCAGCGCTGGATGAAGCGCATACGGTTGATATAGGCGAAAAAGTGGTTCATGTTATGTCAACTCTCCTATCAGTGCATCACCATCTATACCGACTATTTTTGTATCTATAATTTTATTATGTAAATCTTCGGCGCGGACGCACACCTCACAGTAGTTGGGGGTGTGGCCGGTATAGAGGCCGTCCTTCTCCTGCTCATAGAGCACCGGGTAGGTCTGCCCCACGCAGCCCTCCAGATAGGCGCGGTGCATGGTCCGGGCCACGGCCACGGCGCGGCGGGTCCGTTCCTCCTTTACCGCGGCGCTGAACTGCACCAGCTCCGCCGCCTTGGTGCCGGGACGGACGGAGTAGGGGAAAATGTGCATATCCGCGAAGGCGCACTTTTCGATAAAGGCCATGGTCTGCTCGAATTCCCGGTCCGTCTCGTCGGGGAAGCCGCAGATCAGGTCGGTGGTGACGGCGGGCCGGTGGAAATACTGCCGCAGCAGTGTGACGGACTCGTAAAACCGTGCCGTGTCGTACTTCCGGTTCATGCGGCGCAGCGTCTCGTCACAGCCGGACTGCAGGGACAGGTGGAAGTGGGGGCACAGGTTGGGCAGCTTCGACGCCCGGCGGCAGAAGTCCTCGGTGATGGTACGGGGTTCCAGGCTCCCCAGCCGCAGACGCATATCCCCCGCGGCGGCGGATACCGCCTCCAGCAGGTCGATGAGGCTTTGGCCGTTTTTCAGATCGTGGCCCCAGGAGGATATCTCGATACCGGTGAGCACCAGTTCACGGTAGCCCTCGCGCCGCAGCTGCTCCGTCTGGGCTACGGCCGTCGCCAGCGGCAGGGAGCGCACCGGGCCGCGGGCGTAGGGGATGATGCAGTAGGTGCAGAAATTCACACAGCCGTCCTCTACCTTCAGCATGGCCCGGGTGCGCTCGGCCATGCCGCCGGCGGGCAGCACCTCGAATTCCCGGCGGCGCAGGGCGTCGTCCAACAGTCTCACCGGCTCCTTTTCGTGGGCTGCCTGCTCGAACAGGTCCAGAAACGCCATGCGGTCACCGGTACCGGCCAGCAGGTCCACGTCCAGTGCCGCCACCACCTCCGGGTGGGTCTGCACATAACAGCCGCAGGCGGCCACCACCGCGTTGGGGTTCAGCTTATGACACCGGCGGATCATCTGCCGGGATTTCTTGTCACTGATGGCGGTGACGGAGCAGGTGTTGACGATATAGCCGTCGGCCTCTGTCTCGGCGGGCACCAGCGTATGACCGCGGCGCAGCAGCTCCTGCTCCATGGCCTGTGTCTCGTATTGGTTCACCTTGCAGCCCAAGGTATAGATGGCAACACGCATCTTGCACTTTCCCCTATTCTATCGTATAATAAGGTTTCACGGGTGAAGGTGTTTTTCACTCCCGCTTTTTGATCGGTTTATTATACTGTATTTTACCGTGTCTTTCAAGACCCGTTCGTGAAACAGGAGGCTCTCTATGGTCTATTTTGATAACGCCGCCACCACGCCGGTGCCCAAAGCCGTGGCCGACGCCATGTACGAGGTGCTGACGGCGCACTTTGGCAATCCCTCCTCCCAATACCCCATAGGGGTGGAGATGAAAAAAGCCGTGGAGGGCTGGCGGGCCGTCATCGCCGGGGCGCTGGGCTGCCCCGCGGAGCGCCTGTACTTCACCTCCTGCGGCACGGAGAGCGACAACTGGGCCATACAGGCCGCCCTGTGGCAGAACCGGCACAGGGGCAGACACATCATCACCACCGCCGTGGAGCACAGCGCCGTTCTGGAGCCCTGCAAGCTGCTGGCCCAGCAGGGGTATGAGGTCACCTATCTGAAGCCCGGACGGGACGGCAATGTCACCGCCGAACAGGTGGCGGATGCCCTGCGGGAGGACACCGCCCTGGTGTCTGTGATGCTGGTGAACAACGAAACGGGCTGCGTATTTCCCGCGGCGGACATCGCTGCCCTGCTGCGGGAGAAGGGCTCCCCTGCCCTGCTGCACTGCGACGCGGTGCAGGGCTTTTTGAAGGTCCCCTGCGACCCGGAGGGCTGGGGCGTAGACCTGATGAGCCTGTCCGGTCACAAGGTCGGCGGGCCCAAGGGCGTGGGCGCGCTGTACATCGGTCCCCGGGTGCGGAACCCCCGCCCCCTGCTGCCCGGCGGCGGACAGGAGCGCGGCGCGCGCTCCGGCACCGAGGCCACGGCCCAGATCGCCGGCTTTGCCAAGGCGGTGGAGCTGCGGCTGGCCGATTATGACGCCAAGCTGGCCCACATGGCCGGGCTGAAGGCCTATTGCCGGGAGAAGCTGCTGGCCATGGGCGGCGTGGTCCCCGTGGGCGAGGGTACGGCCCCCCACATTCTGGCGGTGTCGCTGGTAGGGTATCCCAGCGCCAACATCGTAACGGACCTGGGTGCGCAGGGCATCTGCATCTCCGCAGGCTCTGCCTGCCATCAGGGGAAGGCGAGCCATGTGGTGTCCGCCCTGGGGCTGGACAAAAAGACCGCCGCCGGCGTGATCCGTATCTCCTTCTCCCCCGACAATACACGGGAGGACGTGGATGTCCTGTGCCAGGCACTGCACGCTCACCGGGACAGCCGCTTCCCCATGCTTTGATAATCCAATTTTCTTAATGAGGTGAACCATGCTGCAAGCTCTGAAGCGCGACAAGGCCTTTTACGGATATCTGCTCCGGCTGACCGGGCCCATCGCCCTGCAAAACCTGATCACTTTCTCCCTGGGCCTGATCGACACGCTGATGGTCAGCCAGCTGGGCAACAATGAGATGGCGGCGGTGACGGCCGCCAACGTGCCGGTATTCCTGCTGATCTCCATCGTGTTCGGCGTCCAGTCCGGCGTAGGCATCCTGATCAGCCAGTACTGGGGCAAAAAGGACCTGCCCAGCATCAGCCGTGCCATCGGCGTGGCGGCGGGGCTGGGCGTGGCTCTGGCGCTGATCATCGCGCTGGCGCTGTTCCTGTGGCCGGTACAGATCATGGACCTGATGAGCAACAAGCACCATCTGTCCCTGCTGGGCGCGCCGTACCTGCGGGTCATCGGCTTCTCCTATGTGTTCAATATGCTCTCGTCTATCTACGTCAGCGCGCAGCGCAGCGTGGAGAACGCCAGCTTCGGCATGAAGCTGTTTGGTATGTCCACGGTGCTGAATACCGGCATGAACTACCTGCTGATCTTCGGCAAGTGCGGCTTTCCCATGCTGGGCGTGGAGGGCGCGGCCATCGCCACACTGCTCTCCCGCGTGGCGGAGTTCGCCGTGTGCCTGTTCTGCGCCCTGCGGAGCCGGGTCATCCCCCTGGACCTGAAGGCGCTCTTCCGTCCGGGCTGGGAGATGCTGCGCCGGTTCGTGAAATACGCCTCACCGGTGATGGCCAACGAGCTGTTCTGGGGGCTGGGCAACAGCCTGCTCACCGTCATTCTGGGACACATGACCATCTCGGTAGAGTTTCTGGCGGCCAACGCCGTCATGGGCAACCTGAACCGCCTGTTCCTGGTGGTGTGCTTTGGTCTGGGCGCCGCTACCGCCGTGATGATCGGCAAGGCCATCGGTGAGGGACAGAGCCACGATGAGCTGATGGACCTGTCCAGGACGCTGTCTTGGGTGACGATACTGGTGGGCGCCGTACTGGCTGTCATCGCCCTAACGCTGGTGCCGCTGCTGTTCCAGCCGGTGATCTTCCCGCTGTTCAAGCTATACGATCTCAGTGCCCATCTTGCCACCACCCTTGCGGTGACGGGCTTCGCCTGCATCCCCTTCCACGCCTACTCCATCTCCGCCGTCACCGGTATCCTGCGGGCAGGCGGCGATGTGTTCTGGTCCACGGCGCTGGATCTGGGTCCCCAGTGGCTGGTGGCGCTGCCGCTGACGGCCCTGCTGGCGCTGGTGCTGGACGCGGATCCCTGGTTCGTGTCGCTGGCCATACAGGCGGAGAGCTTTATCAAGTGTCCCATCTGCCTGTGGCGCATCCGGTCCCGTAAATGGATACACGACGTGACACTGCCGGAGGGTGAGCGATGAGCAGTCTGTTCGTCTGCCCCCTGTGCGGCGGCGCGCTGACGCGGCGGGAGGGCAGCTATCTCTGCCCCGCCGGCCACTGCTTCGACATCGCCAGGGAGGGCTATACCTATCTGCTGCCGGTGAACCGGAAGCACTCCAAAACCCCCGGCGACGACAAGGCTATGGCCGCAGCGCGGCACGCCTTTCTGGAAAAGGGCTACTACGCCCCGCTATGCGAAGAATTATGTCAACTCGCTGTGGAGCTGACCGGCGATGCCCCGGCGGTGCTGGACAACGGCTGCGGCGAGGGCTACTACACCGCGGGCATCTATCGTGCCCTGTGTGAGGCCGGGAAGACGCCGGTGATGGCCGGGATCGATATCTCCAAGCCCATACTGCGTCTGGCGGCTAAGCGGGAGAAAAACGTGCAGTTCGCTGTGGCCTCCTCCTACCGCCTGCCGGCGGCAGACGGGTCCGTAGACCTGCTCATCAACTGCTTCTCACCGCTGGCCATCGAGGAATTCCGCCGTGTGCTGCGGCCCGGCGGGCACTTTATCTATGTGGTGCCCGGAGAAATGCACCTGTGGGAGATGAAGCAGGTGCTCTATGACCACCCCTATGTCAATGAGGTGAAGGAGACGCCCTATGAGGGCTTCCGGTATGTGAGTATTCGGCACATAACGGACGTTATCCATCTGGAGGACCCGGCGGACATACAGGCGCTGTTCGGCATGACGCCCTACTGCTGGAAAACGCCGAAGGCTGGCGTTGAAAAATTATGTAAACTCACGCAGCTGGACTGCCGCATCGCCTTTGACATACACGTTTTCGAAAAGGAGAGGTAACTATGGATCGAATTTCCCCGCCCCGCCGCCGGCCGCGGCGGCGTCTGCTGCCGGTGCTGCTGCTGATCGCGGCGGTGCTGGTGGTGGGCGCACTGCTGACGGCGGTCGTTCTGTCCCTGCGGGGCGGCAGCGCCCGGCAGGAGCCGGAGGCCGATCCCCACGCGGGGCAGGTATATATCAACGACGGATTTAACATGGTGTGGATGACGCCCCATGAGGGTATCCCCGCCAGCGGCCTGGCGCAGGAGGACTTCCGCCGGGACACCAACGACGACGGCAGCGACGGCGTCCGCGTCCGCTATCTGGGCGCGGAATACGCCACCCGCTGGGGCGTGGACGTGTCTAACCACCAGGGCACCATCGACTGGGCGGCGCTGAAGCGGCAGGGCATCGACTTTGCCTATCTGCGCCTGGGTCTGCGGGGCTACGGCGAGAAGGGCTCCCTGTACCCGGACCGGTCCTTCGACAGCTATTACAGCGGGGCCAGGGCCGCCGGCATCGAAGTGGGCGTGTATTTCTTCTCCCAGGCCGCCACCGTGCAGGAGGCCGCCCAGGAGGCCCTGTACGCCCTGCAGCTGCTGGATGGCCGCGACCTGGACCTGCCGGTGTACTACGACTGGGAGCCGGTACAGCAGGAGGACTCCCGCACACTGCACAACAACGAATTCCTGCTGACCTCCCAGGCCCGGACTTTCTGCGCCTTGATCGAACAGGGCGGCTATGAGGCCGGGGTGTACATGAACCGCCAGCAGGGCTACTACCGCTATGATCTGCCCTCTATGGGGAACATCGCCCTGTGGATCGCTGATCCCGGCGACTATCCGGACTTCTACTACCGCTTCGATGTGTGGCAGTATGACCACGGCGCACGGCTGGACGGCGTCAACGAGATCGTGGACCTGAACGTGGAGTTCGTGCCGGTAATGTAAGCAAGAGCGCTCCCCCGCCGGGGGAGCGCTCTTTTATTCGAGCAGCTTTCCGCAGGCCCAGTTGGTAAAGGGTGCGGCGGCAAACATATTCCAGAAAAACGCCATGGGGAAGTTCTTGATAAGCGTCCCCGCCCAGATGGCGGGCAGCTGCCACACCGGCGCACCGCCTAAGATCATGCTGAAAATAATGGTGGCCGCCAGACTCATGGTGGGGCACATAACGTTTTTATTATGTTAACCTATCCTCTGTGTCCACGACCTTACCGCACCAGAATTTCCGCACCGGGTCATACAGCACTGCTTACAATCGCCGCAGCCAGACATTACATCCTCCCCACATAAACCAAAAGACCGGCTTTTGCCGGTCTTTTGGTTTACATAATTTAGTTTTTCTTCCCGTGCTGCGCCTTCATGCGCCGCTCGTGGTTCAGGATGGTCTTGCGGATGCGGAGGTTCTTGGGGGTGACCTCCAGCAGCTCGTCATCCGCCAGGAATTCCAGGCACTGCTCCAGGCTCATCTTCCGGGGCGGCACCAGACGCAGGGCGTCATCGCTGCCGGCGGCACGGGTGTTGGTCAGCTGTTTCTTCTTGCAGACGTTGACCACGATGTCCTCCTGCTTGGGGCTGATGCCCACTACCATGCCCTCGTACACGCCCACGTTGGGTCCGATGAACAGCACGCCGCGCTCCTGCGCGTTGAACAGACCGTAGGTGATGGACTCACCGGTCTCGCTGGCCACCAGAGAGCCGGTATTGCGGCGGGTCAACTCACCCTTATAGGGGGCGTAGCTGTCAAACACGCTGGCCATAATGCCCTCGCCCCGGGTATCCGTCAGGAACTCGTTGCGGTAGCCGAACAGACCGCGGCTGGGCACCAGAAACTCCACCTTCATGCGGCTGCCGATGGGGGTCATTTCCTGCATATCCGCCTTGCGGGCGCCCAGCTTCTCGATGACCGCGCCCACACTCTCGGCGGGCACGTCCACCACCAGGCGCTCGATAGGCTCGCACTTCTTGCCGTCGATGGTCTGGTACAGTACACGGGGGGGCGACACCTGGAACTCGTAGCCCTCGCGGCGCATGGTCTCGATGAGGATGGACAGGCTCATCTCGCCGCGGCCCGCCACGTTGAAGGCGTCCATAACACCCTCGATCTCGCTGACGCGGAGGGACACGTCCTTCAGCGTCTCGCGGAACAGGCGGTCACGCAGCTGGCGGCTGGTGACGAACTTGCCCTCGCGCCCGGCGAAGGGACTGTCGTTGACGGAGAAGGTCATCTCCACCGTGGGGGCGCTGATCTTCACAAAGGGCAGCGGCTCCACGCAGTCGGGCGCACAGATGGTATCGCCGATGGTGATATCGCCGATGCCGCTGAGGGCGATGATATTGCCCGCCGTCGCTTCGGTGATGGGCACCTTGCCCAGACCGGCGAACTCGTACATACTGACCGCCTTGGCCTTCTTGGCCGGGGCGTCGGGGTCGTGGTAGTTGCACACGGCGATCTCCTGATTCTGCTTCAGCACGCCGCGCTCGATACGGCCGATGGCGATACGGCCCACGAACTCGTTATAGTCGATGGAACTGACCAGCATCTGGAAGGGCTGGTCAAGGTCGGCCTCCGGCGCGGGGATGTAGTCCAGAATGGTATCGAACAGCGGCTTCAGGTCCGTGCCCACCACGTCGGGGGAATAGCTGGCGGTACCGTTGCGGGCGGAGCAGAACAGCATAGGGCTGTCCAACTGCTCGTCGGTGGCGTCCAGATCCAGCAGCAGTTCCAGCACCTCGTCGATGACCTCGTGGATGCGCTGGTCGGGACGGTCGATCTTGTTGATAACCACAATAACACGATGGCCAAGCTCCAGCGCACGGCTGAGCACGAAACGGGTCTGGGGCATAGGGCCCTCGGCGGCGTCCACCAGCAGGATGACGCCGTTGACCATCTTCAGGATACGCTCCACCTCACCGCCGAAGTCGGCGTGGCCCGGGGTATCCACAATGTTGATCTTGGTGTCGCCGTACTGGATGGCGGTGTTCTTGGC
>CEAF01022647.1_pt1 | contig 10748 bp, 10 predicted proteins | sample 557431 | NCBI WGS metagenome assembly CEAF01 (sample SAMEA3182068, study PRJEB8094) | gut metagenome | biome: human; feature: gut; material: Stool; isolation source: human stools | place: Canada | collected 2013-11-18 | reverse complement strand
GGCTCTGCCCTGCACCCGCGAAGGGTCTTCGACCCTCTCGACACCCTTTTCGCGATTGAGTTGGTGACACTCTCATACAGTGTCCGCGTGTTTATCCACAGGTTAAGCACACTATCCCCGGTTTCCAAGCAGCGGGCTGTGCCTGCCGCTCTGAACCCAACCCGCTGCGGCGCCGAAGGTTTCCAAAGGGCGATCGGAAAGCCCTTTGGTCGCCTCCGCAGAGGCGATTCCCCCTGCTGCAAGAAAATCCAGCAGCGGATAAACCCAAAGCCACGGCGAATCCCCCACGATCCTATGACCCGCTGGTCATAAAATAAAAGGAGGCAATCTCATGAAACGGTACCTTGCTCTGTTTCTCTCTCTGGTGATGATTCTCTGCGCCCTGCCGCTGGCAATTGCAGAAGACGTCGAAAACCCCTACGAGGATGACGGTATCGTCATCTACCGCGACGCGGACGGCAACGTCATCGACCTCGGCGGCATGGAAATCACCGTCTGCGACTGGTGGTCTTCCGACTGGCACGACGACGAACCCACCACGGCGGCGGGCGAAGCGACCTACGACTACCGCACTTGGCTGGAAGAGACCTACAACTTCAAGATTGTGCAGCGCAACGCCACGACTTGGAACGACTCTCCCTCCGACTTCACCAACTTCGCGACCACGGGCGGCGACGAGAACTATGTTTGGATTCTCCGCGCCGGCGCGTACCTCGCGCCTTTCAAGGCGGGTCTGTTCTACGACCTGTCCACGCTGGACTGCCTCGACTTCTCCGACGAGAAGTGGAACGGCACGGTTACCGGTCTGCTGACCAAGGACGGCGGCATCTACGGTATGCGCCCCGAAAAGGCTGAACCCCGCAAGGGCGTGTTCTTCAACAAGCGCCTGCTCAACGATGCCGGTGTTGACCCCGAAGAGATCTACGACCTTCAGGCAAAGGGCGAATGGACGTGGGAAGCCTTTGAAGCGCTCTGCGAAAAGCTGACCCGCGACACCGACAACGACGGCGTGATTGACCGTTATGCCATGATGTCCTTCTCCTCTCACCTGATTCCCGCCGCCCTCGTTTCCAACGGCGCTGGCTTCGTTCAGGTGGACGAGAACGGCAAGTACTACAACGCGGCGGAAACCGACGCTTTCCTCGAAGCCATGAACTGGGTCATGGACATGGTGTCCAAGTACGAAATGAAGACGCCCGAAGGTGCGGAATGGAACTACTTCGAGAGTGCGTTCATCAACGGCGAAGTCGCCCTGCAGGTGCATGAAGACTACTTCGCGGGTTCTCTGGCAAACATGGAAGACGACTATGGCTTCGTGTTCTTCCCCAAGGGCCCGCGCGCCGAGACCTACCTCTACGCGCCCTCTGACAATATCATGGTCATCCCGGCTTGCTACGACGCGGATCGCGCGTGGAAGATTGCCTTCGCTTACAACCTCTTCACCAACCCCACCCCCGGCTACACCGACAGCGACGACTGGAAGAACGGCTACTATCAGAAGTACCGCGACGAGCGCGCCGTGGACGAGACCATCACCATGATGCGTGAGCCGGAGCATCAGTTCGTCTGGTATTCCGACATGGTGACCGGCTACGACCTCGGCAGCCAGTACATCTGGGACGTGTACGCGCAGGCGACCACCCCCGCTGAAAAGGCGGAATCCATGCGCGGCACTTGGCAGGCGTACATCGACGAAGCCAACGCAAACTAACCCCGCAAAAACGGGTCGAGAGAAGCAATTCTCTCGACCCTCTTCATTTTTTTGGGGAGACCCAAGGGGCGCTGCCCCTTGACCCTGCCAAAGGGTCTTCGACCCTCTGGACTCCCATTCGCGCGATTCAGTTGAGCGCATTTTCATGCTGTTCCCGCGTGTTGATTGGGGGAACCCAAGGGGCGCTGCCCCTTGACCCTGCCAAAGGGTCTTCGACCCTCTGGACTCCCGTTCGCGCGATTCAGTTGAGCGCATTTTCATGCTGTTCCCGCGTGTTGATACGGGAACGACATCAGTGCCGCCCAAAGCCCCCAAACCCATTCGAGTTTCCCACAACCGTGCTGCTCTGCGTCACCGTCGCGCTGGTTGAGCCAATCGTCACCGTGTACGTTTCGCCTACCACCAAATCCGCGCTGGAGAACACCACGCTGTTCGCGCTTTTCACCGTCACGCCCGTGTACAGCACATTGCCTTGGCTGTCCGTGATGGTAATCGTCTCGCCCGCGCCGAAGCTGTTCATCGTCACGAGGAACGCGCACTGCGTGGACGTGCTGCCAAAGTTCTCCGCCATGCTGCTCGTGCCCAGCGCAATCAGCGTACCGCCGGCGATGACGCCTGCTCCGCCGTTTTCCGTGCCAATGTCCAGCGCGCCGTTGCCGCCATTGGACGGGCCGTTGACAGTAATGTCACCGTCCTCCACGCGCAGGTTGCCGTTGGAATCCAGCCCATCGCCATCCGCATTCACCGTGATTTTGCCGCCCGTAATCAGCAGCACCGGCTGCTTGTCGGTCGTGTCATCCGTGGTCGTGCTGTCTGCCGCGTCCTGCCCCGGCATGGTCGGCGGATTGCCGCTGGGCGCATTGCCGTCCGGCGGGGTCATATCGCCACTATGATTGTTCGTGTCATTGCGCCGTCCGCCGAAGCTGCCGCCCATGCCGCCACGTCCGCCGCCGAACCCTCCGCCAAATCCACCGCTGAAGCCGTCCGATCCGCCGTTGGCATTGATGCCGTCGTCCGACGCGGTTATATCCAGTTCACCGCCTGCCAGCGTAATCTGATTCGCTTCCAAGCCCTCATAGGAGGTCAGCACGGTGATTTTGCCGTCCAGCACGGTCATGGAAAGCGCCGCATGAGCGCCATCGTCGCCCGTGCTGAGGATGCATTCGCCGCCGGAAATCGTCATGTCGCCGTCGGTGTGCAGGGCGTCGTCCTGCGCGTCAATCGTAATCGACCCACCGGAAATCACCAGCGCCTTGCCTGCTTTCAATCCCTTGCAGCTCGCGCTGTTATCGTCACTGGCGGAATTGTCGAAGTCCCACCAGTCGCGCATGTTGTCGGTTTTCTGCTGCGCGTTTGCGCTTCCACCGCCGCTGATGATGGAAATCACGCCACCCGTCACTGTCAACGTCGTTTCCGCCGACACGCCGTCGCCCGCGCTGGTGATGATGATTTCGCCGTCCTCAATGGTCACGAAGCCCTTTTCCTCGTTCTCCGTCTCGTCGCTGGTGATGCCGTCCTTGCCGGATGTGACCGTCACCGTGCCGCCGGAGACGGTCACGCTATTCTTGCCCTTGATGCCGTGCCCCAGTGCAGTCACGCTGATATTGCCGTTCTTGATTTTCAGGTCTTTCGTGCAGTGGATGCCGTTGTTAAGGTAGCCCAGCACGGTCAGACTGCCCTTGCCCTTGATTTTCAGGTCAACCTTGCTTTGCAGCGCGCCGCCGGATGCTTCTTCGCTCTCCGTGGCAGTGGCAATGTCCACTTCCTCGCCGGATTGCAGGACGTTCGTCGTGCCTTCCGCCAGCTCAATGGTCACGTCGTCGGCGGTGGCAATTTGAATCGCCGCGCCGGTGCTGTTCTTGATGCTCACGCCGCCCAGCACAAGGGTAATTTTCGCGTTCTCGGCGCTTTCGACAATGAGCGCGCCGTCGTCAAGTGTCCCGGCGATTTGGTATGTGCCCGCTTGGGTGATGGTGACGGTCTGACCGTCGATGCGGACAGATGCGTCGGTGGATGTGCTCCCATCAGGGGAGAGGGTAATGTTCCCATCGGCGAGGGCTGACCCTGCAAGCAGCAGAGTCGCGACTGCCATCATACTGATTAGCCACTTTTTCATGATGATGAACTTCCTTGTTACAGGTTTACATCCTCTAAATTACCATTTGGTTATTGATAGCTTTTATTTGGCTGCCGAATGTGGAATTACAGGCTGTCCTTATCCCCCGGATTCGTGAAGAGAATCGGGAGGTTGCCGTTGCGCTCGCGAAGGTCGTCCAGCAGCGCTTTCGAGGGGACGGCGCTCGGCAGATTCACCTGATAGGTCAGTTCAAACAGCGTGCCCATGCTTTCGGTGCGTACCTTTTCCAGCGTTGCCGTCACATGGTGCGCGCGGAAAACGTCGGGCAGTGCGGTTTCGTAGTCCACATCTTCCGGCACGGTAATGCGCAGTGCCTTCGCGTTTTCCGGCATTGCGCCGAAGTGCAATTTCGTCAGCACCAGTACGGCGGCAGCGGCCAGCAGGAAGAAAACTACCGCCACGCCGAGCATTCCCATGCCCATTGCAAGGCCCATCGCGACAGCAGTGAAAATCGCCGCAATTTCGCGCGCCGTACCGGGCACGGAGCGGAAGCGCACGAGCGCGAACGTCCCGGCGACCGCCAGCCCCGTGCCGATGCTACCGTTGACCATCATAATCACCAGCGCGACCGACATCGGCAGGAGCGCCAGCGTCAGCGCGAAGGACGCGGTGTGCCTGCAGCCGCGCGTGAACACCAGCGCGGTCAAAATGCCCAGCACCAGCGCCGACGCCAGACACAGCAGCAGCGCGGAGACAGTCAATGGTGTGGGCAGAATCGAGGTCAGCAGCGAATCAAGACGCATGTTCAATTTCTCCTTCGTTGTTCCGTTTGTGCGCCATCGGGCGAATATCCGGCTTCCGGCGCGCAAGGTGGTTCAAATAGCATGTGCCGTACTTGGAGAACGACGACATGTAGATTTTGTGTCGGCTCAATAGCCGCACCAGCCATAGCGGGGCGGCGTTTGCGAGCTTGACCTCCAGAATCACGGGGTCATCGGGGCAAATCAGCGTCCCCGCGTCGTCCGTGAAACAGTCAAGGCGCGTTGTGCGGTAGCGCAGGTGCGTGTCCAGCGTCACCCGCAGTTCCGGGTCTTCCAGCCCGTACAGCGCCACGCGTTCATAGGCGAGGAACACTTTCGGGCGAATCGGATGCTCCGACAAATACCGATGCAACTCGCGCTGAATCTGCGGATTTTCGCCGTCCAGCGTTTCGCCGCGCAGGAAGCGCCGCATGTCGTCCGGGCTGACCGCAATGCGCCGCTTGTAGACCACGCCGCTGTACTTCTTCTTCAGTTCCGCGAAAATCAGCGAATCCTCCATCGGCGTACCATAGGCGCGAAGCCGAAATTTCACCTTGTACTTCGGTCTCTGAATCGACCTGCGGATCAGCGCATAATCATCGGTGTCATAATACAGATTGCGGATGGTATGCTGCCCGTACTGGTCAACCGCCATATACCCTGCGGTCAAATCCCGCATCAGCGCCTCCGCCTGCAGATGGGTGAGGACGAATTTCTTTTCCACCCGTTCAAAGGAACACTGAACGCCCGCCATCAGCGCTCACCTCCGTTCGTTTTGCTTGCAGAAATGATGATACTGCCCTTCTGTGTCCGCAAAAGGTGCGCTATGTGAAGGTTCTATGAAAAAGCGCGTTCTCTTGCCTTGCGGCGCGGCAAAAAATGCAGTATACTAAGGATAAACAATCACAAGAGGAGGCTTTTCTCATGAACGTATCTGCCCACCGCGCCTTTTCCTTCCTGCGCACTTACGGCTATGAGCGCGTCAGCTGTTCCAAGGAGGAGCGAACCGTCGCCGAAGCGCTGCTGAACGAATGCACGTCGCTCGGCGTTTCCGCCCAGCTGGAGGAGTTCACCGTTCCGTGCGGGCGCGTGTCTCACGCGCTGCTGCGGGTCACGTCGCCCTACGTCAAGGAGTACGAGGTCACGGGCTACGAGCGCGCTGCCTCCACCCCTGAAGGCGGTCTGGACACGGAGTTCCTGTATGTCGAGAATGCCGACGAAGTGCTGCTGGAACAGGCGAAGGGCAAAATTGTGCTTGTGAACGGCTATCTGAACCGCGCGACCTACGAAAAGCTGCGCAAGGCGGAAGCCGCGGCCATTCTGACCTTCACCGGGCGCACGATTGACCGCGAGAGCGAAAGTGACCTGAACCGCTGCAAGCTGCGCGAAACGCTGACGGAGCCATTCGGCGCGGTTCCCGTGCTGAACATGCGCGCCGCCTCCGCCGCCGAAATCGTCCGCCGCGGCGCAAAGACGGTGCATATCGAGCTGACCGGCGAATGCTATGACGGCACGAGCCAGAACGTCTGCGCGACCATTCCCGGCACGGACAAGCCCAGTGAAGTCATTACCCTCGGCGGGCATTACGACAGCGTGTATTTCTCTTCCGGAGTGCATGACAACCTGTCCGGCAGCGTCATCGTGCTGGAACTGCTGCGGTATTTCGCCGCCCATCCGCCGCGCCGAACACTGCGCTTCTGCTGGTTCGGCTCAGAAGAACAGGGGCTGCTTGGCTCGAAGGCATATGTCAAGGCGCACGCGGACGAACTCAAGGCCTGCGTCGCCATGCTCAATTTCGACGTCGCCGCGCCGACCCTCGGCTCGAACCACCTCGTCACCCTTGCCACGGATGATGCCCTGCACTACGTCGCGGGCGTTCTGCGCGAAGCGGGCTACGGTGTCCGCGCCAAGCAGGACACCTATTCCAGCGACTGCATCCCCTTTGCGGATAACGGCGTGCCCGCCATCAATCTCGCCCGCTTCGGCGCAAACGGCGCGGACTACATGCATAATCGGCATGACAGCCTGAAGAGCGGGTATCTCGATGAGCACGCGCTGGACATTACCCTCCAGCAGGGTTTTGTACTGCTTGATCGGCTGGCAAACGCGGCTTCCTTCCCCATCAAGCGGGAAATCGCCCCCGAAATCCGCCAGAAGGTGGATGAATACCTGTTCAAGGCAAAGAAGGAGTAATCCCCTGATGATAGGACGTTTCGCGCCGACCCCCAGCGGACGGCTGCATCTGGGCAATCTGCTCTGCGCGATGCTGGCGTACCTGTCCGCGCGCAGTCAGGGCGGGCAGTTTCTGCTGCGCATTGAGGATGTGGATATTCCCCGCTGCCCGCGCGCGCTGGCACAGCAGGCGATTGATGATTTGCGCTTTCTCGGCTTCCGCTGGGATGCGCCGCCGCTGTACCAGTCGGAGCGGAGCGGCGTTTATCAGGATGTGCTGAACCGCCTGCGCCGCGACGGGCATGTGTACCCGTGCTTCTGCACCCGCGCGCAGCTGCACGCGACCGTCGCGCCGAATCTGGGCGACACGCAGTTCATCTACCCCGGCACCTGCGCGCATTTGACCCCAGAGGAAGCTGCCGAGCGCGCCAAGACCCGTGCGCCTGCCATGCGTCTGCGTGTGCCGGATGAGACAATCACCTTCACTGACCGTGTTTTCGGGGCGCAGGCGGAGAATCTCGCGCGCGACTGCGGGGATTTTCTCTTGCAGCGGTCGGACGGGCTGTTCGGGTATCAGTTGGCGGTGGTGGTAGACGACGCGCTGTCCGGCGTGACGGAGGTCGTGCGCGGACGAGACATCCTCAGCGCGACGCCGCGGCAGATTTACTTGCAGCATCTCTTGGGCTATCCGCAGCCTGCTTACGCGCATATTCCCCTGCTGATGGACGCGCGGGGGCGGCGGCTGGCGAAGCGCGACCGCGATTTGGATCTGTCCGCGCTCTCGAAGCGCTTTTCGCCGGAGGAGATTCTCGGCTTCCTCGCGTGGAGCGCGGGGATTCAACCGGAAATGCGCCCGACGACGCTGGATGCGCTGATTCCGCTGTTCTCGTGGGACAAAATCCCCCGCACGGATTTGCGCCTGCCCGCCGAAATCTTCCCCGAAGGAGCTTTCGCATGACATTTGAACGGATTACATCCCCCAGTCACCCGCTGTATGCCGACGCGATGGCGCTCTACGGGATCAGCTTTCCCGCGCATGAGCAGCGTGAAACGCCCTCGCAGACCGCCATTCTGACCCATCCTGACTATCACTTCACGGCGATTCTGGACGGCGGCGCCTTCGTCGGCGACATGCTCTACTGGGAAACGCCGGATTTCCGCTACATCGAGCATTTCTGCATTCTCCCTGCCCTGCGCGGCCAGCGGTACGGTTCGCGCGCGCTGTCGATGCTTCCCAATGACCGCCCGGTGATTCTGGAAATTGACCCGCCTGTGGACGAAATCGCCATCCGCCGCAAGGGCTTCTACGAACGCTGCGGCTTCACGGCGAACCCGTATCCGCATGTGCATCCGGCGTACCACAAGGGCGTTCGTGGGCATGATTTGGTGCTGATGTCGCGCCCCGATGAACTGACGGATAAGCAGTGCCGCGCGTTTCATACTAATTCGATTCTAAAACATGGCATCGAGCATAGCAGATTTTTCGTTCCGGCAAAGCTGAGTGAAGCGAGGCGTACTGGAGGTACGCGCGAGCGGAACGAAGCAAAGCCGGGGCGGAAAAGATGCTGTGCGAATGACATGGTTTAGATGAGAATTCGTATCAGGCGTATTTGGCGGATGTCGTGATGCGGAATGCGTATTGACCGCAAGAGTGCAAACCAAATCAAGCGAAGTCCGCCCACGCTGTGCTATCCTATTCACAGCGAAAGGAGCGAAGGACGATGGAAAACTGGTCACAGAGCATCCAGCAGATGATTGACATCATTGACCGCTGCATCCGCCAGCAGGAGGACGAAGCGCTGACCCTGCGGGCGCTGTCCGCCGCATTGGGGTACTCCGAGTCGTATGTGTCGCGGAAGTTTCGGGCGTTGTCCGGCATGTCCCTGCGCGATTATCTGCGCTTCCGGCATCTGGCATTTGCCCTGCGGGACGTCCGCGACACGTCGGATTCCCTGCTGGAAATTGCCGTGCGCTACGGCTTTTCCTCGCACGAGGCGTTCACCCGCGCATTCCGCGCCGCTTATGGCGTGACCCCCAGCGCGTACCGCCTGCACCCGACGGCCGTCGTCCTCCACACCATCTTGAAGCCTTTCGACTGCTATCTGCTTGGCATAGGAGGAACGGGCATGGCCGCATCGACTGACCACATCAAGACGTATTTCATCACCATTCCGGCGCACAAGTTCCTGCACATCCGCAACTACGAGAGCATCGGCTACTTCGATTTCTGGCAGAAGCAGAGCCTGATTCCGGGGCAGGACTGGGCGACCATCTGCGGCTTGCTGGAGCGCATCCCCGGCAGCCTCGATCATTTCGGCGGCAACGAGCGCAACGCATCCGCCGGGCAGCTGATGGCGTACATCAACGAGCCGACCGGGCGCATTTGCAGCTGGGGGATTCCGCTGGCGGAGGCTTACGGCATTCGTCTGCCCGCGGATTACGCTGGGGATGTCCCCGCGCCGCTCCAGCTCATGGACGTGCCTGAAGGGGAATACGTCGTCTTTGAGCACGGCCCGTTCGATTACGAGACGGAGAACACGCAGGTCGAAACCGAAATCGAGCGCGCGATGAAGGACTTCGACTACGCCGCGCATGGGGTTAAGCTGGACACCGCGCAGGGGCGCGTGTTCTACTTCTACCACGACTGCACGAGGTTTTGGAAGTATGTGCGGTCGGTGAAGCGGGTGGAAGGTATTTTAGGGCAATAACATTCCCAAAAACGAAGCGGCAGACCGCCATTTTACACGGTCTGCCGTTTTGCTTTTTCCCAAAGACTTCACTGTTCCGTTTTCCCGACCACATACACCGCCAAGTCCATCTCGCCCGCTTTCGTCGCCGCCGTCAGGTCATCATGCAGCCACGAAACGTAATACGGCTGCTCGATGCAGTCATGCAGGAGCTTTTTGATGCACTCAATGTCGTTCACTGTCAGCGAAATTTGCGCGTCCGTCATCAGCTTCGCCGGAGCTAAGACAATCTCGCAGTCGGTGCCGTTTTCGTGGTCATGCAGGGCGATTTTATCCGCGAAGCCCGTCAGAAGCGTGTCGAATGCGTAGTACGCCAGCAGCATTTCTTCCTGATGGATGCCAATCCGCATAAAGACAGCGTCGTCTTCGCGAAACGTCTCCACCCTGCATTCCAGCTTCGGGATGATAGGCACGGTTTAGTCCTCCCCCAGATGTAGATCCTTGAAGTCCCCCAGCTCGCCGCGGCGGAAGTGCTTCCGGCACAGGCTCACATACTGCCCATTGCCGCCGAGGACGACCTGCTCGCCCTCCTGCACCACGCGGCCGTCCACCACGCGGGCGTTGCACGTCGCCTTGCGCCCGCACCAGCAGATGGTCTTGATTTCCTCAATCGTGTCCGCCCACGCCATCAGCCACTGACTGCCCTCGAAGAAATTGTTCTGGAAGTCCGCGCGCAGACCGTAGGCAATTACGGGCACGTCGTAGTCATCGACCATCTCCACCAGCATTTCGACCTGCGCCTTGGTCAGGAACTGCGCTTCGTCGATGATGACGCAGCCATAGCCCTGCGCGTCCGCCGCCGTCACGTCCTCGATGAAGCGGCAGGCGGTTTCCAGCCCGCAGCGGGAGCGGACAATCACCGCGCCGTCGCGGTTTTCGAGCTTCGGTTTGAGCATCAGCACCTTCTGGCCGCGCTCTTCGTAGTTATACTGCACCATGATGGCGTTGGCGGTCTTGCTGGACCCCATGGCCCCGTAGCGGAAATATAATTTTGCCATGATGATTTATTCTCTTCTCTAATTGTATTATATTGTTGCAGAGGATTTCGCCTCTGCGGAGGCGACCAGAGGGCAATGAAAACAGACGAACGTCTGCGGTCGCCCTCTGGACTTCTTCGCACTGCACTCCCATGTTTCTTGATTTTTCATGTTGCAGAGGGAATCGCGCCTGCGGGCGCGACCAAAGGGCTTTCCGATCGCCCTTTGGAAACCTTCGGGTCGCCACTACCGGAGTTGACTTTT
>CEAF01025338.1_pt1 | contig 10828 bp, 10 predicted proteins | sample 557431 | NCBI WGS metagenome assembly CEAF01 (sample SAMEA3182068, study PRJEB8094) | gut metagenome | biome: human; feature: gut; material: Stool; isolation source: human stools | place: Canada | collected 2013-11-18 | reverse complement strand
CGTGCCCTCGTAGATCTCGGTGATCTTCGCGTCGCGCATCATGCGTTCCACAGGATACTCGCGGCAGTAGCCGTAGCCGCCCATGAACTGCACGCAGGCGCGGGTCGTTTCGTTGGCCACATCGGAGGCCGTCAGCTTCGCCATCGCGGCGAGAGGCCCGAACGCCTCGTGATTATCCTCTGCGACGGCGGCACGCCAGGTCATCAGGCGGGCAGCGTCGATCTTGGTCTGCAGCTCAGCCATCTTGAACTGCGTGTTCTGGAAGGAATTGATGGGCTTGCCGAACTGTTTGCGCTCCTTACCATACTTGATAGCCTCATTCAAAGCACCCTGCGCAATGCCGACGGCCTGCGCGGCAATGCCGATGCGGCCGCAGTCGAGCGCGCCCATGGCGATCTTGAAGCCCTTGCCGACCTGCCCGAGCTGACGGTCAGCGCTGACACGGACATTATCGTAGGAAACGATGCAGTTGGAGGCGGCGCGGATGCCCATGCGCTCGATGTTTTCGCTGACAGTCACGCCCGGCGTGTCCTTGAGGTCGACGATAAAGGCGGTCATACCCTTCGCCGCGGGAACGCTGCGGTCGGTCAACGCGAAAACGATGCAGGTATCGGCAAAGCCGGAGTTGGTGGTAAAGATCTTCGAGCCGTTGATAACCCACTCGTCGCCGTCCTTGACAGCGGTGGTCTGCGCGCCCTGCACATCGGAGCCCGCATTTGTCTCAGTCAGGCCGAAGCAGCCGATCCTGCTGCCGTCAATCAGAGGACGGAGATACTTCTGCTTCTGCTCCTCTGTGCCGTAGTTGTTGATGCACGAGCAGCACAGCGACGTGTGAACAGAAATGGTGATGCCGGTGCTCGCGTCGATCTTGGAGACCTCCTCCATGCACAGCGTGTAGCCCAGCGTGTCGCTGCCCGCGCCACCATATTCCTTAGAGTAGGGAACGCCGAAGAAGCCGTACTTCTGCATCTTCGCCAGAAGCTCCAGATCATAGGCTTCCTTTTCGTCCATCTCCTTGGCCAGCGGCTTGATCTCCGTCTCCGCAAAGCGGCGGAACAGCTCCTGCTGGAGAAGATGGGACTTGTCCAGTTTGAAATCCATAATTTCCTCCTCGATGTATTATCGCAATGCATTGCGTCTACAAGGCAAGGCATTTAAGCAAAATACCTTACCTTGCCGACCGCAATAATAATGATATTTAGTTGCTATTACAGGAAACCGTAGTAGCGTTTTTGAACGACCGCATGCTCTACCCAATTAATCAGTGAAATGAAATCGAATACTGGCAAACCAGTCGCCCTCTGGATGTCACAGGCATAGGGTGGAAGGTCGCTGCATTCAAGCAAAATCGCGCCGATCTCTGGGTGTTCTGACACGGCTGCCGAAGCAAGCTCAGAAAGGTCCTTACTCAACCACAGATTATCCATTTCCGTTTTACCCCAACGAATCGGAGCAAAGCTCTTCATGCTACCAACATCCTGAATGATACAATCATCCAGATTCGCATTCACCTTTGCTAAAAACTCCCGATTCATGTCTTCGCCACTGGCGCACATAACGAGAATTTTCTGTTCGGGACGAAGGCCAATCTTAATCAGCGGTACCTGAGTAAGGCTCGACATGAACACCGGCACATTAACCGCGGCAGCTACCTGCTTTTGAAAATGTGCAAAATATCCACACGCACCGATAATCGCACGGGCACCATCCGCAACAAGCTCTTTAGCTGCATCAATAATTATTCTTTCGAGCGCGGGATCCCCCGAAAATAGTTGTTCAATCTGAAACGAAACCTTTTTATAGAGGACAGGAAAGTCAAATGTTGTCGCATTGACCACATTGCCAGGAAGCTTTGGGTAAACGAGATCTACAGCAATAATGCCAATCGCGTGTCCCCCCAGATATGAGCCGGGTGATGAAATATCCGTATAAAGATCTCCCGGCCCTTGAATGCACCCTTGCCATTTAGCCATACTCACACCAACTCTCAGGCTTCTGTATAAACGCCTTCGTCAAGGTACTTGAGGAGTTGCTCCTTGTTCATATGATCGATGCCGAGCGCCTTACAGGTCAGGCCCGTTTCATAGAAGTTCTTACCCGTCATAACGCCGGCGAGCGTGATAAAGCTGTCCACAATGGGCGTAGGAACGCCAAACTGCTTACCCAGCTCATGGTACATATGGCAGCCGATGGGCACGTCTTCAGTGACATAACGATTCTGGATGCTGAACGGGCCTGTACCAAATCCAGTAGTCCACTGCTCAGTAAAGGGGACCTTCACGCCGTCACCCATGTACTCAGGGCCAAGAACGCTCGTACGCTGGAAGAAGATATCCTTCTCGAAGGGCTGGATGCCGACGCCGAGAGCGTTAGCCAGAGCGGTCTCCTCCTGATAGAAGCCCCACTGAACCTCAGAAACGGACGGGCAGAATGTGTGGCTGTAAATGGAGTAATCATACTTGTTATCGCCATAGATAACGCCCCAGTTCTCCATGGTGCTGGCACCCAGAACAGTGCCGGGAACGTGAATAACCGGATTAACGTTGGAAAAACCGATATCAAGAACCGTATGACCGCCAACAACGCCTTCGCCCTGTGTGATTGCATCAAAACTACCAATATACTCGGAACTCTTGAGGAACTCTTCCTGATCCGTGCTAGGAAGGGATGCGCCACGCAGTGTGATAGCGCGGTAAATGGGAGCGACCTTGGGAATCGGGATACCGCCTTCGGTCACAAAGCGCGTACCATAAGGAGCGGAAGACCAACCACCAATGATGACCTTCTTGGTGCAGCCAGCCTCGCGCATCATCTTGCGCAGGAGAAGGGACCCGAAGTTATCGGGAATGATGTGGATGATCATACCATCCTCAAGCGCGGGTATAAGCTTTTCGAAGAAGAATTTGTGACCGACAGACGGCGTGCACACGCAAATGAGCTTGCAGCCCTTGACGCACTCAGCGACATCATCTGTAATCACGTCGTAGAATGCACGGCCGCCACGATAGAAATTGTAGCGGTTCATCTGCAGTCCCTCGATGGTCAGACCAGTCTTGTCAAGGTCCTTGAGCGTGCTCTTGGAGAAAGGAGGCAAATCGCAGATATGGACCTTCTGGCCAGCAAGCTTGCAGTCTGCACCAACCGTTTTACCGACAGCACCAGCACCCAGAATCGCAATGGGGTAATCCTTAAGATAGCTTAAATCCTTCATGGTAGAAATTCCTTTCATTTTTATTGTTCTTTGTTTATTGCGTTATTCTACGTTGAATACTCTCTTGACGCGTTCCCACTCATCGTCGCGAAGCTTTGTGATCTCAACAAAGTCTTCGTCCTTGAGATGACGGAAGCGGCGCTGGCCCTTGAGATAACTCTCAACAGGCTTAAGTTCCTTGGGCTTATAGGTCAAGCGGAGATGATCATTCTCATACTCTGCAAGCCACCACATGCCGCTCTCGACAGCCAGCTTGCCCAGCTCGACTGTACGGGCCGTGTCATAGCCCCAGCCAGTCGGGCAAGGTGCCTGCACATGAATCACACGGCAGCCCCGATAATTCTTCGCCTTCTCCAGCTTGTTGAGGAAGTCCATCGGGTACGCTACGCTGGCTGTGGCAGCATAGGGGATACGGTGCGCCGCCATAATCTCCAGCAAGCTCTTTCGGATTTTACTCTCTTCGCCTTTGGAAAACGGGCCGGTCGGCGTTGTCGTTGTCCACGCATAATGCGGAGTCGAACCAGAACGCTGCACGCCGGTATTCATATAGGCATCGTTGTCGTAGCAGATATAAATAATATTATCATTGCGCTCTGCCGCACCTGAAAGAGCCTGAATGCCGATATCTACTGTGCCGCCATCGCCGCCGAACGCCACATAAGTGGTATCTTCGTCCCAGCCCATCACCTCGCCTCCGACAGCCATGCCGGAAATGGTCGACGCGAGCCCAGGAAAGGCTGTGACTGCATTGTTGACAAACAGAGAGGACTGCGGATATACGGTCGTCGTTGCCGCCATGCAGCACGCAGGGATCGCCACGCAGGACTTCGGACCCATGACTTTCATGGTCATGCGGCAGGCCATCAGCGCTCCGCAGCCTTGGCAGGTCTTTGCGCCATAAAACAGCTCTTCCTCAGTAAGCGTTTTGAGATTAACAGCCATTTTTTACCACCTCATTCCTAAGAACTGTACTTCATCTTCCGCACCACCGTTGGCACGCTTTTCAAGCCTGGTGAACATTTCGTCAATCAGCTCTTTGGGGATATCACGTCCGCCAAGACCTACGATATAGTTCTGCATCACGGCGGTCGAACCATACATCGCCGATTTCACCTCGGAGAACAGGGTACCGTCAAATCCGAAGGAAATGCTGCGGTCGATCACGCCAACGCCCTTAAAGCGGCTGCCCAAGGATTCAAAGTATGCTTTCGGGAAGGGGCGATAGCAACGGACCTTTATCATACCGACCTTTTTACCATCGGCACGGAGCTTATCCACAATAATACGAGTCGTTCCAGCCGCGCTACCCGTTGCAACAAGCACATACTCCGCGCCGTCACAGCGGTACTCCTCGATCATGCCGCCATAACTGCGGCCAACTAACGCACCATACTCCTGATCCGCTTTGGCAACTATCTCCGTTGCCTTATCGAAAGCCTTCTGTTGGAGCAAACGTCCTTCGGAATGGAAGTCAGGGCCAACGGTCATACACAGAGTTTTTGGGGCCTTCATATCCATCTTGTTGGTCGTGTTCAGCGGAGGTAAATATCTATCAATCACAGTCTGATCCGGAATATCGACCAAATCATAGGTGTGCGTCAACGTAAAGCCATCAAGGTTCACCATGACCGGCAGCATCACCTCGGGATCCTCCGCAATGCGGTATGCTTGAATCACCGTATCCAGCGCCTCTTGTCCACTCTCCGCGAAAAGCATTACCCAACCGGCATCGCGCATAGCAAAAACATCGCGCTGATCGCCATAGATGTTCCACGGCGTCGCCGTGGAACGATTTGCGTCCACCATCACAATCGGGTGACGCGCGCCGCTGACATAGTGGAGCATTTCGCACATATACAGAAGGCCCTGAGAAGAGGTCGCCGTAAAGACTCTCGCCCCCATCATGGAAACGCCGAGTGCTGCAGCCATAGCGCTGTGCTCGCTCTCAACCATCATGTATTTAAAGTTTGCCTTGCCCTCCGCCTTGAAATCGGCAAGCTTTTCCACCAGCGTGGTCTGCGGGGTGATTGGATAAGCGGAAACTACCTTGGGGCGTGAAAGCATAACGCCATAGGCGGCTGCCTCATTTGCAGAAAGAAATGCCTTGCTCACTTTTCCTCACCATCCCTTACCATTGTAATACATTTTTTAGGACACTCATGGGCGCAGATACCGCAACCCTTGCAGTAGTCCATATCGACCTCCATGTTTCCGCTACTGCGGTCCAGACAACCCTCAGGGCAATAGATCCAGCAAAGGTTACAGTGGATACAGGCCGTATGATCGAACTCCGGATGGAATGTCCGGAAACCGGAATTGACCGTAGGGAGGCAACCAACACCATTGCTTGCCCCGAAGAACATCGTGTCATATGATGTCGGGATGTGGACATTACAGCCAACTTTAGGCTTATTCATTCCTTGCCGCCTCCTTTCACCAGATCATAGGCACAGTGGATCGCCTTCTTGTTTTTCTCACGCAGATTTGCCGCCATCATACCATCCACAGCGCCATCCACGGCCTCCAAAGAAACCAGATCGCAAGCCGCAACCGCAGCGCCAAGCATCACGGTATTCACGATTGGCGCCTTGAGCACATCCAACGCAATTTTTGTAGCATCCAATGTAATAAGGTACTTCACTGCCTCAAAGCCGGGACGTGCCTTAAATTCTTCCGCGCTCTTCTGGCTGTTGATGACCAGGATACCATGTTCCTTCAGGCCATGCGCAACATCGACAACGTCGCACAGCGTCTCGTCGAGAACGATTACGCAGTCACAGGTATAGACCTGAGAATGGTCCGTGATCGGTTCTGTGCTGATCCGGGTAAAGCCCTGAACCGGAGCGCCGCGGCGCTCGGGTCCAAAGGACGGAAAAGCCTGTGCGTACTTTCCCTCATTGATGGAGGCAGCATATCCCAGCAGCTTGGCTGCCGTGAAGGCGCCGTTACCGCCGCGCCCGTGCCATCTGATCTCTAACATAATCGCAGATCCTCCGCCTTACTTTTTCTTTTCTTCCTTCAACGGGCTTTCCACATCGGCCAGCTTACGTGCATAGTCCACATAGTTATCCCACTTGGTAGCACCCTTGACAACAGCTTTTGCAGTATCGGGAGAACCTCCACCATGCATGCAGCCCGGGATACCGCCGCCAACAGTGAGCCACTCTACCAGCCGCGCCATCTTAGCGCGGTCCTCGCCGGAAACGCCGGCGTCGAGAGTCGAGAGCAGCTTCTCACCATACTCAGGGCTCGTCAGGTCGGCATAGGAAGGCATGCAGCCGGTCTCGGTGATGCCGCCAGAGATCTCCTGTGCAAGCTGCTTGGTGTTCCAAGGCAACAGTGCAACGTGGACTTTATTGACATGGGCAAGCAGCGCATTGGGGTACCATGCGCCGGACTTGTGGCGCTTGCCGGCATAGATCGCACCAAGGCCGCCAGCATAGGTCGTTTCATTGTTGATCGCCATTTGCGTCAGCTTATCCTGAAACGCCTTCTGCGACAGGCCGTTGGCGCGGGCCATTCCGAGCGCTGCACCGATCATCACGTCGCCTTGACCAGCGACGCAACCACCGATCGCCGAACGGTAGATAGCAGTAAAATTACCAAGAACAGCGCCAGCATACTTCGTTTCTCCGTTGAGGAACACATGCTCGTTGGGAACAAACACCTTATCAAAGAGCAGATAGGCACAGGTGGTCCCAGAGCGGATCGTATCCCAACCTTCTTCCTCCGCGCGTCTGTCGGACGGACGGCGGGCCTCAACAATGGTCAGTCCCTCAGCATCACGGGGAATTGCTGCGCAGATGGCGAACTTCTCATCGCCTTCCTTCAGACCGGTAGTGGGCATGACCATCACGTACTGCGCACCTGCAACACCACAAATCTGGATTTTGCAACCAGAGAGGTAGACGCCCTTTTCATCTGCATGATCAACATGCAGGTAGGAGTCCACATCCGTCTGATCTCCGGGCTTGAGGGCACGATTGCCCTTGCCGTCGGTCAGTGCGCCAGCCATAGACAGCGCATTATCCTCAGCAAAAAGCATAAAGTTTTTCAGCCGCTCGTGATAGTTCGTGCCAAGCTCCGCATCCATATCGTAAGTCGGGCCAAACAGTGCGTTAAGGATCGTCCAACCAGCACACACGGGCCCCATGCAGGAACCGCAGCTGCGGTAGCCGTCACGCTTCATATCCTCATTGCCGCGGATATCCTCAGGACTGGCCATAAGCGTATTCCAACGGTGTGCCTTCTTGCCGCTCAGAAAAGATGTCGTCGTATACAGCGCTTCCGTCGCGGGGTCATTGCTCTTGTCATACCACATAGCCGTCGTTTTAATGTGTGCGGCGGTGGCGGGATCGGTCGTCACGTCTTCAATCAGCTTACCGAACTTATAGATGTTCGGACGCATCTTTTTCATCTCAGCGATGTACTGTGCTCCTGTTTTGATTGCCATTTCATTTCTCCTTTAATAGCGTAGAGTGTTGTTCGATTTCTTTATATGAGACTGCGGCAGCCATTCGACCGCTGCAGCCTGTTTATTACTGATAAGAGGCGGTCAAATGCCAAGCTTTGCACCCATAATCAGCCGCGGGAGGAAGAGGGAAACCTCCGGAATGAGCGTGGTAAGGATCAACGTTGGCAGATATGCCCCAAACAACAGCCAGAGAACCGGCTTCATCATCTTCCCTGCATCTGTACCAAAAATCCTTGCAGACAAATACAGGAAAGGCGCGCTGGGCGGCGTAATGTTGCCCATGCCAATATTTACGCCCAAAATCGCAGCGAACTGATAGGGGGAAATGCCAAGCCGCTGAATCACAGGGTAAAGAATCGGAGCAGCAAGAAGCGTGGCACTGGTATCATCCATGATCATGCCAAGGATAACCAGAAACACATTAATCATGAGCAGGATGACATACTTATTGTCCGAAATAGACAGCAGTGCATTGCAGATGGTCTGAGGCAGGCCAACCTGCGTAAGTACTCGGCTCATCATCATAACAACGCCAATCATGCACATCACAACGCCGGTCGTAACAGCACCCTCGTGAAGCGTTTCACCAAGTTGGCGTACGTTCATCTTCTTATAGATGAACATTGCCACAGGAATCGCATACAGGCAGGCAATACCAGCAGATTCGCTTGCTGTCATCTTGCCAGAATAAATGCCGCCAAGAATGATGAAAGGCATAATAAGCGCTGGAATGGCTGTACCCGTCCTTTTCCAAAGCATACTGATCCACTCAGATGCTGAAACCTTTTCCTCGGCAATAATCTCCTTTTCGTTACGCAGCAGCAACGAAGAAACAACGCCCAAAAGAACGGTCAGGATGATACCCGGAATGACTGTGGATAGGAAGCCGGCCAAAACAGATGTTCCAAGCGTCCACGCCACAAGAATCTGCATAGCACTCGGGGGAATCAGCAGGCCAAGCGGTGCAGCGCAACAGGCAACTGCAGCAGAAATGTGCTTCGGATACTTTTTCTTGCCCATCATCGGCGCCGCAATGGAGCCAATGCATGAAAGCGTAGCAGCACCTGAGCCACAGATTGAGCCGAATACAGCGCTTGCAATACAGACGACCCAAGTCAGACCGCTTTTCAAATGACCGACGAATACATTGACCCAGTTGATCAGAGCTTCACCGATGTGTCCCTTTTCCATAATCCCACCGGAAATAATGAACAGTGGGATTGCAAGCAGTGTCACGGAACTAAGCTGCGTGTAGCTGGTCGCAAACAGAGAAGCAGGGTCAAAGCCATAAGCTGCAACCAATGCAATCGTGGTTCCGCCGAAAGCAAAGGGAACCGGAACACCGGAAAGCAGCAGGAAGATCAGAATTACAAAAATTACTCCAATATTCATTCCTCAACGTCCTCCATGGTCTCCTCGCCAGTAGTTTCCAGCGGTTTGAAATAACGCACCAAATGATAAATGGAATAAATGAACATCAGCACGAAAGCAATTGTGATCGCAATGCGGCTGTAAATCATCGGGATGCGCAGGCCAGTCGTGCGCGTTCCGGCCTTAAAGTTAGGGATTGCATAATTGAAAATGGACCAATAGGCGAATACACCTGTGATCACAGCTGTCAGGATACGGACAAAACCGTGGTAAATATGGCGTATCTTCTCGTTGCGGATTAGCAGATTCGTCATGTCTGCGGAAATATGGCTGTCCTCATAGCTGCCATAGGCACCGCCGATCCAGTAGAGCCAAATCGCCGCCAATGCCAGAATTTCTTCAGAGCCGAACAGTGTGGATTCCAAACAGTATCTCATTATGACCGAAACGGCGATCACCAAAATCAGGCATACGCCGCAGATAATGAGAATCCAACTCATCAGCCGCTCCATAAATTTCCAAATATGGGTTTGCTCGATGGGCTTCATGTAATTTCTCCTCTAAAATACTACTTGTCGTTTTTCATTCTTCCAACAGCTTTTATTTGCTGGTGAGACTGATGAGCTTATCGATGTTCTCCTGACCGTAGTACTGGGCAAAAGTCGGCCAAACGTTTTCGATAAAGTACGCCTTCATCGCCGCGCGCTGTTCGTCGGTCGGAACGATGACCTCGATGCCATAAGCCTCCATATCCTTCAGAGACTGCGCTTCCTGCTCACCGATCTTGGTAACACCTTCGTCAAGAACCTCGGCGATCGTGCTGGTGATGATCTCCTGGTACTCAGCTGGCAAGGACTCAAGCTTAGCGGTATTCATAATCATGGAGTACACATCGTTACAAACCCTATAGTCAACGTAATACTTGAGTACGTCGCGGAAGGACTGGTAGTTGGCATAAGCACCGCCGTTCCATGAACCATCACAAACACCGGTCTGGAGTGCCGTATAAACATCAGAGTAGTTAATCGTAGTCGTCTTATAGCCAAGCGCCTGCGCAGAAGCCATCATGGTATCCATGCCGGGAACACGAAGCAGCTCCTTCTTTTCGACTGTGCAGTCAAACAGCGTATCGGCTCCCTCAGCCAGCTTTGCAAAGCCAAGGCCCAGATAGCCAGAGGGCCAGAAGCCCATCAGCGTCACGCCGCGATCCGCCTGTACCTGCTTGAGCGTATCGTAAATGAAACCGCCTTCGGCATAAACCTCACGCCATTCATCCAGATTGCTGGTAAGGAAACAGGTGAAGTTCATTTCGTTGATGATGTCATAGTTGCCGTAGACCGTGAATAGGCCCATATCAATCGAGCCAGCCATGATCTCATCATAAGCCTGCGTCAGATCGCCAAGCTGGCTGGAAGGAAAAACGTTAATGATAACATGGTTGTCCGTCGCAGCTGCAATCCGGGAGGCAGCCTCGTTCGCGATCCATGTGTCGATCGCATCGTTCGAACCAATACCCGCCCAAGTCAGGGTGTAGGTTTTGCCACTGTTGGCATCATTGCCTCCGTTAGTATCATCCTTACTGCCGCAGGCACACAGGGACACGGTCATCACGACCACCAAAAGCAATGCAAATAACTTTCTCATCTGTTCTCTCCTTAAGTTTGTTTTTGTTTAAATGGCCATCGCTTTTTGTGTATTCTTTCAGTATACAATTTAAGACAAAAGCTTTTTACCCACCGCCTTTCTTGTTGCAAGTCGTTTTTGTTTAGATG
>CEAF01026940.1_pt1 | contig 10851 bp, 9 predicted proteins | sample 557431 | NCBI WGS metagenome assembly CEAF01 (sample SAMEA3182068, study PRJEB8094) | gut metagenome | biome: human; feature: gut; material: Stool; isolation source: human stools | place: Canada | collected 2013-11-18 | reverse complement strand
CCGTGTAATCTTTCTGCGTATTAAAAATGCTGCCGATATGCTGCTTAATAAAGCTGTTAAAATACTGAAACAGCAAAGGCTGCCGCATTATGACAATTCCGGCGAACTCTCTGTCAATACAATAGACCAAATTATGATGCTCATTTATAATACGCTTACGCAGCCGGATTTACCCGATAATCTTGAGCGGAAAATACGTGATGCTATCGTGCAGCTTGGTATTAATCCCGATGATTTGCTGCGTCTGTACCCGTGGCAGCAGAATTGAAAGCCCGTTTCTGAACGTTTCCTCTGATGCTTAAAGCCGAAACGATAAAACTTCTCTTTCTTGCTGCAAAAAATATGGATATCGCAGCCGGCTTAATGTCCGGCTTAATGTCCTTGCGCCGCAATCTTCCTTGCCCTGGCCGCAAAATGATATGCCGCACACTCTGCCTCAGCTGGTACTCAGCGACCACTCTTCCTGCACCAGGCATGCACGTAAGACCGCCCGTATAGCCTCCCGCTGCGAACTACAACTACTATGCTCCCTAAGTTATGCAGGATTGCTCCACTCATGGGCAGGATTTATATTTACTTTAAAAATATATAGCGTATATTGCTAATCGTTTGGAATTTTTTGGATAGTGTTGATATGTATTATAGTCTTTCTGAAATTTTTGCAATTGGCATCGGCCCATCTAGTTCGCATACAGTAGGTCCCATGAAAGCGGCTAAACGGTTTGTAGATAATTTAGGGAATAAAATTAGTAATGTTGCGGATGTAAAAATATATCTGTATGGTTCTCTTGCTTTGACCGGAATTGGGCATGGAACATTGAACGCGGTAATTTATGGGTTGCTTGGATATGAAGCTGATAAGCTTGATTTAACCCGAAACTATATCGAAAATATAAAAAATAATCGGCAGTTGCTGCTACGCGGGAAACAATTAATATCGTTTGATATAGATTATAATTTTATTTTAGAAAAACAGATATTTTTGAAAGAACATCCCAACGGGATGAAATTTATTGCCAGCGATACCAATGGAAACATTATCTTGGAGGAAACTTACTTTTCAGTAGGCGGAGGAACAATTGCCCGCAAAGATGAAATATCGCAAAAAATAGAGAGAAAACCTCTGGATGTGCCATATCAATTTTCAAGTTTTGCAGAATTAAAAGATATTTGCATAAAAAATAATTTTCAAATCAAAGATGTTGTACTGGCAAATGAACATGCTCTTTATTCTGAAAATGATACCAGAAAGTATATTCGCAAAATTGTTGAAATAATGCAGCAAAATATAGATCATGGAATAAATACGCCGGGAATCTTACCGGGAAGCATAAAGTTGCAACGCCGTGCGCCTGGAATGTATAAACGTCTGCAAGAGCGCTTTGAAAATAATGTTGATGATGCTCTGTATATTCTGGACTGGGTTAATTTGTGGGCTTTTGCCGTTGCAGAAGAGAACGCAGCCGGCGGAAAAATTATAACGGCTCCGACAATGGGGTCAGCGGGGATTGTCCCGGCTGTAATGCGCTATTACCAGCGTTTTGCCCATAAAAAAGCTTTTTATGATGAAGAAGCCGATATTGCATATTTGGCTACAGCGGCTGCTATTTGCTGTTTATACCGAACCAACGCCTCAATTTCAGGTGCAGAAGTAGGATGCCAGGGAGAGGTAGGGGTAGCTTGTTCTATGGCCGCAGCCGGATTAACCGCGGTTCAGGGCGGAACGCTCAGTCAGATAGAAAATGCTGCAGAGATTGGGATGGAGCATAATCTTGGATTGACCTGCGATCCGATAAAAGGGTTGGTTCAAATCCCATGCATTGAAAGAAATGCCATGGCTGCCATAAAAGCGGTAAATGCCAGCCGTCTGGCTGTAAGGGGAAGCGGACAATATAAAGTAAGTTTGGACAGCATTATTAAAACAATGTATGAAACAGGGCTGAACCTGAACAGTGATTACAAAGAAACATCTTTAGGCGGTTTGGCTAAAAATGTAGTTTGCTGATATTGTGCAGCGAATGTACAAACAGAATAAAACCGGCGATTCGGAATGAAACTCTTGATAATTTTTTTCACGAAAAGTCGTTTTCCTGCTAAAATTAATTAGATAAAACGGGAATAGATAAAAAAACGGCGGAAAACCGCCGTTTTTCAAGGTTTTTCCTGTGCGTAACATTGATTTTTGTTTGATTTAATTAAAAAAATCTCCTCAAATTTAATTGTGAAGAGAATTCACTTTGTGTTAATTTTTTATGAGGAGTCCTCCAGTGAACAAAAATGAACTTATTGCTAGCATGGCTAGTGAAGCAGGTCTTACAAAGGCTGATGCAGGTAAGGCTTTGGATGCATTTATTTCTTCTATTACCCAGGCGCTGAAAGCGGGTGATGAAGTTCGTCTGGTTGGCTTTGGAACATTTGCTGTTTCTAAGCGTGCAGCTACAACCGGCCGTAACCCTCGTACCGGCGAAACCATTAAAATTAAAGCTCGCAAGCAGCCGAAATTTAAAGCTGGTAAAACTCTTCAAGATGCAGTAAACTAATTTTGAAAGAGTTGCAGATTTAAGCAGGCTTTTATTATAAAAGCCTGCTTTTTTATAAGTTATTGTTTTTTAGTGTAAATAAAATTTTATCAAAATTTTTGTTTTTTTTACTTGCAATTTAAAAAAATATCATTTATAAAATCATCTGTTAATGAGATGGGCGTTTAGCTCAGCTGGTTAGAGCATCTCGTTTACACCGAGAGGGTCGGGAGTTCGAATCCCTCAACGCCCACCAATAGAAGCCTTACAATGCAATTGTAAGGCTGTTTTTTTATAATCCAAATAATTTATTTGTTAAGCAATTCGCGGAAATTAAGCGAAATATAATTAAAAAAAACGCTAATATGCTCTTTGAAAAAAATCCTTTACGATATCGCAAAAATATGTTAATATAAAACATAACCTTATAGTCAGAAGAGGAGAAATTGAATGTCTGATAGTATCGAAAAAATTAAAAAAAATCGTCGGAGGACATTGTTAAAAAAAGAATTATTAGCAGCTGGAATAGCTGCATTGGTAAGTCTGCCCGGCAAAGGAGAGGCAAAGACTGCGTCTGCTCCCGAAGCGCGAATTGAAGCGTATGCTTTGCCGGAAGAAAGTATGGAGCCGGCAGCAGAATTTCAGTTAGATGGTGTATCAGATGCTGATTACAATGATGGGAACTTTGAATATGACCGCCGGTTGTCCCGCGGATTGAGTGTAAAATACACAGGGGCTTATGTTGATTATGAAACCCGTGATGTTATATATAAAGCAGCGGATCCTCATGATAAAGACTACCGCTCTACGATTGATGCATGTTTGGAATCACAAAAACTCGGTGTCGGAGTTTATGACCGCAGTCAGGACAGAAGTTATATTCATAACGAAATGGTTGCTAGTACACCGAATCAGGAGCATTACGTCTATAACCGGAAATTATCGCGCGGATTAAGCATAAAATATTCCGGAGCTTATGTTGATATTCGAACCGGAGATGTCATATTAAAAGCCGCAAGTCGTTATGATCGGGATGAACAGACAACATATCGCAGTTGTATCAGTTCACAAAAATTGAAAACCGGTGCATATGATCGCAGTCGGGATCGGGAAATCAGAAGAGATATGGTTCGTGACGGGGAATATAACAGAGGAACCGTAATCAGAGACGTTGTTCACGGTATCGGACATATATTGCGTTCCCGGCGCAGTCGTTGACTTAAACATAGAAGATATTCTGAATTTAACGCTGTTCAGAGTAATATGTTTGTTTTAAACGGTGTATTTAAAGTCTGAAAATTTCTTCGGCTTTGCGCATTGCTGCGGGAGAAACGAAGACGATTAAAATATCGTTTTCCTCAATTTTATCATCTGATTTGGGATAAATGATTTCTTCATTACGATAAATCGCTCCAATTTTGCATTTTTCAGGGAGACCGATATCTTCAATCCGTTTTTCTGTGTTAATGCTGTCTGCATCAATACGTACTTCCCAAACTTCTCCCATTCCCCGTTTAAGGCAGTAGGCATTGTTAATTTTAGCTTTGCGCAAATCCTGAAGCATTGCAGAGGTTGTTACCAGTGAACGGTCAACGATAACATTGTCTTCCCCATTGTCAATCAAACTGTCAAAAGCTCTGGAATTGACCAGTGATAAGGTATGGGATACACCGCATTTTCGTGCAATGAGCGAAGCTAAAAGGTTGTCCTTATCATATTCCGTAACGGCAACAGATACATCTGCATTTTTTATCTCTGCTTCTTCCAGAATGGCATCGCTCATCATTTCGCCTTTTATAATTTGCGTGTCGTTAAGGTTTTCAGCCAGTTCCTGGGCTATGCGGCTATCATCTTCAATAATCTTGCAGTTGGAAATACTGTCGTCTTTTTCAAGAACGCTTGCAATGTAGTAGGAAATTGCATTGCCTCCAAACATAACCAGATTTTCGTTTTGTTTAACGATAATGCCAAAGTCATGCAGCGTATCAAAAACTTTGTCCCGTTCTACCAGGATGAAAATTTCGTCTTCAGCATGAATAGTTTCATTGGGCTTGGCAAAAAAACTTTTATCTTCGCGGATAATATGGATAACGGGACTGTTATAATATTTTTTTATTTCATTGATTTCCGTATTTATCAGAGGGCATTTGTCCGAACATTTAAAAGACAAAAGGTAAAGTTTCTCGTCAACTAGTGGAAAAACAGCTGTTGTTCCCGGAATTTCTATCAGATTTAAAATCGCTTTGGCTATTTCGACATCAGGAGAAATAACCAAGTCTACCGGAAGATTTTTATCGCTATACAACGTATTCCACAAAGGATTGAGAAAATATTCGGAATCGACTCTCGCAATCTTTTTCGGAATTTGAAACAATGTATGGGCAACTTGGCAGGCGACAAGATTAACTTCATCATTATCTGTAACGGCAATTAAGATATCTGCGCCTTTAGCTCCCATCTTTTCCATAATACCGGGATGTGAAATAGAGCCCTGCAAGGTCTGAACATCAAATTCTTTCGCCAATTCATCCAGCCGTTCTTTATTGGTATCCGTAACGATAATGTCATTATTAGCTTGGGATAAGTAGTCGACAATACTGCGGCCGACGTTTCCTGCACCGCCGATAAGTATTTTCATTGTATCATAACTCCTTCTCTTGTTGGGCAAAATAATCTTCAATAGCGCGGAGAGCCGCACGATAATCATAAATTTTGTTGTAGGTTTCGCGGAATTTTTTTGCGTCACGCAGGTTTTTTGAGTACCAGCAGGCAAATTTACGTGAAATGGCAACAGCCATTTCCTGGCCATAAAAATCGGCCATATCGGCGAGTTGTTGCAAAAGAGCATTTTTTATATCGGCAACAGGTATAGGTAAAGGAGCCTTTTGTGAGGTTATATAATCATGAACCTGTCCGGGAAGCCAAGGATTTCCCAATGCGCCGCGGCCAATCATTACGCCGTCCGCATTTGTCTGTCGGAGCATTTGTCCGGCGAGATAAGGAGATGTTATGTCCCCGTTTCCGATAACCGGAATGTTGACGGCTTCTTTGACTTGTCTGATAATATCCCAGTCGGCTGTCCCCGAATATCCTTGTGCCCGCGTTCTGCCGTGAACTGTAACATAGCAGGCTCCGCTGTCTTCGCACATTTTGGCAAATTCGGGAGCATTTACCGTATTGTTGTCCCAGCCTTTGCGAAATTTCACGGATACCTTTAGCGGAGTGGCTTTGACTGTGTTTTCAATAATCTTGGATGCAAGCGGTAAATTTTTCATTAGGGCGGAGCCGGAACCGTTGCCGACAACCTTTTTGACCGGACATCCCATATTAATGTCTAAAGAATATGCACCTAAATCAGCAGCAAGCTTTGCTGCTTCAGAAAATAAATAAGGATCATTGCCCACCAGCTGTACAATAACCGGATACGGTTCGTTTCTGACGTCGGCAATCCTATATGTTTTAGGATTTCTGCGGCTGATAGCATTTATCGCAACCATTTCCGAATAGAGGTTTGCAGTTCCTTTTTCTGCCACCAGCTTTCGTAGCGGATAATCAGTGATACCCGCCATTGGTGCCAGAAAAACATTGCTTTTGAGTCCGATGATACTATTCATTTTGCTATTCAGCACTGTTTAATGCCTTAATTAAAATAAAATACATTCTGTCAAGCGAAGCGTTTACCGATAAATTGATTAATTCATCGCGGCTTTCTTCAGCTGGAGCTGCCATCTCTTTTATAAAAGTATCCATAAGAAACAGATATTTTATGACAAGGTTATGAAAATCAATATTATCGTCAAATGCTTTGCGAACAGATGCGATTTGTTTTTTGGTCATTCTTGTTGTCAGGTAATTCGTGAAAGCCAAATTGTTGCCGTTGAGATAATCATCCCACAGGTCAAAAATATCCGCGCCTGCATACAACTTGTCGGCTCTGAGACCTAACGTTTGCAGAAATCTTCCGATTTCTTTGGCCGTGTATATGAGCTTTTCTCTGTCGATGTCAGAAGCCTGCTGTTCAGCTTCCGATGTAAAAGTTTTGGATTTTCCGGAACTTATGGAACCATTAAATTGTCCGGACTCATTAAATTGTCCGATTTGCTTTTCGTAATTCGCCAGTGTGGCCGTTACTTCTTCTGCCGATTTTTTGATATCTTGCCGCAGTTTGTCCAGCTTTTCCTTTACCAAATCCATATTTGTCATGGCATTGTTTATATAAAAATTCTGCTCTTCCAAAAGCTTGACGCCTTGTTTTCCGTTTGTAACCACCAAATTGGAAGACATATTTATCTTATCTGTGCTGCGGGTAATTAACTCACTGGCTTCTGTGAACTTGTCAATAACTTCAACGGCTTTGTCTTTAAGCGCATCTGTTTTTAATGCCAGTTTTCCGCTGATGTCGCCAATTTTATCGACGATGGTTTCTGTAATATTTTGCAAATCGTAATTTTTAGCTTGTGTTAAATTGGTAAAGGATATCAATTTGTCAGTTTCCTTGTTGATAGCTATAATGACATTTTGCATACTGTTAACCGCATATTCACAGCGTCTTTCAAGCTCTGAACGCTTTTCGTCAAAAACATCGCCGATGCCGTGGATGGTTTTGCCTGTTTCCATATTAACATTTTTAAGCGTGCTAATTTGTTTTTTTGTGATTTTTTCTAATTCCACGGAATTTTTAACCAGTTTATCTATTTCTTGTGATATAATTTTCCCGTATTTTGACAGCTTATTATCCAAAAGTTCGGAATTATGGTCCAGAACTTTGGTTTGAGTGCTGATAAGTCTTTTTTGCTCTTCAACCCGTCCCTCCAGGCTTGAAATGCTTGTGTCCATGCGTTTATATAGGGCGTCATATTCTTCAGATGTTTTGTAAAAAGATTGTTCGATTTTTAATGTATTTTCGGCAGCCTTGGCTAACATATTATCAATATGAGCCTGACTGATTTCTGCGCTTTGCTCCAATTGGTTCTTTACTTCGGTCAGATTAATCTTATTGTCGGCAATATTATTCTTTACATTGGAGGACAGAGCAGAAATTTCATCTAAAAGAGGGTTGATGCGGCTAAGAAATAATGAAGCGTTTTCGGCCATTTCCGCAGAACTTTCGCGTATATTGTAAACGGCATTGGTTGTTTTATCCGTAATATAGGAGCATTTATCTGCCAGAGTTTTAACGCCGTCATTTAAATCCGTCAATGTCTTGGCTGAATAACTGTCCAAAAGCTGCAAAATATTGCTTAATTCTGCTAATCTTGCGTCCAAATCTGTTTTTATTTTTGCAGATTGTTCAATAACCGTTTTATTTTCCTTTTGCAAAAGATGTGTCTGCTCCTGTAAAGTAGCAGCAAGGGCTCTTGCCTGTCTCGAAGCAGTTTCGTCAGGGTATAATAGGTTTTCAATATAATTCTGAAATAATTCGGCGTTGGCATCCAGACTGCTGCTTCTTTCGATATACGCCAAGATAAACCACAACAATAACAATGGAACCGTTACAGATAAAACGAAAAAGCCGAAATCGGCCGGTTCAATTGCAAAAATGCTGTTCCACCCGATAAAATGGTCAATATAATAACTTATGCCGACAATCCATAAAAGCGCAGTCAGAGCTAAACAATAAATAAAATTCTTGCGCAGCCATAGAAATTTTTCTAAATTCATTGGCTTTGTTTTAAAAGGCCGCTCCGGCTTATTTATATGTTTTTTATTGGGCATATTGCAAGACATCCCTAAAAGTTACTGACAAATCCGTATTTAACATTATATGAAATTTTTTTCAAATAAATTATTTGTTTAAGCCTGAAAATTTATATAAATGCGAAAAAAATAAATAATTTTGAAAATTTATGTTGATTTTATAAAAAGTTTGGTTATTCTGACAACCGTTAACCGATGAAACTGTAGTACAAAGTTTCTGCATGTCATTGGTTATCAGTTTGTATATGCCGCTATAGCTCAGTGGTAGAGCACGTCATTGGTAATGACGGGGTCGTAAGTCCGATTCTTACTAGCGGCACCATTTGTCAATTTCAGGCGTTTTTAGCATTTTATCAAACGGTTTAGTTATTGAAAAACAAAGACTTTTTCCATCAGTTTTGCAGTCCGATAATATTAATTTTAAAATATCTCTTTTTTGCGAAATAATTGGACTTTTTAAGAATTTTCCAACATTTGCAGCCACTTCAGCGATATTTGCCAATATTTCATCTGTTTCAGTATCAATCTCAAGATATCTATCCATATCTTTTTGCAATTTTTCTTTTTCCAGTTCAATTTCGGTTTTCAGCTCATTATACATTTTCTCATCACATTTGCCTTGGATATAACCGCGGAATAAGGTTTTTATCTGTTCGTCAAGCTCGGTAAGTTTCTTGGTAATGTTGCTTTTCAAAGCAGCCGTATTGGTATTTTCTTCTTTAAGCCGCTTTTTGACTTCTGATTTGATATTTTTTAACATATCGTCACTGATGTTAATAGGTAATGACAATTCTTGTTCAAGCTGAGTGAGGATTTTTGCTTCATTAACCGGTTTTTGACTGTATTTTGAGCGTAATTTATTACATTTAAGATAATTATAGGAATGCTTGTCATCTTTTACTTTGGTTTCACAAGTCATCAAACTGCCGCAACAACCGCATCTGACTAAACCGGTAAAGATATATTGCTTATCACCATAATATAATTTGCTCGGCGCCCGTTTTCTGCCTTCCATTGTATCCTGGACAATGCGGAATAATTCTTCATCAATAAAAAGCGGATAGTTATGCTTATAGGTTTTGCCTTTGTTTATGAAGTAGCCAATGTAAAACGGATTTTTTAAGATATTTTGTATCTGAGCCTGACTGATTGTTTTATTTACACGACACATTTTTGAGCATAAACCTAAAGTTCTCGCTAGATTGGTAATATCCTGCAAAGTACGTCCGCCTTTGGCATATTCTTCAAAAAGCCTTTTAACTTTAGGTGCTCTCTCTTCATCTATGATAATATCTGCCGCAGTTGTTTTGGTTTTGGATATATTTAAATAACCGACCGGAGCACAGGATTGCCATTGTCCGTTTTCTCTTTTGTAAGCTTGACTTCTGATGACATTATCTCTTAATGAGCCGACATACATTTTAGCGGATAACACTCCCATGTCCCAACGCAATATATCAGAAGATGTACTGTCTTTATGCAAATGAAAACCTTCTTTATGAAAATGTATCTCTATTCTGCCTTGGCTTCTTAAATCATCAAGCTCAACACATTCTTTATAGCCACGCTGTAATCTATCAACGCAATTTACAACAATAGCCGTTTTGTGTTTTTGAGATTTTACAAATTCAAGCATTTCATAGAATTTTAGACGACCGCCTCGGGTTGAACTTTCCACAATAGAGAATTTATCTAAAATCTTAAACTTGCGATTATTGCAGTAATCAATAACCGTTTTAAGCTGTGCGTCAATGGAAGCACCTTTTTTCTGTTCTTCCGATGACACGCGGGCAAAAATAACGGCTTGCTTGCATTCCTCGTCTGCAATATTTTGATATTTATTCTTTTTAGACATTTTAATACTCCTTTGATTTAACATAACATTATTATACCGCGGTTACTTGGGAAAGTAAGCGGTTATTTTTAGTTTTTGATGATTTTATTGCTGATATTTTACTGATATTTCAGACAATTAACCTAATTTGCAAAATAAATGAGGTTGGATGTTAACTTCTTAACCTTAAGGAGGAGAGGTTGGCTTTATGATTAACTATCATCAATGTCATTTAATGGAGTTTCTGCTTTTTTAGCTTCAGAGAGAGCTTTGGCACTTAATAGAAAAAATGTGATAAGTTTTTCGACATCATCATCCGTAATATCGGGATAATAACGCGACAATTCTTCTTTTATTTTGCTAAACGTATCAGTCATAATAATTATATGTCGGAAATGAATAAAGACGTAAAGCCAATTATAAAAAAAATATCTTTGATAAAATAAACTAAAAAAGGCGCCTCTTATATAGGCTGATTGTAAAAGGAAAGGCATTTTTCAGTAGAGAAACATACTCCTAACCTATGACATAGTTAAGTCACAGGTTAGATTTTAAAGTTTGTGACGTCAACGACAATAACTTTTTTAATCTGTTGCGAAAAAAACAGAAAATTCATGAGAAAACGCAAAGCCAACATGCTTACAAAGGCTTTATTTCCTTGGTTAAATTATGTAAAAATAAATTTGATGCCATATCTTATATAAGTAATATATATGAAAATTGAGTGTAAAAAAAGATATAAACCATTAGTATGCTTTTGAAATACCGTTTGTTTTACCTTTTATTTCCTATATATAAATA
>CEAF01026137.1_pt1 | contig 10857 bp, 12 predicted proteins | sample 557431 | NCBI WGS metagenome assembly CEAF01 (sample SAMEA3182068, study PRJEB8094) | gut metagenome | biome: human; feature: gut; material: Stool; isolation source: human stools | place: Canada | collected 2013-11-18 | reverse complement strand
CCGAGAGTACTTAGTAAGATGGCATTTAAATACTCTTTATATAGATATTCAAATGCCATCTTATAACGTACTATTTTCTTTTAAAAATCACATTTCGTTTTGTGTTAATATAGCTTTAGTTGTTACATTTCGTTTTTTACATTATCACATTTTGTTTTGGCGATTGTAAACGGTGATTTTTCAACATGTTTTTCCATGTCTCAATGGCTTGGTTTAAGAGCTGTTGAAGCTGAGCAAGATGTTCGGATTTTATAGTTGCCTTGAACTGCGTGTTTTGCTCTGCTTTTACAATCGCATTGTAAATGCCGTTGATAATGTTATTGGAACTACTAATAGCTTCCTGCAAAATCACTGCAGCCTCACCCTCAGCTTTAATAGCATCCAGAAGATCTCGATGGATTTTCAACAATGCCTCTTTTGCTTCACGTATTTCTGTGAGTCGCTTGTCTGCATCCTGTTTTTCAGCCTCTAATTCATGATTGCTTTCAGCCTTTTTCAGCATATCATCAACGTTTATTGATGAAGTGATTTTAGATTTTCCAATTCCCATGATTCTTGTTTTTGGTTGTTAGTTTATCTGTGAAGTCCTTTCCTACGCTTACACATGCTGTTTGCCATTCTTGCACAGCGGCGTGCCCATTCAAGGTCATCCTCGTCTTTGTCCCGTCCCCAGCCACCTGTGTCAGAACCGCCACCGCCGCTTGATGCGGCCATACTTGTGGCAGCATCCAAATACCCGGCAAAGAGCAAAAGAGCCGTGTGCTGTATCTCTTCAATCTTAGCTAACGGATGTGCCTCTTCTAAAGAACAATCCTGCCGAATGATATTGTCTGCGAATTCTGGTATCGCCACATGGTATTTGTGATACTCGTCTGTCGTTATATCGTAATGCTTCATAACAAGCTGCGAAGCAGTCGAAGGTTGTATAACAGGAGTCTTGCCTGCTGTCCGTGTTTGTTGGGGAACAGGTTTTATTGGATTGGATTTCCTTTCCTGCGGATGTAGTTTTGCCCAAGTAGCTTCAATCTTTGATGGAGTCAGGTTTCGTCCGACACCCAATATGGATGATTTGTAAATGGAGTTGCCACGCTTGATAGAATAGCCATAAATTCCTCCACCGTCTTTTTCTTGCAGGTGCACTTTATAGCCCCGTTTCACCAGTTCCATTTCATACCTCTGCCAACTGAATTCGTCCATCGTGCGGAGTATCTCCATGCAGTTGTCTGAGACTTCCTGCCTATGTTGGATACCTATTTCTTCAGACTGGACCCAGCCTCGTCTCTCGTTGATGATGTTCGCAGCCATGACAGCCCTCTCGCCAATCTTATGGCTGTCATTGATTTTTCCGTCCATATCTACACGGTTGGCATCAATGTGCAGATGGAGAATGCCACTTTTGGAATCACGATGCAGGGCGACTATGTATTGCGAACCTTTGAGGTTGGTCTGTTTTGAGGAAGCCCGTTTGGTTTTGCCGGAGAGGTCAATGGAATCAAACACGCGGATGAACTCGTTTGATAAACGTTCCCAATCATCCATCGTCCAATCCCGGCTTTCTTCTTCGGATGGAGAAATCTCAATTCTTATCACATTTCTGCCAAGAGGCCTGCCCTTATTAATGTTCTCTGCAAACTTTTTCTGCACGAGCATCATCCGTCCGTACATCGCTTCCGGCGAAATATCATCGGGCAAGAAGTTGGCTTTGACTATATCCGCTTTCTCCTTGTTGACGGAATATCTTATGGCATTTGCGCCATGCGATATGGTGGAGGTTTTTGCTATCATAAAATTTATTCAGTAAGGTAATTTTCTATCTGGCTCCAACGATTGATAAGCTGAGTAGCGGTCCTCATCCATTGTTCCACAAATCGGGTATCGCTGAAATACATAGCCCGTTTGTCCGCTTGGATGGATTTCACGGCTGCTGCAATACGGATAAGGTCACCCCTTGCATCCGTCAGACTACATAGGGCTTCCACTTCATGGTCAGACAACCGTTGCCGTGGATGTTGCCCCAAGGCGGTACGCCGCACATATTCGCTAATGGATAAGCCGCAGGTTTTGGCAAGTTCTGCCGCTTGAGCATATTCCTGTTCTGTCACCCTGGCTTCAAGCCACAGGGTGCGTCTTGTGACTTTCTTTTCGTTTTCTTCATCAATTTCTTTGTCGGTATTCTTTTTCTTCTTCATACTCTGTTATGCTATGGGTAAAACATCAATTCAAAAAGGGTCAGCACGGTGGGAGCTTGCGACTGCCGGAATATGCCTATGTGAAACGAATAAGCGAAGCGAATTTGTGCGACATAGGAACTTCTTGCAATACTGCATACAACAGCTTCGGACACACCACCTTTCTGATACGACTATATAGAGTTGTCTGCCAAAATATCTCCGCCGAAATTTTCCGTTGCCACAGTCAGTGGGAAAACTGAGACAAAAGGGAAAGAAGAGGACGAAGTATGTTTACCGTCATCTGATATAGCAGGAGGATTCTCTCTTTCATCAGGTCGGTCTTTCAGCCGGACATAGAAAGGATTGTCTATGCGGTAACCATCCTGCATCCACGCCGATATACATTTTAACGTATGGATGCTTGTCCGATTACTCTGCGTGGATGCGATAATTCCCAACTGGTTCATCTTGTCAAGCACACGGGATATGGTCTTTCTGTCGTAGCCCAACTTGCTGGACAAATCCACTTCTGAAAGAACGGCTTGCCCTACTTGCAAAGTTGTGGAAAAACCTTTTATGGCGTACTCGGTCTCTTTTAATACGGCCGTTTCAATCAGTTGGTGTAAAATTTTCATGCGGTCAATGCCGTATTTGCTTCCTGCCAGATACGTAAGTTGCTCAGCTGAAAGCACTATGCAATAATGTAAGTTAGTTTTCATCATCTGTTTGTTTGAAGATATTTTATAAGTGGTACAACCAAAAAAGAAAGTCAGCGGTGCATCCCACATCCTCTCTCCGGCATATAATACTCCCTGTCGTATGCGATTCAAGTACGTCTTGTAGTCTGTCAAGCTGACGACTATTCAATACACGGATGGCAGCAATGGTTATCTTCTGTGAAGCAATACGGCGGTGCTCACAGTTCAGCTCTGACATGTTACCGTCTCTATCTGCATAGACGCTCCGCAGATAGTCGTTCACAGCTTCGGTTTGTACCCTGCTTGGATATGCCGCAGGGTAACGGTCTTGAATATACTCCACCATGTGGCTGACCGCGTTTGCCAGTAACGGTTCATGCTCTTGGAGTTGTTTGATAAGTTCTTCCTTTCTCATGTTTTCAATTATTTTGTCCCATGTCCCAAATGTTTCTTATAACTTTCTCTTTTATCTGTCTTTTGTTTTCATCCTTTTTAGGGGAAAAGAGGGACAAAGGGACAGATATTCTTCTTTTCCCTTAGTTTGAGATTTAGAATGGCAAATCCTGTTCACTTGGTAATGAAGTACAGACTTCTTCGTTTGGTGCGTCCACTCTCACCCACGGATGCTTTGCCCGTCCGGTCTTGTCACAATAGGCAGGATGTAACCCTTTGACTTTTTCCTGATCACTCCGTTTCCAATTAGGAATCATGGACATCAGGCGATTGATATATTGTGATGTGTATTTGGCAGGATTGCGTCTGACCAAATCATTGGGCATTTCCTCTATAATCTGCCGGGCACAAACCATGTTGAGCGAAGTCATTGTTGAGTTTGGTTCTGAGTATGCTCCCTTTTGATAAGCCTGTCGGATCGGAATGGTCCAACTTGCATATTGGACGGGAATCTCACGCTCCAAATACATTTCCAGATCTTCTATGATGGGATCAACAAGGATGTTGGAATGTTGTACCTGCACTTCATTGGCTTGAATTTCCATATCGGGTGTCAAATAAAGTTTCATTCCTTGCCGATAATAGGCGTATGCTTCTGCCCAAAGCTGAGGAACAACACGTTGTAGCGCATCCAGCCATTCTGAAACATGACCGTTTCCTTTAACCGGAATTATCCACCAACGGCGGTTCCCGTTGTCCCCTTGCAGGAAGTTTGTCTCATTGGTAGTAGCCGCAAAGACATTGTGCCGCAAACTCCACAACCTTATGTCCGTATGCAGGGCGCATATAGTCGCTGCAACGGCTCAGGAAAGCTTTGGCTGCCTCTGCATCATTCGCCCGTTTCAAACCGTTCAACTCACTGATTTCAATAATCCAACCATTGGTTATGGTTTCTACCTTCTCCTTGTCACCACTGGCAAAAGAAAACGAGTCGTTAAACCATTTCCCGCTGATGATCTTGAAAAAGGTGCTTTTCCCGATACCCTGAGGGCCAGGCAGAGTCAGCACGTTGTCAAACTTGCAACCGGGGGTGAAAACCCGGGCAACAGCCGCCACGAACCATAGTTTTGTCTGTTCTCTGACAAGCGGCGTATCCTCCGCTCCCAAATAATCAATGAGGGTTGTGGCTATGCGAGGATGCCCGTCCCATGTCTCTTGGGTGATAAAATCCTGAACAGGGTTAAAACTCCGTTCCGACGAGGTCGTTTTTAGCATTTCAAAAACTTTATTCTGTGTCAGATATAATCTGTATGTCCTTTCCAAATAGTCTTGTATCTTTCCTGCCGATTCCTCATCAATCTTGTTGCCATTGACATTGCGAAACAAAGGGCTGAAACATACATCGTCCTGACAAAAAGTATCATATCTTATCCGACTAAGATTCTCATCCAAAGTGAAAATAAGTCGGAGGTTACTGATGGAACGGACTGGATTTCCATAGCTGTCTGTTACCAAATCTTTTTTCCAATTATCTTCCATATTACTGCTCCTTAATATGAATTCCACCTGACTCTTTTGCCAGAGACAGTGCAAGGTCTGCATCCACCACAATCTTTCGTTCTATCTGTGTGATAGCCTTGTCTATGATGCCGCTCTTCTTAATGCGGTTAGCCGTGGGTACGCTGCATCCGAACACACGGGCAATACCCTCTATGCCATAATAGTTGCCTTTGGAAGCCATTGGGGATGTAGGCTTTTCGGTGGACGCTACACTCTTTGTAATGAGAAAGCAAAGCTCCTCGCCTGTCATCATGGCGATAGGCTTTTGAAGTAATTGGTTAAAATTGAATTTTTCTTCCATACCTTTACTTGTTTAGTTATTAGCTTACTTTAAGCTTCGGCTCAACTCTGTGAAACCGATTTCATGAGCAAAGGTAGTTTATGAAACTCTGCATATCGGTCGGTTTATTTGTGGCTTAATATAACCAACCGATTTACAACAGATGTTTACAGAAAAAGTTACGGATAGCTAGACTTCCCAATTATCCGTTCTTGATAAAATAGTCCGTCCATCGGTCTATTATCCGTTTTGCTTTGATATAACTGTTTCCTCTTTGAGGCAAGTCCAAAACCATATCCTTGATTTCGCCATACCGCTTCTGTGGTATATCGTGTCCGTAATGCTGTTGAGAGAACTGTTCAACGGCGCGATGGAATGTCATGTATCTTATGGAGGCTTTCATTCTTCCAGCTTTTACCAGAGCTTTCAATAAATAGGCAAGGCTTATATCCTCGGTATTCTCTTCAAGAAACGAGCGGATGCCCTGCTTGATGCACTCCTTGTCCCCGACGAGAATATCATCCAATGATTGCATAACCTTTTTGTTCCCACGTCTGCCTTTGGCTTTTCGCAAGGCAAACATCACTTCCTTCCAGATTTCCGGATTCCAGACTTCTGCTGTATCTTCCCATCCGGCTTTGCTTTCAGTTCCCATTTCTATGCTTTGATGAACAAGCAAGGCAACACATGATTTTATCAGAATCATGTCGCCATTGTCAACTTCTCCACTGTTTAGCAGGCGGTCAAGTAACTTGGCCATACGTGAAAGACCGTGGTCAAATATCACGAAATAGTACATGCAATAAGCCAAAATCTCCTTCTTCTCCACTACATAATCATACAGGTTGGCCATAACCTCACCAACAAACACGGCATGGGACAGGAAAATGATTCGGGAGATGTATGTCAGGGATTGATACACCATTTTCCTTTCCAGTTTGCTCAACAGATAGCATCCTTTGCTGTTTTTCATAAGTACATCCAGTTGCTCTGTCAAATAGGATCTTGTTTCCTGCGGTAAACGGTTCCAAACCTCAATAGGTGTTTCGGAATGAACCATCAATAATTCCGACTTTGGGGATGTGAGCAACTCTACCGTATCCGTTTTTACGTTGACACCTATCCACAACCGTTTGTTGGTGATACATTGGGCTATAATATCTGTATACTTGCCAGCCCATTGCTGATTGGCTATATTCTGTATATCTTTACCGTTCATGAAATCGGAAAGCCAGTTATACAACAGTAAAGCTTCTGGCGGTGTACATTCCCGCATCATCTGATATATATCCATCAGAATAGATAAGTCCCCCTTGCCTATAGCATCCATGCGTTTACAGAAATCGGCATACACCTCTTCGTTGGCTGACTTCCAAGTACAGATAGCCATATCAGCGCAATCCTTTCTTGTGAAGTAGTCTTTTATTCTCTCTATGAAATTTCTCATCTTCAAAGTCGTATTAGGCTCGTGTAAACAATTTGGCTAATTCCTTAGTGGGCATACTCGCCAGTTTTGCCAATAACAGGTCTCTTTCAGAGGTCTTTGTCAGATTCAATAGTTTCGAGTTATTCTCCATCTGAATTTCAAGAGGATAATGCTCAATGTATATTTGGGTGATAGCATGATCAGAAGATGCGTGCCCCATGCTTTCAGAAATATAATCCATATCTACTCCTGCATTATGCAGGTTGGTGGCAAACGAGTGTCGGCACCATGTACCGGACGGACAGATGGATTTGTCCCAGTGTAGTACTTCATGGCATACCTTAATAACACGGTCTTTTACGTTTGAATTTTCCTGCATGGTATATTTGCGGCGCAACTCTTCTGTTTCCGCGCCTTTTAATATATGAGGAAAACAAGACCATCCCGAGTCGGAGGTGCCGCCACTTCATCTAACACATATTGTAAAGGAGGGATGATAGGAACGATTACTTCGGAACCGTCAGCACTTCTTCGGGAAGTTTTCTTTCGGTTGAAGCGGAAAGCCTTTCCGTTTGTCTGATAATAATAACTATCGTAAGTCAATCGTCCTGCATCTGCCATATTGAATCCATTGCATAGGTACTGGGCAAGAAACAGTCCCAATGAGTAATGAGCACGTTTGGTATATTCTTCCGACCAATGTTCGGGATATTTCTTTGAGACAAAAAGGTTATATAGCTCCGTCATCTGACAGACATTCAGAAAGCTCTGTTTGCGCTTCGCACTCTTGGGTATGCTCACAAGTCCTTTCTCCTTCTTATTAGAAAAAGGATAAGGAACATCTTTGAGATAGCCTTCATGTGCACATCTGTTCCATACGGCACGGCAACAACGGAGATAAATCCCGGCGGTAGTATCACTGATTTTCCCAACGATTGCTCCATTCTCATCTTTTACTCCACTATGCATCCCTTCTTTCCATTTCTGGATTTCCGCAGCACTGATGCAGAATCCTCTAATCATATTGGTTCCGAGAATTTTTCTGAATGATTTGAGTGCGCACTCGTAGCTCTCTGCCGTGGTAAAACGTGCACCGCCATCGTTTGTACGCAACTCATGGATAATTAGTTCCCATATACCAATAAAGGATTGTGACTTGGTCGTATTTTCTTTGGATAGCATCACTCCCTCGCCCGTGATACATTGACGTACCATTTCAAATGTCAGGATGCCACCCTTGTTCAGATTCATCAGCATTTCTTTGTATTTGAGAACAAAGGTGTCTTTCCACTCTTTTTGAAGTTTGTAGTTCTCACTCTTGCATTTAGTCGCATTACAAATATCTGAGAACTTCTTTTCTGTAAAAGAACTTCCAACGGTAAGATAAAAGCACTTGCGGTTTATCGTGAAACGGAGAGATAACGGAAACTCGCACGCGTTTTTCCTGCGAGTGCGTGAATCCAACACGACAGAAACAGAACAGTTTCGTTCCTTGAAAAGCGACAGGGACTTTGTCAGTTTTTCCATTGCATTCATTGTTTATGTTCAACATAACCTCTGAATACAGACGCTTTGCAATGTGAGGCATACATATACAAAACACTGCATATAACCACAGAGTCCCTATCCTTAGGCGGATACAAAACATTGTCGTTATATGCAGCGGTGCAATCTCGTTGTCTTCTGTCGCTGACTGGTAACCGGACTTATGCTAATCGGTCTCAACCCCCTGAAGCAACTCTCGCGTTTCGTTTGTCATAGAGTACCCTCCGACTGGCACTCCCTCTACGCATTGATTCATCGGAATGGAATAACCCTCCCACGATGGTTAGGCAAACTCACTTTTCTTTTTCAAGAAAGAGCACCACCAAGGTCATGGCTTGCCACAAATGCATTACGCGATACAAAAGTACAATATTATTCTATAAATCAAGATGCAATAGAATGTATTTGAGCTTATTTAACCGCCAAGTAACGTCATATTAACAACATACCTTAATAAAGGTGTTATAGGATTGCACGGGGTTTCACGGAAGTTCTATGCGTAAACACAGCCAACTCAAACCGTTTGTTTACGCATTGTTTACGCAGACAAAGAAAAAAGCACTCGCGATTGCTCGTAAGTGCTTGATTTTCTTTGTGGACCAGCCTGGGCTTGAACCAGGGACCTCCAGATTATGAGGCTCTAATTTTTATTCTATTAAATAACAGTATGTCAACCTATTAATAATCTCATTGTAGGTTATCAGTCAACAATTAGTCAACAATTAGTCAACAATGAACTTACTTTGCAAAGTTAACAATAATTCCTCATATCAAGAACTAAATCACTGTTTCTTATTATTCCCAAATGCAGAATTTTATTTATATGTGCGCCTGCCCTGCAATATTTAAAACTTCGCTCTATGTATTATGTTCTTCCCCTGCTTCTTAGTACCTTTGCTGTAGATAAATCAATTACCAACCTATTTATTGCTACACAAATATGCAAGTAACGCCAAAGAAGAATAACACTATTCATTATTTACCACAAGAGATTAGAGAGACTAGATTAACAGAGGTTACATATTTACCTATTACAAGGGAAATGTTAGAACAACTATTCTCAAATTCAGCTAAGAAGGATAAGCATAAATTAGTTAAGAAGAGAAGGAAGTGAACAAACAAAGGCAGCAAGTGAATCATACTTCAAATGCTGCCTTTGTTTAATTGTTACTTCTCTTTATTGCCAATTAAATTGGTAATATCCTTCATAGCTGTCTACTGCTTTGGTTACATATCCTTGTGAATCTACTACATAATTGTAACTATAATTATCATCTCTGTCCATTGATTTAATAAGATTCTTAGAACGCATTCCAAAGAATCCTTGTGAGAATAGCACTTCATCAAAGAAGTCGTCAATCCAATACAAGTCTCCACCTATTAGAGGTTGGTAACTAATATTGCTGTAAGTAAATGTGTAATCAGAAATTGTTTTAATATTATTATCCTCCCATGTGATATTATAGACTCTGGAATTGTCTGTTACCTTTATTAATTGATTTTGAGCATTGTAGCTATAAACATATTCTCCATACCTATCGCTTCCTGATACAATAATCCCATTTACTAGCTTATATGTGGTTACAACTTTATTTTCATCATAGGAATAAGAACTTGTCTTAATAATTTGGTCACTTTCATAAGTGTATTCGTTCATTTCGTATGAATCTCTAGATGTCTCATTCCAAGTAATCTTTGTAATACGCCCTTGCGTATCATATTCTATTGGTATATTTATTACCTCACCATCTTCGTCAGTGTATGAAGCAGAAAGCAGTCTTCTATAAGTTGAAACTTCTTCTTCATCGTCATCATCACCACAAGCGGTAAAGTTCAAACACAACACAACCATTAACAAGGTCGTTCCAATTAATTTCAAAGTTCTCATAATTGATATAAATTTAATTCTGCCAACCTGTTCCCTATAATTGGCTACTACATACAAAAAAGGTGTGGGAACTATATTGTCTCATCCTACATTCAGGTCTTCGCATTACCTATGGCACGGATAAAACAATAGCCCACACCAATCTGATAATATCTATAAACCTTATATAACATATAAGATAGGTATATATCAAATGATGTGGTGCTATTGCTACCATCTTCGTGCCAATATCAAAGTTGCGAAGTTTGAATGTAGAAGATAATTTCAATAACACCTTTCGTTAATATGTCCTTCCAACAACCTAACTCTCTAAGTTCTTGGAATTGGCACAAAGATAATGAAAGGTATTTATTTTGCAATTAAATCAGCCTGTTAAAATGAGAGTTGAGAACTGTTTCTACTTCATATTTTTGTGATTTGAGACAGAACTATTCAGAGTATAAATAAAAAAACTCTGGTTTATCCTGTCTCAAATCTCAATTATCAGAAGCTAAGACAATCATAGGTATTTAATAATTCCTCTTGTCTTAATCCCAAGTATCTCTTAGTAATTGACACACTGGAATGATTGAATAGCTCCATGAGCTTGACAAGTGCAAGCTCCGAATTATCGTTATTCATGTTGTAAACCTGTCTGCCAAAGGTCTTCCTAAGAGAATGACACGAAAAATTGCCTATTTGTAGCCTGTATTTTTTCTTAATCTCCTTCAACATGACATTGATTCTCTGAACTGTGTACACTGTCCCCTTCTGACTTATCAATACAGGTGCATTTATGCCAACTGGATTTATATGCTCATAACAATCTCTGATATGTTGTTGTAGCTGCATGTTAATCCTAATTGTCCTTTGCTTCCCTGTCTTAATCTCTGTAATGGTAAACTCTTCTGCATCTA
>CEAF01006588.1_pt1 | contig 10892 bp, 9 predicted proteins | sample 557431 | NCBI WGS metagenome assembly CEAF01 (sample SAMEA3182068, study PRJEB8094) | gut metagenome | biome: human; feature: gut; material: Stool; isolation source: human stools | place: Canada | collected 2013-11-18 | reverse complement strand
ACGAGTATTTAGCCTTGGAGGATGGTCCCCCCATCTTCGAGCAGGATTTCACGTGTCCCGCTCTACTTCTCGCAAGCTCAGTACCTTGAACCCAATTTCCCGTACGGGGCTGTCACCCTCTGTAGCCGGACTTTCCAGACCGTTCCAGTATCGAATTCAATATCACTTGCAGGCTCTTCCAATTTCGCTCGCCGCTACTTTCAGAATCTCGGTTGATTTCTTTTCCTGCAGCTACTTAGATGTTTCAGTTCGCTGCGTTCGCCTCTTGAAGCTATGTATTCACTTCAAGATACCCTTGCGGGTGAGTTCCCTCATTCGGACATCCGTGGATCAGTGCTCGCTTGCCAGCTCCCCACGGCTTTTCGCAGGCTGCGACGTCCTTCATCGCCTGTAATCGCCAAGGCATCCACCACATACACTTAGTCGCTTGATCCTATAACTCTGAAGCCTTTTGTCTTCAAAGTACAAGACGACCTATAACGCTGTATTCTCTTGAATCATGTCGGTTCTTGTAGAACTTCAATGAATCGGTTCGTGAATGCAATCACAACCCTGAAGCTGCCTTTTTGCGCCTTCAAAGAGCATCTCAACTCTTCGAATGCAGCAGCTTCTGTTGCTTTACTTTTCCAAATTTTTAAAGAACTTGCGCATTGTTCGAGAGAACAACGCCGTATGCAAAGACACAAATTTTTATGCACTTGCATACGGCGCCGCTTCAGGATGATTGGTGGGTCTTGATGGATTCGAACCATCGACCCCCGCCTTATCAAGACGATGCTCTAACCAGCTGAGCTAAAGACCCAATCCTTGCGCGTCAAAATCCAACGATACCGATAAGTGTGAACGCCGAAAGTTCTTGTCAGAGCCTTTTTAAGGCCGACTCTCTTTAAAGGAGGTGATCCAGCCGCACCTTCCGGTACGGCTACCTTGTTACGACTTCACCCCAGTCATGAAGCCCACCGTGGACGCCGCCTTCCTTTCGGTTGGGCAAACGTCTTCTGGTGAACCCCACTCCCATGGTGTGACGGGCGGTGTGTACAAGACCCGGGAACGTATTCACCGCGGCATGCTGATCCGCGATTACTAGCGATTCCGACTTCATGCAGTCGAGTTGCAGACTGCAATCCGGACTACGATCGGTTTTCTGGGATTGGCTTCACCTCGCGGCTTCGCTTCCCTCTGTTCCGACCATTGTATGACGTGTGAGGCCCTAGCCATAAGGGCCATGAGGACTTGACGTCATCCCCACCTTCCTCCGGTTTGTCACCGGCAGTCTCATTAGAGTGCCCTTTCGTAGCAACTAATGACAAGGGTTGCGCTCGTTGCGGGACTTAACCCAACATCTCACGACACGAGCTGACGACAGCCATGCAGCACCTGTGTCCAGATTCCCTTGCGGGCACGGCCTGATCTCTCAGGCCTTCCTGGCATGTCAAGGCTAGGTAAGGTTTTTCGCGTTGCATCGAATTAATCCACATCATCCACCGCTTGTGCGGGTCCCCGTCAATTCCTTTGAGTTTTAATCTTGCGACCGTACTCCCCAGGCGGTCTACTTCACGCGTTAGCTGCGTTACCAAGGACTATCGTCCCCAACAACTAGTAGACATCGTTTAGGGCGTGGACTACCAGGGTATCTAATCCTGTTTGCTCCCCACGCTTTCGTGCATGAGCGTCAGTCATGTCCCAGAGGGCTGCCTTCGCCATCGGTGTTCTTCCACATATCTACGCATTTCACTGCTACACGTGGAATTCCACCCTCCTCTGACAAACTCAAGTCCTGCAGTCATATATGCAATTCCCAGGTTGAGCCCGGGGATTTCACATCTATCTTACAGAACCGCCTGCGCACGCTTTACGCCCAGTAATTCCGATTAACGCTTGCACCCTACGTATTACCGCGGCTGCTGGCACGTAGTTAGCCGGTGCTTATTCTTCAGGTACCGTCAGCGGAATGCGGTGTTATCGCATCCCTTTTCGTCCCTGACAAAAGCAGTTTACAATCCGAAGACCTTCATCCTGCACGCGGCATGGCTGGATCAGGGTTGCCCCCATTGTCCAAAATTCCCCACTGCTGCCTCCCGTAGGAGTCTGGGCCGTGTCTCAGTCCCAGTGTGGCTGGTCGTCCTCTCAGACCAGCTACCGATCGTCGCCTTGGTGAGCCTTTACCTCACCAACTAGCTAATCGGACATCGGCCGCTCTTCCAGCGCGAGGTCTTGCGATCCCCCGCTTTCACCCTCAGGTCTCATGCGGTATTAGCTGCCCTTTCGGGCAGTTATCCCCCACTAGAAGACACGTTCCGATGTATTACTCACCCGTGCGCCACTCGCCGCCAGGGAGCAAGCTCCCCGCGCTGCCGTTCGACTTGCATGTGTAAAGCATGCCGCCAGCGTTCAATCTGAGCCAGGATCAAACTCTTTAGTTCAATCACTGTTTGTTCGCTCTTCGCCGGAATTGAAAGATTTGATTTAATCTCTTCTTTCGGCTTTCGAGAAGTGCAAACTTCGTAAAATTTTTGAGTCTCCGGATCGTGAAATCCGGTGCCTCTTTCGAGGCCCCTCAAGTTTCCGACGTTCACACTTATCGGTTCGTTGAATCTGATTTTTAAAGAACTTCGCTGAAGAATTTCGTTCAGCGCAGAAGAAGAAGTTTATCTAATCTTTTTCTTCTTGTCAAGGCCAACCTTAAACTTTTTGTCGTTTATTGTCAGCTATGACATGTTTTCCACCCCGTTTTCGGAGCAGGAAGCGAATTATGCAGAGTTCACTCTTGTTTGTCAAGTATCACGAAAAATCGTTCTAGACTCCTATTCGCCTCATCCATAAGCAGGAAGTTCCATGCTTCACTATCTCATCACACCTCATGTTAACCGCCACCGCTACAGCGTTCAGCTCGTTCTGCCCGTTCCTTACGACAACTTGCTCAAGCTTGAATTGCCAACGTGGACACCTGGAAGCTATGTATTAAGGGAATATGCCGGACGCCTCACAAATATCCGTGCATACTGGGAAGACAATGAGCTTCCTGTACGCCAAGTCAGTAAAGCTCAATGGGTTGTAGATGCCGCTGAAGCTCCCGTCTCCGCCACCTTGCGAATCGAATGGGAAGTCTTTGCCTACTCCGTTGGAATTCATGATGCTTACCTGGACGATGACCGAGGCTTCATCAATCCCAGCACTCTGTTTCTGCATCCCTTCAATATAAACGAACCTGCCGAGGTGTTCTTTGATGCTCCCGGCTGGAATGTTCAATGTGCACTTCCGCTCAGAGCCAATGCTTGGCAGGCCCGCAGCCTTGATGAACTCCTTGACAGCCCCTACACGCTGACGCCTAAAGATGGCCATGGGGCTCATATCTGGACCGTAGAGGCCTGCGGCGTTTCGCATCAAATCGTCATCACCGGGGCTAACTCATTGAATCGCGACCGTGTGAGTTCCGATTTACGGAAGATTTTTGAAACAACGATTGCCTTTTGGGACCCTGACGAGAAGAAGCCTCCTTTCGAGCGGTATCTGCTGCAAATGCACCTGGGTGTCGGCCTCTACGGCGGCCTGGAACATGCTGCCGGCACTATGCTTCTTGAGGATCCCAAAGTGCTCCCCGCAGAAGGTGAAACAAAACCACCGAAGGATTACATCGAGTTTCTCACCCTGGCGGCGCACGAATATTTCCATGCCTGGCTCGTCAAACGCCTGAAACCCTCTTGTTTCCTTCCTTACGATTTATCTAAGGAAGTTTATTCTCACGACCTCTGGATCTTCGAAGGCTTCACATCACTTTACGAGTCAATCATTCCGCTGCGAGCGGGCTTGATAGATGAAGCCACCTATTGGGATCAATTTGGCCGACGTTTCAACAATGCACTCGGTCGGGAAGGATTCGATCAAATGACGCTCGCCGAATCCAGTTTCAATGCCTGGATAAAGCTCTATCGACAGACAAAGGACTCCCCTTATTCACAAACTTCTTACTATGCCAAAGGGGCTCTGGCTGCGTTTTTAATCAGTGATACGCTCGAACAGCGCTCCAATGGAGAATGGTCTCTCGAACATGTACTGCAAAGTTGGTTCCGCGGCGTTCGAAGCAAGATTACTGAAAATACCTGGTCCGGTCTGCCTGATGGTGGCTTTGCCGAATTGGTATTTGAACTTACTGGCATTTCTATTGCCGACGTCATTGAGCACTGGGTGAGCAAGCCCAATGTTGACCGCAGCGAATGGATTGCCGCCTTCAGCACTGCTCTAGAGCATCGCGGCAAAAAACTCACCCTTGACGCCAACCAAAATCAAGCTTACGCACTCTCTGGACTGAAACTTCGCCATTCCGGCGCGGACCATGAGCTCGACTATGTGCCGTCCGCATCTCCGGCGTTTGAAGCCGGTCTTTTTGCCGGAGATGTGCCGATTGCTCTTGACGGCATGCGGATAACTTTTGAACGGTTTGACCGCATGGTGGAAGCTTGTGCTGGCCGAATTGTCGAAATCGTATTCTTTCGCGGAGACCGACTTATCGTTCGTCAATTAGATCTTGCATCCCCGCGATCAAATGCCTTTTTGATGCTGCTTCCGCAGCGCGTGATTGACCTCAGTTAAAAGAGAACCGGATGCTGCGCGGCGCCCATCCAGTCAATGGGCGCCTCACCGCGAGCTTCAAGCCATGCATTAGCTTTATGGAAACAGTCGGACTTCATAAAGGCATCATCGCCTCGAGTCGCCGATAAGGGAGATGGATGGCTCGATGCAAGCACCAAGTGGCGGCGTTCATCGATCATCGGCCGAAGACGCTGTGCTGGTTTGCCCCACAGAAAAAAAACAAGTCCATTTCGTCCTGAAGAAAGCTGAGCAACAAGTCGGTCGGTCAAGGTCTCCCACCCCCATCCAGCATGAGCCAGAGGTTTTCCCGCTTCCACCGTCAAAATCGTATTGAGGAGCAATACACCCGCTGCAGCCCAATCGGAAAGATCGCCTCGCGTGCGGCGTATTCCATTGGACGCAGCCATTACTTTGAAAATGTTTTTCAAGGAAGGCGGCAGTTTTTCTCCCGCCGGCACAGAAAAAGCTAACCCACAAGCCTTGCCGGGCGTGTGATACGGATCCTGGCCGAAAATGACCGCACGAACTTGTTCAAAAGGCGTCTCTTCAAGCGCTCGGAACGGATGAGGAGGGAAAACGTCAGAAGGACAGCTGGAGATGCGGTCAACAAGATTTTGTCCTTCCGGCGAAGCCATGAAATGCTCCACCGTAGTCCGCCAAACGCCTGTAAGGGATTCCGTTGAAAAATCAGGTTTCATCAATGGCGCGCTTCCGTCAAATGACGATTCGTAAGAATGCTTGTTCTGAGTCGATACCAATTGATTTGACAAGCAAGCTCGGCATTATCTTCAACCAGCCGGCTGCCTTTCGTCACCGTGCTCACAAAGTCACATTCACGCTTTACGAATGTATCAAAGCTCTGCCCAGATACGATGAACTTATTCCAACGAGTACGTCCTCCAGACGGCTTGTCCCACGCTTTTGCAAGCGAAGCGACCTGCTCAGTTACGGTCTTGTACTCACTCTGGGCATACGCAAGATCGAGTTTGAGACAGCTGTTCTCCTTCGAAGGATCTCCATCCGCTTTCGCCCAACAGGCCTCAACATCTGCTGCTGTCGGTGGCTCTGATTTCGCTGCCGCAGCATAAGCTCCGGACGCGACAAAAGAAAAAACGACTGCCGTCAGTAGGTACGAGTATGTCAATCTCCGCATTTGCGGCTTCCTTGTTGAGCGAGGAGCTCCTCGCAAACTTCTTTTACGGACGGGAAGACTTCATTGAAGCCAGCAGTCCGAGCCCATTCCTTCAGCGGAACGCCTTCGTTATAGCCAGACTCAACCAGCATCGCACGAATGCCGGCCGCGCGAGCTGCAAGTGCATCATTACGACTGTCGCCGACCATCACTGCTTCTGAGGGTTCTGCACCAGCACTGGTTATGGCCTTAATCAGCATGTCAGGTGCAGGTTTGGGATGCGCGCAATCGCCGGCGGCAACCAATCCATTAAAGAGTGCATCAATGCCTCGCTCGCGCAAGAACGCTTCCGTCAGTCCTCGCTCCTTGTTCGTCACAAGCCAGACTGATATGCCTGCTTCCTTCAGACTCTGAACACCAGCAAAAGCACCTGGGATTTCTCGAATCAAGTCGCCGGACATACCAGACCAGATCGCAACCAAACGCTGAAGCGTTGATTCAAAATCCGGCAACACCTTCATACCCGCTCCTTGCCACCAAAGAAAGAGACGGTCAATCAACACTCGAACTCCGCCGCCGATCATGTCGCCGACAACCGCCGCGGGCGGCACTGGCGCTCCGAGCTCTCGCGACAGCATTTCGACGCCTTTGGCAAGCTCCGGGAGAGAGCTAACCAGCGTACCGTCCAAATCAAATAGCGCGGCGCGGATCATGCAAGTACCGCCACTGCTGACTTCATGCTGCGAATGACCTCAGCATAACCCTGAGCAGATCCCGCTCCAAAGACAGCCGACCCTGCGACGAAGGTATCGGCTCCGGCTGCTGCGATGCGTGCAATATTTGCTGGTTTCACACCACCGTCAACCTCCAGAGCGATTTCGCGTCCGGTCTGAGCTTTATACGCATCGAGTTTTTCGCGAACACGCGCGAGTTTTTCTATCGTTGACTCAATTAAAGCGCCCTGGCGCAATAGCATTCACATCCTCACGTGCAGATACGCTGTTGCGCAGCCGATCGGTTTCAGCCCGAGCCCAAGGCGAAATAACAATCGCGAGCAGTGCAATAACAACAACGATCGGAAGTGCAAATTTAACCGTCGGTTCAATCCAAGACAGAATAGAACGGCCTCCGGACGAAAACCAGACGACCATTTCATTGTCTTGCCAAGAACGCATCAGGGTCATCAGCGTCGCAATGAAGAGCGAAGCTGCAAGCAGCGGAGGCAAATTCACTAATGCGTTGTAGAGCACCAGCTGCACAACCGTTCCGTGCTCAATAGAGCCGCCAGCGGCCATATTGAGAAATCTAACCATGGCGACAGCAAGCACGATCGTGAAGAGCACCGTGAATACGGCACCGGCGAGGTTGGCTAATTCAGCAATCAAGGAGCGCTTGAAAATCATCTCGTCTACTTCACCATCAGCGCACTATAAATACATGAATCCAGCATCCGACAATTATGAACGCCGATTCAAGCAAAGATATTGATTGTATAGAGCTTCCCTGCAGAACGAAAGTCTGACAGTACCCTCTTGACAATACGTTTCTTAAATCCATAGCGAAAACCCCCGCAGACCGAAATCTGCGGGGGTTCGTATAGGGAGCCTGGCGATGACCTACTTTCACTGGAAATACAACCAACTATCATCGGCGCAGAGGCGTTTCACTGTCCTGTTCGGAATGGGAAGGAGTGGGACCGCCACGCTATGGTCACCAGGCTTAAAAGGGGAGGAAAAGTAAAGCACTCTTCTTTCGGGCTGCGATGCAGTCACCATCCAATTCGCTTGAAGTCTTCTCTGAACTTTTCTGTTCAAGGCTTCACGGTTATAGGATCAAGCTTCACGAGCAATTAGTATTGGTCAGCTCAACGCCTCACAGCGCTTGCACATCCAACCTATCAACGTCCTGGTCTCGAACGACTCTTCAGGGAGGTCAAAGCCTCCAGGAAGACTTATCTTCAGGCAGGTTTCCCGCTTAGATGCTTTCAGCGGTTATCCTTTCCCCACATAGCTACCCGGCGATGCCACTGGCGTGACAACCGGTACACCAGAGGTGAGTCCACTCCGGTCCTCTCGTACTAGGAGCAGCCCCCGTCAATCTTCCAACGCCCACGGCAGATAGGGACAAAACTGTCTCACGACGTTTTAAACCCAGCTCACGTACCTCTTTAAATGGCGAACAGCCATACCCTTGGGACCGGCTACAGCCCCAGGATGAGATGAGCCGACATCGAGGTGCCAAACACCGCCGTCGATATGAACTCTTGGGCGGTATCAGCCTGTTATCCCCAGAGTACCTTTTATCCGTTGAGCGATGGCCCTTCCATGCAGAGCCACCGGATCACTATGACCTACTTTCGTATCTGCTCGACTTGTCGGTCTCGCAGTCAAGCACGCTTTTGCCATTGCACTATCAGCACGATTTCCGACCGTACCTAGCGTACCTTCGCACTCCTCCGTTACCCTTTAGGAGGAGACCGCCCCAGTCAAACTGCCTGCCATGCACGGTCCCCGAAGCGGATCACGCTCCTAGGTTAGAACCTCAAACAAATCAGGGTGGTATTTCAAGGTTGGCTCCGCTAAGACTGGCGTCCTAGCTTCACTGCCTCCCACCTATCCTACACAGATCGGTTCAAAGTCCAATGCAAAGCTGCAGTAAAGGTTCATGGGGTCTTTCCGTCTAGCCGCGGGGAGATTGCATCATCACAAACATTTCAACTTCACTGAGTCTCAGGAGGAGACAGTGTGGCCATCATTATGCCATTCGTGCAGGTCGGAACTTGCCCGACAAGGAATTTCGCTACCTTAGGACCGTTATAGTTACGGCCGCCGTTTACTGGGACTTCGATCAGGAGCTTGCACCCCATCAATTAATCTTCCAGCACCGGGCAGGCATCACACCCTATACGTCGACTTTCATCTTTGCAGAGTGCTGTGTTTTTAGTAAACAGTTGCAGCCACCGATTCTCTGAGGCCTCTTCATGCTCGGGGTGTTTCTCCCTTCACACTACAAAGGCACACCTTATCCCGAAGTTACGGTGTCAATTTGCCGAGTTCCTTCTCCTGAGTTCTCTCAAGCGCCTGAGCATATTCAGCTCGCCCACCAGTGTCGGTTTGCGGTACGGTCAATTCCAAGCTGATGCTTAGAGGCTTTTCCTGGAAGCCCATTCAGTCACTTCAGTTGATCTCTCAACCTCGATCCTTCGCCTTGGAGATCCGTTGACGGATTTGCCTGTCAACCTCCTACGCTCGTAAACCGGGATATCCAACACCCGGATGACCTTCAGGACTCCGTCCCCCCTTCGCACTTGAAATCGGTGCTGGAATATTAACCAGCTTCCCATCAGCTACGCTTCTCAGCCTGACCTTAGGGGCCGACTCACCCTGCTCCGATGAACGTAGAGCAGGAAACCTTGGGCTTGCGGCGAGCGGGCTTTTCACCCGCTTTAACGTTACTCATGTCAGCATTCGCACTTCTGATACCTCCAGCGGTCCTCGCAGATCCGCCTTCGCAGGCTTACAGAACGCTCCCCTACCACTCGCATTGCTGCGAATCCGCGGCTTCGGTTATTGACTTAGCCCCGTTACATCTTCCGCGCAGGAAGACTCGATCAGTGAGCTATTACGCTTTCTTTGAAGGATGGCTGCTTCTAAGCCAACTTCCTGACTGTCTTAGCCTTCCCACTTCGTTTTCCACTTAGTCAATATTAGGGACCTTAGCCGGCGGTCTGGGTTGTTTCCCTTTTGAGTCCGGACGTTAGCACCCGGTGCTCTGTCTCCCGTGCTCAGACTTCCAAGTATTCGGAGTTTGCCATGGTTTGGTAAGACGCCATGTCCCCCTAGCCATAACAGTGCTCTACCCCCTGGAGCCATACACGAGGCACTACCTCAATAGTTTTCGGGGAGAACCAGCTATCTCCAGATTTGTTTAGCCTTTCACCCCTATCCACAGCTCATCCGCTAATTTTGCAACACTAGTCGGTTCGGCCCTCCAGTGTGTGTTACCACACCTTCAGCCTGGCCATGGATAGATCATCTGGTTTCGGGTCTACGCCCAACGACTCATGTCGCCCTGTTCGGACTCGCTTTCGCTGCGCCTCCCCTACTCGGTTAAGCTTGCCATTGAACGTAAGTCGCTGACCCATTATGCAAAAGGTACGCAGTCACCCTTGCGGGCTCCTACTGTTTGTATGTATGCGGTTTCAGGATCTATTTCACTCCCCTCCCGGGGTTCTTTTCGCCTTTCCTTCACAGTACTGGTTCGCTATCGGTCGATTACGAGTATTTAGCCTTGGAGGATGGTCCCCCCATCTTCGAGCAGGATTTCACGTGTCCCGCTCTACTTCTCGCAAGCTCAGTACCTTGAACCCAATTTCCCGTACGGGGCTGTCACCCTCTGTAGCCGGACTTTCCAGACCGTTCCAGTATCGAATTCAATATCACTTGCAGGCTCTTCCAATTTCGCTCGCCGCTACTTTCAGAATCTCGGTTGATTTCTTTTCCTGCAGCTACTTAGATGTTTCAGTTCGCTGCGTTCGCCTCTTGAAGCTATGTATTCACTTCAAGATACCCTTGCGGGTGAGTTCCCTCATTCGGACATCCGTGGATCAGTGCTCGCTTGCCAGCTCCCCACGGCTTTTCGCAGGCTGCGACGTCCTTCATCGCCTGTAATCGCCAAGGCATCCACCACATACACTTAGTCGCTTGATCCTATAACTCTGAAGCCTTTTGTCTTCAAAGTACAAGACGACCTATAACGCTGTATTCTCTTGAATCATGTCGGTTCTTGAAGAACTTCAATGAATCGGTTCGTGAATGCAATCACAACCCTGAAGCTGCCTTTTTACGCCTCCAAAGAGCATCTCAACCCTTCGAAAGCAGCAGCTTCTGTTGCTTTACTTTTCCAAATTTTTAAAGATCGGTAAATCGAATTCAACAACTCGATAAGTGTGAACGCCGAAAGTTCTTGTCGGAGCCTTTTTAAGGCCGACTCTCTTTAAAGGAGGTGATCCAGCCGCACCTTCCGGTACGGCTACCTTGTTACGACTTCACCCCAGTCATGAAGCCCACCGTGGACGCCGCCTTCCTTTCGGTTGGGCAAACGTCTTCTGGTGAACCCCACTCCCATGGTGTGACGGGCGGTGTGTACAAGACCCGGGAACGTATTCACC
>CEAF01004047.1_pt1 | contig 10949 bp, 4 predicted proteins | sample 557431 | NCBI WGS metagenome assembly CEAF01 (sample SAMEA3182068, study PRJEB8094) | gut metagenome | biome: human; feature: gut; material: Stool; isolation source: human stools | place: Canada | collected 2013-11-18 | reverse complement strand
TCCCTCCAGTTCAGCGGCAGAGATACTGCGGGGCTGCCGGATCTCCGACTGGCCGGTGTATCCGCCGGAGGCGGAGCCCAGGATCTCACACTGATGGCTGGGGTGGAGCTCTGACAGACTTTGGGCCTGTCTGCATGTATGGGATCGGTCAGTACAGCGGGTCCTGTAATAATCCAGCAGGTACTCAGCATAGGAAGAATAGCCCAGCTCCTCCAGCCGTCCCTCCAGTCCCGCCACCTGCCGCAGGGTAATATCCGAGCTGTCCCGGACGCCATAAACCTCCTTCAAAGGACCAGTGACCGAACGCAGCACTGCCATGGAGCCGGGGATCCGCTTTCCATCAAACCCCGCCTGCCCGGTCACTGCTCCCGCCTGCCACGGCGGCTGGGTGCGGAGGGCTGGACTGGGAGGCTCCACGGCCACATCCCGGTCGATACGATTCTCCGTAGTGAAGGCATAATCTGAAAAGGAATAGGTACGGCCGCTTTTATTCTCAATACAGATGCCCACCTGGGCAGACTGCCCCGGCTGGGTCAGGCCCGCCATAAGGGTATTGGCCGCGTCGGCACAGTCGATGGTCACCTGGTTCCCGGACTGGGAAGTAATCGTATAGACCACTGTGTTGTTTCTTGTATCATAAGTGCGGGTATAGCCGCCGGAAGCGGCCTGGACAGGAACAGCCTCCCTTACAGCAAGGCTGAGCCCAAGAGCCACCGTCAGCAGCCAGATCCATATTTTTTTGTTCATGGTTCAGCCTCCCTGTAAGGGCCGGACGCTGGCGTATGGTGTCCGGCCACTGTACTTTATACTCCAATTTCATAAAAACAATTCGGTTTACTTATTATGATAACCCAAATGGTCTTCAAAACTGATGATATTATAAACCAATTGATCCGCGGCCGTCACATTTCCAGTCACTGTGTCTCCAATTGGGCTATCCTTTAATTCACTCCATGTGTTCTTAGCAGCTTCCCAGTTCATCTGCACCGCCTCCATCACAGGGGTAATGGTATAGGTGGCACCCTTCAAAGTGTTGCCCGCTTCCTGCTTGATGGACACGGACTTCAGAAGAGGCTCAGAGATGGACGTACCGTTCAGGGCCTTGGTGTAGTAAAAATAGCCGTCATCCATCAGGACCCATTTGGTATTGGTATCATTCACGGTGCTATTAGTGTTTACATTCTCTGCAAAATTCAGTACCACAGCATCGTGGAAAGTATCTCCTCCATAGTAGTGATTCAGCTTCTCATCTTCTCCTGTCTTACCATGAATGGCAGTGACTTGGTATTCTTTATTATCAGGATTGGCATCCTTTTTCTTGTTGTAGGCATACTTAACTGTGAAGCTACCAGGTTTTTCCGCGCTACCGTTGCCAATCGCCGGTGTCACCTGCACCAGATGGTGGTTTGTACCACCATCAACCCCCTCCGTCACATAGGCCAGATAGCTGTAAACGGTGTTGCCATTATTATTTCCATCCTTTGTTGTTTCCTTCCGTAGGACAGTGATACCAGTAAGATTGTTATAGCCGTCAACCAGAAAGCTCTCATACTTATTTCCTTCGTACGCTTCGATCATCTTCTGGCTGATAAGCACGGGAACCTGATTATCTTTGGGAGTCTTTTCGTCGGTATATTCCACCTTCAGCTTGTCCTTGCCCCCTTCCGTCTCCTGCTCCAGCAGCTCCAATGTCTCCTCCAGCTTCACCCGGACCACAACAGGCACGTTGCCGCTGTTGGTGACACCTACCTCCTTGGTAATGTCCGCACCAGGAACCAGCGGAACCTCCGGCGTATCGAAGGCCTCCGTGATGGTCACGTCAAAGTTGTCCATGCCGAAGACGTTGGTCTTAGTCTTGTCTGTGGTGGAAAACCAGGCATAGGTGCCCGCCGCCACCATGACCACGGCCAGAGCCGCAGCGCCAAACGCGATCTTCTTCTTGTTTCTCATGTTTCTTCTTCCTCTCTTTCTCTATGGTATTGATCTATTGCAGCACATTGCGCAGATGTGCCGGCAACCATTCATCAAGGCGGGGCCTATGCCTCGCCGGAAGGAGGGACCTCCCGGTCCATCCGTTTTTTATGCCAGGTCTCAAGGCCAATCCAAACTCCTGTGGCCAGAACTACCGCCCCAATACTCAGGACCAGGTGGGTCTGGATCCAGGCCACAGCCGCCCCCAGCAGGGGGATGTGGAATACCACTATACCGATGACCGCATCTCCGGGAAACATTGGATCAGCCTGGTCCACCGCATCGCCCCTGGTCTCGATCAGGATCTGCCCGTCTTTCATCAGTGTATTTATCACCCGGTGGGTGACAGTTGTCCCCGCCTCATCCGTGGGGTAATAGGTGACAATGTCACCGGGCTGAAGCTTCTCTGCCGGGACTGCCCTGACGATGACCAGATCCCCTTTGCTCAACTCCGGCTCCATGCTGCCAGACAGCACATTGTAGGCCCGAAAACCCAAAAAGGTCTTGTTGGGGTCCTGGTTCAGGGCAAACATCAGGCTGCCCCCCAGCAGACCAATGATCAGTGCCACAAAAATGATGTCGCCTAAAACCTGTCCAAATTTCTTCATGCTTTAATTTCCTCCCCATGTTTCTGTCCAGCCCTGCGGAAGATCATCCCCCCAGGCGGCCTTCCAGGCGAAAGCGTCAGCCTGCACGATCTCAGCATAGACATAGATATCCAGATCATACTGGGTCAGCAGCCTGTTATATTCTTCCATCGCCTTGGCGCGGGCCTGCTCCAGCGTTTCACCCGGCCCCGGGGAGACTTTGTCCAGTGGACATACGTCCTCCGCCGTCCGGATAGTCACTGCCCGAAAGACCGGAGCTGTACGCATGGCAGGATGAACGACCTGGTTGTAGTACAGCCATTCGGAATTTGGTGAACTGCCCCGATACCATCCGTCTAACGCCAGCAGATCCCAGTAATCAGGATTGGGATTGGTCTTGTTGGGAATCAGGGAAAGCCGCAGGGCAAAATTCTTCTGTCCTTCCTCCTTCTGGCTGTCTTCCCGAAGAATATCCAGCAGCTGCTGGGCCGTAAATGATCCATCCGCACCCGTTCCTCCCTTATCGGCCGCGAAAAAGCGGACATGATCCGGATTTTCCAGCGTGGGCTGCGTGAGGTCCGGCTTTTTAGGCTTCCAGATCTCCTGGATCTTCGCCCGTACCACAAAAGCTGTCTCGCCGGTATTGACGATCTGGGGATCCTTTGGCAGCACGTCCCCTGGCCGTACCAGGGTATCCGGGTCTTTCCAGGAGGGCTCCTCGATCACAAAGTCCAGCCCGGACAGGGCCAGCCGGTTGACCACCTGGTCTTTTCCTGAAAAGTAGGAATACGTCCCACCGCAGACCGCCACCAGCAGACACAGCACGGCAGCCATGGGAAACAGACTGCGAAGCCGTTTCTGTACCTTTTTTCCGTCATGGAGCATATGTTTACCTGCCATCGGCATCCTCCTTCTCCTCGTTTTCTTTTCTCTTTTCCTCCACCATTCCTGGACTGCCCGCCAGACCATACAGGATGGAGGATGGCCCAGCCACGTCATTGAGAACCTCACAAGGGTTCTCAATGACCCCTGGCTCCTGGCCGCCGGTGGGGATATGATTGACGATGAATTTTCCATTCCCCGCAGCGTGGCCGCCTCCATCCCCCTCTGGGACGGGGGCAGCCCGGACTACATTGACTATGGTGACCGAAGAATTTTCTCCCGCGGTTACCGTGACCGTGGTTTCCTGCGCCGGAATAATATTCCCTGGCAGCACGGAGGCAGCTGTCTCTTTAATGGTATAAGTCCCGGCAGCGGGGTTATCCAGTACCACGCTCTCACCTGGATGGAGAGAGACAGTATGGATCTGGCTGGTGTCTGGCCCACAGATCTGTATCGTGTAGACATAGTTCAGATCCCCCAGATTGGGGATAGCTCCGTCCTCATATTGCAGCTCCTTGGTGACGGTAAGCGTGTGGGTCACCGTCGGCACCATCAGGTCAGCCTCGTCCGCATCCACATAAAAGGGCGGCTGAAGCTGGGCAATATGCTCCGTTCCGTCATGCCCCACCGGCGTGACTCCATCTGGTTTTTCTGTGTTTCCAGTGCGGGTCTGGAAGGTGCTCGCTACCACCTCAGACTTGCTGAGCCAGCCGTCGATATCCAGAAGCTTCAGCAGCACGTCCAGATCCAGATTGACCAGCAGGGCTGAGTTCTCCTCCGTGCCCACATAGGGATCGATCCGGTTCACTGTACCCTTGACCGTGTCGGCATAGACACTATTACCTTCGGTCACCGTGCTGCCGAAATTCAGTCCCAGGAAGGCTCCAGCATAGCCCATAGTGGTATTGGCGTCGAAATTGGGACCGGAACCGCCGCCATACACATCGTAACCGTCCCAGGATGCCACACCGGTGACCGTTGCGTTCTCGATCTTAGAGCGGTTGGCCTTGATGAGATCCAGATGTACTTGTACTCCTTCCAACAGCCGTTTAAGCAGTCCTACATCCAGACTAAGGAGCATGGCGTCGCTCATGGCTCCCATAAAGCCGCCGGCAATCTCATCTGACATAACAAGTCCCAGATCAGTGACGGCACAGTTTTTGATGCGGCAGACATCAGCATAGCCCACAAAGCCTCCAGCGATCTCATGCCAACCGCCTTGTGCCAGTACTGCACAGCCCTCTGCCGTTCCAGCAAGGGAAGAGTCCTGGATGTGGGATCCGAACACATCGCCCACTCCGGCAGAAAGGCCCAGGAGATCGCCCAAAATACCAAGCCTATCCGTTGTGGCCACATCTCCAGCCTTTAGGATCGAACTTTTTCCCATCCGTGCCACGAAGCCGCCAGCGTAGTTTTCACTGCTGACCAGAGAAAGGTCCTTTGCGGAGCAGAACCGTACCACTCCCGCCTGGAGCAGACCGCCGAACCCGCCGGAACAGGCCGCCTTGTCCTCATCCCCGTTCCACTCCGCTGATTTCCAGGCGTAACCGTTGGTGCTGCTCACCTGATAACCCCCGGGGATACCAGAAACGGAGCTATTATATATGTAGCTCTTGGCCAGTTCCAGGGCGTTGATCTCTCCTACTGTCAGCAGCTGAAGCAGAGTGAACTGTTTACTGCTTCCTCCTTCGTCCGCACCAGAGACATTCAGGGTGTCGGCAGCGTCAGCATATCCGAAGAAGCCGCCAGCATAATCCCCCGCCGTCACCGAGCGCAGACCGGATACGGTGATATTCGTGCCTTGGGAAACCGCATCCGGATCAAGGGCGGGACGATCTGGGTGAGTTTTGCTTCCTACCTGGGCGCCCTGGAGCAGTCCGGCAAAGCCGCCGGCACTCCGGCCGCCTTCTCCGTCCACATAGAAGCCCCAGTCGTCTGCCGCCGACACATCGGCGTAATAGACTGTGGGGACTGTGGCTGAGACCAGGCGGAGGAAATTATCAGGAAGTTTTATCAGATCGCCCAGCAGGCCCAGACCACCCAGCGAGGCCACGGATACAGCGCTCATGCTGCCGGCAAAGCCGCCGGCATCGCTGAGTGCACCAGATGCGGTGACGCTGCGCAGATGCTTGGTAAAGCAATGGCTGGACACTGGACTGTAGGTGTGGACCAGGGGGGAGATATCTTCGGCAAACTCTTCCGGGTCAGCCTCGCCCCAGATCTGGCCCCCGCGCACCGCACCGGCAAAGCCGCCGGCGCTGCCATTGTGGGCGATGACCTGACTTCCCGAGCTGCAGCCGTATACGCCGCTGGTCTTGATGACCGGCACAATGGCGTTGACCACCCCAAAAAGCTGTTCAGTGATGCTCTCCACACCGCTGACCAGCCCACCCAGCAGGGAAGATCCCAGATCCGCCTGAGCCACGCCGCCGGTAAGCATAGCACCCACAAAGCCGCCGGACTGCTGGACTGCCTCTGCCGAGATCAGGTCATAGGCGATGCTGTGCTCCACTACACCGGTAGTCATGACGCCGCAATACCCGCCAGAAGCTTCCGTTCCGTTGTGACCAACGGTATATCCATAATACTGGGAAAAATCCGCCCGCTGATCAACGTTCTTTTGATTGAGGTATTCCATCTGGGCCTGGGTCACATTCCGCAGGGGACCGGTGACGCCGGTGTTGCGCTGGGTAGGGACCACCACCTGGCCCACAGAGAGCAGCTGGCCAAGATCCACCAGCCCGCCCAGAAGACTGATATTACCCAGAGAGGCAAGATCTGCTGCCCGGGTGTATCCGCTGTAACCTCCGGCATAATGGCTGGCGTCCACCTTCAGCAGCTGAAGGATATCGCAGGTCTGGCCAGTGCCATAGACTGCTGTCTCATGACTCACGGCGTTTCCGGAGTGATCGGCAGTCCTGGTGCTTCGGTCCGTGACTTGCGCTGCTTTTTCGTCGCTGCCCCAGATCTGGCCACCGGAATTAAGCCCCACATAGCCGCCCGCCACGCCGGTCTGGGTAATGTCACCAGTCAGCCCCTCCTGTTTCGATCCGTAAGACAGCACCGTCCCGCCACAGGGAACGCACTTGGCGTAGCTGTTCTTCACGCTGGGCACCATAGTCTGGAGAGCGGACAGCAGGCCGCCATTTAGCTTAATGATAGCATCCAGGATCCCACCGGCCCCTTCTGCTGCCCTGGCCACGTCGCCGGGCACCATACGGCCAATGAACCCGCCGGCGTACTCCTCGCCCCGAACAGCATTGACATGATTGGCATAGCAGCCCTCGATATGGCTGCCCTCAAAATTTCCGATGAACCCGCCAGCCATCCCCATATCCGTCCAGCCCCCGGCCGAATGCACCACCCGGTCAAAGGCAGTGATGGTGCAGCCGCCGGAGGCACCCTGGGCATGGCTGGTCTTGAGGATGGACACAGCGCAGTCCAGCAGACTTGCAATGCCTGTCACGCTGGCCAGTTTCCCCAGGATCCCGGCGCTGCCCAGCTGTACCACCGAGCCGATGGTGACATAGCCGCCAAAGCCGCCGGCATAGGAGGTAGCGTCCACGGTGGCAAGATTTTCATTGGCACAGTTTTCCACCTGTACCGCCGTTCCATACCCCAGGAAGCCGCCGGCGCTGCCGCAGGCAGTCCCATTGGTCCCGCTGCGGTCCTGGGCGTTCACCCTCTCTCCAGGGACCTTGGACACATATTCCGGCACGGCAGACACGGAATAAGCGGAATTGCTGTCTCCTCCATTGACGGTACAGTCCCTGAAGCGGTTGGGAAAGGCGTTCAGCAGGGAAAGTACACCGTTTAATCCCAACAGAGACTTTATATCAATGCTGCCGAAGGTCTTATCCAGAACTCCGGCAATGGATCCGGTATCCGCCACGGCACAGAAGCCTCCGGCATAGCCGTCCGCTTCCGCTGCTGAAAGTCCGGAAACAGTACAGTTTGTGAACTTGCTGTTGACGCTCCAGGCCACAAAACCACCGGCTGCGGCATTCTTGGCATCATTCCGGGCTCTCACGGTAAATCCAGAGGGGATACCAGAAACAGCCGAGTCACTGACAAACGTGTGGACCGCATCAATGACAGAGACCAGATTGCTGACAGAGATCAGGCCAAGCAGCTTCAGGCCGCTGCCATCCTGCCCGGCCACCGTGCCGGGGATGATCTGGCCGCCAAAGCCACCAGCGTAGGAGGCAGCCGAAACAGACGTCAGACCCTCGATATTTACATCCACCACATCTCCGCCCATGGCATAGCCCACAGCGCCGCCGGCGCGGCCATTCTGGGCGGTGACGGTATAGCCGTCATCGGCACCAGTCAGGGCCACATGGTTCAGTTCAAAGCGTTCGTACTGCACAGCAGTCAGATTGCTGAGAAGGTCCACGGCGCTGACCAGGGCAGCCTGTCCCACAGCGCCGCCCACATAGTCATTTCCTGAAACGGCAGACAGTCCACGGATTTCCGTGCGATACTGGGCCGTTACTGTACCGCTGTTCCCGATCTGGTCCTCCACTGCCATTTGCAGGGTATCACTGGCCAGGCCTTCTGTGCCTGTAATGGTGATTTTTGAACCGTCCTCGTGATAGAACTGGTCTGTGTTCTCATTGTCCCGGTAGACGATCTGTGCGCCTGTATCACTGTAATAAGTGAAGCGCACCTGCCCCTTGCTGTTGGTGACCTGCTGATAGACAGGCACTACAGCATTATGTCCTCTATCAGGCAAGTCATGCTGATTAGAGACCGGCTTATCTTCGCGCAGAACAGCAGACCAGTCCGCGTTTCGGAACGTGGCTGAATGTACCGGATCTTTGTGTTCATCCAGATGGATCGAGTCATAGACATGGTAGACTGTTTTTCCAGTGATATCAGTCATCTGGGCGGCCTTCTTCCATGGATTGCCGTGGATGTCCTCTAAAATGACCTTTCCATCTGCAAGACGACCGTATACGCCGCTGATCAAATCACCGCCGCCAATACCCAAAACCCCATCGTCAACAATATCACTCACCGGCACATACACCGGATCACCAGCGGCATCCTTCAGCTGGGTGCGGGAGTACTGCCTCTCCACGACCTCCTCCACGATCTGGCCGCCCTGGAGATATCCCACAAAGCCGCCCACCCGCTGGTCGCCGGTCACAGTATAATCTGTTCCTTCCACCGAGCACCCCGCCAGCTGGGAGGCATGGAGACCGATAAGACTCAGTACGCCGGCGTCCAGATTGACACCCAGAACCTTGTTCAGCAGTTCTGTCACGGCGCTGCCCAATTCCAGTGTTCCGTCACCTTTCAATTCCAGATCCAGCGTCTTATCCAAAAGGTTCAGCGCTTCGGCCAGGTCGCCGACACCCACATAGCCAGCAAAACCTCCCACATAGCTTCCCTGGGCCTCAACACTGCTCAGCCCCGTAACGCCGCATTTTTCGCTCTCTTCGCTGATGGTGACCGTGCTGGCCATCACTGCCCCGGCAAAGCCGCCGGCATAGGCCAGATTAGTGGTGATACCGTCATTTATCTGTGTAGAGGTGACCTGGAGGACACTGCCCTCTGCCGCACAGTCGGTGAGGGCACACCCGGCAGGGAAATCCACCAGATTGACGCCCAGGCCCTGGAGCAGGCCCACGATGGGAGTGTTGTTGATGCGCCCTGCAAAGCCGCCTACATTGGCCAATGCAGTGACAGACCCGATACCAGAAACCGAACAGCCCGCAAGCCGGGTCCCCTGGAGCCGTCCCGCAAAGCCGCCGGCATAACGTTCACTAGCAGAGACCGCACCGGAACCCGCTGCAAAGGACACAGTACAGCCAGTCAGCACTGCAGGGTCATAGCCCACCGGGATCAGCTTGTCCACTCCCAGCTTCTCGATCAGATTGCCAACAAGATCCTCTGTGGGCAGCAGGATATTCAAAACGGAGTCCAGAATACTGCCCAAACCGCCCAATAATCCATTCAATCCATCCAGCGTGCCATGGAGCAGATAGCTGGTCGCACCCATAGTCTTACCCACAAAGCCGCCTGTACACTGTTTGCCGGAAATGTCTAAGGCATTCCGAACGTGACAATTTGTTACCTCCACATTGCCGCTGATCTGTCCAGCAAAGGCTCCCACCGGGACATCTGTGGTCACATCGGGAAGGGTTATGTCATCTAACACCAGGTCTCGCACCTCGACCTTCTCAAATCCAAGGGCAGTCACATCGGTCCAGCCCACCAGCAGACCGGCCACATCACCCAATAGTCCGGTGATGGTTCCCAAAAGACCACCCACCAGCCCCACCAGGCCGCCCAGGATCCCGCCGATGATGCCGCCGGAGCCGCCGCTGTCCTTTTCCATCTCATCCGCGATACCCTTAGAGTAGAGCGCGCCAAAAAAGCCCACTCCATGTTTGCTGCCGGACTCTGTTACTTCGATATTGGATATTGTCCGTTCTTCGTCTGGACCAAGATCCTCAAGTGAGTACATTATAGTCCCCAATACCCCCTCCTTCTCCACTACTTTCGCACCGATCATAGTGCCGCAGAAGTCCAGCGGTGTCCAGTTTTTTGTCAGGCCGATGTCTGCAACGATGGCGTAATCCTCGTCCGCTTTAAAATAATGATGTTTATCCAACCCCCCCTCTGTTCCTGGGACTATATCACCAGATCCGATCTTCCGAAGTTCCTCCTCTGTGTCGATGAGGATATAGGACACCCCTTCCAGTTCCAGAACAGCTGGCTGTCTGGCTGCCAGCGGAACCGCTTCGGGAAGCTGCCCGCCCGGCTGGCCAGAAGACGGCGCATTGGAGGGCGTTCCCGGCAGCAGATCCTCCGAGTCCGGATCAGCAGACTCCGGCATCGTCTCCGACTGTCCTTTGGAGGGATGGGCCGTTGTTTCATCCAGAGCCTGTCCCTCCGCAGGGGTCTCCGGCATCTCCGTCGGTCTGTCTCCCGAAGAAGGGGATGTCCCGTCTCCCACTGGATCTCCAACTGGAACGTCCTCAAAAGCTTCCCACCGGGGCTCCGTCTGTGGAGTCTCCGTGGTGCTCCCTCGATCACTCTGCACCGCAGCTGCAGGCAGGCTGCTATTCATGATCAGACAAACGCACAGGAAGCAGGATAAAAACCTTTTATACAGTCTATGCTTCATCGTTTATCCTCCTATTTTCTCTACATCCTGTCAGACAGGAAAGTGGATCTGACCGTATCGGCATAAAAAAAGCCGACGAGTAAAACTCGCCGGCAATAGCACAACTGCTCTAAAAATTGAAGGTGGAGCAACGTCTTCCCACTCAGTATAGCCTGATTTGCCAGAGAATTCTCACTCGCAGCGTCTCAGGCCTTTTCAGATTACAAATAATTCAAGTCTGGGGTCTGGGGTGTTGTTAGTGGTGTCATTCCCGCCGTCTTCATCCGGCGGATTTGTAAAACCAAGATGCTCCAGTAATCCGGGACACCCATATCGTAACAATAGCCGCAAAATACAAATCTCTTCTAACAAAAAGGAAAACTTATGTATTC
>CEAF01004042.1_pt1 | contig 11122 bp, 6 predicted proteins | sample 557431 | NCBI WGS metagenome assembly CEAF01 (sample SAMEA3182068, study PRJEB8094) | gut metagenome | biome: human; feature: gut; material: Stool; isolation source: human stools | place: Canada | collected 2013-11-18 | reverse complement strand
GGCTTTGTCGGTGGTCAGCTGGTCGACGATGGCGGTAACGTCACTGGCCTGGTCGTGTCCGGCAATACGATTGGTGCCGATACCAAGTTTGACACGGACGGTCTGACAGACACCACGGTCAACAACAGCTCCTTCCTGAAGAACGATCTGACGGTCAAGGCAGACGCCACTGATGTTACCATCAACGGTGCTGACGTCGCAGTCAACAAGGTCAATATCGGGACCTCGGCAACAGGCGACAAGTCCCTCACCATCAACAACAATGGCAGCCTGACCGTGGTGGGCGGTAACGCCAACGACAAGCTGATCGCGGCCAACGGTACGGATGATCTCACGACGATCAATGTGTACGAAGGCAAACTCAACCTCGGCAGTGCCGCCATGCCTGAACGTGGTGCCGGTACTCTGGGCAAGGCCAACATCACGCTTGGTAATGATGGGTCCCTCAACGCCAGCAACGGTGACTACACGGTCGGCGATGTGACCGGCACGGGTGAAGTCACCGCTGACGCCGCCAATATCAAGGCCACTGGCGATGTGACGGCTGGTGACATCGACCTGGTCAAGGGCGGTAGCGTGACCTCTGATAAGAACATCACGGTCAACGGTTCTATCGAGGATGCCGACGGTACGCTGCAGGCTGGTGGTAACATCACGGTCCAGAACGACATCACCAAGGCTGGCAACGGCAAGCTGACCGTCGCGGCCGGTGGCACCATCGAAGCTGCTAACATCTCCGCTACCAACGTGGCTGCCAAGAAGCTGACGGCTTCCGGTGACGTGGCTGTCGACGGCGGTGTTCTGAATCTGACGGGTACGGGTACGGCGACTGCGGATGCCAGCACGGTCGATAGCCTGACGCTGACCAACGGTACCCAGGCTGACATCGCCGGTTCGTTGCAGCTGGCCACCAACAGTACCCTGACCGTGGGTACCGATGACGACACGGTCGGCGGCACCACCCTGTCCGCCCAGCATATCGACCTCAACGGTGGCATGCTGCTGGTCGACCCGGCCTGGGGCCTGGCTTCCAGCAACGTGGCTGTGGAAAGCCTGAGCGCTGGCAGCGTGGGCGTGGGCCGGAACTCCTACCTGGCTCTGGGCACCGCTGATACCGGCTGGCTGCCCGGTGTGGTAGGCAACTACACCAAGGGCGTGGGCCTGTCTGAAACGGGCATCACCGCCGCTCTGGGTGTCTTCAAGGGCATCGAGATCGCTGCCGGTAAGAATCTGACCGTTGACGGCAGCAAGACGGGTACCGAGATCAATACTGGCTGGACTTCGTCTGGCGCCACCAACTCCGCCACCTTCGCTGACAACAGCCTGCTGGTCATCAATGGCCAGAACATCTACGGCGACAAGGCTGCCATCAGCTTTAAAAACCCGGGCACTCTCTCCGTGGCCGAAGGTGCCAAGCTGCTGGTCACCGATGCCGTGGCCGGTCAGACCTACACCATCGTGGGCAATGTGACTAATCCGGCGACGAATCTTGCCGGCTGGAAGAACAACGGCATGACGTCCACCACGGACATGATCTCGCTGGGCGATGCCAAGTTTGACGGTACGGACAAGGTCACCACCTCCGCCGTGCGCAATGACGCCCATACCGTGTTCCCCAACCTGAGCGACGGCATGGCCAACGCGGTGAACGACCTGTATACCGGTCATGCCGGTGCCGCTGGCCAGCCCAACTGGGACTACGCCGACGTCAATTCCGACCAGATGGGCGTGCGCTTCCTGAGCCGCGCCACGGACAACTGCTTCCTGGGCATGGACAAGAACGCCGCCGCTGAAAGCATCGAAAGCGCTGCCCGCATCGCCTTCGCCGGTGCCGCGCCCCAGATGACCAGGATGGCTTCCGATGCGGGCACCAATGCCGTGGTCAACCGTCTGGGCTTCGCCGATCCCGCTGACGGCGCCCAGGCCATGGACGCCGAAGGCAAGATCGTGGACCGCAACACCACCGGCTTCGCCCTCTGGATCGCGCCCCTGTGGCAGAGCCAGCACGGTTGGGGCCTGGATGCCGGTAACATGGACTATGGCTTCAACGGCAATCTGGGCGGCGTTTCCCTGGGTGCCGACTACACCTTCGAGAACGCCATCCGCGCCGGTATCACCTTCAACATCGGTGGCGGTTACGCCGAATCCTCCGGCGGCGACCTCAGCAGCACCGAGAACCGCATGAACTTCTGGGGCCTGGGCGCGTACGCCGGCTGGAATTACGAAAACTTCGGCGTCATGGCCGACGTGTCCTACACCAGCACCTGGAACCAGCTCAAGCAGGATCTCGACAGCCGTCTGGGCATGGGCAACAAGCTCGAAGCCGACGTGCAGGCCAGCGCCATCAGTGCCGGCCTGCGTGCCGAGTATCTGCTGCAGACCAGCGCGATGGACATCATCCCGCACATCGGCGTGCGCTACATGAGCCTCAACACCTGGGGCTATGACGTGGATACCCACGGCGGCACCGTGCTGGAAGGCGACAGCCTCCACCAGGACATCTGGACCTTCCCCATCGGCGTGACCTTTACCAAGGACTTCGCCCTGGACAGCGGCTGGAGCTTCAAGCCCAGCCTGGACTTCACCGTGATCCCGGCCGCCGGCGACATCAAGGCCAAGCACGATGTGCACTTCACCGGCCTGCCCGGCACCTATGAAGTGGAGACCCAGATGATGGACTACCTCACCTGGCAGGGCGGCGTCGGTCTGGAACTGGCCAACGACAACATGAGCATCGGCGTGAACTACACGCTGCAGGCCGGTCAGCACACCACCGGTCACGGCGTGTTCGGCAGCTTCCGCTACGAGTTCTAGGCCCTGATGCTTTAACCCATCAAACCGGGCGGTGGCCGGAAAGAGAGTCCCGGCCACCGCACCTTTTGACGCCGCCCTGTATCCAGCCTTCCCGGGGCGGCGTTTTTATTGGCCGCGCCGGGCCCCGAAACGGGAAGGAGCATTTTGCAAAAAACGGCTATCCCGTAAAAATTTCGACGCACCATCCAACGCTCATGCCGGCCGCCCATACGCGGCGCGCCACGTCCGGCCCCGGCCGGATCGCATACCAACACAAGGAGACAACATGTCCCGTTTTCCCCGTTTTCTGTCCGGCCTCGCCCTCATGCTGGCCCTGCCCCTGTCCGGTTGCCTGGATACCGGCCCGGACGTGGTCTGCGTGGATGTGGACCGTGTCCTCAGCCAGTCCAGGGCCGCGCAGCAGGCCAACGAACACCTGGCCAAAGTGCAGGCCATCCTGCAGAACGGTCTGGATGTCTATCAGGAAGAACTGAAGAAAAGCCCTGAAGAAAAACGCGAGCAGGAACTGCGTCAGGGCCTGGCCGTGCTGCAGCGCCAGCTGGTGCTGGAACAGGCCGCAGCCCGTGACGTGGTCAGCAAGCACATGCTGGCCCAGATCGAAGCCTGGCGCGCCGACAAGGGCGACGTGGCCGTCATGGCCCGCCAGAACGTCCTTTCCGCTCCTGCGTCCATGGACATCACCGCCGAGATCATCAGCCGTATGGACGCCGGCAGTGTGCAGTTCGCCGAGCTGCCCAAGGTCAGCATCCGTACCCATGCCGACGGCCCCGACGAAAAGGCTGCCAAGGAAGAAAAGACCGGCAAGGAAGAAAAGACCGGCAAGGAAGAAAAGGCCGGCAAGAACGACAAGGGCGCCAAAAACGAAAAGAAGTAGAAAAGACGAAGTAGAAGAGAAGTAGAAGAGAAGTAGAAGAGAAGCAACAAAGAAACAGAAGAATTTCTTGCCCGTCACAACCAGACAGGAGGATATCCCCATGCCCGCTCTGAAAAAGACCCCCGCCAACAGCCATGCCCCGGAACAGCAGCCCGAACAGCGTACCGAACAGCAGCTGCGCGTGACCATGCTGCCGGCCCCCGCTCTGGAAACCATTTACGCCAATGCCTTCCAGACAAACTACTCCCACGGCGAGATCCTGCTCACGGCCTGCGTGAGCCGCAACGAACAGGACCAGCAGGGCCCGGTGCTGGCCGTGCAGCCGCAAAAGGCCATCGGCATGAGCCCCGAAAGCGCCAAACGCCTGGCCGCCGCGCTGGTGCAGACCATCCAGCAGTATGAGGCCCAGTACGGCGAGATCAGCCTGTAGCCCGCGCCTTCCGCATCTTTTCTGATACGCCGGATAACAACGCCTGTGGACAGTCCACAGGCGTTTTTTCGTGACGGGCTCCGCGACGGCCCGCCCCGAGGCCCATCCGTTCCGTTTTTTCCGGCCGTTTTGTATTGCCGCTCCAAAGCGCGCATGATATGCTTCCACGAACGCAGTCCAGCGCGACCGGGAAGATCACGCGCCGGCGGGGGATGCATGCCGGTAAGCCGTATGCGGCGCTGCGCCTTCCAGACCTTCAAGACAGGAGCATGTTCATGGATCCGTTTGACGCGGGTTGGCTCTCTCTGCTGCCGCCCATCATCGCCATCACCCTGGCCCTGATCACCAAGGAAGTCATTTCCTCCCTCTTCCTCGGCATTCTCAGCGGCACCGTCATCTATTGCCTGGGCATGGGCACGGGCGACCTGATCATCAAGCCCGTGGAGATCGCCTTCACCACCATGGTGAACAAGGTCGATTTCAACATCATCATCTTCTGTACCCTGCTGGGCGCGCTGGTGTTCACCATCTCGCGTGCCGGCGGTACCCGTGCCTACGGCAACTGGGCCACCAGGCGCATCAAGAGCAAGCGCGTGGCCATGCTCTCCACCGGCGGCCTGGGCGCCTTCATCTTCATCGACGATTATTTCAACTGCCTCACCGTGGGCACGGTCATGCGCCCGGTGACGGACCGTTACAAGATCTCCCGCGCCAAGCTGGCCTACATCATCGACGCCACCGCCGCCCCCATCTGCATCATCGCGCCCATCTCCAGCTGGGCCGCCGCCGTGGGCAGCAACCTGAAAGCCACCGGCGCCTTTGAAAGCGACTTTGCCGCCTTCGTGGCCACCATCCCCTACAACTTCTACGCCCTGTTCTCCATCATCATGGTGGTCATGGTCTGCCTGGGCAACTTCGACTTCGGCCCCATGCGCAAGGCCGAACTGCGCGCCCGGCAGGGCGAACTGGGCAACGTGGACGCCGAACAGGCCGAGATGGGCGCCAGCGCCAAGGGCCACCTGATGGACATGCTCGTGCCCATCGGCAGCCTGATCGTCTTCGCCGTGCTGGCCCTGCTCTACAGCGGCGGCTACTGGGGCAGCGATCCCGCCTACCACACCCTGGCGGCGGCCTTCGGTAACAGCAGCGCCTCCAAGGCCCTGGTCTGGGCCTCCTTCGGTGCCATCACCGTGGCCTTCTTCATGTTCGTGCCCAGAGGGCTCATGAGCCTCAAGTCCTTCATGGACTGCGCCGGCGAAGGCATGAAGGCCATGATGCCCGCCAACACCATCCTGGTGCTGGCCTGGGCCATCAGCGGCGTGTGCCGTGACCTGCTGCAGACCCCGCTCTTCGTCAAGACCCTGGTGGCCGACGGCGGCATCTCCGGCGGCCTGCTGCCCGCCATCATCTTCGTGGTGGCCGGTTTCCTGAGCTTCTCCACCGGTACCGCCTGGGGGACCTTCGGCATCCTGATCCCCATCGTGGTGCCCGTTGCCCAGGCCGTCGATCCCAACCTGGTGCTGGTCTGCCTGTCCGCCACCCTGGCCGGCAGCGTCTTCGGCGACCACTGCTCGCCCATCTCCGACACCACCATCCTGTCCAGTGCCGGCGCCGGTTGCGCCCATCTGGAACACGTCTCCACACAAATGCTCTATGCCTGTGTGGTGGCGGCCAGCAGCACGGTGGGCTATGTGGTCTCCGGCCTCACCCACGGCAGCCTGCTGCCCGGCTTCGCGTCCGGCCTGATCTTCATGGTGGTGACCATGCTGGTGCTGCGCCAGCGCAACAAGCAAAAGGACGCTGCCCAGGCCTAGCCGGGCTTTCCGCGATACCGACGAAAAAGGCGCTTCCCCTCGGGGAAGCGCCTTTTTTGCGTCATGCGAACGATCAAGCCGGGAGGAAGACGGCATCAGGAAGCCGAACCGGCATCCTCGTCCTTGTCGTGTCCCTTGCTGCCCTGCAGCTTGCGGAAGATGGTGCTGCGGTTGACCTGGAACAGCTCCGAGACCCGGCGGACGGAACCGTGCACCTCGATGGCCCGGCGCAAAAAGTCCCGCTCCATGTCGGCGATGATCTCGCGCAGGGGCCGGGCCTGCATGAGCACGGCATCCAGATGGCCGCCGCTCTCGTCGTGCAGGCCGCTGATGTTGGACGGCAGGTCGCGGGGCGAGATGCGGGGCCCCTGGCGGGTGATGACCAGGCTGTGGACCAGGTTCTGCAATTCGCGCACGTTGCCCGGCCAGCGGTACTGGGCCAGCATGTCCAGCGTGATGTCCATGAAGGCCAGCTTTTTGCGGTATTTGGTGGTGTACTGGCGCAGGAAGAGCTCCGCCAGCACGCGCACGTCCTCGGGCCGCTCGCGCAGGGGCGGGATGCGGACCGTGCCCACGTTGAGACGGTAGAACAGGTCACGGCGGAAGGTGCCCGCCTCCACGCATTCCTCAAGGTTGCGGTTGGTGGCGGCGATGATGCGCACATCCACCTTGCGGGGCTGGGAGCTCCCCACGCGCACGATCTCGTTGTCCTGCAGCACGCGCAACAGGCGCGTCTGCATGGAAAGGGGCAGCTCGCCCACTTCATCGAGGAAGATGGTGCTGCCATCGGCGATCTCGAAATAGCCGGGCTTGCCCTTGCTGGACGCACCGGTGAAGGCACCGGGCACATAACCGAAGATTTCCGATTCCGTCAGGGTCTCGGAGATGCCGCCGCAGTCCACCTTGAGCAGGATCTTGTCCTTGCGGCGGCTCCAGCGGTGGGTCAGGCGGGCGAACACGTCCTTGCCCACGCCGGTCTCGCCCATGATGAGCACGGTGGCGTCCGTGCTGGCGTAGCGCTTGAGCTCCATGGCCACCGACTGCATGGCGCTGCTGGAGAAGACCGGTTCCAGGTCGCGCCCCTGGGATTGGGCCACGAAGGCCAGCTTGTCGTTGATCTCCTTGATGAGCTTGCGCTGCTCGCCGGTCTGCTCGTTGAGCTCGGCCAGGCGGGTCTCGTCGCGCACGAAGGTGACCACCAGACAGACGCGCCCCTTGTCGTCAAAAACGGGCGCCCCGGAGATGACCACGTTCTTGCCGTCCTTGAGCTTCTGCATATAGGTGGCGGGCTTGCCCGTGCGCACCACTTCGGGGTTCAGGGCCAGGTCGAAAAAGCCTTCGCTGACCAGGTCGCGCACGTTCTTGCCCCGCAGGTCCCGGGCAGGCACCCCCACCAGATCGGCATACATCTGGTTCACATACAGGGTGGTGCCCATGGCGTCGGAAATGAAAACACCGTCGGAAATGGTATCGAGGATGGAAGTGAAGAATTTGTGCCAGTTGACCATATCCGCTCCTTGAGAAGGCAGAGGAGGCAAAAAAAGGGCCCGTCCCCGAAAGACGGACCCTTTACGGTTGCACGAAAGCCCGGCCTAACGGGGGATGACGACGCGGTCCCCCAGCGTGGCGACGGCGATCTTCTGCAGGGCGGCAAACTTTTTGTCGTCCAGCGTCACGTCGCCCATGGGGGGCACACGGTCCAGGAAGGTGTACTTCTGCGTGCCCAGACGGTGATAGGGCAGCATCTCGTACTTCACATGCTCGAAAGGCTTGAGGAAGTCGCAGATGGCCTTGATGTCCGGGCCATGATCGTTGAACCCGGGAATGACGGGCGTACGGGCCGTGATGGGCAGGTCCGGGAACTCCGTCACCAGGGTCTGGAAATTCTTCAGGATGAGGTCGTTGGGCATGCCGGTGTGCTTTTTGTGCACTTCGGGATCCATGTGCTTGATGTCGAACAGCACATAGTTGAGGTACTGGGCCGCCTCACGCACCACATCGGTGGGGACGAGACCACAGGTCTCGATGCAGGTCTTCACACGGCGCTCACGGGCCAGGCGCAGCAGGTTGAGGGCAAATTCGCTCTGCAACAGGGGCTCGCCGCCGGAGATGGTCATGCCGCCACCGGAGCGAGCATAAAACATGGCATCTTCCTGCGCAACCTTGAGGGCCTCGGCCACGGTGTAGGGCTTGCCGTAGACGATGATCCCCTGGGCCGGACAGGCTTCGGCACAGGGCATGTCCTTGCAGCCCACGCATTTGCCGCGGTCGATGGCCACGAAGCCGTCCTCGCGACGGGAGAGGGCGCCGTTGGGGCAGGCCTTGAAGCAGCGGGTGCACTTGTCCGTCCCCAGGCAGCGGCCCTGGTTGTAGGCCAGCTCCGGTTCCCTGTGCTGGGATTCCGGGTTGCTGCACCAGCGGCAGCGCAGACCGCAGCCCTTGGTGAAGACGATGGTACGGATGCCGGGACCATCATGCACGGAATATTTCTGGATATTGAAAACGAGGCCGCGCGCGTTGTTGTTTTCGATCACGGGGTCACCGCCGGAGATGTTGAAGGTTGACGAAGGGAGAGCTGAAAAAACGCCAAGGCCTCCGGCCTCCCCGCAGGGCAGCCGGAGGCGGTGCAGGCCGGCGGCGGCACGAGGCCGCCGCCGTTGGTGACCGGAACTAGATGGTGTCGTGTTCGGTACGGGCGATGAGGTCGTTCTGCAGGTCGGGGGACAGGTCCACGAAGTAGGCGCTGTAACCGGCGATACGCACGATCAGGTTGCGGTACTTCTGGGGATCCTTCTGGGCGGCCAGCAGGGTGCTCTTGTTCACCACGTTGAACTGCACGTGCCACAGCTTCAGGTCGCAGAAGGTGCGGATGAAGGACACGAGCTTTTCGGTGCCCTGTTCGCCTTCCACGCACTTGGGCGTGAACTTGATGTTCAGCATGCGGGCGAAGCGGTCGCGCATGCCCATGTTCTTGGTGTTGTAGTTGGACAGCAGGACGGCGGTGGGACCGTTGACGTCGGCGCCGTGGGACGCGGAGGAACCGTCAGACAGCGGGAACCAGTCCACGCGGCCGTTGGGGGTAGCGGACACCACCTTGCCGAAGGGCACGTGAGAGGTGAAGGGCACGTAGCGCACGTTGTAGTGCATGCCCAGGTCCTTCTGGCTGTACTTGGCAGCGAATTCCACGGACAGGCGGTCGATCTCGTGACCGATGCTGTCGGCGTAGGGATCGTTGTTGCCGTAGCAGGGAGCGGACTTCAGCAGGGCCTTCACGTCTTCGTAGCCTTCGAAGTTGGCGTCGATGGCCTTGATGACTTCGTCCATGGTCAGCTTCTTGTCTTCAAACACCAGCTTCTTGATGGCGGACAGGGAGTCCACCACGGTGCCCAGGCCCATGTATTCGAAGTAACCGAAGTCGACGCCTTCGGGGATGTGGGTCTGGTGCAGGTCGATGCAGTGCTTCATGCACAGGTCGTGCATGGCGGAGCCCATGGGCTGGGCGAAGTGCTGGGCACGCAGGTTGTTGACGATGTACTGCTGGGTGAAGGTGGTACGCAGGAACAGCATGTGCTGCTTCACATAGGCGTTCCAGAATTCGTCCCAGGTCTTGAAGTTGCGGGGATCGCCGGTTTCTTCGCCCAGCACGATGTCGCCGTACTTCTTCATGCGGCCGTTACGCAGCACCATTTCCACAGCAGCGGCGAAGTTGATGTAGGCACCGCCGGAGGTGAAGGTGTCGCGGTTGGGCATACGGGCTTCGGTGCAGCCGGACACGGCGTAGTCCAGGGCTTCTTCGAAGGTGGCACCCTTGGCCACGTACAGGGGCACGACTTCTTCGTCGTTGATCAGTTTGGGGAAGCCGGAGCCGTCCTTGATGGTCTCGGCCACGTCCCACAGGTAGCTTTCAGGCGAGCGGCTGTGGATACGGGCGGCCAGGTCGGGGTAGTGCAGCGGGAATTCGCGCTTGGACTTCAGGATCAGGTGGGTCAGTTCGTTGGTGGCGTCGCGGCCGTCGGGGGTCTGGCCACCCACGGTCACGGCTTCCCAGTGAGCGTAACCTTCGTTGAAGGCGCCGCCGCAGGGAGAGATGTACATGTCGATGAATTCGGCCATGCCCACCCACATGCATTCCAGCAGTTCGATGGCCTTCTTGTTGTCCAGGCTGCCGTTTTCGATGTCCTGCTGGTAGTAGGGATACAGGTACTGGTCCATACGACCGTTGGAGATGGTGGTACCGGTCTTCTGTTCGATACGGGAGAACATCTGCACGAACCACTGGCTCTGGCAGGCTTCCCAGAAGTCGCGGGCGGGTTCGCCGGGCACGCGTTCGGCGTTGGCGGCCATGCGCAGCAGTTCGGCCTTGCGGACGGGATCGTCGGTCTTTTCGGCCACCTTGCGGGCTTCGTCAGCGTGGCGCTTGGCCCACAGCACGATGGCGTCGCACACGATCACGACGGCATCCAGGAAGGGCTTCTTTTCGCACATGTCCTTGGCGCTGGCGGGATCGAGGGCGGCCAGCTTTTCCTGGGCCTCGCGCTTGATGCCGTTGAAGCCGCGGGTCAGGATCTTGCCGTAGTCATGCACCCACTGGATGGAGGAACGGAAAGAAGAGGTTTCGTTGACGATGAAGCGGGAGATCAGGCCCTGGGGATCGTCGTAGGTCAGCTTGTGGATTTCCGGAGGCAGAGCGGCGGCCAGAGCTTCGTGGTAGGTCTTGCCCTTCCAGTAAGGAGCGATCTCTTCGATCACGCGCTTGGCGTCTTCAGCGGTGATGGTGGCGGGAGAGGTGGCGCGGGTGGGCAGGTCTTTCACGGCCATGTCCAGGAAGTCGCCGTCCAGTTCGGGGTACAGGATGCCGTAACGGCCGTCGCAGCCGGCGCGGCCCAGCAGCAGCTGGTCGTCCTGCACGTACACGGTGATGTTCTGGGCGATGTGCATCAGAGCCTTGGCCCAGCGCAGCACCAGGGGCTGGCCTTCGGTTTCCTGCATGGACTGGGTGAAGTACAGGGCGCGTTCGATGTCGATGCGGGGCTTCATGCCGTCGAAGCGTTCCAGCATGCGGAACACGCGCTCGTGGGTGGCGCGGAAACGGTCGACCTTGCCTTCGATCTTGTCGAGCAGGCGCTGTTCCTGGGGGGATCTGCATTCGCAAACGGTCTGAGACATATCTGTTCTCCTCTTGAAAAGGTG
>CEAF01013480.1_pt1 | contig 11144 bp, 12 predicted proteins | sample 557431 | NCBI WGS metagenome assembly CEAF01 (sample SAMEA3182068, study PRJEB8094) | gut metagenome | biome: human; feature: gut; material: Stool; isolation source: human stools | place: Canada | collected 2013-11-18 | reverse complement strand
ATGTTGTGGCTGCAAAATTCTTAGTATTCTTTGACATAATAAGCAATATGTGGTTTTGAAATAACTTCCGGTATGGGAAGTATAAGTAATAAAATATATTGTTGGTATAGTGAAAAAATGTTAGAATATACATGGAAAGATGAAAAAGCATTTGAAACGGAGGTATTTATGCAGTACAGAATCGTAGGAAACACTATGCCGGCAGTGGAAATTTTGTTTGATCAGGCCGGAGAGTCAATGTACACACAGTCAGGTGGAATGGTTTGGCAGTCTGACGGGATTGAAATGAGCACGAGCACCAACGGTGGAATTATGAAGGGTGTTGGAAGAATGTTTGCCGGTGAGTCCATGTTTATGGCGAGATACACAGCACAGGCACCGGGCACAACCATTGCTTTTGCATCAACCGTAGCCGGTGAGATCATGCCTGTCAACGTTGGCGAGACAGGTGGAATGGTATGCCAGAAAGGTGCATTCCTTTGTGCAGAACCGGGAGTAAATTTAAATGTCGCATTTACGAAAAAGTTTTCTGCCGGTTTGTTTGGCGGTGAGGGCTTTATTTTGCAGGATCTGTCCGGTGTCGGTATGGCATTTTTGGAGATCGATGGTGACAAAGTCATTAAAGATCTGCAGCCGGGAGAGGTGCTTAAAGTAGACACAGGTAACGTTGTGGCGTTTGAGCGTTCTGTCAGCTACGAGATTGAGACAGTCAAAGGTCTTAAAAATATTTTCTTAGGTGGCGAAGGTCTTTTCCTGACCAGGTTAGTAGGTCCGGGACGTGTTATTTTGCAGACGCAGAATCTTAACGAATTCGCTGGACGTATTGCTAGGATGATTCCTAGTAAATAATCAAAGACAGAGAGAAAATCAGTTGATTGCCAGAACACTGATTATGGTGAGACTGATCTGCCAGGCAGGAGTATCTTTGTCGGATGATAGGATTTTTAACAGCAGGGAACGAAATGTTGCCTGCTGTTTGTGTCTCATAATGTTGACAGAAAATTTTGCAGCCTATATACCGGTAAAATTGAAGGATGGATGAGGTAATTAAAAGTGAGAATCATTGATTATAAGGAGAATTGGCAAAAGCTTCTTAGCCCGGATATAGTCAAACAGTTGACCTTGATTCACGAGTTTAAGGGAGAGCAAAGATTGTTTATTGAAGCTCATAGAGATGAACTAAATGAGCTGGTCGAATTGGCTAAGATCCAAAGTACAGAGGCTTCTAATAGAATTGAGGGCATCTTTACTTCGGAGGATCGATTGAAAAATCTGGTTCTTGAAAAGACGACTCCTGCGAGCAGAAATGAGTCTGAGATTGCAGGATATCGAGATGTGTTGAACACAATTCACAAAAACTATGATTATATTCCTGTAACGGCAAATTATATATTGCAATTACATAAGGATTTGTACAAATTCGGATTTGCAGAACTGATTAAATAGAATATGTGTTTGACATATGAGTGGTTAGATGTTAGTATACTAATAAAGAAGGTGCTACCGATAGACGGTTAGCCTGATATATGGATCAAAAATGACCGCTTAGTTTACCAGACTGAAGGGCGGTCATTTTTGTGTTTTATCATTGCTCTTAGAACCAACGGTATAACCAAGAGCAAAGCACGTAAGACATAAGCTGACGATGCGGCAAAAGGACGGCAGCAGGCAAAATTATATGCAGATAGCATAGAACAGCAACATGGCAGAAGACCGGTTGTATTTTTGACAAATGGTTTTGATATGCGCATTATTGATAATCAGTATCCGGAACGAAAGATAGCTGCAATCTATTCTAAGAGAGATTTAGAAAAATTATTTAACCTTCAATCTATGAGAAGTAGTTTGAAAAATATAACGATAGATAAGAAAATAGCTGGAAGATATTATCAGGAAGCAGCTGTGCGGGCTGTATGTGAAAGCTTTGATGATAGAAACCGTCGAAAGGCATGGGATATGCTTTTCTAGAAATCTTATTCCGCTAATGGCAGAGATGAACTGTCGCAGAACTCAGATGCCATAAAGGAATTAGAGGAATTGGGAAAGACACTGTAAGAGATGTAGCAAAGGGAATGCTTTCAAAGCACTCCCCTTGTTTGTCAATAAATATTATTTTTAAAAATTAATCCTTAAAAAATCCGCAACTTTTACATCTGCTACCGAATGTTGTCGCACCACATCTTGGACATTCCCAACTGGACTGATCAATAACATCTGTACTCCAGCTACCATAATTAGGAGTATTTTGCTGGGAAACATTGGTAGCGGCAGGCGGATTGCTTAGTGTTGCCTGTTGGGGCACAAAACCTGTATTTACCGACTGTGATTCCAAATTACGCATTATCATATCCAGTTTGTTTTCTTGTTCCTTTAATGTGCCATAGAGCATAACTTGGTTATCGATGATAGACCAAAGTGCATGGTGGATGGCTGAAAATACTGCTGCTACAGCAATAAAAGTAAGCCATATTTGGCTTGCAAACGTAATGCCTTGCGCAATGAAACAGAAAGGTTCATAATGAACTTGATTGCAAAGAGAAAGGGGTAATTTTGTGGTGATAGATAGAGAACGAGTAAAGCAGGCGTTCCAAGAGTATACAGGCAGGTATGATATACACGATGAAAAAATCCGATTAAAAGTGGAACATACCTATCGAGTGGCAGATATCAGTGAACAGATTGCTGAAAAATTAGGACTTTCGGAGGAAGATATTGCATTGGCATGGCTGATCGGAATGTTACATGATATCGGACGGTTTGAACAACTTCGCCGTTTTCATACTTTTGTAGACAGTCAATCGATCGATCATGCACATTTTGGTGTGGAATTGTTATTTCAGGACGGATTATTGGCACGCTTTGTGGATAACTCTGGTGAAAATGAAGAGCTGATCAAGAAGGCGATTTACTGGCACAGTGCTTTTCGAATCGATCCGCAGTTGAATGATCGTGAAATGTTGTTTGCAAAGGTGATTCGGGATGCAGACAAGATTGATATCCTAAAGGTTGCTACGGATTTTCCGCTGGAAGAAATCTATAATGTGGCAACGGAACAGATCCACGCACACCTCATCACGGAAGAAGTCATGCGGCAGTTTCGACAGAAACAGGCGATTTTTAGAGACACGAAAAAAGTGCCGATTGATAATTTGGCAGGTCATATTGCTTTGGTTTTTGAATTGGAGTTTCCGCAAAGCTATGAAATTGTCAAGGAACAGGGCTATTTGGATCGATTGTTAGCGTTCCAAAGTCCAAACGAGGGACTTATGCTGCAATTTCAGGAAATGAGACAGATCATGCAGGAACATTTACAGGCGATGGCGGAAAAAAATCGGCAGACTGTGTGATCCTGGCTTTTGCAGGGGCGAGTTAGCAGTATTGCGTATAAGGAAAAAAAGATTCATACTTTTTTCATAAAGATTTGTTATACTTTTATTCTAATTTTTGTCGATCCAATAGGAAAATTTAGGTGGATTGTGGGAAGGGGGATTTTTATGGAGGAAAACCAAAGTGCCTATTATGGACAGTATTATATACCGCTGCAGAATCTGGAACAGGAGATATTGCAATGGTTGCGAAAGTTGGTAGATGCCTATGCGAAACAAGCTGGGGAGACACCTGTAGAACATATTCGAAGTCGTATTAAGACGGCAGAGGGGATGCAGGAAAAGTTACATAAAAAAGGATTTGAGACAACGGCCGATTCTGCACTTGCTAATGTTTCCGACATTGTGGGATTTCGCTTAGTGACACATTTTGTGGGAGAGGTGTACGATATAGTCGAGCGCATGAAACAGGATGGCGCGTTTCGCGTAGTCAAAGAAAAGGATTATATTGCAAATCCTAAGCCAAATGGCTATCGTAGTTATCACGTGATCTTGGAATGTCCGTTTTCGGAAGCGGAAAGCGGCACGATTCGAGTAGAGGTACAGCTTCGAACGATTGCGATGGATTGCTGGGCAAGCCTGGAGCATGAAATGAAGTACAAGAAACACATTGATAACGTGGAATTGATCGAGAGAGAGCTGAAGCGCTGTGCCGGAGAAATGGCGTCCACAGACTTGACGATGCAGACATTGCGGGACATGATACGCAAAGGCTAGTATGTACGGATATTGTGCAAAGACAGGTATGTATGGCTGTTGCGCAAAGGCAGGTATGTATGGCTGTTGCGCAAAGACAGGTACGTATGCAATTGCGCAAAGGGTATGTACGGCTGTTGCGCAAAGACAGGAATGTATGGTTATTACGCAAAGACTAGCATACATGATATATTTGCATGGAAATCTATGCAGAAACGAGGATAAGGATATGAGCACAAAAGGAAAAATATTATACGCGGAAGATGAGTTGGGATTGTCGATGGCAGTTTCGGAGATCCTTAAGATGGAAGGATTTGAGGTGACGGCCGTGATGGACGGGCTGGCAGCAGACGAGGTACTGCAAAAAGAGCACTTTGATATTGCTATACTTGACATTATGATGCCCGGTATGGAAGGGACGGAAGTGGCTAGAAATATGCGTGACCGAGAAGATTATACGCCGGTTTTGCTGCTGACTGCCAAAGCAGAGACCGAAGATCGTATCGAGGGACTGAATATGGGAGCTGACGATTATCTCGCCAAGCCGTTTGCAATGGGCGAACTCGTTGCGAGGGTGAAAGCAATGGTGCGCCGCAATAAGGAGTATCAGCAGACGGTATTGAATCTTGCCAACGTAACACTTGACTTGGAGAGCAATGAACTGTCCGCAAAATCCGGCAGTTTGATATTGAGCGTCAAAGAAGCAAAGCTCCTTGCTTTATTTTTGGAAAAGGAAAATGTCAGTTATTCCAAAGAAGAAATTGTAAAACGAGTATTTCCGGGAGAAGTTGACACGGAAGAAATTGCACTATATATTGCCTATATCAACAATAAATTGGTGCAGATCCATGGCAATCTGCAGTTGGTGCAAGAGGAAGAAATCATACAGCTTCGTAAGACTGCATAGAAGCTAACCATAAATAGATTGTAGTAGGAAGGAGTGGCTGGACTTATGAAAAAACTGCGCTTGAAAATGATCGGGATTGTTTTTGCGTCTGTGGTCGCTGCATTTATGGTTATGACGATCATTCTAGTTATGTGTTTTGGAGCATATCGGAATCGTCAGGCGGACCAGATCACAGCGATGATCAGTGAAAATAATGGTACCGTTCCACAATTAAAAGATTACAAACAGCAGCAAAAAAACAGTCAGGCCTTTGAAAGATATTTTAACAATTATAATGAGGATTCGTCTTATCGCACTCGATTTTTCCGGATTTTTTTGGATGAAGACAAAAAAGTGACCAACGTAAATATGGATCACATTGCGGCGGTTGATGAGAAAAAGGCAGTTCGAATGACTAAGATGGCGATGCTTCGCAGGGGAAAGGTAGGTCTGGTAGGCAGCTATCGTTACCGCAAAGAGTATAAAGATGGTCAAGTGCGTTCCATTATCTTTCTGGACTGCAAAGAAAATCAGAGCTTTTATCACTTGGCAGTGACGATCACCATCACGGTATCAACACTACTCACCTGTTTGATCACGGTTATTTTTGCCATCGCTTCCAAACGCGCAGTTCGTCCGTTTGAAATCAATTCCAACCGGCAAAAACAGTTTATCACCGATGCCAGCCATGAACTCAAAACACCGCTTGCCATTATTTCAGCAAATGCTGAGGTACTGCAGTACAAAGGTGATGGAAATGAATGGACGCAAAATATTATTGATCAGACCAAACATATGGGAAAGCTTATCAACCAACTGCTCGTTCTCGCAAAGTTAGATGAGGTTCAAGAAAAGAGTGAAAAACAAGAAGCAGATCTTAAGCTGCTATTAGAAGAAACAATTGAGCCATTTGAAGAAGTTGCAACACAAAAGAAGGTAACATTAAAGCTGCACCTGGAAGAGGGGGTTACGATTCGCGTGAATCGTGAACAGATTGCACAGTTGGTATCCATTCTTACCGAAAATGCTGCGAAATATGTCAATGACGGGGGCAAGATCGTATGGCGTCTTACTAAAACACAACATGGTGCGGTATTGGTTGTGAAAAATACTACCGAAAAAGAGCTTCCGGACACTAAGCGGATGTTTGACCGATTTTATCGCAGCGACAGTTCCAGATCTTCCAAAACCGGAGGGCAGGGTATTGGTCTGTCCATTGCAAAAAAAATCGTCGATAGTCATAAGGGATCTATTACTGCAAAAGCGGGAGATGGCATGGTGACTTTCCGTGTCAGTTTGCCGAAATAAACGAATTAAGCTCACTCTTGTAACCAATTCGAAAATAATGTATGATAGAACCATATTGTTAAAACACAAGGAGGTACTACATTGAATAAGGAATTAGTCATCGTGCTGGACTTTGGCGGACAGTATAACCAGTTGGTCGCACGAAGAGTCAGAGAATGTAATGTATATTGCGAGATTTATTCTTACAAAACTGATATAGAAAAGATCAAGGCGATGAATCCGAAAGGAATCATTTTAACAGGTGGACCGAATAGCTGCTATGAAGAGGGTGCCCCTACTTATTCTAAAGAACTTTTTGAACTGGGAATCCCAGTGTTGGGACTTTGCTATGGTGCTCAGTTAATGCAGCATGTTCTTGGCGGTAAAGTCGAGAAAGCACCTGTGCGCGAATACGGCAAAACAGACGTGGCTGTTAATACGGAAGTTCCTTTGTTCAAAGGGATTCATGAAAACACCGTGTGCTGGATGAGCCATTTTGATTATATTTCAAAAGTTGCTCCAGGTTTTGAAATCATTGCACATACAGCAGACTGCCCGGTAGCGGCAGCTCAAAATATAGCAAGTAATCTTTATGCGATCCAGTTCCATCCGGAAGTGCTTCATACACAGCAGGGAACAGAAATGCTGTACAACTTTGTACGCGGCATTTGCGGCTGTGCGGGTACTTGGCGTATGGACTCCTTCGTAGAAGAGCAGGTCAAGCTGATCCGCGAAAAAGTTGGCGATGGCAAAGTGCTTTTGGCATTGTCCGGTGGTGTAGATTCCTCTGTTGCAGCAGGTCTGCTCTCCAAGGCGATTGGCAAACAGCTTACTTGTGTATTTGTAGATCACGGACTTCTTCGTAAAAACGAAGGCGACGAGGTTGAGCAGGTATTTGGACCGGCAGGAGACTTCGATCTTAACTTTATCCGTGTCAATGCACAGGATCGTTACTATAGCAAACTGGCAGGAGTTACCGAGCCGGAGCATAAGCGCAAAATCATTGGTGAAGAATTTATCCGCGTCTTTGAGGAAGAAGCAAAGAAGATCGGTGCGGTAGACTTTTTGGCACAGGGAACCATTTACCCCGATGTTGTAGAATCCGGCCTTGGCGGTGAATCCGCTGTCATCAAGAGCCACCACAATGTAGGTGGATTACCGGACTTCGTAGATTTCAAGGAAATCATCGAGCCTTTGCGTGATCTGTTCAAAGATGAAGTGCGTAAAGCTGGTCTGGAACTTGGTATTCCAGAAAAACTCGTATTCCGTCAGCCATTCCCAGGTCCGGGACTTGGCATTCGTATCATCGGCGAGGTAAACGCTGATAAAGTTCGCATCGTACAGGACGCTGATTTCATCTATCGTGAAGAAGTGGACAAGGCTGCAGAAGCCTACAAAAACGAACACGGCAAAGAAGCACCTTGGATGCCAAACCAGTACTTCGCAGCACTCACCAACATGCGAAGCGTTGGTGTCATGGGCGACGAAAGAACCTATGACTATGCGGTTGCCCTGCGTGCAGTACAGACCATCGATTTCATGACGGCAGAAAGCGCACAGATTCCATTTGAGGTGCTGCAGACAGTCATGACGCGAATTATTAATGAGGTGAAAGGCGTAAATCGTATCTTTTATGATCTGACGAGCAAGCCGCCTGGAACGATAGAGTTTGAATAATGTGTATGGGAAAATAAAGCTATAATTTATGCCTGTTCCAAACAAATTTGTTTAGAACATGGCAACGATTTAGCAACATTTTTTCGTTATTCATTGAGTAAATTATTTTATTGCATATAAAAACCTTACTGATTTTCAGTTGTGAGGACTGAAGTCGGTAAGGTTTTTTGATTTATTTGTCTTTGGAAGAAGACAAGTGATTTGAGGAACTTGCTATTTGATTAGGCTGAAAAATTTTGATTTGATTGAGGTCATATATTAAAGAATTGTATTTTGAATAATCTCGGTAAATTAAATCTTTCAATATAGGAGAAAGAACGGCGAACATAATATATATACCGAGTATGGCACAAAATAAAATTGATAATTCTATGATCGTAAACTGTAAATCACGGTCGGAGGTTGTTTTTTGTGGAATATATGAAATGATAGAAATGATAATAGGGCTTACGCCTTTTATTAACTTAATTATTGGATCTATTATTGGAGAAAACGGATTGTGTGCTATTTGTGCCTCTTTAGTTTGATTAATAAGTAAACTGATACGATCTGTATCAAATTCTGAAATATTATAATCATTTAGTAATTTGATAATCATTGAAGTCCTTTGTCTGGAATAGGGCTTGTAGTATTTATTTAACATAAAAGACTGATTTTTTGGAGTAGAATCAATTGCGAGAAGTACTATGAAAAATATAAATGTTAAGAAAGACGTAAGTAAAATTAAATTATTGTTTTGGAATATTAAAGCTACGAGCATAACTAAAAAAAGTAAAATCATAGCAATTAAACTGATTTTCCTATAAAGTGGTAGTTTTGACCATATGATGCGCTCTGAAATTGTTTTGAGCCTTAATTTATAGTCGATAAAGAAATTGTCAAATTGCATATTATCATCCTCCGCAAGTGGTTATTGTAAGTAGTCTATTGATTGCTGATGAGCATTAACGCATATCAAGTTTTGGATACTGGTATCTCCACTCATCATACTGCTCTTTAGTGATTTCACCTTGCGCCAGCTTCTTTTTCTGTTGCAGCCAGGATTTCAGACAGTCATCAAGAAAATAGTGGGGGGTAGTTACCGCCGGATCAAGGGAGAGACAGATGTTACCGTCGTTCTCGCCGATAGTCAGCCCGTACATATCTTCCAATGCAAAGAAGGTATGCATGAGTCCGAAGTAGTTGTCGATATTCGGTACGGTCAGTGCTTTTGTATCTATCTCCAGCAGATCAGCCATTTCCTTTATCAGTTCCTGCTTTGGTATGCGGGCTTCTGATTCGTACTGTGCCATGCGTACATCCGATGATTTGCCGTGAAATCCGAGCATTTCGCCGAGCTGCTTTTGCGTGAACCTTTTCCGATTGCGAAAAAATTTGATTCTTTGTCCGATTGCCATGGTATGTGTCCTCCGATTTATTGCTGTTGCCATTTTGTTTCTGCAAATAAAATGGTAAACATTTTTGTTTAAGTAGAGTATATCATGAGCAAATCAAGATAGCAAGAATAACTAAACAAAAAAAGTTAACATTTTCCTGAAAACCACTTGACTTAAATTAAAATGTTTAGTATTATGTCGAACAACAACTTAAATAAATTAAGTTAGTATATTGGTGCTGGTCATTACCGGAGAGGAGGTGAGGCTTATGGAAAAGAGCTTTATGACGGTGGATGAAGTAGCAGAAGAATTGAAAGTGTCCAAATCCTATGCGTATAAGGTGGTCAGAGAGTTGAATGCAGAAATGCAGGAGCTTGGCTATCTGACGGTATCTGGAAGAGTGAACACAAATTTCTTTCGCAAAAAACTTTGTTATGGCAGCGAAGTATGACTGTCATATGCGGAAATTTTGCAGCCGGAAAGGTGAGATGGTCAAGTATTTTTGTAACATTCACACTGAAAAAATCATTGATTGGAATATCTCTTTTCAAACGGTGTCATGTATCCATTTGATGAATGTGGACGTATATGATTGTAATAGCCATATACATAATCCAACGTGCTTTCATTTAACTCTTGATCTGTTTCAAACCGATTCTGTCGTATAAATTCCGACTTAAATGTTCCATAAAAACTTTCCATCGGAGAATTATCATAAGGACATCCTGCTTTGCTCATGCTCTGTCGAATCCCTTTTCCCGCACAAAATTCTGTGGAGGCTCTGGAGGTATACTGTGACCGCTGATCACTATGCAGAATAATTTTTCCTTTTGCAGGATTCCTGTCAAGGGCAATCTGTAATGTCTGGATAGCCAATTCCGCATCGATTCTTTTACTGTTCAGGGTTGCCAGTACCGATTTATCATACAGATCTATGATACTGCAGTTATATCTTTTTGCACCATCCGAAAGATGAAGATAAGTAAAATCTGTACACCATTTTTCGTTTGGCTTAATTGCTGTGAAGTCCTGCTTTAACAGATTATTAAATCTTTTATAACAGTCTCCTTTACGGTACCGAGGTTTTTTGGGTATCACAACAGATCTGAGCTTTAATTCCCTCATATATTTGAGTACAGTTGTCCTGCTCAGACTGATTCCCCTTCTTCTTAAAAATATAACCATCATCCGATATCCGGGACGTCCGTCATATTCATTGTAAACACTTAATATTTGTTGCTTTTCTTTTCTTTGTCTGCCAGATAACCTGCCTTTCTGTTCTTTTTGTAATTATAGTAGGAATTCGGATAAATATGGAATCGGGCAAGAAGCCATCTTACTCCGAACTCATTGTGGTATTGGTCAATAAATCGGTATTGCTCTAATCGATTTCCTTTGCGAAGAATGCAATGCCACCAGCGGTGGCTATGGCTTTATTTTAGGAAACGAACTTCTTTTTCTGCTTCTTCCAATTTTTTACGGAGTCTGCGGTTTTCTTCATAAATGTCTTTTGTGTCTTTTGTTTCTGGATTTTTTTCGCATTCTTCTTCAAACTGTCTGATCCAGCTCCGGACAGTTCCTTCTCCTAAGCCATACTCTTTATTGACGCTTGCGATGGTTCGTCCTTCTTCTAATACCAATCGGACCATCTTCTTTTTGAATTCGGGCTCATAACGTTTGTTCGTTTTTGCCATTTTAATCACCTTCACTTTCATTTTGATTATATCATTTATTCCAGTGTTGGTGTTACAACTTTATTATACCATCTCATATGGACTAATCTGGGCAGAGTATATGTGGGAGCACCGGGCACATGAATATCGGATGATGCTACAG
>CEAF01012343.1_pt1 | contig 11191 bp, 8 predicted proteins | sample 557431 | NCBI WGS metagenome assembly CEAF01 (sample SAMEA3182068, study PRJEB8094) | gut metagenome | biome: human; feature: gut; material: Stool; isolation source: human stools | place: Canada | collected 2013-11-18 | reverse complement strand
GGGAGCACAGGTAAGTGCTGCACAAAAGTCCTACAAATTGTCTCTGGGGTGCGGACATGCACCCTAGGATTGCTCCAAACTTGGAAAGACACGGATCATCGCAGATGCAGTCACCGGCTGGTTAGAAATACCGCATTTTTTGAACAGAATGTTCCGTAGGTATTCCAACCGAAATCGTAGTGGCATACTTCTCATAATATCACTTATCGCTGAAAGCCAACGATTCCTCTAATGCGACAGCCGCATTTTTGCAGAATTCTATTTCACGTAAACGGGAAAAGTGCTTTCACAGCCGGATACAGCTTCCGGAATTCCTGATAGCGCGCCTCATACTTCTCCACCAGCACCGGATCCGGCTCAACGGTGTCAACAACATGCACCAGCTTCTCACATGCCGCCTGTACACTCTCATATTCCCCGCAGCCCACTGCCGCAAGGATCGCTCCGCCATATCCCGGTCCCTCCTCGCTCTCTATGAGATCAAGCTTAAGGTTTAAAACAGCCGCAAGGATCTTCTTCCACAGCGGGCTCTTTGCACCGCCGCCGCAGATCTTGGAGCGTTCGATCCGGATGCCCAGACTGCGCGCCACCTCGAGGGAATCCCTGAGACCGAACGCTACGCCTTCTAACACCGCCTGCGTCATATCTTCCCGTGTGGTGTCCATCGACATTCCAAGAAACATGGCTCTCGCATCCGGGTCGTTGTGCGGAGAGCGCTCCCCCATCAGATAAGGCAGGAAAAATACCCGGTTTTCTCCCAGATTTTTAATCTTTTCCTGCTCCCGCGCATACTCCGTCGTCTTTAAAATCTCATCCATCCACCACTTGTTGCAGGATGCCGCCGAGAGCATACACCCCATCAGATGATAACCGCCATCCGCGTGATCAAAGGAATGCAGGGCATTGTGTGCGTCCACACCAAACTTTTCACTGGAGATAAAGAGCGTGCCGCTCGTTCCAAGCGACAGGTTGCATCTCCCCTCACCGACCGTACCGGTGCCGACGGCTGCCGCCGCATTATCGCCCGCTCCCGCAATGATCTTTACTTCAGGAGAAAGTCCCAGTTCTTCCGCGATCTCTGGCTTTAAGGTTCCCACCACCTCATAGCTCTCATAAAGCTTCGGAAGCTGCTCTCTTTCCACATGGCAGATCTCAAGCATCTGCTCCGACCATGCCCGGTGTTCCACATCAAGGAGCAGCATACCGGAGGCGTCCGAATAATCGGTGCAGAACGTTCCGGACAGGCGGTATGCGAGATAATCTTTCGGCAGCATGATCTTTTTCACCCGTTTCCACAGATCTGGCTCATGCTTTTGCATCCAGAGAATCTTTGGCGCCGTAAATCCGGCGAAGGCAATATTCGCGGTATATCCCGACAGTGTTTCCTTTCCGATCACCTGATTTAAGTAATCGGTCTCTTCTGCCGTGCGCCCGTCGTTCCAGAGGATCGCCGGACGAATCACTTCATCCCGCTCATCCAATGTTACCAGACCATGCATCTGCCCCCCGAAGCTGATCCCCGCCACCCGGCTTTTATCACATTCCGCCAGAAGTTCTTTTAAGCCGTCGATCGACTGTTCATACCAGTCTGCCGGATTCTGTTCCGACCAGCCCGGATGTGGAAATGAAAGATCGTAGGTGCGCGATGCAATTTTTTTTATTTTACCATCGACATCCATCAGCAGCAATTTTACTGCTGATGTGCCAAGATCAATTCCTATATATAACATACTCTCCCCTTTTCTTATCATTGCAAGACTTCGCTATGCACTGCAAGACTTCGCTATGCACTGCAAGACTTCGCTATGCATTGCAAGACTTTTCTATGCAAACGGATTCTCCGTCGGATAGCGCACGCCTGCCGGCTGGTTATAACCGATCTCCTCCACCGGCACACCGATATACTTAAATACTTCGTACAGCGCCTTGCCGTAATGTCCGAATGCCACCGCGCCGTGGTGCGGAAAATTCTTCTCAATCAGCACATGGCGGTAAAATCTTCCCATCTCAGGGATGGCGAAAACACCGATCGATCCAAAAGATCTTGTCGCCACCGGAAGCACCTCCCCATGTGCGATATAAGCGCGGAGCTCGCAGTCTGCGGTGCTCTGCAGACGGAAAAACGTAATGTCCCCCGGCATGATGTCCCCCTCAAGGGTTCCGTTTGTCACCTCGACCGGAAGGCTTCTCGCCATGATCTTCTGATTGCGCATCTCACAGAACGCAAGCTTTCCGGAAGTGGTATTTCCACAGTGGAATCCCATAAAGGTATCCTTTAACGTATATGGATATTTTCCCTCGATCTCTTCCTCATACATATCTGCCGGCACCGAGTTATTGATGTCAAGCAGTGTCACGGCATCTTCGCTCACCACGGTGCCGATGAACTCGCTTAAACAGCCGTAAATATCCACCTCGCAGGACACCGGAATTCCCTGTCCGGTCAGACGGCTGTTGACGTAACACGGGACAAAACCGAACTGTGTCTGGAATGCCGGCCAGCACTTACCGGCAATCGCCACATACTTGCGGTAGCCTTTGTGATCGCGCACCCAGTCTTTTAAGGTCAGTTCATACTGCGCCAGCTTTGCAAGCACTTCCGGCTTTTTATTCCCGGCTCCAAGCTCCGCCTCCATCTCTGCCACAACCGCCGGGATTCTCTCATCCCCGTCATGTTTATGGAACGCCTCGAATAAATCAAGCTCTGAATTTTCCTCAATCTCCACACCCAGATTGTAAAGCTGCTTTATCGGTGCGTTGCAGGCAAGGAAATTTAACGGTCTTGGTCCGAAGCTTATGATCTTTAAATTGGAAAGCGCAACTACCGCGCGGGCGATCGGCTCAAATTCATGAATCATGTCCGCACATTCCTCTGCCGTTCCAACCGGATACTCCGGAATGTATGCCCTGATATTGCGAAGCTTTAAGTTATAGCTGGCATTTAACATTCCACAGTAAGCATCCCCTCTGCCATCCAGCAGACTGTCCCCGGATTCTTCCGCCGCAGCAATAAACATTTTCGGTCCGTCAAAATGCTTTGCCAGCAATGTCTCGGCGATCTCCGGTCCAAAATTGCCGAGGTATACGACCAGTGCATCACACCCGGCCGCCTTCACATCCTCCAGTGCCTGCACCATATGTATTTCGCTCTCCACGATGCAGATCGGACATTCATAGATGTGATCCTTTCCGTACTTTTTCGTGTAAGCGTCCATTAACGCCTTTCTCCGGTTCACCGACAGGCTCTCCGGGAAGCAGTCTCTGCTGACTGCCACAACTCCGATCTTAATCTCCGGCATATTTTCTTTGTTCATAAAAATCTCCTTTCCGTTTCAAAAATAGAAACCTTCCTGTTCCGTTTTTCCTGTATCTTTCTTACACCTCAATATTGACCCCCAAAAGTCCGTTAAAAACACCACGGATTCCTGCTTCCTCATGTGCGATCAGCCACTTGTTCTTCGCAGTCATAAGCGCATCCTCTCCGCTTTTGGGCAAGGCAAAATCAATCTCTGTATTCGTTCCTTTCGGAAGAATCACAATACATTTAAATCCTTCCTCCCCGTCATTGCACGGCGCATAGTGAAGTGTCGTTCCATACATCTCAACAACCGTTCCCGCCGGGACAAAAAATGCTTCCACCTTGGATGTGTCATAAGTAAACGCATCGGTCACATCCGGCAGCCATCCTAACAGCAGCACCATATTGGTCACCGCAATATTGATCTCCGAATTGCGGTGATACTCCAACGCATTTAATCTGTGATTGCTGCCGTTACAATAACCGATCTGAATCGGAAGTCCGCCGTAGATCCGTCTGGCAAACTCTCCCGCCTCCGGCAGCACCTCCAGTTCCTCCATGGATGGCACATAAATGACATCCTCCGGCAGCGGCGTGTGTTCCATCTCGCGGATCAGTCTCGTGCAGTCAAAGCCGCTCCAGACTTTCCCATACCTGCGGAACTTTTCGTCTTTAATTGAATAAATCTCCATGATTCCCCCCTGTTTGTGCTCCTTTCCATAAGTGTACCTTATGAGCAGAGTATAACAGGAGACAGTCATGGAGACTACCTGTTTCTTGTCTTTCCAATGTCACTTTTTTGTCTTTTTATCTAATTTATTTATCAGTGAAATAATTCTTCCCGCACAGAGACGGATTTCCTTTTCCGACAGCCTTCCGTCTGCATACGCCTGCCGGATATCCGCATCATCTTTCTCACTTCCCGGCATAATCAGATCATTTCCGGCTTCGATACACTTCCATGGAATACTGCCGTCTTCCGGCGCTGTTGTACTCCAGTCCGACATGAGTACACCGTCAAATCCCCACTCTTCTCTGGCAATTACAGTGCATAGCGCTCTGCTGTTTGCCGCGTGAACTCCATTGACCCGGTTGTAGGATGTCATGATTGCAACCGGTGCGCTTTCTTTGACCGCAATCTCAAATCCCCTAAGATAGATCTCCCTTAGGGCTCTCTCTGAAATATGCACATCGACCCCCATACGGTTGTCTTCCTGATTGTTGCATGCAAAATGCTTGATCACAGCTCCACAGGTTCCCTCCTCCTGTACACCTCGGACAACCGCAGCAGCCATCTTGCCTGAGAGAAATGGATCTTCCGAATAGTATTCAAAATTCCGCCCGCACAGCGGATTTCTCTGGATATTCATTCCCGGTGCCAGCCACAGATCAATATGGAATTCTTTCATTTCATGTGATACCGCTCTTCCGAAAGACTGCAGCAGTTCCTCATTCCAGGTCTGCGCCATTGCCGTTCCGACCGGAAACGCCGTACAGAACTGATAGTAGGTCTTGGCATTCTCATGCTTTTGCATCGGCTCCAGATAGCCATTTTCCAGTGCTCCCAGTACACTTTTTCCATAGACTTTCCCCGAATCTGCGTCTACCTCATACGACTGATGCAGCCGGATTCCTGCCGGTCCGTCCGCCATGATTAACGACCTTATTCCATAGGGCTGTTCCAGCGCATGTGTTGTCTCTCCCGCCGATCCCGGGACACGGATTCCCGCCGCGCCGAGTGTACTGCTGTTTTGTTCCACATGGCCATATAAGAGCGGAATCAGTTCCTCTGCCGGTATTTTTCCGGTCAGATGCACTTTTTGCTCTTCAGCGGCAGAAAGCTTTCCTGCATCGCTCTCTGCTGCCTCCAGCCGGCATGTGTGCTCTGTGAGCGTCCGTTCGTACACATCAAATTCCCATGCCTGTTCTAACTTTTGTGAATCGGCACCGATCCATATGCCATACGTTCCGGCTTCCAGATACCAGGCACTCTGTTCTTCCGAAAAACTTGCAAGCATGTTTTTTGGTATTTTAATCTCCAGCTGCTGTATTTCCCCCGGCAGCAGACATTTTGTTTTGGCGAATCCCACCAGCCGCTTTTTTTCCTTTTCCATTCCGGTCTGCGGGAGTGTCGCATAGACCTGCACTGTCTCCTTCCCGGCATAGGTTCCACCCGTATTCTGCACAGACACTGCAAGTTCCAGGGAATTCGTTTCCTCGCGTACAGACCGCTGGCGGATTAGGAATGATGTGTAGGAAAGTCCGTACCCGAACGGAAATAATACCGGCAGATTTTCCCGGTCAAAATGACGGTATCCAACGAAAATTTCCTCCCGGTATTCTTCCTTTTCCAGATCTCCGTTCCTGTATCCATAAGTATCCGCTGACGGATACTCCCCGTAATGTCTCGCCCATGTTGCCGTTAATTTTCCACTTGGAACCGCCTTTCCAAACAGGATGTCCGCCACCGCATAACCACCTGCCTGTCCCGACTGGGAAATATTTAACACAGCCCGTATATTTTTTGCCTGCTCTAAAATATCTGTCAGTTCTACCGGACCACCGGTGTTCAGCAGGAGCACTACCGGAATCTTTTTCTCATTCAAAAATAACAGGTCTTCCTGTTCCCTGCGGCTTAATTCATAGTCGCCACGCTCTTTTCTGCGGTCACTTCCCTCACCTGAAATGCGGCTCAGCACATAAACTGCCACCCCTGCCCCGGCAATGTCCTGTTCTGTAACCGCTCTTCCCTCCGGGAAACAGAACGGATGATTGGAATATGCGTCAAACGGATTCTCAACCCGTTTTGTTTCTTCGAGAACCAGTTTTTTCCATTCCTCTCTCGCCTGCTCATACCGCTTTTCATAGTCGCACAGCCACGCTTCACTTGTGATCATTGCGCCCGCTTCCAGCAGTCCCTGATAGACAGAAATTGTCTTCCGGTTGTTGACATCCCCGGAGCCGATTCCACCTTTTACCGTCTTTTTTGCCCCGCTTCCAAACAGCGCCATAGGAACATCCAAAGGCAGCGGCAGAAGCGATTCATTTTTTAATAAAACCATTGCCTCTTCTGCCACTTTTCTTGCCAGAACATCATGCACCTGCTCCCGGATGGACGTTCTTTCCTCTATGGTTCCACTATATCTCCATTCTCTTTTTTCCATATTCTCTGCTTTTCCCTTCAAAATGACAGAAAGAACCATACAGAATTTTCTTCCATATGATTCTCTGTCCAGATCGTGTTTACTCTTTCACTCCACCAAGTGTCACACCGGCGATAATATATTTTGATAATAAAAGATATACCACAATGATCGGCACAATCGCCACCGTAATCATCATGTAAACTTTTCCCATGTCAAAGTTCATATAGTCTGCTCCACGCAATGTCGCAATTAAGATCGGCACTGTCATTTTGCTCTTGGTCTGAAGAATCAGTGCCGGAACAAAGTAGTTATTCCAGGAACCGACAAAAGTGAAAATCGCCTGTACCGCGAGCGCCGGCTTCATAATCGGCAGCACAATACAGTTAAACGTCCTGAATTCGCCTGATCCGTCGATTCTTGCCGCCTCCACTAAGGACAGGGGCAGTGATGACTGCAGGTAGCTGTACATAAAATAGAATACCGCAGGCGACGCGATGCTTGGAATAATGAGCGGATACCAGGTATCATATAACCCCATTTTCGTGATCAGCCGCAAAAATCCCATTGCCGTTACCTGAGTCGGCATGACCAAAATTGCCATGATAAAGGTAAATGCTATTTTTCTGGTCTTAAATTCATAAGCATACAGACCATATGCCGTCAACGCGGAAAAGTAAGTACACAAACCCGCACAGGCAGTCGAGATACAGATACTGTTTATAATTCCGCGGAACATCGGGAAGCTTCCGTCATTTGCCACATTCTTTAAATTTTCCAGCAGATGGGTGCCCGGCAATGCCGAAAACCCCTTTTGCAGCTCCGCATGAGAACGGGTTGCATTGATAATCAGAATATAGAAGAAGAACAGACACATAAATGACAGTACAATCAACACAATATGCGCCAGAACACTCCGCAAACTGTTTCCTGATTTTGATTTCATGTTTTATCTCCTCCTTCTTCTTTCTTCTCTGGCAGCTTTTTTCGTCGCTGCCTTCGATCCGTCCGGATCATTATCATTTGTCATCTTATACACGATAAAACATAAGATCGCACTGATGATGAACAGATAAACAGATAACGCTCCTGCCATACCATAGTTCTTGCTCTTTAAATGATTATTTAAGAACATGATCAGTGTCATGGATGTCCGGTCCGGATTTCCCTGACCGTTCGTTAAGATCTGTGGCACATCAAACATCTGCAATCCGCCGATAATCGAGGTAATCAGTGTATACGCAAGAATCGGCCGGATCATCGGAAGCGTAATATAGAAAAATCTCTGCAGACTGTTGCACCCATCGATCTCGCAGGCCTCAAATACCTCCACACTGATTCCCATGATTGCTGCCATCAGCATAATCGTCGTATTGCCAAACCACATCAGGAAATTCATAAGTCCAATCAGGGAACGCGTGCCAAAAACAGATCCCATAAAATCAATCGGGCTATTGATCCATCCCAGAGACATCAGAATGGAATTGACCGGTCCACTCGTGGAAAACAGTGTAAAAAATAAAAGTGCAAATGCAGATGCCATGATCAGATTGGGCAGATAAATGACAACCTTAAAAAATTGTTTGTGATGTATCTTTAATCTGGCATCCGTAAACCAGCTCGCAAGAACAAGTGCGATCACAATCTGCGGGATAAAACCGATCAGCCACAGAATCAGCGTGTTTTTTCCATATGCCAGCATATCGGATTTCAGCAGACTGATATAATTTGCCATTCCAACGAAATTAGGTCCGACCTCCTTAATTCCGGAACGGTAATATTCATAAAAACTGTATCTGACGGTATCTGCCAACGGAATCAGCGAAAAAATAAAATAGATAATAAAAAACGGAAGAATAAATATCTGTCCCCATTTTCCATAGCTGATACTTTTTTTCTTTTTTTTCATTCCTTTGCCCTCTCTGCCATAATAGTTCTGCGGAGCAAAATTGCTCCGCAGTCATGGTCTTATTCCGGCCACTGAACTTCTGTGATATCCGGATAACGCTCTTTGATTGCTGTCTCAAAGTTTGCCTTTGCCTTATCAAAATCTACATTTCCCTGCAGATAATCGCTGAACGAATTCTGAATCAGTTCCACGCATCCCTGATCGTATGCAGATAACGGAGCAATCTTGATATTCTCAGCTACCGGTACAAAGTAGACAAACGGATTCTGTCCGCCAAGGAATTCTGACGAGAAGTCTGCATCATCCTTTGCTGCCTCTGCCATTCCGGACTTCGTATTCGTGAAATCAGAGTAATCCTGTGAAATCTTTAACAGGTTGTCCTGATTGCTTGTCATTGCAAGAATAATATCCTTCGCATATTTTACATTATCTGTTCCTGTTGCCGCATGGATGTAGGAACCACCCCAGTTATATTCCTGTGGCGGGTTCGTAACTGCCCAGTTGCCGGCCTCTCCATCCCAGTTCGGATTCAGCACAAAGTCAATGCCCCATGCCGGAAGCAGGAATGCAAAAACCTTGGACTGGGAGCCCATGGACTTATTCCAGTCATCATTCCACTGACCCTTGATGTTGCTGTCCAGATAACCGGCATCCAGCCATTCCTTAGAATCATTCACCCAGTTAATGATTTTCTGATCTACTTTGACGGTGGTATCTCCCGGCTGAACCCAGGATTCATCAATACTGTTGCCGTACAGACGGAACGTATCCGCATAGGATGCAAAGGTATAATATCCTTTTGCCTTTAACTCTGCCGCGGTGTCCTTGATGGTTGCCCAGTCCTTCACCTTCTCGCCGACTGCCTCAGGATCATCTGTTCCGAATACATCCTTTGCAATATCGCGGCGGTATACTAAAAGTCCCGGACAGCACTGCCAGGTAGATCCTCTCTGCACACCGTCAGAATCAGAAGCCGTAGTTCTCGTAAAATCATACTGATCCGCCAGATCCGTCTCAGGATCAATTCCAAGATCTGTCAGAGGCATGGCAACATCCGCATCCTTATCGGTATATTTAAATACATAATCCGTCTCGGACAGGAAGATATCTACCTTGTCATCTGCCGCAGCATCTGCCTGATTCATAAGCGCTTCATCCAGCTTCTGCTGATATACACCATCCTGATTCGGATTGATCACCCAGTGAATCTCTGTTCCATCCTTCAGCGTTGTTACCGTTCCGTCTGAGGAAGTAGATTCCACCTCCGGATATACTGCCTCAAGACGTGTACGGAACTCATCGTTCCAGGAATAGATGTTAATTACCTTTCCCTCACCACTGAAATCTTTCTCGTCCGACTCTGTGCCTGCAGCCGCTGCACTCTCCTTGCCGCTGTCTGCTCCGGCATTGGCACTGTCTGTGGCACTGCTTCCACATCCTGCAAGTAAAGTAGCCCCCATAGCCACTGTCAGCATTAAGCTGATAACCCGCTGTTTCATACTTCAATTCCTCCCTGTATTTTAGTTTTTCAACGTCAGACCCTTTCCCTATAATGTCTGCCGTCTTCTTGATTACAGATAGAATTGTACTGAATTTTATGACTGGAATATACTAAATCAATTGTAAAAATATCAGATTCATGTCATAATAACCATATTCTTATTTTACGGAGGAAACAGCCAATGGCCTTTTCAGAAGAATGGTACGAGACCGAATTAAAAAGCAGTGAACTTGAGACCCTTCACCGACCGCCAACCGTGGAATATTCCTTTTATACGGCAGTCAAAACAGGCGATATGGAAACTGTTGTCGCCAACTGCAAAGAGGATGCATTTATCCATCTGGAGGGAACCGGTGTGCTCTCGCGCAATACACTTACCAACATAAAATATCATTTTGTAGTCACTGCCGCCATGCTTACACGCTACTGCATTGACGGCGGTTTGGAGCCGGAACAGGCCTATCGTCTGAGTGACTTTTACATTCTGAAAATGGACACCTGCACAACCGTCCGGCAGATTGCGGATCTTCACCATGAAATGGCTAAAGACTTTACCGGCAAGATGGTTCTTCAGAAAAAAAGTTCCATCTTATCCAAGCCGGTCGTACAGTGTGTGGATTATATTTACAGTCATATCAAAGAACGCATTACCGTCGCCGTGCTGGCAGAATATACCGGATTATCCGAGAGCTATCTCTCCCGGGTATTCAAGCAGAACCTCGGCATTTCCATCAGTGACTATATCCGCGAGAAAAAAATAGAAAAGGCAACGCATCTCCTGCGCTACTCTGACAAGTCCATCATAGACATTGCCAATTACCTTTCCTTTTCTTCGCAGAGCCACTTTATCCAGACGTTCGAGAACTTTACCGGTATGACTCCCAAAAAATACCGCAATAAATATTACAAATCCATGTGGTAACTCCCCACGAAGAAGCCACCACCGGAGACAGGCACGGTTCCCCTTTGGCGGTAAGCAATATTGCAGAAAGTATATGTCCTGCGATTCCCAGAGAAAGACAGCCGGAGCATTCGGTACAAAAAATACGGCATTTCTAACCAGCCGTGATTTGCAGCTGCGATGATCCGTGTCTTTCCAAGTTTGGAGCACTCCGGCGGGGCATGTCCGCACTCCGCGAGACAATTTGTAGGACTTTTGTGCAGCACTTACCTGTGCTCCCGAAAAAAACATAACCGCGCGAAGCCGATGTCTGAGCTGCTATCTGCCCTGATTTCAATAGCTGATAGCAGCGAGTTTCGGTTCGCGCGGTTTAATATTGTCTATGAGGGAGCACAGTTAGTGCTGCCAGAAAGTCCGCCCATTGTCTCCGGTGTGTCGG
>CEAF01012898.1_pt1 | contig 11336 bp, 6 predicted proteins | sample 557431 | NCBI WGS metagenome assembly CEAF01 (sample SAMEA3182068, study PRJEB8094) | gut metagenome | biome: human; feature: gut; material: Stool; isolation source: human stools | place: Canada | collected 2013-11-18 | reverse complement strand
GCTTCCGCAAGGTAATCCATAATACCGTCGATATCAGATTTGATATTTTTCGGGCACTGGATATACAGATGCTTGTTGGCGCTGATATGCAGTGTATAGGAAATACTGAAATGATACCAGAAAAACTTATGGAGAGTGGAGTACTTATAAATCCATATAATCTGGTCGATCGGGATGATCGCATTTCCATAAATAGAGGTTTCAATAAAATAATGTTCTGTGATAAACATATCCTCGGTTGCTAACTGAGGAAGTGTTGCAAGTTCTTCTTCCGCCTGCTCTAGCAGCTTCTTCGGATTGCCAAACAGGGCGAGATCCTGACAGCACGGCGAGAGTACCGGGAAGAAAATAAACAGGATATAGAGTACGATACAGAGGATCGCATAAATACTGGTGCCAAATATGACTGTAAAAAGGATCGTATTTATGGTACGATTATAATCCGGTTCACTGATGTAATATCCGGAAACTTTGCTTGTGATTCCACTTTCTGTCCAGCCGAGATCGTCCGACATATTTTTTAAAAGTGACTGGAAAGAAACAGTGGACTTTTTGATCTTCCCGGTAAATGTTACCTCGTCAATGAAAGGAAGTCCCTCTTCACAGGTGGAAGGAGAAAGCAGTACGATGATACATTCATCATTCCGGATCGTGTAATAATAATAACCGGAAGTCCCGGAAAAGTTATTTCGGGTGTATCCTGTGAATTTTAAATCTGTCAGTGTGGTATGCATGTTGGCAGCGTCATTCCGGTAGGCAGATTCCAGCGTAACATCATCCGTCAGCTGCACCGGAAATAAAAGATCCGTCAGTGAAAATACATGCCATAGTACGATCACGATGATCAGATATACAATTGGTGAAAAAAGTCGCCGTTTATATAATGCTTTTATATTTTTTGTGATATAATGGTCGTAATTCTCGGGCATAAAAAACCTCGCTTTATACTATCGGGATATCAAAAGGAAAAAACCTTAAGAATATTGGATCTTGCTTCTCTAGTAGTATAAAGGTTCGTGAAAAAATAATCAAGGAGAGAAAACATTGGAAGCATACAGCAGTTTTGCACAGGTATATGATCTTTTTATGGATAATGTACCTTATGAGGAGTGGAGCAGATATCTTATCAGTCTGTTAAAGGAGTATCAGGTGACAGATGGCACCGTGGTGGAACTCGGCTGTGGTACCGGAAAAATGACAAGGCTTTTGGCAGATGCAGGCTATGATATGGTGGGAGTGGACAATTCTGCCGAAATGTTAGAGATCGCAGGAGAGCGCCAGGAGGAAGAAGAGCGGAATGATATTTTATATCTTCTTCAGGATATGCGGGAGCTGGAATTGTTTGGAAATATCCGGGCAATTGTAAGTGTCTGCGATTCGATGAACTATATTTTGGAACCGGAAGATCTGAAAAAAGTATTTGAACTGGTAAAAGAATATCTCGCAGAGGACGGTGTGTTTATTTTTGATTTGAACACCGTGCATAAATATCGGGATCTGATGGGAGAATGCACCATCAGTGAAAACCGGGAAGAGAGCAGTTTCATCTGGGAAAACTATTTTTATGAGGATGAGATGGTCAATGAGTATGACCTGACGCTTTTTATCCGGGAGGAAAGTGACCTCTATCGGAAATACGAGGAACTTCATTATCAGAAAGCCTACGAATTAGAGCAGGTGAAAGAGCTGCTTTTGCAGGCAGGCATGGAGTTTGTGGCAGCGTATGACGCGTTTACCCATGATCCGGTGACGGCAGAGAGTGAGCGCATGTATATCATTGCAAGACCGAAGCGGATTTAAGGAATATGATATAACAGAACAGGCACTTGCCTAATATAAAATAACAGGAAAAGAGGAAAAACATGAACGATTATATTGTAAGAGCAACTGCGGCAGATCATTCCATCCGCGCATTTGCGATCACATCCAAAAACATTGTGGAAGAGGCAAGAAAAGACCATAACACAAGTCCGGTGATCACAGCAGCTCTGGGTAGATTATTATCTGGTGCGGCCATGATGGGAACCATGATGAAGGGTGAGAAGGATCTTCTCACAGTACAGATCCAGTGTCAGGGACCGGCGCAGGGACTGACCGTGACAGCGGATTCCGCAGGACATGTCAAGGGATTTCCGAGAGTTGCAGATGTGGCGCTGCCACCGAATGCGTTGGGCAAATTAGACGTAGGCGGGGCACTTGGGCTTGGTGTTATGAGCGTCATCAAGGATATGGGCTTAAAAGAGCCTTATGTGGGACAGATCGCACTTCAGACCGGAGAGATCGCAGAGGATTTAACCTATTATTTTGCGACTTCGGAGCAGGTTCCTTCCGCAGTAGGACTGGGTGTTTTAGTAGATGTGGACGGTTCTGTAAAGCAGGCAGGCGGATTTATCATTCAGCTGATGCCATTTACCCCGGATGAAGTTGTGGATGCACTGGAGAAAAAAATCAGCGAGATCGCGTCTGTGACTGAGATGTTGGAAGAGGGGAACACACCGGAGCAGATTTTAGAGATCATTCTGGGCGATTTTGGACTTGAGATCACGGATACACTTCCGGCAGCATTCCAGTGTGACTGCTCCAAAGAGCGCGTTTCCCGTGCAATCTCAACCTTGAGCAAAAAAGATTTAGACGATATTATCAACGATGGTGAAGCGATTGAAGTAAAATGCCAGTTCTGTAACAAGGCATATCATTTTGAAGTGGACGAACTGAAGGAGATGAGAAAGTAGTGAGACAGGGATTTGTCAAGGTGGCAGCCGTCACCCCGAAAATTGTAGTTGCGGATACGAAAGAGAACACTGCGTTAATCTGCGCAGAGATCAAAAAGGCAGAGCAGGAGGGGGCAAAGATCATTGTGCTCCCGGAACTCTGCATTACGGGTTATACGTGCAGTGACCTTTTTTTACAGGAAAAAATGCTGCGTGAAGCAAGACAGTCGCTCCTTGAGATCGCTGCGTTTACCTTTGCATTGGACTGCATCGTGTTTGTGGGACTTCCACTCGAATACAACGGAAAGCTTTATAATGTGGCTGCCGCTGTAAGCAATGGAAAAGTGCTTGGTTTTGTGCCGAAAACATATCTGCCAAATTACAATGAATTTTATGAGGCAAGACATTTTACAAGAGGAATGGAAGAAACGGTGCAGGTAAGCCTTGGAGAAGAAGTGGTTCCAATGGGCAAAAAGTTATTATTTACCTGCCAGACCATGCCGGAACTGAAAATCGGTGTGGAACTCTGCGAGGATCTCTGGACACCGGAACCGCCGAGTATCCGTCATGCGTTAAACGGTGCGAATGTCATTGTCAATCTGTCAGCATCGGATGAGACGACCGGAAAAGACATTTACCGCGAGGAGCTGGTTGGCGGACAGTCTGCAAGGCTTCTGTGCGGCTATATTTATGCGAGTGCCGGAGATGGGGAATCCACGCAGGATGTCGTCTATTCCGCGCATAATATCATTGCGGAAAATGGAAGGATTTTAAAGAAAGCGAAACGTTTTGCGAATGAAACAGTTTATTCGGAGATCGATGTTCTGCGTCTGAATGCAGAGCGCCGCAGAATGACTACATTTGAAACCAGAATGGACGGTTACACGGAAATTCCATTTGCATTGAAAATAGAGGAGACGGAACTGACCAGATACATTGATCCAATGCCGTTTGTTCCGGGCAGTAAGACAGACAGAGAGCGCCGTTGTGATGAGATTTTATCCATTCAGGCGATGGGACTGAAAAAACGTCTGGAGCACACACACTGCAAATCTGCCGTGATCGGTATCTCCGGTGGATTGGATTCTACACTGGCATTGCTTGTGACGGTGCGTGCATTTGATCTGCTCGGCATGGATCATAAAAATATTAAGGCTGTGACAATGCCGGGATTCGGAACAACGGATCGTACTTACGATAATGCGGTGAGCCTCATCAAATGTCTCAATGCGGATTTTATGGAAGTCAGTATCAGGGATGCGGTCAATATCCATTTCCGAGATATCGGACAGGATCCGAAAGTGCACGATGTGACTTACGAGAATGGACAGGCACGTGAGAGAACCCAGATTCTTATGGACATTGCAAATAAGACCGGTGGTATGGTCATCGGCACAGGCGATCTGTCGGAGCTGGCACTCGGCTGGGCGACTTACAACGGAGATCATATGTCCATGTATGCGGTGAATGCGTCTGTGCCAAAGACACTGGTCCGCCATCTTGTCCGGTATTACGCGGATACCTGTGGCGATGAAGCGTTAGAAGCGGTTCTTCTCGATGTTTTGGATACACCGGTTTCACCGGAACTTTTACCGCCGGAGGATGGGAAGATTTCCCAGAAGACCGAAGATTTGGTCGGACCTTACGAATTACATGATTTTTATCTGTATCATATGCTTCGTCTTGGCTATGCGCCGGCAAAGATTTACCGTCTGGCGAAAGTTGCTTTTGCGGGAACTTATGATGATGAAACCATTTTGAAATGGTTAAAAACTTTTTACCGCAGATTTTTTGCACAGCAGTTCAAACGTTCCTGCCTGCCGGATGGACCAAAAGTCGGAAGCGTTGCTGTCTCTCCGCGCGGAGATCTGCGTATGCCTTCGGATGCGTCTGCACGGATCTGGATGGAAGAACTGGAGGCATTAAACACCGAGAGGAGATAGCAGCATGCAATATCGGAAAGATAAATATGGAAACGATATTTCTGCGCTGGGCTACGGCTGTATGCGTTTTACGAAAAAGGGGAACAGCGCAGACCTTGACAAAGCAGAAAAAGAAGTGATGGCGGCAATTGAGGCGGGGGTCAATTATTTTGACACTGCCTACGTGTATGCCGGAAATGAAGTGGCAGTGGGAGAAATTTTACACCGGAATCATTGCAGGGAGAAAATCAACCTTGCCACAAAGCTTCCGCATTATCTGATCAAGTCGATCGATGGCGTGGAAAAAATGTTTCAGGAGGAACTGCGCCGCCTGCAGACCGATTACATTGATTATTACCTCATGCATATGCTGACGGACATTCCAACCTGGGAGAAATTGAAAAAACTGGGGATGGAAGAGTGGATCAGGGAGAAGAAAGCGTCCGGGCAGATTCGGCAGATCGGATTTTCCTATCACGGTAATTCCGCGATGTTCTGTCAGTTAGTAGATGCTTACGACTGGGATTTCTGTCAGATCCAGTACAATTATATGGATGAACATTCTCAGGCTGGTGTGGAAGGACTGCGTTATGCGAACCGGAAAGGACTTCCGGTTATTATCATGGAGCCGCTTCGTGGCGGACGTCTGGTGAACCTTCTCCCGGAATCTGCGAAAGAGTTATTCCGCAGGGATGAAAAACATCGCACTCCGGCAGAACTTGCGTTGAAATGGCTTTACGACCAGCCGGAAGTGACCTGTGTGCTCTCCGGCATGAATTCCATGGAGATGGTGGAACAGAATGTAAAAACTGCCAGCGAGTCACTGGTGGGATGTCTCACACAATCCGATCAGGAGCTGATCGAAAAGGTAAAAGATGAGATTAAGAAAAATGTAAAAGTGGGATGTACAGGATGTGGTTACTGCATGCCATGCCCAAAAGGAGTGGATATTCCGGGTACATTCCGCTGCTATAATGCGATGTATTCCGAAGGAAAAAAATCGGGAAGAAGAGATTACCTGCAGTGTACTGCATTTCGAAAAGATACGAGCAGTGCATCCCAGTGTATTTCCTGTGGAAAGTGTGAGACGCATTGCCCGCAGCATATTGAAATCCGCAAGGAGCTGAAAAATGCTGCAGCAGAACTTGAGGATGTGAAGTATAAAGTTATGAAAACAGGAATCCAGCTACTGAAATTGTGGTAAAAACATAGTTAGATCTGTCTTGGCTTGCGCACCGGTTTTGCAACGGTGACAGCAGCCCAGTTGGTTGTGTATACAACGGAGTACATAAATACGGCAAGTACCATACCGGTGACAACGTCGAAAACGGAGTGCTGTTTCAAAAACATTGTGGATAAGATAATGAGTACCATCAAAACAGCGGAACCATAGCGTACAGCTTTGTTCTTTTTGAAATTGTCACTGTGCCATACGGCAATATTCACGGCGATGGAGTTAAAGACATGTACGCTTGGAAACAGGTTTGTCGGTGTATCCGTTGCATACAGCCATTTTACCATCTGGATAAAAATATTATTATGTTCAAAATAAGCTGGTCTCAGATAGTGACCATTCGGATAGATCGTTGAGATCACAAGGAAAACGGTCATTCCGGTAAAAAGCATTGCACAGAGTTTAAAATATTCATCTTTATTTTTGAGATAAAAATATCCGACTGCCCATGCGACATATCCAAACCATAAAAGATAAGGAACAATAAAGTATTCACAAAATGGGATCCTGTCATCCAATGCAGTATGTATCACATGAAAATGCGTGGTCACGGTTCGTTCCAGATGATGAAACCATGGAAAATAGATACAAAAATAAAGAAGCAAAAAAGCATGTTTGTTTTTCTCGATAAAAGCATTGAGTCTGCTTTTCATATCTGTCTTCAAAATATCACCTTCCTAACAGATTTTTATATAAAAATAAATTCTTTTTCCTTACATTGTGCGATTATAGCATAGTGATTTTTAGGAAACAATTCCCTTTCTCTTTTTTTAAGAAAGATTATTGAATATTTAAAGATTTCTTAAGGTAAATGTCTGGTTTTTGTGCAACCTTACAAACAATTTCAGAAGAAAAATTTTACCATCATTGTTACGAATTAAAACAAATTCATTACGCAAATATTACGATTGCCGCAAATTGTTGACAAAGCCCTTTTTCTACCTATAATAGAGTATGGTTTTGCTGAAAATAGGCGCATATTGATACGTCTTTTTGAATAAGCTACAAAAGAGTGAGAGGAAAAATTATGAAAAAAGAAAAAAAGAATCTGACGCAGAACAATGCAGCAGGAAAATCCGCAGACAAAAAGAGGATTTTTGTCATCGCAGGTGTTGTGGTGGCGTGTCTGGCAGTTATTTATGTCGGATTTGGAATCTTTTTCCAGAGCCATTTCTGCTTTGGTACGACCATCGATGGAATAAAAGCCGGTGGTAAGTCGGTAGAAAAGATGGAGCAGCTCATCACAGAGGAGATTGACAGCTATGTGCTGGATCTCGTGGAACGTGAGGAGGGACAGGAAAGCATTGCAGGAGATTCCATTCACATTGCACCGGTGTTTAATGGCGAAGTGGAAGAATTATTGAATGGACAGAATGGTTTTGCATGGGTGGTCACACTGTTTAAACATGAGAATCTGGAGCTGGCTAAGGTTGTGACATTTGATGAGGATGCATTGGACAGCGAACTTCAGGCGTTAAACTGTATGCAGGCTGGCGCACAGCGCGAACCGGTGGATGCAACAGTTTCAGCGTACACAGCAGATGGATATTCTTTAGTTCCGGCTGATTACGGTACGACCATTGATAAAAATGCCTTCAAAAAAGCGGTGGAGGATTCCATTTTAGTTCTCGCAGATGAACTTGATCTGGATGAGGCAGACTGTTATGTGAAGCCGAAGGTTGAAGACGATAATGAAAAACTGTTGGCAGTCATTGATGAGATGAACAGCTATGTGGGAACTACGATCACTTATGATTTTGACGTTGCAAAAGAAGTGCTGGATGGGGAGCGTATTTCCGAGTGGCTTTCCGTGGACGATGATTTAAATCTTGTGGTGGACGAGGAAGGTGTTCTTTCCTTTGTAAAGGAGCTTGCAAGTAAATATAATACCTGTTATAAACCGAAAGAGCTGAAAACATCTTATGGTTCCACTGTGACGATCTCCAATGGACCTTATGGATGGAAAATCAACAATTCTGAGGAAGTGGCACAGATTTTAGATGATCTGAAAGCCGGAAAAAAAGTGGAACGTGAACCGGTTTATTCCCAGACTGCGAACAGCCATGGTGAAAATGATTACGGTAATTCCTATGTGGAGATCAATCTCACTTCACAGCATTTGTTTGTATATAAAGATGGGGTGCTGGTGACAGAGTCTGATTTTGTATCCGGAAATGTGGCAAAAGGGCATACAACACCGGGTGGAGCATTTATGGTTACCTATAAAACCATGAATGCCGTACTGCGCGGACCTGATTATGAGACGCCGGTTACATACTGGATGCCATTTAACGGAGATATCGGAATGCATGATCTGACATCCAGAAAAGCATTTGGTGGAGACATTTATAAGACAAGAGGTTCCCATGGATGTATCAATCTTCCATATGCGGCAGCAAAGAAGATATATGAGACGATCGACAAGGGTTACTGCGTATTGGTTTATAATCTTCCGGGAACGGAAAGTGACAGTGTGAAACAGAAAGAGGCAGCTGCGGTTGTCAATACGATCAACAGTATAGGAACTGTTACATTAGAAAGCGAACCTGTTATCGTGGCAGCAAGAACAGCATACGATGCGTTATCTGATACAGCAAAGAGTTATGTTACCAATTATCAGACACTTGTGGATGATGAGGCAGCACTGGCAGCCTTAAAGAGTGGCGCTGCAGCGGCTGCACAGCAGCCTGCGGCAGACCAAACAGCCCCTGCAGATGGCTCAACAGTTGCTCCTGCAGATCCTGCAGCGCAGACGACGGATGGAACTGTGGCACAGTAGAAAGTAGAATTTTCGAAAAAATAGAACCAGAATTCAGAGAAAACTTTGAATGATGGTTCTATTTTTTTGCCTGAAAATTGAAAAATGTGCAATTTTGCACTCTAATTGGTTAAAATCCACAAAAATTTGGACGAGATTTCGGGATTTATTACGTATAGAATAATACAATATTTTAGAATACAATAGAAATGCGAAAAAAAACGAAAACATGTGAAGAGGGGGATTGTTATAGAATCACATGCAAGTAGGGGAGAAAAAGGAGAAGGAAGAATGAGAAAGTTAATGAAAAGCTTTCAAAAGAGGCAAAGCATTGCAAGCAGAGTACTATGTTTTCTGCTAGTGCTTGCAATGGTAGTAACAATGGTTCCGGCGCTTGGCGGCGGAAACAGTACGGTTCAGGCAGCGGAGAATCCAACTGTGAGGTTGTATTTTGAAAAACCGGATGATTGGAATATCCCGGCATTTAACTATTGGAATGAATCCGATGTTGAAGTAGACAATGGGGATGCAGAAAAGGTGGAAGTCTGGACGAGTCAATCAAGACCTGCTATGTTGAAAGATGAATCAACAGGTTATTATTATATTGATATCCGGACGAACAGCATCAGTGGCTTTCAGATTGTAAACGGTGGAACTGGTGTAGGAAACCCGGCAGAAAAGAAATTTGAAAACTGTGCCATTATTGATGCAATTAATTCGGCAACATCAGATACATCATTTTATCTTTTAAAGAATGATAATGGAATGTCATGGTACTTAGACAAAGATAAAAATCAGGTGTTACCAGAGAAAGAAAAAGCAGCTGCACATAAAGTTATAATTTATTTTGAAAAACCAGAAAATTGGAAAACGCCTGTTATCAATCTATGGGGCGGCGATTTTGTATTGGACAATCAAGGAGCTGGGGATGCGTCTATTGCTGCGTGGGGAAATCAGGACAAACCAAAGCTGGCTGTTTCAGAAGCTGAAAATATTTATACTGTTACATTAACCGGAACAACAATATCAGGTTTTCAGTTGGTAGATGCTGACACAGGAGCAGAGACACAGTTTGATGGTCAGAGCGAAGAAGTGAAAGCCATCAATGCCATCACCACAGACACCTCCATCTATTATTTAAGAGATGGAAAGGGTGGCATGAAATGGTACAAAGATGCTGACAAATCCGAAACTCTGATCGAATACAAAGAAGCAGGATATGTAAGCCCGGAGGTAAATGGACGCGAGGTAACTTTCCGTGTCCCGGTTGAAAAAACAGGGGATGCAGCATCTGTTACGGTTCCGGGAGGAATGAATGGTTGGAAACAGGATTCATCTGATTGGGAACTTAAAAAAGATGAGACAGCAGGTATGTGGTCTGGAACATTTACCATTGCACCCGGAAAATATGAATACAAATTTGCATTAAATAAAACCTGGGATGTATCGTTTTCAGATCCGGCAAATAACAGGGTAAGTGGAACAAACAGTGTTTTGATCGTTCCGGGCTTGGCTGACGGAAAAGCAGATGCAATGAAAGGAATTGAGACAGCACTTCCAGAAAAACTGACATTGTGGTCTGAAGACGGAACAAGCAGTGAAACTCCGGTTACTTACAGTTTAAAAACTGCAAATAAAGATATTACATTAAATGGAAATAGCATTATAATCGGCAAATCTTATGCAGGACAGACCGTAGAACTGACGGCAGAAGCAGAGAACGGACAGACCTCTGACTTTGTGGTCAATGTGACAGAAAAATTATATACATATACCATTTATTATTATGATTTTGATAAGACACATATGTCAGAAAATGCATCTGACTTATGGATCTGGGAGAAAAATGGTGCTGGAGCGACAGAGGGAACACCTTTTACCGCAACCGAGACACTTTCTGATGGGAATGAGTGGCTGCGCGCAGAAATAAAACTTCCATATACAGACCTTCAGATCATACCAAGATCAAAAGACGAGTGGAAATGGGAGAAGGACACGATTTCTTATAGCAACAGCGCAGGAACAGAAAATGTAACACTTTATATTGTATCCAATAGTAAACAGGCATACACAGAGATTCCAGAGCTGGTAGCACCGAGATCCCGCTACGTCATGATCGAGTACGACAGACCGGCGAAGGACTACACAGGCTGGAACATTTACACCTGGAACAGTGGATTTGGCTCTGATGTATCTGTAGCATTTGCAGACATCAATGGAAAAATGGTTGCAAAAATTCCGGTAAAAGATTCGCAGGCAGATCTGATGTTATCTTTCTGTATGAGACAAAGTACTGCTGACAATGAGTGGGCAAACAAAGACGGCGGAGACCATTATGTGACGATCCCGGCAGACCAGTCAGTGGTGAAAGCAGTGTTCACACAGGGAGAAGGAATCACAAGAGTATTGCCATACAACACAGGCTTTGAGCGGGATGGAGCAAATAATGCAATCCATTTTTACTACAGAAATGATGAACTGGCAGCAGAGAATAACCTTGCTTCTTTAGAAGGAAATGTAAGTATTGTGATCAACGGACAGACTTATGCAATGGCTTATGACGCAGAAAACGATCGTTTTGTATACAATCTTACAGATGTTTCCACGGGTGATTACTATTATTACTATGTGGTAAATGGAAAAGAGGAATTAGATGCATTTAATGATGTAACTGCAAACGACAGCAATGGAAAAGAATGCAGCGTATGCCA
>CEAF01045631.1_pt1 | contig 11340 bp, 9 predicted proteins | sample 557431 | NCBI WGS metagenome assembly CEAF01 (sample SAMEA3182068, study PRJEB8094) | gut metagenome | biome: human; feature: gut; material: Stool; isolation source: human stools | place: Canada | collected 2013-11-18 | reverse complement strand
TAGACGTTCGCCGGGAAGAACTTCACGACCTTCAGGCCGCAGGCCATGGCCTGCATGATCTCGGTCGGTGTCACACAGCCGGGCGTTACGCCGATGCCGTGCTCGATACACCAGACCACGATCTCCTCGTTGAAGCCGGGGGAGACGATGAACTTTGCGCCGCGCGCGACGGCATTCTTGCACTGCTCGAGCGTAATGACCGTGCCCGCACCCACAAGCATATCGGGGCACTCCTTGGCGACCGCCTCGATGGAGTCGGCGGCTGCCGCCGTGCGGAAGGTGATCTCCATCACGTCCACGCCGCCCGCAAGCAGCGCCTTAGCGGTCGACACCGCATCCGCCGCGTCGTCGAGCACGACGACCGGCACCACTGCCGCGTTATAAAGTCTTTCTAATGCTGTCATTCCTCGTCCTCTAAGAAAAACCGCAAATAAACTTCCAGTACATTTTCCATCTGCTCCGTACTGACCCATTCATCAGATTGGTGCAGTCCCTTTCCGCCAGGGCCAAAGCAAACAGACGGGATCCCACCGATGGTCGACCAGTGATTGTTGTCGCTCACTCCGTCCGAACAAACAAGCTTTAGTTCTTCTCCAGTTACCTCTTCGAAAATATGGCGAAGCCTGCAAATTTCCTCAAGGTTATCATTCAGCAAAAACGATGGGTAAAACGGTTTCTCCACCGCAAATTCGAATGATGCATGCAGTTTTTCCCGCTGCACAGCACTCTGCAGATCCACAATGATCTTTTCCGGCGTTTCTCCTGGAACAGTATGTTTGCTGATAAGCGCTTCACAGGAATCTGGAACAACCATGCTGTAGTGATTGCTACCACCCCTAACCCGCAGAGTGATATAGGGCTGCGCCGGCATAACCTCGCTTGTCTGTAACGGAACTCTTTCAAGCACACTGAGGAACTTGCTCATTTCATTGATCGCATTGATACCGCTTTCCGCTTCTGCAGCATGCGCCGCTTTTCCGTGCGCCACAGCACGTATCAAAACCTTCCCGCAGGATCCGATAACAGCATGATGGTATTCTGGTTCCGCTGCAATACCAAAGTCAGCATGGATATTCCCTTCCTTGATCGCACAAAGCACGCCTTCAGAATACGCCTCTTCGTCGCAAACAAAGGCTACAACAATCTTGCCTCTCATGCGCCCCCGATTGCGCACACAGGTGCTTACGGTTTGTAGAATAATAGCTATTCCGGCCTTCATATCATTTGCGCCGCGACCATATATCCGTCCATCGCGCTCCGTACCGGCAAAGGGATTCACAGTCCAGCCATCTCCGGCTTCCACGGTATCCATGTGCCCTGTAAGCAGTATCGTTTTCCCTGGAAGCGAACCTGTTACTTCTGCGAATACATTGCGTCGGTCTCCATCTACGATCTGCTGCCTAACGCATTCAGCCCTTACATCGCGAAGTTTCTGGGCAATATAGTCTGACAGTGCCCCTTCATCGCCACTCACAGAGGGAATAGCAAGCATTTCGCAGAGCATTTCCTTTGTATCGCCAATATTGATTGTGTCTTTCATTGAAGCAAACTCCGTATTTTAGTCAAATAATCTCTTTATCAGGCGGCGACGGATATGCTTTGCGGCTGTAGCAGATGCCGAGTCCGGCTAGCATTTCCGCATACTTGATCGCAACCGGAGCCGGATCAATAACAGGAATCTTCAATTCGTTTGTCATGCGTTCCCCCATGCCGGCCATTCCAAGGCACGAGAGCACGATACATTGTGCACCATCCTCCTCGATACACCTTCTCGCCGCATTGCAGAGCGCGTCAAATGTCTTCTCCATATTGTCCCTTACAGCAGAAACAGGAATGCCAATGCTACGCACAGATGCCAGTTTGTCCGCTGGCAAACCCTTCTCCCATACAGCTTCCGTATCTCGAACAACGCAGTTGTCCAAAACGGTCAGGACAGAGTAGCGATAGCTGATGTCCATGGCGACCAACTTTGAGACCTTCCCCGGGCCAATTACCGGAATATTTAACATTTCCCTAGCCGCTGCCACAGCCGGGTCGCTTCCACAATAGACGATCACTGCATCAAAACCTGCTTTTTCTGCCTCGACAGCCTGTTGAATCACATAGGGACCCGCCAGTATTTCATCGTAAGCAGATTCAATGCTTTCCGGTCCATGAGCTATGCATTCAACCGATATTTCCGTACTCGGCATTGCAAAGGCTGAGAGCATTTTCTCCCGTTGTAGAAGAGTGTCCCGATCCATACCACTGTTTGGAATAATGACTTTTAATCTCATAGCAGCTCCTATAGTCTTATTTCTGCGCTAAGAACAGCTCAGCATACTCACAGGCTGTCAAAACAGCATCAGCCACACGATTGCGGTTGCGAAGCATTTGTGTGTAAAGCAGACGATATTCAAGTGTGTCTTTGTCAAGCCTGCTTAGTTTAATAGTCGGGAACAGTAACGGAAGCGGCTTAGACAGGATCGTCCTGCCATAGCTGTCCTGATCATACTTCTCAGCATTGGTGTAAAATGCATTGGTGATCGCACGGCTCAGGCGCAGGAGCGTATCATTGAATGCGCGGATTCGAACTTCGCTCAGCTCCGAGGCCTTCAACTTCATCTCATTCAGTGCCGCAACGGCCTTTCCAAGGCGATCAATATTAGCAGAGATACACGCCATGTCAACAATATTGCCGCTCTCCTTGCGCAGATATTCAACCTTCTGCTTCATATCCTCGCATGTTTTGCTAAAATCGTACGGCAGCACCGTTGCATTGGCAAGCCCGTAGATAACGCCAAGATCCACGCGGTTATCTTTTTTCAAGTTGTCAACATCCATTTTATCAATAGAGTCCTCGCAAGTATGGTTCCAATAACCGAGCGTAGCTCCATTCTGCTGCTTAACGACTTCTGGAGAGTAGGAAATACGACCGGCAATAGACGGCACGCCCACGCCGAAGAAGGACTGGTCTCCGGTCTTGGCAAGATATGCAACATCTACATCCTCATCCAGTACATCTCGGATCATCTCATACGCATAGTCCGAAAGCTCGCGAGATGCATCGGTTCCATATTTTTCCGCTCCCCGCATACCGGTGGAGTCAATATTGATATAACCGATACAGTTGTTGCGGATGTCTTCATAAAAGTAGTCTTGGAACCATGTAGAACCAGCAGCCTCTGCGATTTCATGGCCATTCCAGTAGATAAAGTAAATACTCCGCTTGATTTTATCCCTGAACTGGCCGAAAACACGCATCATCTCGAGCATCGTGCCGTCGCCGGTCGCATTGCACGTCACACCGGGGCACCATGCATCAAGATGCGCACTGACAAGCAGAAACTTCTCGGGCTCTTCCGTTCCGCGCAGAATACCCATCGGCTGCGGCAGAGTTTGCCACTCGCGCTGCGACTGCACATCCATATGCAGCACTACCTTTTCCCCAGAAAGGCAGAGCTCCTTGAGGTACTCGCCATCCTTTCGTGTAATGCTGATGCCAACAATCTGAGGAATTTTCCCAAAACTCTCAGGCGTCGGATTTCCCCAAACTGCTTTAAGTCCTCGATTGCAAATCAGCTCGTGCTCCGCAGTGCCCCAGTTCATGCAAATCATCGCTGCAGCGTGGTGCTCGCTAGCAAGCATTGCCTTTTCAGGTGTAGCCGGTGCATAAGAAACTTCCACAAGAACAGCTTTTCCGGCTACATCTTTCCCGACATAGTCCTCTTCTCCACCAGATCCAAGGTAAACCACTTCATAGTCCGCTCCGCCAACCGGCGTAGATTCGATGTGACAGCAGGCGATGCTGTTGATCTCCTTCTGAACCGGCGCAACAATCTTCACTTTTGAAGTACCCGGGTGGCTGTTGTATGCTTCAAATTCAAGGATTTTAGACTCAAGTCCATATTCTTCAATCTTCTTACAAATGTATTCCGCAGCTTCACGATCCTGACCCATACCAGAAATACGGCTGGGGGTATGATCAGTCAGCCATCTAACATGGTCCGCAGATTTCTCAACGTCCAACGCCGCCATCATTTCTTGTAAAAGCTTTTCCATTTGTTCAATTCCTCTTAACTTTATTTTTTTGCGCCGAGATACGCATTGATAATGCTTTCATCTGCGGCAATTTCACTTCCAGTGCCTTGCTTCACAATGCGCCCTTGTTCAAGCACGCAGGCATGATCCGCGATCGAAAGTGCCTTACGAGCATTTTGTTCAACCAGCAAAACTGAAACGCCCTCACGGTTGATTTCCTGTATAATGTCAAAAATATCATTGACAATCAGTGGCGCAAGTCCCAAAGACGGCTCATCGAGCATGATAATCTTTGGATTTGACATCAGTCCACGGGCAATAGCCAGCATCTGCTGCTCACCGCCGGAGAGTGTTCCAGCCCGTTGATCGCGGCGTTCCTTAAGCTTAGGAAACATATGAAACGCTCTTTCTTTTCCCTGTGGATTTCCGCCAAGGACATATGCGCCAATGTTCAGATTTTCTTCCACCGAAAGTCCCGGAAATATCCACCGTCCCTCCGGAACAAGCACGATACCACTGCGAACCACTTGGTGCGGTTTCTGCGCAAGTGGAAAATCATCAAGAATAACCGAACCAGAGTCTGTTTTCAGAACGCCGGCAATACACTTCATCAGAGTTGATTTTCCTGCGCCATTAGCACCGATGATCGACATAATCTCACCATCTTGCAAAGAAAAGGAAACGTCTTTAAGGGCTTGTATCTTCTTGTATGCGTAACTTAGATTCTGTATTTTCAGCATACGGCTCACCCCTTCCCCAAATATGCCTCGATCACTCTTTCATTGCCTTGAATCTCTGCCGGCGTTCCCTCTGCAAGCTTACTGCCAAAATTGAACACCGTGATATGATCGCAGATTCCCATGATCACATCCATGTGGTGATCAATAATCAAAATTGTCGTATCATACATATTTTGAATCGAGCGGATGAAATCCGAAAGCTTGATCGATTCATCCTCGTTCATTCCGGCAGCCGGCTCATCGAGAAGCAGCAATTGCGGGTCTGTAACCAGCGCTCTGGCAATCTCCAGTCTTCGCTGTTGACCGTATGGCAGATTGCCCGCCAGTTGGTCCCGCAATTCCCAGAGGCCAATCTGTTGCAGGGTCGTTTCTGTCAATTCGGCAATCTCCTTTTCTTCCCTTCTATACTTTGGCGTTTTAAATAGCCCATCGGCTAGATGATAGGACAAATGTTTCTGGCATGCCGTGATCAAGTTCTGATAAACGCTTAATTCATCGAAAAGACGGATATTCTGGAATGTTCTCGCAATACCCAAATTAGCCGTTTGATGCGGGTTCATCCCCACTAAAGATCGCCCGTTGAGTTCTATCTTTCCTTCCGTCGGAGAGTAAATACCGGTAATGAGATTGAATAAGGTCGTCTTTCCCGCTCCGTTTGGTCCAATCAAACCATGGATCTCGCCCTGCGTCACATCAAAGCTGACATCATTCAATGCAATAACGCCGCCGAATCGTTTAGTGACATGGTCTATCTTTAGTGATGCAGATCTTCTCATTTTTTCGCCTCACCCTCTTCATCCCTTTTGCTACCTCTCTTGCGGACTCTCGCAGCAAGTTGTTTACATCTCCGCAAACCCCCTGCAACTGTAAATTCCTTACTTCCCATCAGTCCTGACGGCTTAAATACGATGACTGCAACGACCAACACGCCGTATAGAACCATGCGCCACTCCTCAGCAGACTCGATACGCAAATATTCCGGCAGAGGAATCAACACAAGGCCGGCAAGGATTGTACCGGTCAGACTGCCGGTACCTCCCAAAATAACCGTCATTGTCAATTCGTTCGACTTTGCCATCGTAAACATAGTGGGATAGAGATATCCCATATATCCAGCAAGTAAGCCACCAGCAAGGCCGCAAAGTGCACAACTGATTAGGAATGCCAGCATTTTATACCGAATCACATCTATACCGATTGACTTTGCCGCAAGCTCTTCTTCCCGCACAGCAATACAGTTGCGTCCATGCTTGGAATGCAGGAAATTGCTCAAAATTACAATAACTGCAAGCAGGATCACCCAAATAAGAAGAAGGCTCGTTTTCTTCGGGATATCGGTCAAGCCTCTTGATCCGCCTGTAATGCTCGGAATATTCTCAATCAGCAATTTGGTGCATTCTCCAATTGCCAACGTGGCAATGACAAAATAGTCGCCCTTCAGTCTCAGTGTCGCTCTTCCGATCAGCCCACCAGCAAGCATAGCTGCCAGTATTCCCATCAGACAGGCGGGAAAAAACGGCATATGGAGAAGCTTAATGGAAAGAGCCGTTCCATATGCTCCGATTGCCATAAATCCTGCGTGTCCCAAAGAAAAAAGGCCTGTGAAACCGACAAGAATCGAAACGCCAAGCGTAGCAATCAGATAAATGCCCGTCAGTGTTGCCACACCACTCCAATATGATAGCATATCGTTCCTCCTTCACGCCTTATCTTCCATGCTCTTGCCCATTAACCCCGTCGGCTTAATCAGCAAAATCACAATGAGCAACGCATAAGCGAATAGATTGCGTAGCGCTGAAGATACATAAGCAGAGATCATCGTCTCCAGCACTCCGAGGATCAATGCGCCAACAACCGCTCCCGGCATACTGCCGAGGCCACCGACCACAGCGCTGATAAACGCTTTGTTCGTCAAGTTTCCCATTGTAGGATAAGCTGTATATTTGATGCCAAGAAACACACCGGAAAGGCCGGCCATGGAACCAGCGATGATAAATACAATTAAAATCAATTGCCGCACATTGATTCCCATAATAGACGCAGTTGTCAAATCGAATGCCGCGCCGCGTATTGCAAGACCTACGCGAGTCTTGCGAATCAAGAACTGAACGATCAGCAAAGCTATCGCGCTGGCAACAAGAATTATCAAATCGACCACTCCGATACTTGCGCCCAAAATAGAAACTGGCATAGCAGACAAGGAGGTTTTGTAGGCGTGGAATCTTCCATCAATCATGACGACTATCAAGTTTTCTCCGATAATGGAGATTCCAAGGCCTGCAATCAGCAGATATATGCGCTTCACACCCTTGTCGAGCAACGGCTGATATGCAATACGTTCAATCAAGGCCGCCAGCACAGCGCCGAAAAATGTGGAGCATACTACTGCCATAAGGACATTGTCTGCCACACTGCTAATATAAAAATAGCCGACGTATGCGCCTATCAACACCGAAGCTCCGTGAGCAAAGTTGGTAAAGTTAAGTAAGCTGTAAATCAATGAATAGCCGACCGCCATTAGCGCATAAATGCTTCCAACAGACAGGCCTGTGATCAGCTGCTGCAAAAACATGAGAGTATCTCCTTCGCTCGTTTAAGAATGCAGGTTTCTTTAACTGCGACGAAGAGACTCTCTTCGTCGCAGTTAAAGAGTTTACATCAGTCACCGTAATCAACCATGTAGGTATCGATCGCCTCGAACTTCTCAGCACCCACGCGGAAGATGATGACAGAGCGGATGACCTTATGGTCCTTGCGGATTGTAATGGGGGTGGTCAAACCTTGCGCGTTTTCAACGGTTTCAAGTGCATCTCTAATATCCTTCGGAGCGGTGCTGCCGGCAGATTCTACAGCCTGCTTAATCACAACAAATGCATCATAAGCAAAATAGGCGTTTTGTCCAGCGCCGTCACAAGGCTCATGATATGCTTCTTCATACATTGCTTTAAAGCTATCCAACTGGCTATCGTTTCCGTCAACGGTACAAACAAAGTAAGAACCCGTAATTGCGCTACCCGCAAGGTCGAAGATATCCTCTGCCATCCAGCAGTCCGGCCCAAGGAACAACTCGTCCATCCCAAGGTCGCGTGCCTGAACAGTGGCGAGCGCAAGCTCTTTATACGTCATGGGCAGGAACAGCGCATCCGGTGCCTTCTGATGCAGCGCCGTCATCTGAGCTCGGAAGTCAACATCGCCAGCCGTGTATGCCTCTACGCCAACGAGCTCCCCGCCGAGTGAAGTAAAGGTATCTGAGAAATTATCGCTGATACCCACAGAGTAGTCAGAGCTGATCTCCTTGAGAATACCGATCCTTCTCAGTCCCAGTTCGTCATAGGCATACTTTGCCATAACATTACCCAGGGCAGGATCAGCAAGGCAGACACGGAACGTCCACTCACGCACATTGCCATTGTCGTCTTCGGTAACCTTTGAGTTCGTTGCGCAAGTGGCTACAGAGGGGATTTTATACTCTTCGCAGACGCTGGCAAGTGCAAGCGATGCACCAGAGCTATTGCATCCCACAATCACATCAGCGCCTCCCACCTCAATGGCCTTCTTTGCTGCGTTGGTCGTCTCAACATTGTCACCGCGGTTATCATAGGTATTGAGAATCACCTTTTTCCCGGCAATGCCGCCCTCTGCGTTGACCTGATCGACCAGTAACTTCAGCGTATTCGCTTCTGGCGTGCCCCAAGCAGACGCTTCGCCGGTCAGCGGGCCGATGTAGGCAATTGTAAATGTATCATCGGATGAACTACCGCCGCCGTCCGGATTAGCATCCTTTTTGCCGCAGGCAAAAAGCGACGCCACCATCGTTAGAGCAAGGATAAACGCAAAGGCTTTTCTTAAGTTTCTTTTCATATCAGTTCTCCTATGTCTCAAAAAATCGAATCCGCAACATTTCTCAATGTGAAATGCTGTTTCATCTTTACCATTAAGATATCATCTCCTTTCATTCGTGTCAATAATATTTCCTCATTTCCAATCGTTTTTGTGCATATATACAACAAATATCGATTTATTTTAACACAACAGACAAATTAAATAATAAAATGTTGTTGCAAAATATGAAATGCCGTGTTATGCTTATATTAGTAAAGTTATATACTCGATTAGAAAGGCGTTTTTACTATATGGCTGAGACGGTAAAGAACATTGCTGTTTTAGAAAAAGCACTCCATATTATGGAGTTTTTGCTTGCCTATCCAAAAGGGGTACAGCTTAATGAAATTTCTATCGGCGTAGGTCTTAACAAGAGCACGGTGTATCGCATTCTTCATACTCTGCGGTTGCACAACTACGTGATTCAAGACGAAAAGGACAGTTCTTACCGCCTCGGTAACCGCTTTCTGCTATACTCCCCTTTCGTACAGTCCCTGAGCATAAACAATGTCGCTTTACCATTTATGCAAGAGTTCTCTGATCGCTATGATTTTTCCACCAGCCTTGCAACGCTTGATAATGACACTTCGCTTACCCTATCTTCCGTCAATCCCACCCGACCCTCAAGTATCCGCATCTCTGCAGAGGTTGGTTTCCACTGTCCACTATACTGCTGTGCCTCGGGCAAGGTCATTCTTTCTACGTTTTCTCCGCAGGCACTTGATGAATATCTCGACAGTCACCATCTGACACCGCTAACCGAGCATACGATTACCAATGTACTTGCCCTGCGAAAAGATTTGGCTTTGACCGCTCAGCGCGGATATTCTATAGAATATAGGGAAAACGAAAATGAAATTATCTCCATCGGCGCACCAATATATAACAGCAGCGGAGAGTTACTCGCTGTAATGACTTTCATGACACTAGCCTCTTTATTTGACATGGAAACCCTTCCGGAAATCAGCGGGGCATTGATTAAACAAGCTTCAAAGGTCAGCAGTGTTTTGTGCTAATCCTGCCGTTATTACAAATCGGCGGCATCACTCTGTATTTTTATAGTCTTCTTTCCTATTAAAAAAGTTCCAATTCGTTTTCGATCTCCCTCCAGCTCCTCACTCTTAATATTCTCAAGAAGATCAGAGAGAATGGGAACGCAAAGTGGAATTGGGAGTAAAATAAATATCCCCCGGCAAAGCCCAATCTTATGAAAATAAGCAATAATCCAGACTACCAATAGAGTGGTCTGGATTATTTTTTGTAAAAAAGCAAAAACACTTGACAATTTGAAAAAAACCGGAGGCTTCGCCTTTCAAGGAGTCCTGCAAACAAAAGTCAATAGCAGAAACAAAAAGTCCCGCAAAGTTTGCGAGACTGAAAGAGGGCATAACAAAACAGGCTGGAGAAAGAACGCATCGCCAGCCGGAATGAGGTTGGTCGTTCGCTTAACCCTGTGTGGAACTCTGCCGCGCATCGAATGCCTCAAGGCATTCTTTCACGCGGGCATAGTAGATACGCAGGAACTTGTTCTGCGCGGCTGTCATGTAGACAAAATAAGGCTTGCCCTCCGCGCGTTTCTTATCGAGGAACTGGTACACCGGCTCATCCGCAGGGGCTTTTCTCAGGTGAGCACAGATGATTTGGTACAGCGTTTTCCGCAGATGCGGAGAGCCGCGTTTGGTCGTAGGGACGCTCTTGGCACTGTGCTTGCCGGATTGGTTCACAGCTGGATCGACGCCAGCGAAACCGACGATGGAGCTGCGGCGCGGGAAGCGGCGTATATCGCCGATCTCCGCCATAAGCTGCACGGCAGTCGTTTCACCGACGCCGTACATGGTGCGCACGGTATCGTATCATAGTTTTTCCCGATAATCGAATATCTATGTTGCATGTTGCTGCAAAAACAAATCGCTCTATAACCAAATTGCATACGGCGGTAGACAGCGGCAGCTGGTGCGGAGCTGAATGGCAGCCGAGCGGTTCCAGCGACAGCCGCTTGATGTAGTCCATACGTCACCATCGGATTTGCCGTCTTCAGGAATAATCTGCTCGCTAATATTCGGGCATAGGCGCAACATTTCTTATTTACTGTGTGACCGATAGTAGCCGTTGCGAAGGCGTTTATGTCGCTTAGTGATGTAGTCTTCATATAGCAGGGTAGCTGTGTATAATCGCGTGGCGTATTATCTTTCTTCCTAGCAGCTTCCCACCATTAATCAAGGCAATTATTTTGTCCTAATATGTCAATGAATATCTACATCAACACAATTTCTTTCAATAGAACAAAATTATAATGAAATTCATGCTATAGCATGTCAAGGAATGTCCACGCCTGTAGTTTACCCTGCATTTTCCCACTCTTGGCAATCCCCAGCACTCACTTTATACTGATAATAGGCTAAAGCCTAATCTCGCAGCTTTCCGGTGAGGTCCGCACCGTAAGTGTGGCCTCAGGCATTCATGGGCCCCGTAGGGCATTATGACCACCCCTGTATGCAGGATGCTCCATGAAGGTCGACAGTTTTTGGCGCTGTACCGGCAGCGCGGGTGTGTACCCTTCCGTTGAAAGTGGAAAGGACACAAAATGAACGACTCTGTCGTTATCGTCTACAATGGTGAGCAAGTATCGATGCCAAAGGAGGTCGCGGACTTCCTTGAGCAGGATTGGAAACGGCAGCAGGCGCAGGACAAACAGGAC
>CEAF01050611.1_pt1 | contig 11344 bp, 6 predicted proteins | sample 557431 | NCBI WGS metagenome assembly CEAF01 (sample SAMEA3182068, study PRJEB8094) | gut metagenome | biome: human; feature: gut; material: Stool; isolation source: human stools | place: Canada | collected 2013-11-18 | reverse complement strand
CGTAAGAACGAGGGACTGTATAAAGTATTTGCTGAAAACTTCCCCATTGCCGATACAAGAAATAATTTTGTTCTTGAGTTTTTGGACTACTATATTGATCCGCCGCGTTATACTATAGACGAATGTATAGAGCGAGGGCTTACCTATAGTGTACCCTTAAAGGCAAAATTAAAATTATATTGTACCGACCCCGACCACGAAGATTTTGATACGGTTATTCAGGATGTATTCCTGGGTCCGATTCCTTACATGACGGATAAAGCTACGTTCGTCATCAACGGTGCGGAACGTGTTGTTGTGTCACAGCTTCACCGTTCTCCGGGCGTATTCTTCGGTCAGAGCGTGCATGCCAACGGTACTAAGTTATACTCAGCCCGTATCATCCCGTTCAAGGGTTCTTGGATTGAGTTTGCTACCGACATCAACAATGTCATGTATGCTTATATTGACCGTAAGAAGAAGTTGCCGGTAACCACATTGCTGAGAGCTATCGGTTTTGAGAATGATAAGGACATTCTTGAAATCTTCAACTTGGCAGAAGACGTGAAGGTGAACAAGACGAACCTCAAGAAGATTGTAGGTCGTAAGTTGGCGGCACGTGTATTGAAAACATGGATTGAGGATTTTGTAGACGAAGATACCGGTGAAGTTGTTTCTATCGAGCGTAACGAAGTTGTTATTGACCGTGAAACCATAATCGAGCCGGAACATGTTGACATTATATTAGAGTCGGGCGTTCAGAACATCCTTGTACACAAGGAAGAGCCGAACCAGTCTGACTACTCCATTATATATAATACTCTGCAGAAGGACCCCAGTAACTCGGAAAAAGAGGCAGTGCTTTACATCTACCGTCAGTTGCGAAATGCAGACCCGGCTGATGATGCCAGTGCACGCGAGGTTATCAACAACCTGTTCTTCTCAGAAAAGAGATATGACTTGGGTGATGTAGGTCGTTACCGTATCAACAGAAAGTTGAACTTGACGACAGATATGGACGTACGTGTCCTCACCAAGGAAGATATTATCGAGATTATCAAGTATCTGATCGAGTTGATTAACTCAAAAGCGGATGTTGATGATATCGACCACTTGAGTAACCGTCGTGTACGTACAGTAGGCGAACAATTGTCCAACCAGTTTGCTATCGGTTTGGCACGTATGTCACGTACCATCCGCGAGCGTATGAATGTTCGTGACAATGAAGTCTTCACTCCGATTGACTTGATTAACGCCAAGACTATTTCTTCCGTTATCAATTCATTCTTCGGAACGAACGCTTTGTCACAGTTCATGGACCAGACCAACCCGCTTGCCGAAATCACTCACAAGCGTCGTATGTCTGCTCTGGGTCCCGGTGGTTTGTCGCGTGAGCGTGCTGGTTTCGAGGTGCGTGACGTACACTATACTCACTACGGACGTCTGTGTCCGATTGAAACGCCTGAAGGTCCTAACATCGGTTTGATTTCTTCACTCTGTGTGTTCGCCAAGATTAATGAGCTGGGTTTCATCGAGACTCCGTACCGTAAGGTGGCTAACGGAAAAGTAGACCTTTCGGATGAAGGTCTGGTTTACCTCACAGCCGAAGAAGAAGAAGAAAAGATTATCGCTCAGGGCAATGCGCCTTTGAACGATGACGGAACTTTCGTACGCGACAGAGTAAAATCACGTCAGGACGCCGACTATCCGGTTGTAGCGCCTGATGAAGTGGAATTGATGGACGTATCTCCCCAGCAGATTGCTTCTATTGCGGCCTCTTTGATTCCGTTCTTGGAGCATGACGATGCCAACCGTGCGTTGATGGGTTCTAACATGATGCGCCAGGCAGTTCCTTTGTTGAAGAGCGAAGCTCCGATTGTAGGTACAGGCATCGAACGTCAGCTCGCACGCGACTCTCGTACGCAGATTACAGCAGAGGGCGAGGGTGTTGTTGATTTCGTGGATGCTACGACTATCCGCATTCTGTATGACCGTACGGAAGACGAAGAGTTCGTAAGCTTCGAATCTGCACTGAAAGAATATACGATTCCTAAATGGCGTCGTACCAACCAGAACATGACGATTGACCTTAGACCTATTTGTGAGAAAGGTCAGCGCGTGACGAAAGGGCAAATCCTTACCGAGGGTTACTCCACCGAACAGGGCGAGCTTGCTTTGGGTAAGAACCTGTTGGTTGCCTACATGCCTTGGAAGGGATATAACTATGAGGATGCCATTGTATTGAACGAACGTGTGGTTCGCGAGGACCTTTTGACTTCCGTACACGTAGAAGAGTACTCTTTGGAAGTTCGTGAAACGAAGCGCGGTATGGAAGAGTTGACTTCCGATATTCCTAACGTAAGCGAAGAAGCAACAAAGGACCTCGACGAGAACGGTATCGTTCGCGTGGGTGCCCGTATCGAGCCGGGCGACATCCTAATTGGTAAAATTACTCCGAAGGGAGAATCAGACCCTTCCCCGGAAGAAAAGTTGCTTCGCGCCATCTTCGGTGATAAGGCTGGCGATGTGAAAGACGCTTCTTTGAAGGCATCTCCGTCTTTGAAGGGTGTTATTATCGGTAAGCGTCTGTTCTCCCGCGTCATTAAGACTCGTAGTTCCAAATTGGCGGACAAAGCGTTGCTGCCGAAGATTGACGATGAGTTCGACGGTAAGGTAGCCGACTTGAAGAAGATATTGGTGAACAAGCTCTTGAAGCTCACTGAAAACTACACATCCGAGGGTGTGAAGGACTATATGGGAGCCGAAGTAATTAGTAAGGGCGCTAAGTTCTCTGCTTCCGATTTCAGTGATATGGACTTCACCGCCATTCAATTGAGTAACTGGACAAAAGATGAGCACACCAACGGATTGATCCGTGCACTGGTGATGAACTTCATCAAGAAATATAAAGAGCTCGATGCAGAGTTGAAGCGTAAGAAATTCGCTATTACCATTGGTGACGAGTTACCTGCGGGTATCATTCAGATGGCTAAGGTTTACATTGCCAAGAAACGTAAAATCGGTGTTGGTGATAAGATGGCCGGTCGCCACGGTAACAAGGGTATTGTTTCGCGCGTGGTACGTCAGGAGGATATGCCGTTCTTGGCGGACGGTACTCCGGTAGATATCGTATTGAACCCGCTGGGTGTGCCTTCACGTATGAACATCGGCCAGATATTCGAGGCGGTTCTGGGACGTGCCGGAAAGAATTTGGGCGTTAAGTTCGCTACGCCTATCTTCGACGGTGCCACGCTGGACGACCTGAACGAATGGACCGATAAGGCAGGTCTGCCCCGCTATGGCAAGACTACTTTGTTCGACGGTGGTACAGGTGAGGCGTTCGAGCAACAGGCTACGGTAGGTGTGACATACATGTTGAAACTCGGCCACATGGTTGAAGACAAGATGCACGCACGTTCTATCGGTCCGTACTCACTTATTACGCAACAGCCGTTGGGAGGTAAGGCGCAGTTCGGTGGTCAGCGTTTTGGAGAAATGGAAGTTTGGGCGCTCGAGGCATTCGGTGCGGCACACATCCTACAAGAGATTTTGACTATTAAGTCTGATGATGTTGTCGGACGCTCCAAGGCTTACGAAGCAATCGTTAAGGGTGAGCCGATGCCTGCTCCGGGTATCCCCGAATCACTGAATGTATTGCTGCACGAGTTGAGAGGTTTGGGCTTGAGCATCAACTTAGAATAAATTGAAATTTGAGAATTGAGGATTGGGAGATGATACCTCTCAACCCTCAGTTCCCGACTTATCAACATTTATTTTTCAATTTTTAATTCTCAATTATATATAAAAGTATGGCTTTTAGAAAAGATAACAAGATAAAGAGTAATTTCTCGAAAATCTCTATCGGTTTGGCTTCTCCCGAAGAAATCTTGGAGAATTCGAGTGGTGAAGTTTTAAAGCCTGAAACCATCAACTATCGTACGTATAAGCCAGAGCGCGACGGTTTGTTCTGCGAGCGCATCTTTGGTCCTATCAAGGACTATGAGTGCCATTGCGGTAAGTACAAACGCATCCGTTACAAAGGCATTGTCTGCGACCGTTGCGGTGTGGAAGTGACAGAAAAGAAAGTACGTCGCGAGCGTATGGGACACATCCAGTTGGTTGTGCCGGTAGCTCACATCTGGTATTTCCGTTCACTTCCTAATAAAATCGGTTACTTGTTGGGCTTGCCTACCAAGAAACTCGATGCCATTATCTACTACGAGCGTTATGTGGTTATCCAGCCGGGTGTATTGGAAGGCGAGGTAGCACAGTTCGATTTGCTCGAAGAAGGAGAATACCTGGATTTGTTGGACAAGTTGCCAAGCGACAACCAGTACCTTGAAGATTCAGACCCCAATAAGTTTGTTGCTAAGATGGGTGCGGAAGCTATTTACGACCTGCTGTCACGCATCGACCTTGACTCATTGTCTTACGACCTGCGTAACCGTGCGGGCAGCGATGCTTCGCAACAGCGCAAGAGTGAAGCTTTGAAGCGTCTGCAAGTAGTCGAGTCTTTCCGTGCATCACGCGGACGTAACAAGCCCGAGTGGATGATTGTACGTATCGTGCCGGTTATCCCACCCGAACTCCGTCCGTTGGTACCGTTAGATGGCGGACGTTTCGCCACTTCCGACCTGAACGACCTTTACCGTCGCGTTATCATCCGTAACAACCGCTTGAAGAGATTGATTGAAATCAAGGCTCCCGAAGTGATTTTGCGTAATGAGAAGCGCATGTTGCAGGAGGCTGTCGACTCATTGTTCGATAACTCCCGTAAGTCGAGTGCGGTGAAGACCGATGCCAACCGTCCTTTGAAGTCCCTTTCCGACAGTTTGAAAGGTAAGCAGGGACGTTTCCGTCAGAACCTGCTGGGTAAGCGCGTCGACTATTCCGCACGTTCCGTAATCGTTGTAGGTCCGGAATTGAAGATGGGCGAGTGCGGTATTCCTAAACTCATGGCAGCCGAACTCTACAAGCCGTTTATCATCCGCAAGCTCATCGAGCGCGGTATCGTAAAGACGGTGAAGAGTGCCAAGAAGATTGTAGATCGCAAGGAACCCGTTATCTGGGACATACTGGAACACGTAATGAAAGGACATCCGGTATTGCTGAACCGTGCCCCGACACTTCACCGTCTGGGTATTCAGGCATTCCAGCCTAAGATGATTGAAGGTAAGGCAATCCAGTTGCATCCGTTGGCATGTACGGCATTCAACGCCGACTTCGACGGTGACCAAATGGCCGTTCACTTGCCTTTGAGCAACGAAGCTATTCTGGAAGCGCAGATGCTGATGCTCCAGTCACATAATATCCTGAACCCTGCCAACGGTGCGCCTATCACAGTGCCTGCACAGGATATGGTACTCGGTTTGTACTATATCACCAAGTTGCGTAAGGGAGCTAAGGGTGAAGGCCTTACTTTCTACGGCCCCGAAGAAGCGCTTATTGCCTACAACGAAGGCAAGTGCGATATCCACGCGCCTATCAGCGTTATCGTTAAGGACATTGACGAAAACGGCAATGTAGTGGATAAGATGATGCACGACACTTCGGTAGGCCGTGTTATTGTAAACGAAATCGTACCTGCCAAAGCGGGTTACATCAATACGATTATTTCCAAGAAGTCACTTCGTGACATTATCAGCCACGTAATCAAGGTTTGTGGTGTGGCAGAAGCGGCCGAATTCCTCGACGGAATTAAGAACCTCGGTTATCAGATGGCCTTCAAGGGCGGTCTTTCGTTCAACTTGGGCGATATCATCATTCCCGAAGAGAAGGAAGCGCTGGTACAGAAAGGTTACGAAGAAGTAGAGCAGGTAATCAACAACTATAACATGGGTTTCATCACCAACAACGAGCGTTACAACCAGGTAATCGACATCTGGACACACGTAAACTCCGAGTTGTCAAACATCCTGATGAAAACCATTTCAAGCGACGACCAGGGATTCAACTCCGTATACATGATGTTGGATTCGGGAGCCCGTGGTTCTAAGGAACAGATTCGTCAGCTTTCCGGTATGCGTGGTTTGATGGCGAAGCCTCAGAAGGCAGGTGCCGAAGGCGGTCAGATTATCGAGAATCCGATTCTTTCTAACTTTAAGGAAGGTCTTTCCGTGTTGGAGTACTTTATCTCTACCCACGGTGCCCGTAAGGGTCTTGCCGATACCGCTTTGAAGACAGCCGATGCCGGATACCTGACCCGTCGTCTGGTCGACGTGTCTCACGATGTGATTATCAATGAAGAAGACTGCGGTACGCTTCGCGGACTGGTTTGTACGGCTTTGAAGAACAACGATGAAACAATCGCCACGCTGTACGAACGTATCCTGGGACGTGTATCCGTACATGATATCGTTCACCCTACAACCGGCGAATTGCTTGTTGCAGGCGGTGAGGAAATTACCGAAGCCATTGCGCAGAAGATTGAGGACTCTCCGATTGAGAGCGTTGAAATCCGTTCCGTATTGACTTGTGAATCCAAGAAAGGTGTTTGCGCCAAGTGTTACGGACGTAACCTGGCTACCAGCCGCATGGTTCAGAAGGGTGAAGCTGTCGGCGTAATCGCCGCACAGTCCATCGGTGAGCCGGGTACGCAGTTGACGTTGCGTACGTTCCACGCCGGTGGTACGGCGGCCAACATCGCTGCCAACGCAAGTATCGTTGCCAAAAATCCTTCCCGTCTGGAATTCGAAGAGCTCCGTACGGTAGATATCATTGACGAAGCAGGCGAACCCGCAAAAGTAGTGGTAGGTCGTTTGGCCGAAGTGCGCTTCGTAGATGTCAATACTGGTATCGTGCTTTCCACACACAACGTACCCTACGGTTCTACACTCTACGCAGCCGACGGCGAAGTGGTAGAGAAAGGCAAGTTGATTGCCCGTTGGGACCCGTTCAACGCGGTTATCATTACTGAAGCTACCGGTAAGATTGAGTTTGAAGGCGTTATCGAGAACGTTACCTATAAGGTGGAATCCGATGAATCTACCGGTTTGCGCGAAATCATCATCATCGAGTCTAAGGACAAGACGAAGGTTCCTACCGCGCATATCATGACCGAGGCCGGCGAGCTTATCCGTACTTACAACCTTCCTGTGGGCGGCCACGTGGTAGTAGAAGACGGACAGAAAGTAAAAGCCGGTGAAGTAATCGTGAAGATTCCGCGTGCCGTTGGTAAGGCGGGTGATATCACGGGTGGTCTTCCTCGTGTCACCGAATTGTTCGAGGCCCGTAATCCGTCTAACCCTGCCGTGGTTTCCGAAATCGACGGTGAGGTTACAATGGGTAAAGTGAAACGCGGTAACCGTGAAATCATCGTTACCTCTAAGACCGGAGAAGTCAAAAAGTACCTTGTGCCGCTGTCTAAGCAGATTCTGGTACAGGAGAACGACTACGTGCGTGCCGGTACTCCGTTGTCCGACGGTGCCATTACGCCTGCCGATATCCTTGCCATTAAAGGTCCTACGGCTGTACAGGAATATATCGTGAACGAAGTACAAGACGTTTACCGTCTGCAAGGTGTGAAGATTAACGACAAGCACTTTGAAATCATCGTTCGCCAGATGATGCGTAAGGTTGAAATCGACGAGCCGGGCGATACCCGCTTCCTGGAACAACAGGTAGTGGACAAGCTCGAGTTCATGGAAGAAAACGACCGTATCTGGGGTAAGAAGGTAGTAGTAGACGCCGGAGATTCTCAGAACCTGCAACCGGGACAGATTGTCACTGCCCGCAAGCTGCGTGACGAGAACTCCATGCTGAAACGCCGCGACTTGAAACCCGTTTCGGTACGTGATGCAGTGCCCGCTACTTCTACACAGATTCTTCAGGGTATTACCCGTGCCGCTTTGCAGACTTCGAGCTTCATGTCGGCCGCTTCCTTCCAGGAAACGACGAAGGTGCTCAATGAAGCCGCTATCAACGGTAAGGTAGACCGTTTGGAAGGTATGAAGGAGAATGTTATCTGCGGTCACTTGATTCCTGCCGGTACAGGCCAGCGTGAGTTCGACAAGGTCATTGTCGGTTCAAAAGAAGAGTACGACCGTATGCTTGCCAATAAGAAAACGGTGCTCGACTATGCTGTGGATGATAAAGTAGAAGAGTAATATACTACGCTAATACAATCTGTGATTTTTATAATGAAAAAAGAGAGCCTTGCAAGAGGTTCTCTTTTTTCTTTTATCACATGGAGACAAGAAACTTTTGGATGGATATGGGGAAGATGGAGAGTTTACTTGCAATGCTTCAGCATATACTCCATTGGCGGCACATAGTCTCCGATGGCGGTTATGCTCTTGTTGTGTCCGAAGTAAACGTTCCCTGTTTCACCGTTACGGTGTTTCGCCACCATGATTACACCCAGTCCGTCGGATGGATAGCCGCTCTCCCTGCATCTCTATACTGTAAAACACCACATGCCGTCCGGCGCTTGCAGCGGCTTTTGCCAGATGCAGGGCTATGGCAGTCTTGCCCACCGAGGGACGGGCGGCGATGATGTTCAGGTCGCACGCTTGCCAACCGGACGTCAGGCGGTCTAATCCGGCTAGTCCGGTGGGTATGCCCGTTACGCCGTTCTTGGTGTTTTCGATGCGCTGCTCCGCTTCGGCTATGGTCTCTTCCATAAGCTGCTGCATAGGGCGCAACTGTTGCGTTCAGCTACATTCGTTTTCGATACGGTCTGTCAGCAGGTGCAGGGCGTTCAGTATATCTTCGATGTCGTAGGTAGGGTCCTCGGACTGGGAAGTCAGGCTGTTGATACCTACAATCAGTTCACGCCTCAGGTAGCGGTCTTTGATAAGCTCGGCGTGCAGTTCGATGTGTGCCGAACTCGTCACTTTCGATGATAGACGGACGATGCCGTATGCACCGCCTGCTTCATCCAATTTACCTCGCTTTTGTAAAGCCTCTTTCACTGTCAGTATGTCTATCGGTTCGTTGTTGCGGTGCATGTTTTCAAGCACCGCATACAACGTTTGTTCCTTTTCGTGATAGAACATCTCCGGGCGCAGCGTCTGTGCCACCAGCGGGAAAGCTTTTTTCTCTATCATCAGTGCTCCAAGCACTGCCTTTTCTATCTCCGTTATTTGAAAATTCGTAGTATCCACTCTGTTTTGTTTTTTATGTTTTTCCCCTGCTATCTCATATTTCACCCATTATGCTTTGCCTTTCCTCTCGCTTTTGTCAGTACCTGTCTTCCTCGTCCAAAGAACATTTGTCAGCCAGATAGCTTATCGCCTGTTTGTAATAGCGTATATTGGCCAGCCCTTCGTAGTAGGGTATCTGCTCTATCGCCATGTTGCGTTCTTCGGAGGAGAGGCGCAGCCATTCTCGGCGGGTGCGCCCTATGCTCCGCTTGGGCAAGAGGGTGAGGTCGTGATATGCCTGCCAGAAGCGGTCGAACTGTTCGTCCCGGCAGAAAATCCACTACATGGATGTGGGCAAGGCTATGGTCTATGCTGTACTTTATCAGTTGCAGTTTTTGCAAATTCAGGAAGAATCGGCGAACGCGGGTTTTGCTCCAGCGGAAAAGGCGTGCCCAGGTGTCGAGGCTCTTAATGGAGTCGCCGCACGGGCAGGTTATCGTCCGGCCATAGAGCGTCATGCTGCCTTCGCGGTAGTTGACGTTGGTGATAAGGATGCAGTAGGCTTCCGTTTCGCTGGCGGGAGAGAAGTGGTGAAAAGGATGGGGAGTGAATGAGCGAGTGTGCAAGGCTCCGGTTCTGGATACATCCGCATACCCGGGCAACCGTCGGCAACGTTCGCCGGTCGGTCTTGCTTCCTCTTTGCAGTATCTTTGTTTTACCAAGCCGGCGAAGTGAACATAAAGATAGTATTCATTTAAAATCAAAGAGGAGACAAAAGTATGGCTATTGTATTTAAAAAGGCATTGTGTAAGAATGTGACGGATAAGTCGATGGTGGCAAAGTATCATCCGCAGTTGCTTACTTTAGGGCAGAGCGTAGGCATCGACCGCATGGCTTATCAGATGAAAGAGAACAGTTCGCTTTCCAAAGGAGATATCCTCAGTGTGATTGCCAATTTTGTGGAGTGTATGCGTACGAATCTGTATAACGGACATTCGGTAAACATCCGCGACTTTGGAGTGTTCAGCCTCTCGGCGCGTACCGAAGGTGCGGAAGCGGAAAAGGATTGTACGGCGAAGAAGATTCGGACGGTACGTATCAATTTCCGCCCCTCTATCGGTGTACGTCCCGACCCCGCTTCCACACGTGCGGAAGATGCCATGGAGTTTGTAGACTTATCTGGACTCCCAGAAGGGTAACGGCGGGAATGGCGGCGGTAATGACGGGGAAGAAGAGAATCCGTTGGGATGAACCGTATCTGTGTGGTATGAACGAAAATAATGGAATGAAAGATGAAAGCGATTATTTAAAAGGTGTTGGAATGTCTGATGGCATTCCTTCTGTTCCTGTCCAAACGAGGCAAGAAGAAAATGGAGAAAATGAAAAAGTTCAGCGAATTGGTCAGAGAACAGTATGCGTTCCTGGTCGGGCAGTTGGAGAAAATGCTGCAGGATTATTTCGGGCTGAGTACGCAGGTCAAAGAAATGCATGCCGAAATATTCTCGTTGAAAACGAAGTTGGTAAAAGAACTGCTCCGCTGGTGCATGCGTGAGAGTTGTGATAAAAGGCGACCGGAAAATAACGTAACGGCAGTATAGAGGTTTCGCCCTTGCAGGTTGACAGGCTTGCGGGGCGGACTTTTTTATTCTTTCCGGCAGGCGGCTGCTTTTGCATCGAAGTATTTTGTATGTTCTGAACGAAAGAAGTATATTTGCCTCTTAATTATAATAATGTATGGATAATATGGAAAATCAAGAGAATAATAACGGACAGTTGCAGATAGAACTGAAAGAAGAGGTGGCGCAAGGCACTTATGCCAATCTTGCCATCATCACTCACTCCAGCTCGGAGTTTATCATGGATTTTATACGGGTGATGCCGGGGATGCCCAAGGCCGGAGTGCAGTCGCGCATTGTGCTGGCGCCCGAGCACGCCAAACGTCTGCTGCGCGCGCTTGAAGAAAATATAGGTAAATACGAACGCGCTTTCGGTTCCATCCGTATGCCGGACGAGCAACCTCTTCCGCCGCTGCCCAATATTAAGGGGGAAGCATAAAATCAAAAAAAAACTTGTAGTGCATTGATTATTCAAAACTTATTAGTATCTTTGCAGCCCAAAAGTGTATAGTTTTGAATTAATATAAACAATAATATATAACTAAAAACAATTAAAATGCCTACAATTCAGCAATTAGTAAGAAAAGGACGCGAGGTTTTGGTAGAGAAAAGTAAGTCTCCCGCCTTGGATTCTTGTCCTCAAAGACGTGGCGTTTGCGTGAGAGT
>CEAF01015846.1_pt1 | contig 11419 bp, 10 predicted proteins | sample 557431 | NCBI WGS metagenome assembly CEAF01 (sample SAMEA3182068, study PRJEB8094) | gut metagenome | biome: human; feature: gut; material: Stool; isolation source: human stools | place: Canada | collected 2013-11-18 | reverse complement strand
TTCGTCAACAAGAGCAAGATGGGCAAGGCCATGCGTGCCTGCTCGGAGGATAAGGCGGCGGCGCAGCTCATGGGCATCAACGTCAACGCGACCATCTCCGCGACCTTCGCCATCGGCTCCGCGCTCGCGGCCATCGCCGGCGTGCTGCTCTGCTCGTTCAATACGTCGCTCATGCCGACCACCGGCTCCATGCCCGGCATCAAGGCGTTCACCGCCGCCGTGTTCGGCGGCATCGGCTCCATCCCCGGCGCGTTCCTCGGCGGACTGCTCCTCGGCATCATCGAGGCGCTGGCCAAGGCGTACATCTCCACGACGCTCGCCAACGCCATCGTGTTCGCGGTGCTGATCGTGGTGCTGCTCGTCAAGCCCGCGGGACTCCTCGGCAAGTATGTGCCGGAGAAAGTGTGAGGTGGCAACTATGGCAAAGCTGACAACGAAATTCAAGTCCTTGAAAAAGACCACCAAGGTCGACTTCGCGACCTACCTCGGCGTGATCGCCGTCTTCATCGTCGTGACCGTTTTGCAGAACGGCGGGATGCTCAACCGCAAGACGATCGGTCTGCTCGTACCCATCTGCTGCTATATGTCCATGGCGGTCTCGCTGAACCTGACCGTCGGCATCCTCGGTGAGCTGAGCCTCGGCCACGCGGGCTTTATGAGCGTGGGCGCGTTCAGCGGCGTCATCGTCTCGCAGAGCCTGCTCACGGCGGTCCCCAATGCGCCGGTGCGCCTTGCCATCGCCATGGTCGTCGGCGCGATCTTCGCCGCCATCGTGGGCCTGCTCGTCGGTACGCCGGTGCTGCGGCTCCAGGGCGACTACCTCGCCATCGTGACGCTCGCCTTCGGCGAGATCATCGCGGACCTGATCAACTGCCTGCTCGTCGGCTATGACGCTTCGGGCCTGCACATCCTCTTCAATGTTTCCGGCACCAAGACGATCGACGATCTCGGTCTCGACGCCACGGGCTACGCCATCATCAAGGGCGCGCAGGGCGCGACCGGCACCAAGACCATCGCGGGTCTCACCGCGGGCTTCATCCTTGTGATGGTGACGCTCATCATCGTGCTCAATCTCACGCGCTCCCGCGCGGGCCGCGCCATCATGGCCATTCGCGACAACCCCATCGCCGCGCAGTCCGTCGGATTGAACCTCACGAAGTATAAGCTCATGGCCTTCGTCACCTCTGCCGCCCTCGCCGGCGCGGCCGGCGCGCTCTACGGTCTGAATTACTCCTCGCTCCAGTCGGTCAAGTTCAACTTCAACACCTCCATCCTTGTGCTGGTGTTCGTGGTGCTCGGCGGGCTTGGCAACATCTGGGGCAGCCTCCTCTCCGCCGCCGCGCTGACCATCCTGCCCGAGGCACTGCGCCAGTTCGCAGATTACCGTATGCTGGTCTACGCCATCGTGCTCATCTTCGTGATGCTCGCGACCAACAATCCCCGGTTCAAGGCATTTTTCGCAAAGCTGCTCCCGCGCCGGCACAGCGCCGAAGAAAAGGAGGTTTGACTATGACGCAGAAAACAAAGCTCGTTCCCGTTACCCGTGAGCCGGCGCTGCTGCCGGAGCGCGACGCGGACAAGTCTCCCGTCCTCGAGTGCATCGACCTCGGCATCACCTTCGGCGGCCTGAAGGCGGTCGACAGCTTCAACATCACCATCGGCCGCACAGAGATCGCGGGCCTCATCGGCCCCAACGGCGCGGGCAAGACGACCATCTTCAACCTGCTCACCAAGGTCTATCAGCCCACGCACGGCACCATCCTCCTCAACGGCAAGGACATTCACGGTCTCAACACCGCGCAGATCAACCGCGCGGGCATCGCGCGTACCTTCCAGAACATCCGCCTGTTCCAGAACCTCTCGGTGGAGGAGAACATCACCACCGCCATGGACACCCAGATGCACTACAACATGGCCGAGGGCATCCTCCGCCTGCCGCGCTTCTGGCGCGAGGAGCGCGTGGTCCACGAGCGCGCGATGGAGCTGCTCTCCATCTTCCACATGGAGGAGTTCGCCGACGCCAAGGCCGGAAGCCTGCCCTACGGCGCGCAGCGCCGTTTGGAGATCCTCCGCGCGCTGGCGACGAATCCCTGCCTGCTGCTGCTCGACGAGCCGGCGGCGGGCATGAACCCCAGCGAGACGGCGGAGCTGATGGAGAACATCCGCTCCATCCGCGATACCTTCAAGATCGCGGTGCTGCTCATCGAGCACGATATGAACCTCGTCATGAATATCTGCGAGGGCATCGCCGTGCTGAACTTCGGGCGCATCATCGCCAAGGGCTCGCCCGACGATATCCAGAACAACCCCGAGGTCATCGAAGCATACCTCGGCAAGAAGAAGGAGGCGTAACGATGGCGCAGATCTTAAAAGTTGATGATATCCATGTGTACTACGGCAGCATCCACGCCGTCAAGGGCGTTTCCTTTGAGGTCAACGAGGGCGAGGTCGTCACGCTCATCGGCGCGAACGGCGCGGGCAAATCCACCATTCTGAACACGATCTCCGGCCTGCTGCACCCAAAGATGGGCAGCGTCCTCTTTGAGGACCATGACCTCAAGGGCGTTGCGCCGCATAAGATCGTTGAGCACGGTCTGGCGCAGGTTCCCGAGGGACGTCACATCTTCCAGCAGATGACCGTGGAGGAGAATTTGCAGATGGGCGCGTACACGCAGCCCAATTCCACCATCGAGCCGGGCATCGCGGACGTTTACGAGCGCTTCCCGCGCCTGAAGGAGCGCCGCCGTCAGATCGCCGGCACGCTCTCCGGCGGCGAGCAGCAGATGCTCGCGATGGGCCGCGCGCTCATGAGCAAGCCCAAGCTTCTCATGCTCGACGAGCCGTCCATGGGCCTCGCGCCCATTCTGGTCGAGCAGATCTTCGACATCATCCGCGAGCTGCACGCCGCGGGCACGACCATCCTGCTCGTGGAGCAGAACGCGCAGGCGGCGCTTTCCGTCGCCGACCGCGCCTATGTGCTCGAGACCGGCAAGATCTCGCTCACCGGCACCGGTGCGGAGCTGATGGCCAGCGACGCGGTGCGCAAGGCATACCTCGGCGGCTGAGTCCTTCAAAACCGAATCTCTTGACGCGGCGACGCGGCCCTGCTATCATAGGCATAAGATAGGGGGGCCGCGTTATGCAGTTTTATGAATTTGGCGACGCGCTTCGTCCGCTGGGCGAAAAAGCGCCGGAGAAATGGGAAAATGTACTGGCTCTGCTCGAGCCGTCGGAGCTTTCCGCGGTCACGCTGCCCGATACGCTCACGCCGCCGCTCACGTCGGACAGCGTGTACGGCTCGCAGTTGTGCGCGCTCCTGACCGACCAGAACGGCATCACCGGCCATATCCGCATCCCGGCACGGGGCAGTCAGGCTGCCCGCCGCTTCACGTTTTCGTGGTCGCAGGGAAATGTGCTCATCGTCGATCACGACCATGTGGTCGCGAACTGCCTCGACGCCATCCGCGCCATGCGTCCGCATAATGCCGACGGGGCGGACAATTTTCTTGCCGATCTGCTGCTCACGCTGGTGCGGGACGATCTTGCGGCGCTCGAGCAGCTTGAGGAGCGCATCACGAATCTGGAGCAGGAGGTTCTGGCCGACAACACGGACCGCTTCATCCACCGCATGAGCGCCATCCGCAAGGAGGTCAGCCGCGCGGACCGCTTCTACGCTCAGCTCGCCGATTTCGGTGCGTCGCTGCTGGAGGAGGCAGACGACCTCTTTGACAAGCGCTCTACCCGACGCATGAATTATTTTCTGCGCCGCGTGGAGGCACTGAAAAATGAGACGGAGCGCCTGCGCGAATACGCCATGCAGGTGAGCGGCGAGTACCAGTCGCAGGTGGACATTGCGCAGAACCGCGTCATGCAGCTTTTGACCATCGTGACGACGATCTTCCTGCCGCTCTCGCTCATCGTCGGCTGGTACGGCATGAACTTCGATATGCCGGAGCTGAACTGGGAATACGGTTATCCCGTGGTCATCGTGCTGGCGGTGGTCATCGTCGCCGTGCTGATCCGTTACTTCAAGCGCAAGAAATGGTTTTAAGTTTTAAGGAAATAAGAAGGAAGTCCGCCGCGGCGGACTTCCTTCTTTGCCATAAGAGGAGCTTACAGGCTCTTCTCGTAGCTCTCGATCATCTTCTTGACCATCTGGCCGCCGACGGAACCGGCCTCGCGGGAGGTCAGGTCGCCGTTGTAGCCCTGCTTGAGGTTGACGCCGACCTCGCTGGCGGCTTCCATCTTGAACTTGTTCATGGCCGCGCGGGCCTCGGGAACGTTGAGCTTGTTGGTATTCTTGCTGGACATAATGATTTTCTCCTTTTGTTTGAACGTTTGGTTGGGTTTGTTGCTTTTGGGTATCGCAAACATAGCTTTGCCGGATTTTTTGTCGGTATGCAAAGCGAAAGGAGGTAAGTTTTGTTAAAACGAGAAAAGGGTATTTCCCGGCGGCGCGAGTTATGCTATCATAAAAAAACAACGGACCGACGTCGGAGGGGAAACGAGAGGAGAAGCGGATATGGAAAAGATCAAAAAGAATCTTGGCTTTGGCTTTATGCGCCTGCCGATGCAGGGAGAGGAGGTCGACCTCGCGCAGACGCAGCAGATGGTGGACGCCTTTCTGGCAGCCGGCTTCAACTATTTTGACACCGCCCACGGCTATCTGGACGGGAGGAGCGAAACGGCGCTGAAGGCCTGCCTGACGAGCCGCTATCCGCGTGAGGACTATGTTCTGACCAACAAGCTGACGGCGAACTTTTTCAAAACGGAGGCGGACATCCGGCCCTTTTTTGAAAGCCAGCTCGCCGCCTGCGGCGTGGACGATTTCGACTTCTATCTGATGCACGCGCAGAGCATGAAAAATTTTGAGCATTTCAAGGCCTGCCGCGCCTATGAAACGGCGTTCGCGCTCAAGGCCGAGGGCAAGGTGCGCCACGTCGGCATCTCGTTCCACGACAGCGCGGAGATGCTCGACCGCATCCTGACCGAATACCCGCAGCTCGAGGCCGTGCAGCTGCAGTTCAACTATGTGGACTACGACGATCCCGCCGTGCAGAGCCGCAGGTGCTACGAGGTCTGCCGGAAGCACGGCAAGCCGGTCATCGTGATGGAGCCGGTCAAGGGCGGCAATCTCGCCGATCTGCCGGAGGACGCCGCGGCGGTGCTGGACGCCCTGCACGGCGGCAGCAGCGCGAGCTACGCCATCCGCTTCGCGGCGGGTTTCCCGGGCATTAGGATGGTGCTCTCCGGCATGAGCGACCTGCGGCAGGTGGAGGATAACATTGCCTTCATGCGCGACTTCAAACCGCTCGACGAGACGGAGCTTGCCGCGGTCAAAAGGGTGCAGGAGATCTTCCGCGGTAAGAGCCTCATCCCTTGCACGGCCTGCCGCTACTGCACGGCCGGCTGCCCGCAGCATATTTCGATCCCCGACCTCTTCGCGGTGATGAACGCCAAGCAGATCCACCGCGACTGGAACGCAGACTACTATTATGACGAGGTCTACACCAAGAACGGCGGCAGGGCCTCCGACTGTATCCGCTGCGGCAAATGCGAAAAGGTCTGCCCGCAGCACCTACATATCCGCGACCTGCTGGCGGACGTCGCCGCGGAATTTGAAAAAAAGGGCTGAGCGCATCGCGCTCAGCCCAGCTTTTCGTATTTCAGAGCTTCCACAAGCTCGGCAAGGAACATCCCGTTGGCGGGCTTTCCGCCGTCTGCGCACAGGTGACCGAAATACCGATCCCAGGCGTCGCGGCTGCCGCGCTCCCAGGTGATCTCAATGGCATGACGAATGGCGCGCTCCACGCAGAAGGCGGTCGTGCCGTTCCGACGCGCGACACAGGGATAGATGACCTTGGTGACGGCGTGCAGCAGAGAGGGATCGTCCAGCGCAAGCAGCGCGGCGTCGTGAATATAGCTGTAGCCCTTGAGACCGGGCGACATCCCAAGCTCATGCAGGATGGAGGTCACAAGCAGGGAAGGCGGGTGCAGAGCGCTGCGCGCGCTCTGCGCCGCTGCGCCGCGCATCCGGTCAAACAGCGCCTCGAAGGCAAAGGGCTTGGGCAGAAAATAATCGACCCGCAGCTCCGTCGCCTCCGCCAGCATATGATCGGACACGAAGGCGGAGATGAGAAATATCTCGCTCGCGCAGCCCTCGCGCCGCAGCTGGCGCAGGACGCGGATGCCGTCCGTGCCCGGCAGCGCCGGGTCCAGAACGAGCAGCTCCGGCTCGTGCGCGTGTATCCTTTCCAAAACCTCATGCCCATTGCAGGCAAGCTCGACCGTGAATAAGCCTGTCTCTTCCATTGCGTCCCGCAGCATCGTGCGGAACTCCTCGTTGGCGTCTGCCAACAAAACCGATCTTCGCCGCTCCATGCAGTTTTGATTGCCTCCCCCGATGTGTTTTTGAACACGAGTTTCTCTGTTGTCTAAAATAGCACAAAATCTTTCGGATTTCAACAAAAATGTGGACGACCTGACGAAAAAGTGCTCGACAAATTTCGCGCTCCTCCGAGGAAAAGCGCGGCAAAGAAAACGCAGGCACGGGAAAGCGAAGCGGGAGCGTTACGCCCTTTCGTGCCTGTGGCTGGTATGGAGCGGTAAAAAGGGCAAGCGCCCGCGCGAAATCGCGCGGGCGCTTGAAGGCTGACACAATCATCCCCCAGTCTTAGTAGCAGTCCAAACACCGCCGTTGCAGACAATGTTCAGTTCACCATCAAAGTAGGAGCGCACCTGATTGCCTTTGATCGACGAGCCGCTATCAACAGCAATTCTGCCATCCGTACTGTTAAAGCAGAGGTATCCATTGAATGTGGATTCCACGAGCGTCAGCGTACCACTAATATTTCCGCCAAGTGTGCTGTCGTCCGGGAGGGTGACAGTGCAGCGGGTCAATTTGATCTCCGTATTCTCGTCATTGTTGTTAAACATCGGGCATTCCTTGCCGTTATACTTTGCCCATTTAGAATCAGATTCAAATTCATTTTCGGCATAGTGGACAACCGTGATGTTGGTAAAATCGAGCACCATATCCTCAGCATCAAGGTTAATGTAGTTCTGCATTGCCATCGCAACGTCCGTTGCCCCCTGTGCTACGTTGAATGTTCCGTTCTTCAGCGTGATCTTGCCAAGGGTGCGACCCCAGTGCATCGCCTGCGTTTCGGTGCCCCTGCTGCCGACTGCCGGGTTTTCCATTGTGTAGGTGTGGCCGTCGAAGTCGATCGTGAGACTTTCTCTGGACGTGCCCTGGTCAGGCGTGCTGATGCCGGAGCCGATCGCATCTCTCAGCAGCTTTACGGTTTCGCCGCTCTGTGCCGCATTGATTGCCGCAGCAAGCGTCGCATATTTTTTATTGTTAATTGCAGCGGCAGGCTCCGTAACGGTATATACTCCGTTTTCGTTCTTAACGCCATACCCCTCGGCCACATACTCGCTCGGGTCGCTGGAATACGTGCCGCCGGTGATGGAGATAATGACCTTGCCTTCCGCAGTCTGCTGGCCCTTCATCATCGTGCCAGAGACCGATGCAGCATCGCCACTGATGCTGACCTTACCAATGTGGCTGGTATTGCCGTCCACATAAAGCGCCGGGAAGTTATTTTCGCCAATCAGTTTCGTGTTTTCAAGCGTAACGATCGCATCTGCAAGGTAAGCATTGGCTGCACCGACGGCATAGTTGCCGACGGTCAGCGCCGCTGCGGGAACCTCATTACCGGAGCTCCACAGAGCTTCGTAGTACTTTTCTCTTACTTCATAGGTGCCCGTCGTCTTGATCGTGCTGTTCGTCACGGTCGCAGTACCGGCACGAACGATCAAGCCCTGACGCCCGGCGGTCAGCTCGCAGTTGTCGATAACCAGTTTGCACGCAACATTGACAATCACAGCCGTACTGTCGCCATTCGATGCCGTGCTGGTAAACTTGGAATCCTTCAGCGTAATGATCACACCGTAGTTATCCGTCGAAGAAGCGTTTGTTCCAACGCAGTAAACGCTGGAAGAAACATTGCAGTTCGTGATATTCAGCGCCGTCGCATTGCCAGCCGGGTAGAACGCGGAGCCGTTGCAGGTAACGGTGATATCGCTGACATTGAGCGTTGCTCCGGCATTCGCCCAGATTGCGGAATTCGTGGAACTGATATTCGGGAAGTCCAGCGTACCGCCCTTAGCGCCGCCGATAAAGCTCGTCGTCTGGTTGGAAAAGCTGAACGAACCCGAAGAAGTATAGGTCAGTTTATAGCCGTTGAGATCGTAGGTAATGCCCGCCTTCAGGCTATTTGTTTCGGCGCCCTTCACCAGCGTCACGGTCGCGCCGTCCGCAGCCGCCGCAACAGCCTCGGGCAGCGTTGAATAATAGGTGCAGATGCCGTCGGCTGCTTTCACGGACGCGACGACCCCTTCGTTTGGCTTAACCAGCCCGCAGACGCATCGATTGGACTCGTCATAGCTGTGCGCTTCCGTGGCGGAATAGCTGCAAGCGGAGCAGGACTTCGTGTGGGTGCCGTTGCCGTTGTCCGCGTAGGTGAAGGTATGCGCGGCCTCGTCGATCTTGAGGTTGTGGCCGCAGGTAGAGGCGTGCCAATGTTTTGTATCGTCGAACACCCACTTGCTGGTGTCGTAGCTGTGGCTGTGGCTATAACCGCCGCCGGAACTGGTGGTCTCCTTGTTTACGACGGTGGAGGAGCCGGAGCCGGTTGCGCTGACCGTGCTGTCCTTGCCCTTGGCGTCGGTGACAGTGATCTTGCTATCACCGCTGTTCTCCACGTTGGTGTTCTTGGTCTCAACGGTGATGTCGGTGTCGGACGCGACGTTCTTCACCGTGCCGGAGCCGGTGACAGTGGTGTCCGCCGCGCTGTTCTCGACGTTCTTGATGGTCGTGCCGCTGCCCGCGTTGACAGTTGCGCCCTTGGCGTCCTCGGTCACGCTGACGTTCTCGACCTTGGAGCCGCTCTTGGTCTCAAGTTCGGTGTTCTTGCCGTCGAGCGTCACGTCGTTCGCGGTGGAGTTGTTCAGAATGACCTTGGAGTTGTCGCCGGTCACGGTGATGTCGTCGATGTTCTTGCTGCCCTTAACGGTCACTTCGATGTCATTGGCAGGCACGAGCAGCTTGTCCACGTCGCCGGTCACGGTCACGTCGTCGGCGACGACGAGCACGAGACCCTTGCCGTCAGCCTTGACGGTCTTACCCGCCTCGTCAGCATAGGTGTCGATGGCGCGGTCAAGGATGGTGACGGTGGATGCGCGGTTGATGTTGTCCTGCGGGGCAAGCTCGTCAGCCGTCACGCCGCCCACGATACCGGCCTCAATGAGCGCGGCAACGTAGCCCTGCGCGTAGGCGGAGACCTGCGCGGCGTCGGTGTACTTCGTCAGGTCGGGCTTGCGGATCGGCTCAATGCCGAGCGCGCGGGCCAGCATGACCATGGCACGCTCGCGGGTGATGGGCGCTTCGGGCGTCACCGTGCCGTCGCCGTTGCCGTTGAGGATGCCGGCAGCCGCGCAGCGGTTGATGGCATCATAGTACCAGGCATCCGCCGTGTTGTCGGTGAAGCCCGCGTCCTTCGCGGCGGGCAGCTTGAGCAGCTTCGCGAGGATGGTCGCGAACTGCGCGCAGGTGAGCTGACCGTTGGGGTCAAACTGACCGTTGCTGCCCTGGATGATTCCGTAGGCGCTCCAGCGTTCGATGGAGCTTTCGGCCCAGTGGCCTGCGGTGTCGCCGTAGGTCGGTTCGACCGCTCCTGTGCCGACCGTGAGCAGACTAACTGTCATGGCGAACACAAGAATGAGGGATAAGATTTTGCGTTTCATTTTGGTCCTCCTAATGTATTTTTTCCACGGCTCCCCGCGGTTGGGATACTTATTTTGCTGGCGCTTCGTTCACAATCGCTGTGCATTGACTCAGCGGCCGGCCCGCGCAGATCGGACAGCCGCAGCGCTGTTTTCCCGTGCGGCTGTTGACGACCGCCCGCCACGCATGACCCTTATCGCAGAGCCACCAGACCTTGCGGCGGCTGCCGGGCGTCACCTGCTGCGGTGTAAGGCTGCCGTTGCGCGTCGGGTGCCATTGCGAGGCAACGACCGGCTCTATCGTCGCGAGGTCGTTGAAGCCGGGCAGAACCTTGCGGTTGGCGCAAAACGGACAATCGCTTCCACTCCGCACGCGGTGAGCTATAACAGCCGGATAGGAATGTCCCTTTTCGCAGCGCCACCACACGCGGCGGTTGGAGCCGGCAGTCACCAGCTCCGGCGTCAGAGTGCCGTTTTTCGCAGCGTCCCATTGCGCGGCAAGCTGCGGGTATTGGGTAGCGAGGTCGTTTTCGCCCTGTATGACCTTTTGCCCTGCGCAGAATGGGCAGCCTGTTCCACCACCCGCGCGGGATGAGATGGCGGCACGGTAGCTGTGCCCCTTGGGACAGCGCCACCAGGCCTTTCTCACCGTTCCCGGGGCGACCAGCGTCGGCAATAGAGGAGCGTTCTTCTCGGTATCCCATTCGGCAACAAGTGCGGGATACCTTGCCGCGAGGGAGTTTTCGTCCGGCAGAACAACACGCCCCGCGCAGACGGGACAGCCGGTGCCCAGCACACGGCTCTTGACGACCGAATCGTAGGAATGTCCCGCAGGGCACCGCCACCAGACCTTTTTGTGGCTGCCTACGGTCAGATCGGCAAATTTCAGCGGGGCGTTTTTCTCCGCGTCCCACTCGGCTTCAAGCGAGGGGACTTGCACCGCCAGCGAGTTTTCAGGCACTTCTTTGCGTCCGGTACAGTACGGACAGCCACTGCCCGCCGAACGGGAGTAGACCTTCGCCTGCCAACTGTGACCCTTGGAGCACTGCCACCATACCTTTTGATGACTTCCGAAGGAAACGTCGGACGGCGTCAGGCCGCCGTTCCTCGCGGCATCCCACTCACGCAGCAGCGGGTCGCGGCCATGCTCTATGCAATACTGGCGCAAAGACATTTTCATACATGACCCCCCGCTGCATTCTTTTCGTTGGATATTCACATTATACCCATTATGTCGGGAATATTCAAGCCCCGACCGGGCAAATATAATAAAAATCACAAGTGAGGTGGTTTTTATTATCTCTTACGAACCGCTTTGGAGCACCATGCGGCGAAAGGGCGTTACGACCTATACGCTCATCAAGGATTACTCCTTCAGCCGCGGCACATTGGACTCGCTCAAGCACAACCGAAACATCTCGACGGCTACGCTGAATGACTTGTGTAATATCCTTTCCTGCCGGGTCGAGGATGTTTTGGTGCATACGCCGGATGAAGCATAAAAAAGACGCTTTCAAAGCATGGTCTTCCCATGCTGAAAGCGTCTTTTATTTCAGACGAAAAGGGCTGCGGGCAGCACAAATGAGCAGAGTTTTACTTGCTCTGCTCTGCTCTGCTCTGCTCTGCTCTGCTC
>CEAF01027443.1_pt1 | contig 11474 bp, 9 predicted proteins | sample 557431 | NCBI WGS metagenome assembly CEAF01 (sample SAMEA3182068, study PRJEB8094) | gut metagenome | biome: human; feature: gut; material: Stool; isolation source: human stools | place: Canada | collected 2013-11-18 | reverse complement strand
TAGGCAAGAACGCTCACGTCAATGTTATATACCTATCTTGTTAAGATAGTCTATATATCGTTTGGCGTGGGCTATTGTTTATTATTTGTGTTAGGGCAGTCGAGAGCCTCAAATTGAATAATATCCAATAGTTCCCACGCTTTTCTTATTGCGTAATACTATCCAAAGGGAACAGGGTAGATAAACGATATATAACTACGAATCAGACATTAAGAAACAACTTTTGCTACTATCTTTTAAGTAGCCAACTCAATTTTTGAGCAGTTTATATTTTGATTTACTAACAGAAAAATAATTAGATATGGGATTCTTTAATTTTGGAAATAATAAAGCAGAGATTCAATCTTGTGCATTAAAAATAAGTACAGGTTTAGGACAAATAGAACAAGAATATGCTTCTTCTAATGGTCAAGCTACACCTATGGTAAAAGGTATCGCTTCAGCGTTACAAAATGAGGTTAGAACATTGGAACGATTATTAAAACCAAATGGGAAAACTGATTGGAATTTATATAACTCTATGACTGTAAAATGGCATAATGGAAATGAAATTCCATTTCGACTATTTGAAGCAAGATTAAATAATGAAGCTAGAGTTTTGAAAGCTCAAACAGGTATTGATATTGCTATTTGGTTGTAAATCTAAATAAAATGCGTATGCCAACATTAGAACAACGGAAAGCTGTATTTAGAACAATTTTTGATATTGTTATTCATAACAAAAGAGAATTGAGTAATAATCATAAATATTGTTTAATGAGGTGGGGACAATCTTTTCTTCATCTTTCTATTATTGAAATGCAGGAATGTTTATCTCCTATTATGTCAAATGGATTTGCTAACTTTCAACAGTTAAGCAATTTAGATAAAGAGTATCAAATTGAATTTAGGAAGTTGTTATATGCCATACTAAATTATAGTCAAATACCAACTGTGCAGGAAATAGAAGATTTTAATTCTGTGTTATCTGTCATTGAAAATAGGTATAATCTTCCTAATTCATATTCTAACTTTGAAAATTCAGTATATAATACCACGCCATTAAAGGAATGGTGATTATGTTTGTGCAATAAATTCCCAATATAAGAATAATACATTAATTATTAATGTTTCTTGTATTGGGAGTTCTTTACTAGTATAATCCTAATAAAATAATGAGGAAAATTTTATATTGCATATTACCAATCTTCTTATGTTCTGTTTTATCTTGTGATAGGAAAAGACAATCAGGTGAACAGGACATAAAAGATTCGTTAGCAGCAGCCAACTTTATGAAATGTGCAAAGTTTCTATATAGCACTTTCTTGGCTCCCTCTAATTTGGAAGAACAGGAAGAATATGTAACATTCCCTGTTTTTAAGAAGCTATATCCATTAGAGAATGATTTAGTTGATACGGTTTGTGCTGTTTGGTTAGATTATACGATTGAGGATTCTTGTACACAACAGTCTGTTATTAATAAAGATTCTCATGATATTGCAGTTACTGCATTACTTCAAGCTTATATTGAAGCGAAACAAATTCAACTACCTCGAAATCCCGTGGATAGGTATAGGTGTATAGATAGTATCATTACTAATAATCTTATTCCAGATGCAGAACTAGAAAAGGACTGTGGTAATCAAATGCAAATAAATGCAAGTTTCAATATTAGTGAAATTTGGACGGAATATTTACGTTATCATTATGAGAAACTGTTGGAAGAACTGTTGAAGAAAAAGAGTATTTCATTACCATTGCAAACAGAACAAGAAGCATTTGATAAACTATTGGAAGCTCAAATTAGTTATTTTGATTCTATTGGATATGGTGGTGGTTCAGCTTCTTCTATGGCATATAGCCAATTGTGTGATGAAATGTATGCTATACATCTTAAAGGAACTTTGGATTTATACTTCGCATTACAAGCAGAGAATTATAAACCTGATAAAGTTTATAAGCCAATCTCAAATAATATAGTCATACAGGAATATAATACAATATTGCATGCCATAGATAGTAAAAATTACTATGATTATTTGGATATAGGTTCAAGAGAAAAAGCTAAAGCATGTCTTTCAAATGAACAGAAAGCATGGAATAGCCTTATGAAAGTAAGAAAAAGCACTTCGAGAAGATTGCAAGGTAGAATAAAGTCTGTGTATGATAATGCAACTTATCGTTTACAACGCTACCATTTGATTCAGCTAAAAAATGCTTTTGAAGGATATGGGGCAATGTCTAATGATGTTTATTTATGTTTGTTATCTGATACTTGCAGTTACGATGAATTACTGCACTCTCCTAATTTTTTCGTAAAATGGGCTTCTTTATTGCAGGGTATAGATAAATCTGAACAATATGAAACTGATTTTGAAAGTTTTAATCAACCACGTATTTTTATAAAGTACAAGCAACCTGTAAATGGATATGATGTAACTGTTGTGTGTTTGCCTTATAACTATACTTATGATAAAGAAAGAAATACAGAAATTTGGGGAAATGCCCTACTGTGCTTTGAAAAGAAAGATAGCAGATTCTATATTTACAATGAAAGCTTTTCTGACAGTGTTCTTTATTATGTAAACGAACAAGAAGTTAGAGATAATATGATATTAGAATTGGACTATTTGCCTAAATCAAAAAATGAATATTTGAGTCATAACTCACCATTCTTTTTCTCTGATGTGGATTTTGACGGAGAAGAAGAATTAATTATCAATAACTGGAGATGTGGTACAAGATATTGCAATACCTATGATGTTTACAAGATAACCAACAATGAAGCGAAACGATTAATCGTTGAACCATTTAATAAAATAGAATCTCATGCAGAATTTGATTCTATCAATAAGACGATTATTCTTAATTGTTATAATGGACATAGAGAAAGTTATTATAAAAAATATAAACAAATAAATAAATCGACTTCCTATCAATTCAATTTGATTACAATAGGACAACCTGGAACAGATAGGAAATTCACCACTCTTTCGGATATAGATATGGGATTGAAGCCTAAAGATTTTCCCGATACACCATTAATAAAAGAGTTATTGGATTTATACAATAGTGCTATTATACTTTATAGTCTAGACCATGATTTTAATTTAGCAGAATGTTTTGATTGGAATCTAAAAGAAATTGTAAATAAACTCGATTGCTCAATTATATCTAATGATACTATAAGAGAATATGCGCAAAATTATAAAAAAGTCATCTTATCAATACTTTCAAAAGATACATTCTCTGATTCTGAAAGTACCAAAAGGATTGTTACTACACATGATACATTTGCAAAAAAAATCATAGAGTGTTTTCATGTGACAGATGATATGTGTCAAATTTATGACAGTGTTGTAACTGGCTCTATTGTTGAGGTAGAAAAGCAAATAAAGAATAATGCGGTTAAACCTTTGATTGATGATATTCCTGATTTCAATAAAAAGTGCCTTTATACTTTAGGTGCATATTATTCAAACTATTATTCAACACCCGCATTAGCAATTAAGCCATTACAAGAACTAATGGAATCGAAACAATACTCAATTTACATTTGTGAAATATGGCGTATTTGGAAATTCATTTCAGAAAATGAAGTAGATTGGTTAGGAGTACCCGAAGAAGAATATAGTGCAATGAAAATAGTTTGCTTGAAAACCATATTGGCACAAATTATTCAGCACCCTAATGATATAATGGCAATAAATCAGTTTATGCAGCTTTCATTAATGAAGTATATATAGTAAATTTGAAAAAGAGGATAGCATTTGAAGAAATTCAAATAGTGTACAATCTAACTAACGATACGGAATTAGAACATACTTATATGTTTAAGTGGTTTCATAGAAGAAAGGATAATCATAGTAAGCATCTTTCAGAGTTTAAAAAAAGGTTGGTTATGCAAGAGTTAGCTTCTTTAGATATAGAAGCAATCAAACAATTTGCTTTAAAAGGTTGGGAGCTTGGGGAAACTCATGGTTTACCACATTGGCAAAGAGTGGAACGTAACGGAATAATACTTGCCACATCAGAAGTAAATATTACGGTTGTTAGGTTGTTTGCTTATCTGCATGATAAATGCAGAATAGATAATGGTTGTGACATTGAACATGGAAAAAAAGCCGCTATTATGATTAATGGAATTAGGCACACATTACTAAAAGAACTAACCGATAATGAATTTGAGTTATTGTCTAAGGCTTGTGAACTTCATACTACAACATTGCGAACAGGTAACTTAACTATTGATACTTGCTTTGATGCAGACAGATTAGATTTAGAACGAGTTGGTATAATACCATATCCCAATAAAATGGCTACTTCAAAGGGGCAATATTATGCGAAGAATCTTGGTGAATTTTACGATTTAGCAGTTTTATTAACTATGGAATAATGAAAAGGTATCTTAGAACATTAAAGAACAGCATTTGAAGAAATTCATTTGCTGTTTTTTATTACATTTGTAGGATTGTAAAACTTAACATCTGACATATGAATATCTATTTAGTAAACGTGAATGGTTTTTCGCGATTAGCATTGGAAAAGTTGGCTAATCATCTTAATATTGATGAAATTATTGATGCTCGAATGAATTGTAGTAGACTATATCTACAAAAATACTATCAAAAATCTTTTCTTGGCGTACGTTACATTATAAAAATGGCTAATTCTACTTATAAGGAAGGATATCCATTGGAATATAGAAAAACAGTAAAGGAAACAGAGTATAGTAGAGAAATCGGTAGATATTGTTCGTTGTCTAATGAAGTTGTGGGAGTTGATAAGTTGGCTGGATTTATATTGAAACATTATTTTCTGATTCAGAAATACGGATTAACTGACTATGTTACACCTGAGTTGCAAGCATCTTATACTATGGGGAGTATTAATAGTTTATCTTCTTATTTGGTGAATAAATGTACTAATATTTCGGAAATAATAGCTGATTATAAACATAAAAATAAGAGAGTGGATAGGCTTACATCATTAAAATCGTTTAAAGAATTGTTGGGAATTTTAAAGGGGAATATTTTGTCTATGGCTGCTGCAAGAGATTCTTTGGGGATAGAACAATTGCATCATTGGTTAGAGGGACAGAAAAAGTTTCAGATGCCTCCATTAGAAAACTATATGGAAATGAATCAGTCTCTAATTGAAGAATGGAAAGAAGAAAATGAGTGGTCACCATGTTCTTTAGAAGCATATATTAGAGGTAAGATTACTGAATTTGTTTCTTTTGCCAAAATGAACCCAGAAGAAACTCATTTTTTTGATGTTAATAATATAGCCGTATTTTATAATAATCCAGATTATGAGAATATCTTTAAAGAGCTTTTTACTCCTATTGATTACGAGTATGAGCTTTGTTGTAATAAAATAAAAAAAGAACATATACATGATGAAGGTTGGGCAACTAGTATGGAGGCAGAAAGTATCTTTGAGGATTTGTATGAGGATATGTGTTATGATAAGGAGGATTTGGATGAATATCGATATATAAATCTGCAAAATTTTGATATGAGTGACTATATTCAAATAGAACTGGATTGTTGTGAAGATGCGAAGGAAAGGGAAAATTTAGAAATGAAAATGAAGAAATGGGAAAAATGGAAAGAGAAACAGATGTGGCATGTAAATGTTGACGAGGGGGTATGGGTAAAAGATGAGAAAGAAAAAGAAAAAATGATACAGGAAATAAAACAATCAGAGAAAGAATATGAGGAATTTTGGTATGACCCGTTTTGTCAAAGTGATTGTGATGACTGTGAATTTGACTAGTAATTAGATAGTGATGATAGTTCTTGTGAAAAAACTAGTTATTTTTTTCTTAAACCTATTTTTATAGACTTTTTTTCCAAGAAAAGATAGATTATTCGTATTTTTGCGATGATAACTTAATGTCAAATCAGAACAGGTAATTAGGAAGTCGTTAATTAGCGTCACCTATAGCGTCACCTGCTACCAATTGATGTATAAAAGAAAAAGGCACCCAGAAGTGGAAGCCTCTCAAATGCCTTATTCTTATCAAGTAGCGGGACCCGGGATTGAACCGGGGACCTCATGATTATGAATCATTTAGAATGATTTTTTGTGATTTTTATTGGATGATATATTTGCTTATTTATCAGTGATTTAATACTTTTGTGGCATTGCCTGATAATGACTGATTCTTAGAAAATAAAGCTTTTTGTGTTCCCGTTGTGTTCCCATTGTGTTCCCATTGTGTTCCCAAATGGCTTATTAAAGTGTTTCGTTTTATGTTTTTAAATATGATGATTTATGGATAAAAAGTATATAAGTTGTTTGGTTAATGACAAAGTCGGTGTTTGCGCAATAAGTCTTGTTCTAGACAAAAGGCATGTGAGGAATGGAGGTAAATATCCTATAGCATTACGTTTTACTATAGATCGAAAAAGATTGTATTATCCGTTGGGAGATAAATATACAGAAAAAGAATTTGATGCTATTTGTAGAGCAAAAAATACAGGTCGAAGATCCAATATTAAGAGTGAGAAGGAAACTAACTTTGAGTGTAAGATGCTTTTAGAACAAACATTTAAATCTTATGTTGATATAGTACAGGATTTGGATAAAACTTCTAAACTTAGTTTGAATATGATCATGACTCGGTTAACTGGAAAAAATGAAGAGGATTCATTTCTGTTAGTATGGGAAGATATTATTAATAATAGGTCTGTGGGAACTGCAGATAGTTATACTACGGCAAAAAAATCATTTATTAAGTATGTGGGAGTAATATCTGGTTTTAATGTATCCAAGAGTACAATTGAGAAATGGATTAAAGGAATGGAGAATGATGGATTTACTAAAACGACTATTGGAATATATTTAAGGGCATGTCGGGTTGTGTGGAATGAGTGTACACAAAGGGGATTTTTAAGTAAAAAAGAATATCCGTTTGGTAAAGATAAAAGTTTGATCACGATTCCTGTAGGTAGTACACGAAAAAAGGAATACCTGAATGTAGAGCAAATGACGGAATTGTATCAAGTGTTTATCAACAAAAAATATCCAGAATCATGGCAAAAGAGTTATATAGAAAAGGTTCATTTTTCTTTAGGATTGTTTTTGGTACAATATTTATGTAATGGTTTTAACTTAGCAGATGCTGCACGGCTTCGATACAATGATTATTATTATATTAGTGGCAAACAGTCTTTTCAGTTTATGCGTTATAAAACTAAGGATAGAAGTGAAAATAATAGTGAGGTGGTAATTCCGATTATTGAACCTTTGAGAATAATTTTGTCGGAAATTGCTGCACCGGAGGAAAGAGGGGGATTGGTATTTCCTTCTATATTGAAGGGGGAAACAAATGAAGTGCAGGTAAGAAAACTGATAGCATTAGAAAATAGTAATATTCAAGATCGGATGAAAAAGTTGACTATGGCTTTAAATTGGGAAATTTTCCCTAGCAGTACTTGGTGCAGGCATTCTTTTGCAACAAATTTAACTCATGCAGGAGTTCCTATTAATTATATAAGTGATAGTATGGGGCATTCTCACGATGAAAATATTACTGCGCGTTATATAGATATTTTTCCACATGAACAGCAAGTGCTATATAATAATAAATTGTTAAATTTAGCCAATGAGGAAATGACTTCGATTACTAACGTATTAAATTCACTTACTCCTGATGAATTGAAAGCTATAATAGCTGTAGTGAAGAGTAAAACAAAGGATTGATAGGTGTAATAAATATTGCCAAGGGGTTGGTGCGATGAACCTGACACAATTGAAAGAACTTTATGACCACATTAAGAGTATAGCTTAACAAAATTTTCTATATTTGAGGCAGCATTCGGGAGAACTGGGTGCTGCTTTTTTATTGTAATAATCTCAAATTAACACTATTATGGAAAATAAAAATAACCTTCAAAAAGGTACTTTTGAGAAGATAGATGAAGATCTTTATAAAATCAACGGTAATGAAGTTCCTTGCATAGATGAAAATTTCAAAAAACTTATTCCGTTGATACGTGATGTTGTTGAACAGGGAAAGGATGTAGTCCTTGAAAATTGTAACTCAGGTAAATCAAGTTATTCTATTGATGGTGAGGATGGACCAATAGCTGAGATAGTAACAGAAATAACTAATTTTCTAGATTTATTTCCTATACACCAGAAGACCATAAAGAAAAAATATTGTTACTATACACTCGGAGACAAGGAGTTGTCGGTTGAAAAAGAACTCATCCCACTTGTAGAAGATATTTCCAACAAAAAAAATATATCAATTAGCAAATATAGGTTTCAAAAGGAATCATATCTCATTAATAATCAGGCTGTGTCTGTAAATGGCTTAATATCCAAAATCCATAGTATGTTTCCGAATTGGTTGGAAGCTTGGAAAGTTGATGAATGCCATTATAATATAAAGGGGGAAGAGTTTTATATAAAGGATGATGACGTACAAATAATAAATAAACTCATAAATGGCATAGATGAATCCAATGTGCCAAAATATGAACAGAGAAAATGTGTATATGATACTAGTGGTAATGAGTGTCTTATTGCCAATCTAAGTTCATATCTAGTTTTTCTTTTATATGATAAGGCTGATGTAAATGATGATAAAGTTTCGGCTGAAATAAAAGAGATTTATTTGAAAGATAAAATAGATCACGAAAAGAAAGATTTCGCGGAGAAAACATATTGTTTTATGGGCACTCTTCCTATATCAATTTTAAGAGTAATAAGGAAAGGAGAAAGAGAATATAATGAGGACAGTATATTCCAACTCAGGAAAGATTTAAAGTCTGACACAATTTCACGTTTTCAGCATATTGCTCCGAAAGATATTGTTGATATTCTAAAGAAAGGTATGTCTTTTTTAGATAGTTTTTTAGAACTAATATTTGAAGAGATAGATGAAGAAGAAGCAAGGCTTTTACGTCAGAAACTCGAATCTGAGGATGTCGAAAATATTTATACTTTTATTGGTGAAGAGATCAAGAATCAGCGTTTGAAGGTTAGGAATAAGATAAACTTGGAGGATATGTATGATGCATTAATTAATAATACGCAGTCTCCCCAATATGAACCTATATCTGAATTTTGCTTATATTTCATACAAGCTGTTGTTACTGTGTATCATGAGGAATATGAAGAGTGGAAAAACAAAGCGGAAGTAGAAGGTATTATAAATTTAGACTTTACTTCGGAGTTTTATTTTGGGGAAGGTTATAGGAATAAAGTCTTTTTATTTTATTATGCCTTTTTTGAAGGACAGTTTTTTAACCAGTTATTCCATGCTATGAATTATGGTTTTATAAAACCTGAAGTAATGAAGAAGTATATCATTGATAGGTTACAAGAACTGGAGTTGGCAGAATATGTCCAAAAAAGATATGATGAATACCGAAAAGTAACTGGTGGCGGCAAGGATTTTTGTTTTTATGATATTACTGAACTCTCATTAACTAGTCGCTTACCTATGCCAGATGGATTTGATAATAAGAAATTGGTAAAACTTCATCAAGCTTTTTATAGTTATGTTGATACTGGACAGCCTTTGTGCTTCTTTTTAGGGAGCAGTACATCTAATACTGATGCAAAAACTGTATTATGGAATGGTGACCGTCACACCCTTCAAGTTTTTATAAGAGAACTATATGGTAAAGATGCTAAGGGAAAACTTAAAACAGTTCCTGACGGCATATGGAAAATAACCAGTAATATTTTTATGCCGAAAGGGAAAAAGTTAAGTGAGAATACATTGAAAACCGGAGAAATCCAATTGCCGGAAGAGATTAGATTAGAGATAGCGGAGAATATTCAAAAAATAAGAATCTTAAAATGGAAGGATACTAATTGACTTCATAATATAATACTCTATATAACATATATATAACGTTCATATAATTTGCATTATATGCCTTATAATCATGGAATTACGTTTGCCGTAATTCCATTTTTTTGTGCATATATTTGCGCCAGAAATCAAAACGATCGTAGCAAGGATTTCAATAGAGTACTAATATAAAAAAAGATATAATGAAAACTTTAGAACTAAGAGATAAGCCTCTCTTCCAATCTACTTTGGGTGATTTGGTAGATGTCATGAAAGAAGAGTTAGGCTTTGCAAGTGAGAGTGGTAACGATGAAAAGGGCAACACCTTCCCATCTGGTGATAAACATTATGTCCGGGGTATGAAAGAACTGGCTGCGGCTCTTCATTGCTCCGTTTCGACAGCTCAACGCATAAAGAGTAGCGGTGTCATTGATGCAGCTATTTCCCAAAACGGTAAGGTCGTTGTAATTGATGTTGAGCGGGCTTTGGACATATTGAGAGTGTCAAATAAAAAATGGGGGCGCAAGTAGTCTCAGGTAATTAACCGGAATAGACAGTTTCGCTGGAAAATACGCCGGCTGTTTTCAACAGTGGAGCTGTCTGTTCATAAATCAAGAAAGAATCTATGAAAAGTCAATTGACCTTCAATGAAGTTCATACGTAGTTTAATAGGTACAAATCTATGGATGTATAAGACAACCTACTATCAGGTGTGTCTTTGTATAATAGCTTGATTTCAAAAGGATTACCCCTTTGTCTTATTGTTTATATTTGCTCTCGAAAATTTAGAAAGCAACCACTAAAATCTTAGAAGATGGACAGAAATTGGAATCTGTAAATGGCGCAGCACTTCAAAATGATAAGAACGCCTTAGTAGAGTTTCCAAAAGCTGATAAGGAGGCTGAACAAAAAGAATCTTATAATTAACCCGGAGTGATTGCTGGTAGTACATGAGCACTCCATAAAATTAAATTATATGTTGAATAATATAGACATCAAGAAACTCTATGATACTGGAGGCAAATGCAAAGGTTTACCCTCGTTCCCTAGTATCCTAAAATTGGGTAGTACATACTTAATTCTAAGTGTTGCTGGCTTTGGCCTTTGTTGCCTTCATCATAGGTACAAGAAGCAAATTGAACTAGATGAGGAGGTTTACGCGAACAATGCGGCACTTCAAATCAAGTTGAAACTTAATAATGTTCATATAAATAGTCTAATAAATAAAAGTAAATTACAAAAATGAGATTAATACCTGATTCAAACAACATTGCTCGAATCATCGAGATACCGGGAGTTAAGAAGACAACCGAATACCTTTTTATAGGGACAGGTTTCGCATTGGTTGCTTTAGGTTCTGTTTGTTATCTTATAACGGCGATTAAATCCCACGGTAGGATAAAGGAGCAGAATGATGTATTCGCAAACAAGCAGAGGGAGATTGAAATTGCTTCTTTATGTAAAATGCAGGAGAACGAACAATTTCACATTCATCGTATGCAGGAAGAGCGTAAGCGGATGACAACAGGTACAAACTGGCAGAATATAAAGAGCGATAACTGTATAAAACGGAATAGGGGAAGCCTAGAGGTAGTAACAGATTTAAGATATTCTTGGAGAATCTTTCAACTAACGACCGGAGGTTTCCACTTACCGAAGAAGGTCCGGGTTGTGA
>CEAF01071444.1_pt1 | contig 11502 bp, 8 predicted proteins | sample 557431 | NCBI WGS metagenome assembly CEAF01 (sample SAMEA3182068, study PRJEB8094) | gut metagenome | biome: human; feature: gut; material: Stool; isolation source: human stools | place: Canada | collected 2013-11-18 | reverse complement strand
ACTTTTGAATATCACCACATGGAAGAATTCCGCAGGGGAGGAGACTTATTGAACCGCCCGCCTCATGAAGCGAATGTGGCGGAGCAGACCGAACACTCAATCAATGGCGGAGGACTGAAGTTCGATTATTTCTCCCCTAACGAGAACCATCGTTTCAATGTGTTTGCATCTGCACAGCATATCAATCGCGACAGCTATTATGGTCCAGGTGACAGAGACCCTTTGGATGCTTACGGAAACACCACTGACTTGAACTGGATGGCAGGCTCACAGTATGTCTACAGCTTCGGCAAATGCATCTTCATGCCTTCCGACCTGACTGCCGGAATAGAGTTCAATCAGGACAAACTGGAAGATAACATGTGGGGATACAACCGCACGGTAGACCAGAAAGTGAATATCGGTAGTGCTTTCCTTCAGAACGAATGGAAAAATGATCATTGGGGATTCCTGATTGGCGGCCGTTTGGATAAGCATAATCTGATTGACCATGTGATATTCAGTCCGCGTGCCAACTTGCGTTATAATCCGACAGAAAACATCAATCTTCGTTTTAGTTACTCATCCGGCTTCCGTGCTCCGCAGGCTTTCGACGAAGATTTGCATGTGGAAAATGTAGGCGGTAATGTAGCGATGGTTGAACTGGCGGATAATCTGAAAGAAGAAAGATCACAGAGCTTGAGTGCTTCGGCAGATATTTATCATCGTTTTGGTGCGTTTCAGGTTAACTTCCTGGTAGAAGGATTCTATACAAAGTTGTCGGATGTTTTTGCCCTTACCGACGGAGAGGTAGTGGATGGAATTCTGACACGTACCCGTCACAATGCATCAGGAGCGCAAGTTCTGGGATTGACACTGGAAGGAAAGATGGCTTACCTGAATAAAATCCAAGTTCAGGCGGGAGTCACTCTGCAACAGAGCCATTACAGCAAACCGCACATCTGGAACAAAGAAGCTCCGGCGGTGAAGAAAATGATGCGTACGCCAAATACTTACGGCTATTTTACAGCAACCTACACCCCGATAAAACCGTTATCTATCGCTCTTTCCGGTACCTATACCGGTTCGATGCTGGTTCCCCACGAGCCGGTTCCGGGATTCCTTGAAAATCCGATAACGGTGAATACCAAAGACTTTTTCGATATCGGTTTGAAAGCTGCTTATGACTTCAAACTTTACAAGTCGATGAACCTCCAGTTGAATGCCGGCATACAGAATATTTTCAATGCCTATCAGGACGACTTCGATAAAGGAGCTGACCGTGACTCCGGCTATATCTATGGTCCGTCACTTCCGAGAAGCTTCTTTGCCGGGGTGAAGATCAGTTATTAAGATTCGGTTAAGATTTAAAATCGTTATAAATAGGGATTGTTTTGCATGGAGACAATCCTTATCTTTGCAAAAAAACAAACTAAACCCTGACTTTACTGCACAGAATAGATGTGCAAGATTACCGGATGAAACAATTGTACCTACATATAATGAAGTGGTTTTTGCCTGTACTGTTTATCTCGTACATGGCAGGAATCACTTTATTTACTCACTCCCATGTAGTAAACGGGGTAACGATTGTCCATTCGCATCCATTTAAAAAAGGCAGTGAACATAGCCATACGACGGTTGAATTCCAACTCATTCACCTGTTGAATCATGTATTGGTGACAGACAGCGGATTAATACCTACATTCGCGGTCGCTGCTTTATCTCTATTATGTATCCTGTTTATCCGCCCGCAAGTTGAGCCATATCACCGTTCTTGTCCGGGCGTCATATCTCTTAGAGCACCTCCTGTCGCTTAGTCTATCTTTTCGGGAACAGTATTCATCAGTTAGGAACAACGATTAATGATCGCTGCTTCCCTTTCCCTTATTATTATTTTTGATTTTAAACATTAAAAGACTAACGACAATGAAGAAATATCTTTTAGTCCTGGCCGGCCTGTATTGTGTCCTGTCATACGCATTGGCTGAACATCCGGACTACCCTGAACTGAAAAAATCCGATGCGAACATCATAGGCCATGTACTGGATAAGAAAACGAAAGAGCACCTTCCTTACATCACCATTGCACTGAAAGGAACAACGATAGGAACCGTGACCGACGCTACCGGACATTATTTTTTGAAGAATTTGCCGGAAGGTAACTTTATACTGGAGGTTAGCTCGGTTGGCTACAAGACCGTGACCCGCAACGTGACTCTGAAAAAAGGAAAGACACTGGAAGAGGATTTTGAAATAGAAGAGGACGCGATTGCTTTGGATGGGGTAGTGGTTTCCGCCAACCGCAGTGAAACGACGCGCCGTTTGGCTCCTACTTTGGTAAATGTCGTCGATCTGAAGCTATTTGAAACGACTAACTCTTCCACTTTATCGCAAGGGCTGAACTTTCAGCCCGGTGTACGTGTAGAGACAAACTGCCAGAATTGTGGTTTCCAGCAAGTCCGCATCAATGGACTGGACGGACCGTATACGCAGATTTTGATAGATTCCCGTCCCGTATTCAGTGCCCTTTCCGGAGTGTATGGCCTGGAACAGATTCCCGCCAGCATGATTGAACGCGTAGAAGTGATGCGTGGGGGAGGTTCCGCCTTGTTCGGCTCTTCGGCCATTGCAGGAACCATCAATATAATCACCAAAGAGCCTTTGCGCAATTCCGGCCAGCTGTCGCACACCCTTACTGCTTTAGGGGGCGGCTCCTCATTCGATAACAATACCTCCCTGAATGCTTCATTAGTGACGGACGATCATCGTGCCGGACTGTATATCTTTGGTCAGAACCGTCACCGGTCCGGATATGATTATGACGGAGACGGATTCACCGAACTACCTAAATTGAAGAATCAGACAGTGGGCTTCCGCTCTTATCTGAAAACAAGCACTTACTCCAAACTAACCTTCGAATATCACCACATGCAGGAATTCCGTCGGGGAGGGGATATGTTGGACCGTCCTCCTCACGAAGCCCATATTGCAGAGCAGTTGCAACATTCGATTGATGGTGGAAGTTTGAAGTTCGATTATTTCTCGCCAGATGAAAAGAACCGTCTAAGTATCTTTGCGTCAGCCGCCAATACAGATCGGGACAGTTATTACGGACCGGGTAACGATCCTCTGAAAGCCTATGGAAAAACAACGGATTTAACCGCTATGGGCGGCGCGCAGTATGTACATACGTTTGATAAGTGTTTTTTTATGCCTTCTGACCTCACGGCAGGACTTGAATATAACCGTGATCGTCTGAAAGATAATATGTGGGGATATGACCGCCACACGGATCAGACGGTAAATATTTACAGTGCTTTTCTGCAGAACGAGTGGAAGAACGACCGTTGGGGCATTCTGATCGGTGGTCGTCTGGATAAGCATAACATGGTAGATAATGTCATCTTTAGCCCCCGTGCCAACTTGCGTTTCAACCCGACACAGAATATAAACCTGCGTTTGAGCTATTCATCCGGATTCCGTGCTCCGCAGGCTTTTGATGAAGATATGCATATTGAAAATGTGGGCGGAACAGTGGCAATGATTGAGCGTGCGAAGAACTTGAAAGAAGAGAAATCCCAAAGTTTCAGTGCGTCCGCAGATATGTATCACCGTTTCGGAGTATTCCAGACGAATTTCTTGATCGAGGGCTTTTATACAAGACTGACAGATGTCTTCGTGTTGGGCGAACCTTATGACCGTGGCGATGGGATATTGGTAAAACCACGCAGTAACGGTCCCGGCGCGAAAGTGATGGGGCTAACGCTGGAGGGCAAAGTGGCTTATCTTTCCATCCTGCAAATACAAGCGGGACTCACTTTGCAACGCAGCCGATACGATGAACCTCATAAATGGCATGACGACGCACCGGCAGAAAAGAAAATTTTCCGTACTCCCGATACATATGGTTACTTCACAGCTACTTATACTCCCATCAAACCTTTATCCATTGCCCTGTCAGGAACTTATACCGGGAGAATGTTAGTGCAACGCATGGATATCACCGCCGAGAACGCCGAACTGGGCGCAATGCCCGAACGAAAGGCGGAAGCCATCCGTACACCCCGTTTCTTCGATTTGGGAGTGAAACTGGCTTATGACTTCAAGCTATACAAAACAGTCGATTTGCAACTAAACGGCGGAGTTCAGAACCTCTTTGAGTCTTATCAGAAGGACTTTGATAGAGGAGCTAATCGGGATTCCGGCTATATTTACGGGCCTTCTCTGCCGAGAAGTTTCTTTGCCGGAGTGAAGATTAGCTATTAGGTTGTTTCTATACGATTTTGCAGACTTGTCGAGTTTTACAGGGTGTAACTAGTCGGTTTCTCGTCAAGATTCATTAACTTTGTCGGGAAAATAAATGCTAAGCAATGGATATACCGGCTTTACACACACTAACAAACGGCATTATTATCGGAATATGTCTGTCTATATCTTTCGGTCTTGTCTGCTTCAAGCAGATGGCGCACGCCATTAATCCCAAATACAGGCGTGCATGCCATTTCTTCATCGCTGCTTCTCTCATTATCGCTGCCGGTCATTTGGCGGAGTTGCTGGTTGACGGGTTCGGCGTATACCGGTCGTTGGACTTATTCTCAATATTGGTGTTGGTGCTTGCTTCTTCGCAGGCGTTGATGTTCACGTTTATGTTGATATTGCTGTTCGACAGCAGATACGTCACTTTTGCCAATGTGATGAAGCATGCGGCGCCTTCGCTCGTTTTCATTCTGCTGTATGTGGTGAGTTGCTGCATTGAAGCGGACGTCTGTGTATATTCTTTAGCAGAATGGCGTGCGTGTGTCGTTCACAATCTCCCGTTGGCAGTGCGGACCTTGTTCGGTGTCACCTATACCGTACAACTGTTCGTTTACGTCCGCCTCTTTTTCCGTAAAAAACACCGCTACATCACGCATTTAAAAGAATTGACCGGAGAGTGTATCTCAAAACTGGAACTCCGGTGGACGATGCGCGCTTTCCTTTATGCGTTGAGTATCGGCATTGGTGCATGGGTTTTACTTGTCTGTCCGGGACCGATACCCGAGTTTAGTTTCAGTTTCCTTATCGTGGTTTTCTATCCTGCTTTTGCATGGCTGTACACTAACTATCATTACACTTACGAGATGCTACGCCGTTTTATCGTCGAACAGGATGGAAAACTGTCCCAACCACCGCTCGAAGCCGATATGGGCGACCTCATCTGTTGCCTGCAATCCGGCGATAGCAACCACTTGTTTGAAGAGCTCGAAGCCTATCTGCAGAAAGAACAACCGTACCTCGACTACAACTTCAAGCGTGACGACCTGATTAAAGCTCTTGGCACAAACGAGCGTAATCTCTCCGCCGCTGTGGGGCGTGCCACAGGACTGACCTTGCAAAATTATCTTCTCCGCCTGCGCATCCGTCATGCCATGGACTTGCTCCTGCTTCCGGACTACGCGAACCACACAATCGAAGACATTGCCGGAGCGTCGGGCTTCAAGGCAATGCGCACCTTCAACCGCAATTTCCGCGAATTGGTAAAAATGACTCCTACTGAGTTCCGCCAACAAAAGTCTGTACTTTAAAGGAGAAGGCGATACTCTTTTATCATCAAATGCTGTTGTTTCCATCAATGCATAGGTAGAAGTTTCTCCGAACAATGGAATTTCCGGCAATCCTGCAAGATTTGCAGGATTTTGGCTATACAATGCAGGATTTTGGCTATACCTTTTCGTTGTTGCATATTATTTTTGTCCGAAAAGAGAACACGATTTATTCACCCTTTTAGAAAGACAAAAGACGTATGAAACAACTAAGAATCTTTTTCCTCTGCCTTATGGCAGCAACGTTGGCAACCGCCTGTGGCGACGACAACAATGACGACAACTCCGTGCCCGTAGAGAGCATCACCCTCAATCATGAGACTCTGACCCTGAAATCGGGAGCGACCGAAACGCTGGTTCCCACCATTGTCCCCGACCGGGTGACTGCCGAATCCGTAGTATGGAGCAGTGACAAAACTTCCGTAGCCACCGTAAGTAAAGACGGACTGGTGACCGCCGTAGCTGAAGGAACAGCTACCATCACCGCCACCGCACGCGAAAAGTCCGCCACCTGCCTTGTGACGGTCAGCAACAAGACGCTTGTCACTACCGCAGCCGAACTGAAAACCGCTATTGAAACGGCAGACGGCACTGCGGATGCACCAACACAAATCATCCTCGGTGGAAGTTTTGAGGTTGCTGCGGATGCAGAGCATTTTGCCTTTTCAATAGACGGCAAACACATTGCTATTGACGACGGAAATAATCCTATCAGCGGCGATAATTATAGTATTTCCCGTACCGCTAGCGACAAAAGCCTTTTTGAGCTTACAAACGGCGCGTCATTGAAGCTGACCAACCTCAACATTTATGGAAATGCTGCTGCCCATTCAGCTGATGTCGCCTGCATATTTGTTAGGGCGTCTTGCAAACTAACGCTGGGTAACGGCTTCGAACTATATTCCGGCAATGGGAATGATAATGACCAGCTAATTGGTATCTCTGTCGGTGATAATGCCACGCTCATTATGGAAGGCGATGCTGAAATCTCCAAAAGCATAAAGGGGCAGGAAGTGCTTGTTGCCCCTACAGGAATACTGCAACTGAAAGGCGGAAAAATAAAAGCAAGGGAGGAGGGAACGTATGGGAGTGAACGGAGCCTCTGTCTGCAAGCTGCGATTAATGGCAATCAAGTGACCATCCCCACCGTTACGGTTGAAAACGAACTTCCGGCGGATTCTGATTTTAAATTAGATCTATATGATTACTTGTTGAGTCGTTCCACTGTCCGGCCAGGAGCCGAAACCGTTGTTAAGGGAACCGACAGCTACACCTTGACTGACAGTGATCTTATGAAGTTCCATCTGATGACTAATACTACTGGGGGCATGACATATGACAGTTATCTCGAACTTTATCTGGACGGTAATGCTATCAAGATACGTGCGAAATGACAAGCAGCACAGAACGTAACTAATAAATAGATATTCACTTTCCTTAAAACAATCATTATCATGGCAACAAACGAAAAAATCACGCTCAATGTTGACCTTTACGACAACATCATGACCGAGCAAAAAGGCGACTACACCGGACGCGCACGCATCACAGGCAGTCTGCACAACAAAGAAATCGCAGCACGCATCATCAAGGAGCGTACCGAGTACCGGCAGGAAACCATCGAGAACATCCTCGACCTTGCCGACCAGAAGAAGGTGGAAGCCATCGCCGAAGGGAAGAGCGTGGTAGACGGTGTGGGACAGTACATCGTCACCGTACGCGGTTCGTTCCTCGGGGAGAACGCCCAGTTTGACGCCACGAAGCACTCGCTCGGTGTGTCCTACACACCGGGACAACTGCTGCGCGACCAGCTCAAAGCCGTAAAAGTAATCTGCAACGGGCTGGCACAGACGGGGCCGGTCATCAACTCCATCACCGACTCCGTGACGAAGAGTATCAGCCAGGTCATCACTTCCGGCGGTCCTGCCGTTATCAGCGGAAGCAACATTAAAATCCTCGGTGACGACCCTTCGGTCGGCATCTATCTCACCAAAGACGAAGAGGGAGCCGTCCCGTTGAAAGTGTCCGTCATCGTTCACAACGCACCGTCACAACTCACCATCATGCTACCTGCCATAGAAGCCGGAAAGCTCTATGCGCTAAGCATCACGACACAATATAGCGGAAGCAACAAGGCATTGAAAACGCCACGCTCTTACCGTTTCCCGATTCTGCTGGGTGACGAAAACGCGGGTGGTGGCGGTGGCGGTGGCGAAGCGCCCGACCCTGAAATCCCCGGAGGAGGTGAAGCCCCCGACCCGGCTGCATAAAGAAGCAGGTCACGAATGAGGACGGACAGTCCGGCTGCAGACAGCGCATCCGCCCTCATGGCAAACAAAAAAGCGGCAGCCTTTCATAATTTACCCTTTTAAAGAAAACAGAAAGACGCATGAAACAACTAAGAATCTTTTTCCTCTGCCTTGTGGCAGCAACGTTGGTAACCGCCTGCGGCGGCGACGACAAAGACAACTCTACACCGGTAGAGAAAATCACCCTTGACAAGGACAAACTGACGTTTGTGGCTCAATGGAAGATGCGGCCATCCCATTTTCCCGAAGGTGGATTCACGGTGGTGAAAGGAGACGGATACACCTTAACCCAACTCGATCTTGAGAAAATCACCTCATTGGAAATGGACGTCACCGGTAGTTCTGTAACCTCTGAAAACTGCGAACTGGTACTGGATACAGCCGAAAATGCCATCAAGCTGCGTATCAAAGCAACAGCCTATTGAATACGTAAAACCGGAACGGCGGAAAGGGATGTGTGCCGCAGTAGGCTGGGGAGACGTGCCGCAGCAGGCTAGGGAAGCATGCCACAGCAGGCAAGGGAAGCATGCCACAGCAGGCAAGGGGAGCATGCCACAACAAGTTAGGGAAACGCACCACAGCAAGCTGTGGCAATACACCCTAATTTCCCGGCTACGACAGCACAGAACACGCAAAAAGGCAGCAGTTACTCACAGACGAGAGCAACTGCTGCCTTTTTCATGTGTCACATCATATCCTTGTCTACTTCAAGCAAGTGGCGTACGCTGTTAATCCGTTTCGATTTTCCAGTCTCCAATCGTTCTCGTGGTACTGTCGAAGTTGATGCCGACCTTCACCACTTTCCGGTGGTCTGCCTCATAAGGAATCGCATACCCTTTGCTGTTAATCTGCGCTAAAGCCTCTTCTGCGGTGCCGTTCATTTTAAATTCAAGTATATAAATAGCATCCTGCATTTTGATAACCACGTCCGCCCGTCCGACAGCGCTTTTGACTTCGGTATCCACATATTGTCCCATCAAGCGGAACAGAAGATAGAATATAGTTTGATAATGTTTTTCCTCTTTGTTGTTTAGGTCGTTCGGAATAGAGGCGAAGAAAGACCGGGTGCGTTCAAGGCAAGATTCAAGGTTTCCTTTCATTAAATCACGCACAAAGGACACTACATAAAAGTTGCTTTCGCGCGTAGGTTGGTAAAGATAAGAAGGGATGAGCGACTCGATAAAGCCGATTCTTACTTCCTCGTTCGGGTAGCCTAATGTATAGGTACGAAAGAAGGCATCGTACGACTTGATTGTGAGATAACCGCTTTGGTAGAGCACCGGAATTGGGTCGGTGAGACAATCCGTAGCCTTGTCGAAGTCTTCCGGCTTGGCGTCCATACGGTCGAGCAGACGGATATCAAAGTTCATTTGTTGCAGGAGTTCTATCAGAAAGGTAGGGGTACCGGTAGAAAACCAGTAGTTCTCATAACTCTTTTGGGCAAAAGCATTAATCAGGCTGAAAGGATTGTACACATCCACACAGGATTTACTGAAATGATATCCGTCATATTGCTTCTTCAAGTGGGCACACGCCTCTTCATACGTTTCATCGTTGGCTTGTGCCATCTGTTCGACATCAATTTTCATCTGTGTCAGCAGTTCCTGTTCGGTGATACCGCAGATAGTGCTGTAATTATCGCTCATGCTGACGTTCTGAAGATTGTTAAGTTCGCTGAATATGCTCATCTGGCTGAATTTGCTGATGCCCGTCAGGAAGAGGAAGCGAAGATATTTACCTGACTTTTTTAAGGGGCTGAAGAAGTCGCGCATGATACCACGAATCTCATGCTGCAACTCATGGTTATTGTTACTGTCCAGCATCGGGGCGTCATATTCGTCCACTAATACGACAACCTGCTGCCCGGTTTGCTCATAAGCGCGGCGGATGATACCTTCCAGACGTAAACTAAATGTGTCTTCGCCTTCCTGACGTCCGTAGACGTTTTCCCAAAGTAACAGCTGAACATTGATAGATGCGCGAAGTGACTCTGCTTCCATATATTTACTGCCGCTAAAGTCGATATGTAGCACCGGATACACTGTCCAGTCTTTCTCTAACTGCTCCATGTCCAGTCCGTTGAAAAGTTCTTTCTTTCCCAGAAAATAGGCTTCGAGCGTAGAGACAAGCAGACTTTTCCCGAAACGACGGGGACGACTCAGGAAATAAATCTTATTTGTATTGACGAGTTGATAAATCAGTGCAGTCTTATCAACATATATGTAATCATTATTGCGCAAATCTTCAAAATCCTGTATCCCGATAGGATAGCGCCTGAATGTTCCTTCTTCCATATCAAATTTTTATTAAAATGTGAACGATGAATGCAAAGTTAAGAAAAAGAAGCGGAATAGCTTTCTTTGTTGCCGAAGATTTTCACGTGTCACACCATATCCTTGTCTACCCCGAATTTCTCATCCGTCTGACACTCCCCGGCAGGTTCCACATGCACCAGAATATCATAGACATTATCTATCGAGCTTTCAATACTTTTCTCCACCGCCCCGGCAATCTCATGCGCTTGTGTAATCGTTATCTGCGGATTCACCTCTATATCGAGCGTAATTATATACCGGTTTCCTATCATTCTCGACCTGACCCGGTGCGGATTACTTGCTCCCGGCACTTTCTCGACAGCTTCGAATATCTTATTATACACATTGACATCCTTCACGCCATCCATAAGCTCCACATTCGAGTCGAGAAAAATACCAATGGACGACTTGATGATAAAGAGGCTGATTATCAATCCCGTTATCGAATCGAGTATCGGCAATTTGAATATAAAAGTAAAAATCAACCCTAATAAAACTCCGGCCGAGATGACAACATCATTACGCATATTTATCGCATTCGCCGTCAGCATGGAACTGTCTATTTTCTTTCCCTGTTTGTACTGGTACGAAGCCAGCATCAGTTTGCCGACAATAGAGAATATAGTCACATAGATAGCGATAGCCGATGGTATCTCTTTCACTTCATCTGAAAAGATGCTTTGAATGGAAGATATCAGCATTTGCATACCGGCATAAAATATCACCAGTGACAGAATCTTTGTCGCGATGCCTTCCGCTTTCTCATAACCAAATACATATTTCTTTGAAGGAGGACGGTTGATGAGGCGTGCCGTAAAAATCATAACGATAGAGATAACGACGTCGGTTGCCGAGTCGATACCGTCGCCCACTACCGCCAAACTACCGGCCCATAAACCGATGATGATTTTTGATGCGGACAGGATTGCATTGCCAATGGTGCTAATCCATGAGGTTTTGATTAAGATGTTCTCTCTTGACATTGAAGTGACTCTTTATAATTAATTGTTTGATTGCGATTGGCTAGCAAAGATAAACATTTATAGGAGTCTGTGACGTCAAGTCGCAAAAAAACTTTTTCCGGGTTTTTAGTAGTTTCTATGTTTTAGTTGTATTATATATAGATGGTCAATTAAAGACAGGACAAATCATTTATTAAATAGTTAACCGCATGTTCAAAAAACTAAGTAGTTCTTTACTCATTGTATCAGCTTGTGTTTTTTCTTCTTGTACGCCCACCGTCAAGCAAGAGATTGCAATCCTACCTACCCCCGTTAGTCTGACCGAGCAGTCGGGCTCGTTTGTTTTAAAAGA
>CEAF01012889.1_pt1 | contig 11551 bp, 8 predicted proteins | sample 557431 | NCBI WGS metagenome assembly CEAF01 (sample SAMEA3182068, study PRJEB8094) | gut metagenome | biome: human; feature: gut; material: Stool; isolation source: human stools | place: Canada | collected 2013-11-18 | reverse complement strand
CTGCAATTTTCCGAAACCAAAGGGGACCTCCATACCCCCTTTTAATTTCGCCCAAATATAGGCATTTTTCCTTATAGATTATAATTACGGAATAAAAAATAATGTAAAACCGTCCGGCATGCTTCCTTCTCTCGTCCCGTCGGCCGCCTGTCGTAGCTTCGCGCGCGTAGTGACCGTCCGGGTGAGCGGTCCCCGCTCCGGGCGCGATGTCCGTCGCCCCGGCAGTCGGTTGGCCGGTCTGTCCCCTCCGCCGTGTTTTTCAGTATAAAATATTTGTCATTAACCGGATTAATATTAACTTTACGATACATGTTTTGATAAAATATAAACCATTCACTACTCATGCTTATGAAACGTATGCTCTTATTGGCCGTAGTGGCAGGCATCGCTGCCGGGACGGCAGGATGCAAACAGCAGGATGCACCGAAACTCGACCGGCAGGCCGTCCGGCTCTATGTGGGCGACCAGGTACGAATCACGGCCGACAGGCCCGTCGCGTGGAGCGCCGCGGACGACTTCTATGCCGCGGTGGATGCCGACGGTACCGTCACCGCCCGGCACGTCGGCACCACGACCGTCACCGCAACAGCCGACTCCGGCAGCGCCGCATGCACCGTGGAAGTCCAGCCCCGGTACGATACGTTCGAAGAACCGCTGTACGAACTGTTCGGACAGCCGCTGTCCGTACTCAAAAAGGCGGAAACACGGGAAATATTGGAAGAAAACGATACCTCTATTTTCTATAAGGGAGAACGGCCTTACATAGCGAAAGTTCAGTACAGATTCGACAAGGGCGAAGACCCTGTCGTGTTCTATGCCAATATTTTCATCGAAAAATCGTACAAAGAAGAGATGAGGAACTTCTTTTTCGAACGCTATGAATACGATGGGTCAAACGATTGCTTTTATAATTTCCGGTCAATCCCTCCCATAATGATAGCATTCGATGAAACGGAGCCGGAATACATCGTTGTAACCTATTTTCAAACCCATAAACTATAAACCGCACACATGCTTAATTCTGAAACCATTTAACTCAAAAAACCATGAAACGTCTTCTTTTTTCCATCGTAATCGGTGTTTTGTTTATGGGAACCGCCTGTGTACGGCAGGGAAATCCCGATGCCGCCAAAAGTCCGGAGCAGTTACAATACGAAAGGGCCGTCTATCTCATCAAAGAAATGGGGTACGATATATCCGATATACGTTCCGCCGCGAACGGATACATTGTCGAAGGCGACATATTACTGACCCAGAGACACCTCGACGAATTCGAGTCGCGGGTTCAAACCCGGCAGAATTTTAATCAATATTGGCTGACTGTCAGCAAAGACAATCAAAAGATACAAATCAATTCTGCTTTCCCGTATGTAGACTTTTCGTTAGACTGTCTCGACGCCATTCAGTACTGGAATGAAAAATCCCAATGCAGCATCGTCTTGTCAGGAGCTGGAGGGAACAGTATCATCGACATCATCACCGAACCTTTCAAAACGGTGGATGGCTACGAAGATTTCAATACGCTCATGCTCGTTACTCCACCCACAAGCGACGGTTATCCGGGAAGTATAAAAATCAATTCGCAGAGTTCTTATCTGCCTAAACCTTCTACGGAGCAAGCCAAATATATGATACTGCATGCCGTCGGTCATGCCATAGGCTTTACCCATACATTGAGAGACTATAATGACGGAAGCGGCCAAACGCAGGAGGAGGTTGGAGTACCAATTCCAGGCACTGAACCCTATGATGCGAAATCAATTATGGTCAAGGAATCGCATTCGGGCTGGAGCGGCTTCAGCGAAAACGACATCAAGGCATTCAAGGCCATATATCCCACCGACGAGCCGGAGCCGGAGCCGGAACCGGAGCCGGAAGTCGATTTCAGCGACCGGTCCATGGAATGGATAGCGGATGACGGCTTCGCCATCGCCATGGGCGGACTGTATGCCTACGGTTCGGTGAATATCGACGTTCACGTACGGCTGACAGGCAGCGAATGGGCGGACGGTCAGGTCAGGGGGATGCGGATATACGACCTGTACACCGGCGAGGAGGTCATGCGCGGAAAGGCCGGCAGTTGCCGGCTGCAGCCCGGCGAGTACACGCTCCATTACGGGGCGGCCGTCCGGCGCGAAGACGGCACCTTCGAGTGCCGCTACGGCACCGCGGATTTCGAGGTGACTCTCCCCGGATTCGAACTCACCATGCCCATCCTCTCCCATCCCGAAGACATCGACCTCTCGCGCACAATCGTGGTGCGCTGCTCCTTCGAGACCGACGATGCCGCATGGAGAAACTTCTCCTGCTCCGTCGAACTCGTCAATCTGCGGACCGGGGAGGAGATAACGCACCAATCCTACACGCCGAACGAACGTTGGGCCTTCAGGCTGACCGAACGGGGCACCTATCGTGCGGTGGCCACCGTATCGAACGGTTCCGAGACCCTCGTTATCCGCAAAGATTTCGTCCTTCCCGAACTGACGAATCCCAAAGACATCTACCATACGCTGAACTGGCGGGCGATAGACTTCGACAAAGTCATCCAATACTACATCGACTTCTATTCGGACGAAGCCTGCACGGAGAAGCTTTCGCTGCAGCACTCCGCCGCCTGCCACTACATCGTATGGAGGCGTCACCACGACGCAGAAGGCAATCCGACGAAGAACGACAAGGTGATGGAGGATACGGTCATGCTTCCGGCGGGAGTTACGACCTACAACCTGCCCTACACATTCGAGGCGAAGGATTACCTCACGCTCCACGGATACCGGTACGACTATGAAATCGTCGGTATCGAATACCGGTAGCGATTTGAAGGGACGGCGTCCGTCTTTCTGCCGGCAGTCTGTCCGATACTTTTATATGCCGGCCGTTTTCGCGTTTCGGCTCCCCCGTATTTCCGCCGGGGGAGCCGGTTCATGCGGACAGACACCGGAGGACCGGGCGGCGGAATGAGCACAAGAAGCGACATTCCGTGTTTTTTTCGTACCTTTGTATGGACGGCGGGATTGCCCTCCTGCCACATGACCGCTCTCCGTATGGACAATTTCATCGTTTCAGCCCGAAAATACAGACCTGCCACTTTCGAATCGGTGGTCGGACAGTCGCACATCACCTCCACGCTGCGGAATGCCATCGCACGCGGACAGCTCGCCCATGCCTACCTGTTCTGCGGCCCGCGGGGCGTGGGCAAGACCACCTGCGCCCGCATCTTCGCCAAAACCATCAACTGCCTCAACCCGCAGGGGAGCGAGGCCTGCGGCGAATGCGAATCTTGCCGCGCTTTCGACGAGGGACGCAGTTTCAACATCCATGAGCTGGATGCCGCCTCGAACAATTCGGTGGACGACATCCGCACGCTGACCGAACAAGTACGTATCCCCCCTCAGATAGGACGGTACAGCGTCTATATCATCGACGAGGTGCACATGCTGTCTCAGGCGGCGTTCAACGCCTTCCTCAAGACACTCGAAGAACCACCGGCACACGCCGTCTTCATCCTCGCCACGACCGAAAAGCACAAGATAATCCCCACCATCCTCTCCCGCTGCCAGATATACGATTTCAACCGCATCCGCGTGGAGGATGGCGTGGCCTACCTGAAATACATCGCCGAAAAGGAGGGTATCACCTACGACGACGAATCGTTGAACCTGATTGCGGCGAAAGCGGACGGCGGCATGCGCGACGCGCTCTGCATGTTCGACAAGGCGGTGGCCTTCTGCGGCACATCGCTCGACTTCCGCGAAGTGGCCCGCACGCTGAACGTCCTCGACTACGACACCTACTTCAACCTCACCGACCTTGCCGCGGCAGGCGACTACCGGTCAGCACTGCTGCTGCTGGACGACGTGCTGCGCAAAGGTTTCTCGGCCCAGACCTTCACGGGCGGCCTGGCAGCGCACCTGCGCGACCTGCTGATGTGCAAGGACGCGGCGACCGCTCCCCTGCTCGAAGCCACGGGGACGCTGCTGGAACGCTACAAAGCCCAGAGCGCCCGGCTGGAAATCGGATTCCTGTTTGATGCGGTAGCCCTGATAAACGGTGTGGATGCCACCCTTCGCAGCGCGACGAACACCCGGCTGCACGTAGAGCTCGGACTGATGAAGCTCTGCGGCATGGGGCAAAAAAAAAACAGCTTAGAGCCTGACGGACCGCAGCTTCCTCCGCTCACGGGAGGAACCGCACCGCGCTCGGTACAAACACCCGGCAGCGCCGGACAGTCTCCTGTCGGGGCGGCTGCAAGGCAATATCCTTCCTCCGTCCCGCCGCACGAAGGAACGGCTGCAACACAGCCGGTATCCGAACCCGCACGACCGGCACCGCAGCATACCGCCTCTCCGGCAGAGCGAGCGGCAACGCAGACACCCCCTATTCCGCAGCCAACGAAAGAGACGGAACGTCCCCTTGCGCCACCGGCCGGAGGCAACGATGCTCCCTATAGTCATACGCCCGCTGCGCAGACGACTCCGGAACCGGCTGCCGCTCAAGGCGCAAAACCGGCTGGCAGGTCGGTTTCGGGCGTATCCATCCACAGTATCCTGAAAGGAGGAACTTCCAAAGAGAAAGCCGCGGCCGGAGAACCGGCCGCAACGGCGGCGAGACAGGCAGTCGATCCCGACAGCCAGCAGAAAATCACGGCGGCCAAAGAGACTTTCATCGCAGAGCTCGGCCGCCGCAGGCCCCGTTTCGCCACGGCATTCGCCAACATGGAGGTCACGGGCAACACCATTCGCGCCACCGTCTCCACCGATTTGCTGCGCGACGACATCATTCAGCACCAAAAGGAGCTGATTTCCCTGCTGCGTGACATCTCGGGGCTCGACGGAACGGTCGTATTCGACATCGAAGTAAAAGAGGACCGGAGCGCAGTCCGCCCCGTCAAGCCGGAAGACAAGCTCGCCCACCTGCGCAGCAAGAACGCCGCGCTCGACGAACTTCGGCGGGAACTCGAACTGGAACTCGAATAATCCCGTCCACAGGGCAGGTCGTTCTGCCGTTCTGTCTCCGGAATCGCCCGCAACCGCAATTCCGCGGAGCAGCGGCATGTACGACCGAACGGAAGATACCGGCCGGAACAGAAAGAACGATTCGATCCCGTGTGGTATCGCAAAGCGCCGCGCGCATCGACCGTGATATGGAAGAAAGAGACAGTCACCGCCTCCGTCCATGCCTTGTCCGCAACAGTTCCGAATTTCACCAACAAACCGAAACCATCATGAAGATTCTGACTTTAATCATCAAGAAGCAATGGTTCGACACCATTCTGTCGGGCGAGAAAACCGTGGAGACACGCGAAGTGCGTCCCACCAACACGAAGTATATTTCCTACCGCGACAACAACACAGGCAGGATGTACAAAAAGGATACGGATGTACCCGAATCGGCATGGGACAGCGACAAGGGCGTCGATACGGTTGTCAACAGTTACGATGCTATCCGGTTCTGGGTCGGTTATGCACCGAACCGTCCCGGTGCACTCGTCGAGGTAAAAGGGGCGGAATTAGTAGAAATACGCGACGAAGAGACGAAAGAGCCGATAGTTTACGAATACGAAGGCAATCTATACACGGCCCTCGAGATTGATTATTTCCTGGGCAAGATAATCGAAAAAGTAAATTGCTGAATACTCAAGGTCCCGTTATACTTCGGGTTCGACCGTATATCGCATTGGCCGCATGACCGGCGTCAATCCTGCAACGTTACCGCACGTAAGGGTGACAGGTTGCGCAGGCGGAGGAAGCTCCCGCTTTTCCCCGATACTTGTTCTTCCTATAACACGCTTTACCGAACGGTCGGCCGCTTTCACAGAACGGAATCCATATTGCCATGCGGCACAGACTGATATGTCGGTGTATCCTGCAATCTTTGGCCCGGTCTTCCTGGCTATGCGCCGTCCGACCGGCTGTCGGTTGCGTACGCATGAATATAAGATTCGATTCCGGGAATCGCCTCCCATTTGTGAAAGCATTTGCAAGGCAGGGCCGCCGAAAGATACTTTCGGCGGCCCTGCCTTGCAAATGCAACGGTTGTCTTGTGCACCGCTTATCTCCGAACAGTTGCCGAAGAGACGGAGGTTCAGAAGTAAGACTGTGTACCGCCCGTTACGGCCGACAGCAAAGCGTTGGCTAACGGAGCACTTGCCCCGAAACGGAACAGCGACGGGGTAAGCCACTCGCGGCCGAGCATATTTTCCACGATGGTATAATAGAGCACGGCATCGTCCACGGTACGGATACCGCCCGCCAGCTTGATGCCGACGTTGATTCCGGTCTGCAAATAGTAATCCTTGATGGCATTGCAGATGACCATGGCCGACTTCGGCGTGGCACCGTAAGCCGATTTGCCGGTCGAAGTCTTCACGAAATCGGCACCGGAAAGGATTGCCAGCATGGAGGCGCGATAGACATCCTCCGGAGTTTCGAGCATGCCCGACTCGATGATGACCTTGAACGTCACTTCCTGTCCGGCTTCCCGACAGAGCAGTTCGAGGTCGTTGGCCAGCCGGTCGAACTCGCCCTCCACCATTTCTCCCGCATTCATCACCACATCGATTTCGTCGGCGCCGTTCTCGACAGCCATCGCCACTTCGAGCATCTTCACTTCGAGGTAGGTCTGCGCCGCGGGGAAACCGCCCGCTACGCTCGTCACGCCGATGTTCGTCCCCTCCACGCCGAGACCCGCAATGTCCACAAAGGAGGGATAGACGCAGACGGTCGCCACATTGGGCATCCCGGGAAAACGTACCGGTACGTCCACCGCCTTCTTGACAAATTCCGCTACGCTCCGCACCGAATCGCTCCCGGAGAGCGTGGTCAGGTCGAGCGCACTGAAACAGAACCTGTAAACCTCCTCGTTGCGGTTCCTGTCCATCTCGGCCCTGGCCTTTGCCACCACCGACTCCACCAGGCTGTCCGAAGCCACCGGAGCGTATTTCTGAAGTAATACCGAATAATCCATAACGATAAGGTTTAAAGGTTCGACAACATATCCCCTCTCCCGGAGATCCTCCGCGGCAAACCCCGCGGTATCCGTAGCCGACCGGCGGACTCTCCGGCACTCCATGCCGTCCTATTCCGATGGCCGTACCTAATATAACGTTTTTTCCGCAAACGGACAAATCCGCCGCCTATTTTTCGCCGCCGTATCCCAACAGGGCACGCGCCTGCGCCACGGCCGCCTCCGTCACCTCGCTGCCGCTCAACATCTTGGCAATCTCGCCGACACGCGCCTCACGGTCGAGCAGGCGGATACGGGTAACATTTCCCGAAGGCGACGCCTCCTTGTAAACGAGAAAATGCGTCTCCCCTTTCGACGCCACCTGCGGCAGATGCGTGATATTAACTACCTGCATGGAGTCGCCCAGTTCGGCGATTATTCTCCCCATCGCATCGGCTATCTTTCCCGATACGCCGGTGTCTATCTCGTCGAACAGTATCGTCGGAAGTTTGGTACTCCGGGCCACGATGGATTTCAGGGCCAGCATGACGCGTGACGTCTCCCCGCCGGAGGCAATGCGTTCGAGACTCTGGAGCCCTTCGCCGCCGTTGGCATTGAACAGAAACCGGACACTGTCCGCGCCCGAAGGGGAGAGTGCACCCGAAGGGGTTATCTCCGTCACGAACCGCGCCGAAGGCATTCCTAAACGGGCAAGTACCCGGCCGACGGCTTCGTCGAACAGGGCCGATGCCTCGGTACGGCTCGCCGTCACGGCAGCCGCAAGTCCTTCGGCGGTCACCCTGAGCGCTCCGGTCTCGGCCTCCAGTTCCGCTATCTCCGCATCGGAATCGGTGATGGCCTCAAGCCTGGTGGCCAGGTCGTTCCCGAGTGCCAGCAGCTCATCCGACGAAGCGGCGCCGTAACGCCTCATCAGGTCGGAAACAGCCCCTATCCGATTGTCCACAGCCTCCAGCCGCGCAGGATTATCTTCTATGCCTATGCGTCCGGCCAGTGAAGCGACTTCTCCGCTTACATCTTTCAGTTCCACGTAGGCGGAATGTATGCGGGCAGCCAAGTCGGAGGTTCCCTCCAACACCCCGCCGATGCGCTGCAGTGCGGCCTCTGCGGTCTTCAGGGCTGCAAGCACCCCCGTCTCGTCGTTCTCCATCAGGCCGCCCGCCTCGGAGAGTGCAGCGAGTATCCCCTCGGCATTGGACAGCTCCCGCTGCTCGGCCTCCAGCTCCTGCAGCTCTCCTTCATGCAGCCCCAACGCAGCTATCTGCTGCCACTGGAACCGCATATACTCCTCGTCGCGGCGGTTCCGCCCGACCTCTTCGCGCAGACGCGCCAACTCCTGCTCCCGTTCACGCAGGGCACGGTACGCCCTGCCGTATTCGGCCCGCAAGCCGCGGTTATCGGCCAGGCTGTCCAGCACACGGATGCGGAACTCCCCGTCGGCCACCAGTACCCCCTGGTTTTGGGAATGGATATCTATCAGGTGCGCCGCAAGCTCCCGAAGCGTGGCAAGCTGTACGGGCAGGTCATTCACGTAAGCCCTGCTCTTGCCGGCGGGCGTGACGATGCGGCGGATAACGGTATGCCGTTCGTAATCGAGCTCGTTCTCGTCGAAAAACGTTTCGAGCCCGTATCCGCCCATATCGAACAGCCCCTCAATCACGCAGTTCCTCCCGGAATCCTTCAGCACGGCCGTATCGGCCCTATTCCCCATTATCAGTCCGAGGGCCCCCAGCAGAATCGACTTGCCGGCACCCGTTTCGCCCGTGATGATATTCAGCGACGGGGAAAGTTCCAGCTCAAGCTGCTGTATAAGTGCGTAATTCTCTATCGACAACCTTTCGAGCATCTCCGGAATAGCGATGTTTTTGCGTTCGCTAAGTTACATATTTTGTCCGGGAAAAGGTACGCGACCCGATACGGTCGGAAAAATTTTCCGTCCGACACGGTACGACTCGCCGCATCCACCTTCCCGCACGAACGGAACGAAACGGGGGCGCAGCCCCTTCGGAACCCGCCCCCGTATTTCCAGCCGGCATATGCCCGGCTACCACTCTATCGTCATTTCGTCGAGCAGGTGGCCCGCTCCGGCGAACTTGTCTATCACGAACAGCACGTAACGCACGTCCACGTTGATGCAGCGCTGGAGTTCCGGTTCGAAGAGCACATCGCCGCTCATGGCATCCCAGTTTCCGTCGAAGGCGAGGCCGATGAGCTGGCCACGGTCGTTGAGCACGGGACTGCCGGAGTTACCGCCGGTGATGTCATTCGTGGAGATGAAGCAGGTATTCACATGCCCCTTCGCACCGTTCCGTATCTCCTTACGGGTAAGCCCGGAAAGGTCGGCATAGGGACCGTAGTCCTGCTCGATGTAGAGCTCCTTGAGCTTCTCGGGGACGGTAAATTCGGTCGGATTGAGCTCATCCTCTTTCTCCATGACGCCCGTCAGCGTGGTGAAGTAGTCGTAATCCACGGCATCCGCGGGAGAGTACGACTTCACGTTGCCGTAGGTGAGACGGATGGTGAAGTTGGCGTCGGGATAGTGCTTGCCGTCGGCATCCATCTCAAGCAGTCCCTTGATATAGAGTTTGTGCCCTTCGGCGAACTGCATCGCCGCCTCCCGAAGCTGTTCCACGAGGCCGTTATGTTTGGCGACGGTCGTATTGAACACCGTCAGGGCCGGGTCGTCCGCCGGGAGCTCCCCGCCGCCGGCCAGGTAACTTTCGAGCTTCTCCCTGTTCGCGTAAATCGAGTTGTCGTACAGCCAGTCCACATAAGCCTGCACGTCGCCGCCGAAACGACCCTCCACCTCGGTCGTGATGAATTCAGGCATGTTGTCGGGCGACACCATCTCCATCGTGAGCTCTATCATGCGCTTGGCCACTTTCCTGTCGGTCGGCTCGTTGTAGTCCTTATAAACCGCGGCAATGGTCTCCTCAGCCGCGAGCGGCTCGGCCGAAAGCAGGTCGGGAAGCGCACGGCTGAGCACGGCGGCTATTGACGCCACCTCGACACTGCTCACGATGGCTTCGCGGAGCACCTGCCTGTCACTCTCCAGCGGTACGGAGACCTCTTTCGATGCGGCTATAAGCGGCAGAGCACGCAGGTATTCGCTCCTTGCCGGGTCGGCCTGCGCCCACCGCGTGAAAGCCGCCTCCTGCTCCTGTCGACGGTCACGGATGCCGAGCTTGCGCACGGCCTTGCTCTTGCCGATGGAATTTTTCCAATAGTTGGAAGAGTTGGCATATTTGTCCGAATATTGGATGCGTACCCGGTCGCTCGCCTCCATATCCTCTTTCAGTATCTTCTGGCGTTCGCCGCGGATGAGGATGCGGTTCGGGTTGGCCACGTCGAGCATCTCGTCGATTTCGTACGTGGTCATGTAGCGCGTCGTCGTTCCCGGGAAACCCATTATCATGGTGAAGTCGCCGTCTTTGTAGCCCTTGGCCGAAACGGTCAGGTGCACGGGAGCCCGGTAAGGCACGTTCTCAGGCGAATAGTCGGCCGGCGTCGTCCCGTCCGCAGCGGCATAGACACGGAATACGGAGAAGTCGCCCGTGTGACGCGGCCACATCCAGTTGTCGGTATCGCCCCCGAACTTGCCTATCGAACTGGGCGGAGCACCGACGAAACGGATGTCGGTGTACTCGTCCATGACGAAAAGGAAATACTGGTTCCCGCCGAAAAAGCTCTCCACGAGTATCTTCTTGCCGGGATACTCCGCCCGGTAGGCTTCGGTCAGCTCGCCGCGCCGTTCATTCACCTTTGCGGTATACTCCTCGAAAGGCAGCCCCTCCAGCCCTTCGGTCATGCGGTCGGTCACCTCCTCAATCTTGCGGATGAAGTGTACCGAGAGGCCGGGAACGGGTATCTCCTCGGAGCGGTCCATTGCCCAGAAACCGTTGGCCAGATAGTCGTTCTCGGTCGTGCTGAGCTGCTGGATACTGCTGTAACCGCAATGGTGGTTGGTGAAGATAAGCCCGTCGGGCGATACGATTTCGCCCGTACAACCGGGCCCGAAGATGATGATGGCATCCTTGAGCGACGGCCCGTCGGGATTGTAGATATCGGTAGCCTTCAGTTTCAGTCCGGCTGCCTTCATATCGGCGTAATTCGTTTTCTGGAGGTAGGGCAGCAGCCACATCCCCTCATCCGCAAAGGCAGTCAGCCCCAGCGCCAGCGCACCGAGCGCCGAAAGGAAGAGTTTTTTCATTTACGTCTTGATTTTTATGTTTGTCGTATAAGTATTCCTGTTCCGCACCCGCATCGCACGCCGGCGGGACGCGGATACAAATATAGCGGTTTGGAACGAGTTTCACAATCCTGCCGGGGCCAAACCGGGGATTGCACCCGAAACCCCGAAAAGCCGCCTGACGGCACGATACGCATGCCGCCCTGCCATAAGCTCACTCCGCAACCGAAGCTGTCGACAGCGAGGAGACTTTCCCCGGCATATCCGACTTTTCCACAATTATCCATTATATAATATTTGTCATTAACCGGATTAATATTAACTTTACGATACATGTTTTGATAAAATATAAACCATTCACTACTCATGCTTATGAAACGTATGCTCTTATTGGCCGTA
>CEAF01016406.1_pt1 | contig 11600 bp, 9 predicted proteins | sample 557431 | NCBI WGS metagenome assembly CEAF01 (sample SAMEA3182068, study PRJEB8094) | gut metagenome | biome: human; feature: gut; material: Stool; isolation source: human stools | place: Canada | collected 2013-11-18 | reverse complement strand
CAAGGGACGCTGTCCCTTGACCCTGCAAGGGGCATTGCCCCTTGACCCTTTTTTTGCGCCCCGGCTTGGTCACTTTTCCATACAATAAATGCCCCGGCAGTTTTTCGCGCTGTCGGGGCATTTCCTTTTCCCTTATTCCTCCGGCTTTTCTACTCGAATAATCCGTTCAATCACCGGCTGATTCGCCTTGGCGACCGTCCCGTTGCGATCCGTCACCGGCGTATGCTCGCAAATCGCGTCCACAACCTCCATCCCGCTGATGACCTTGCCGAACGCGGCGTACTGCCCGTCCAAATGCGGCGCATCCGCGTGCATGATGAAGAATTGGCTGCTGGCGCTGTCCATCGCGCTTGACCGCGCCATCGACAGGACGCCGCGCGTGTGTTTCAGGTCGTTCTGCACGCCGTTGGCGCTGAATTCGCCCTTAATCCGCTGGCTTGAACCGCCCGTGCCGTTGCCGTTCGGGTCGCCGCCCTGAATCATGAAGCCGGAAATGATGCGGTGGAAGGTCAAGCCGTCGTAGAAGCCGCTGTCCACGAGGGAAAGGAAGTTCGCGACGGTGATGGGTGCGGTGTCGGCGTACAGCTCCGCGACAATCGTGCCGTAGTCCTTCACGTCGATTTGGACGTAGGATGTGCCGGTCAGGGGCGTGTCCGTCGGCGTGTTGGCAGCGGGGGAGTCCGCATTCTGGGTGGAACAGCCTGTCAAAATCAGCAGCAAAATCAGCAGAAGCGGCAAAATTCGTTTCATGTTAGTTCTCCTTTATAGGATGTAATCCATTGCCATCATCAGCGAAAATCCGACGGCGAACAGCACCGTGCCGACATTGGTGTGCGTGCCCTGCGCCATCTCCGGTACAAGCTCCTCGACGACGACGTAGAGCATCGCGCCCGCGGCGAAGGACAGCATCACGGGCATCATCGGGGCGAAAACCGCCGCCAGCCCGATGGTCAGCAGCGCGCCCAGCGGCTCAACCGCGCCGGAAAGCATCCCCAGCGTGAACGCCTTTACGCGGCTCATGCCCGCCTGACGCAGGGGCATGGCGACAATCGCGCCTTCGGGCACGTTTTGCAGGGCGATGCCGACGGCAAGGGCGAACGCGCTGGCGAAAGATACGCTGCCGACCTGCTCCGGCTGCATACTGCCCGCGTAGACCACGCCGACCGCCATGCCCTCCGGCAGATTATGCAGCGCGACGGCGAGCGCGACCATCATCGACCGGGGGAGCGACGCGCGCAGCCCCTCCTGTTCGCCGTCCAGGTGGACGTGGGGGACGAGCCGATCCAGCAGCAGCAGGAAGAGAATCCCCAGCCAGAACCCGATCGTCGCGGGCAGGAATGACCATGCGCCCAAGTCCGCCGCGCCTTCCAGCGCCGGAATCAGCAGGCTCCATATGCTTGCCGCAACCATCACGCCCGCCGCGAAACCGCTCAAGCCCTTCTGCACCTTCTCCGGCAAGTCGCGTTTGAGGAAGAAAACCAGCGCAGCGCCCAGCGTTGTGCCGAGAAAGGGCACGAGCAGCCCTTGCAAAACCTGTGTGTTCATGAAAAGTGGATACCTCCTTCATTCGCGGACGTTCACCTCCGCGTTTTTCTTGCATGAACACATGGTATCACACCCGTTTTTCTCTGTCAAGGGGCAAAAAAAACGGCGAAAATGCAAAATTGCCGCCGCTGTCATCCAGAAAAACATAATTAGTGCAGCAAAAGCCCTTGCCATATGCGCCCGCATGGTGTATGATGAAAAACGTGAAAGGCGAAAGTATCGCCTCTCGACAAGGGCGTCGGGACTCCGCATCGGCGGGTTCTGCGCCGATGGTAATACTATTTCCGGATTCACCTGAACCAGCTGCTTGTGCCTTTTCCCCGCTGGCGTCCGCTCATTCCACTTAGCGTAGCGCTGCTACGCTGCGTTTCATTCGCGTTAGCCAGCGTGAAAAATTCACGGCGCATCTTGGCTCATTTTCATCCGGAAATAGTATCAAGCATGTTTATGATTTGAAAGGAGTCCTGCATCATGGCGAATTATTGCCAGCGCGTTCTTGACGATTTGAAGGTTCGCTACGCCCACGAGCCGGAATTCATTCAGGCGGCGACCGAAATTTTGACGACCCTTAAGCCCGTTATCGAACGGAACGAAGAGAAGTATGAAGCGGCGGGACTGCTCGAACGCTTCGTGGAGCCGGAGCGCATCATCACCTTCCGTGTGCCGTGGATGGACGATCAGGGCAAGGTGCAGGTCAACCGCGGCTACCGTGTGCAGTTCAACAGCGCGATTGGCCCGTACAAGGGCGGTCTGCGCCTGCATCCCAGCGTCAACCAGTCGATTTTGAAGTTCCTCGGCTTTGAGCAGATTTTGAAGAACAGCCTGACCGGTCTGCCCATCGGCGGCGGCAAGGGCGGCTCCGACTTCGACCCCAAGGGCAAGAGCGACAACGAAGTGCAGCGCTTCTGCCAGTCCTTCATGACTGAGCTGTACCGCTACATCGGCAAGGACACCGACGTGCCGGCGGGCGATATTGGCGTCGGCGCACGCGAAATCGGCTACCTGTACGGCCAGTACAAGCGCATCACCGGGCTGTATGAAGGCGTGCTGACCGGCAAGGGTCTGACGTGGGGCGGCAGCCTCGCGCGCAAGGAGGCCACCGGCTACGGTCTGTGCTACTTCACGCAGGCGATGATGGAGCGCAACGGCAAGTCCATCGCGGGCAAGACGGTCGTCGTGTCCGGTTCGGGCAACGTCGCCATTTACGCGGTGCAGAAGATTACCGAGATGGGCGCGAAGGTCGTCGCCATGAGCGATTCCAACGGCTACATCTACGACCCCGACGGCATTAAGCTGGATGTGGTCAAGCAGCTGAAGGAAGTGGAGCGCAAGCGCATCAAGGAGTATGTCAAGGCTGTTCCGACCGCGACCTACACTGAGGGCTGCTCCGGCATCTGGACGATTCCCTGCCAGATTGCCCTGCCCTGCGCAACGCAGAACGAAATCAACGAAGCATCCGCCAAGGCGCTGATTGCCAACGGCGTGGAAGCAGTCGGCGAAGGCGCGAACATGCCCTCGACGCTGGAAGCCACCGCGGCGTTCCAGCAGGCGGGCGTGCTCTTTGCCCCGGCGAAGGCTGCCAACGCGGGCGGCGTGGCGGTTTCCGCGCTGGAAATGAGCCAGAACAGCCAGCGCCTGAGCTGGACGTTCGAGGAAGTGGACGCGAAGCTGAAGGACATCATGGTGAACATCTTCGCCAAGGTGGATTTGGCGGCGCACGAGTACGCCAAGGAAGGCGATTACGTCGCGGGTGCGAACATTGCGGGCTTCCTGAAGGTTGCCGACGCGATGATGGCGCAGGGCGCGGTGTAATCAGCGGATAAAAATCAGCAGTATCAAAAAACCGGCAGAGCAATTTCGCCCTGTCGGTTTTTTGTATGCGGATAGTAAGGTTTTCACGGAATTTTGGGGGAAGAGCAGCTTGGGGCGCGTCTGCGGACGCGCAAAGTTACTGGCAGGGACGCTTCGCTGCCTGCACTTTTGTTGAGCGCGTTTGACATACTGATCTCCCGCGGAGCAGTTGGGGCGTTGCACCAAACCCCAGCAGGGACGCTGTCCCTGCACCCTGCAAGGGACAGATGAAAAGGGACGAAGTCCCCCCTTGACCCTTTTTCGCGATTGAGTTGGTCGCGTTTCCATGCTCCTTCCGCGTGCAGCTTTTTTGGTGCTTCGCCCTACTATATTACGCAATTTCCAGCGCAATCTCCATCATCTGCGTGAAGGTGTTCTGCCGCGCCTCGGCGTCCAGCTCCTCGCCCGTGAAGGGATTGTCGGAAATGGTGCAGATGGTCAGCGCGTTCTTGCCCAGCCGCGCCGCGTTCAGGTACAGCGCCGCCGCCTCCATCTCCACCGCCAGCACGCCCAGGCCTTGCAGCACCTGCCCCGGCGACGGCTGCGATTCGTCATAGAAAATATCCGACGAGTACAGCGCACCCGGCACGGGGGTCACGCCGAGCTTCTTGGCCGCTTCCATTGCGGCAGAAAGCAGCGCGTAGGAACAGCAAGGCGCGACGTTCCCACGGAAACCGTACTGCTGCCCGAAATTGCTGTTCGTGTACGCGCTCATGCCCAGCACGATGTCGCGCACTTTCAGCTTCTGGCTGAGCATCCCCGCCGTGCCGACGCGGATTATATTTTCCACACCATAGAACTTGAACAACTCATAGGAGTAGATGCCGATGGAGGGCATCCCCATGCCGGACGCCATCACGGACACGCGCTTGCCCTTGTAGGTGCCGGTGTAGCCCTGCACGCCGCGCGTGTTGTTGACCAGCACGGCGTTTTCGAGGTAGTTGTCCGCAATGAACTTCGAGCGCAGCGGGTCGCCGGGCATGAGGACAGTGCGGGCGAAATCGCCTTCCTTGGCAGTAATGTGTGGGGTCGGAATCATGTCAGTCGCTCCTTTTCAGGTTGGTACCCTGATTATACCATAGAATCGGGATTTTCGCAATCCGCTGATTGCAGCACTTCGCGCAGATTATCGAAAATGCGCGCGTTCGCCGCCATGTGCGCCATCGGGCGGTCGTAGACGACGCTTCCGCCGCGGATGTCGCCGCAGCGCCCGCCAGCTTCCTCAATCAGCAGCGTCCCCGCGCAGTAGTCCCACGGCTGGAGCCGCCACTCGAAGTGCCCATCGCTGATGCCGCGCGCCACGTCGCACAGTTCCCGGCAGGCGCTGCCCGTCCGGCGCACATCGGCGATTTTCGGCAGCAGCGTCGAAACTGTCCGCCCGGTCAGCGAAAACAACTCCTCGTAGTACGGCGCAGAACCGAAGCCAATCAGCGCCTTGTCAAGGGACGTGTCCGACACGCGGATGCGCTCGCCGTTGCAGGTCGCGCCCTTGCCGCGCTCCGCGAGGTACATTTCGTCCAAGTACGGGTCGTACAGCCCGCCGAAAACGGGAAGTTTATTTTCCACCGCACCGATGGAAATCATCGAGCAGCGGCGGCGGCGGAAGTAGTTCGTCGTGCCGTCGATGGGGTCGATGATGAAGGTCAGCGCATCGGTGAGGACGTGCCGCTCCTCCTCCTCGGCGAGGAATTTCGCGCGCGGATACGCCCTTTGCAGCGCATCGACGAGATAGGATTGCACCGCAATGTCCGCCTCGGTGACGAAATCGGCGTGATGCCCCTTGCTGAACACCTTTGGGGACTGGTAGTCAAGCATCATGCGCCCGGCGGTGCGAAGAAGCGAATCGAGTTCGTTCATGCGGAAAACGACCTTTCTTGATTGTTAGGGGAGATGGCTGCCTCAGTCGGGGATTCGCTCGGCGTACTCCGCAGCAGTCTCGAAATGAACCTGCGGGTTCAAAGCCGTCACGTCGCATTCGTCCGGAAACGCGCGATAGCCCACAAATTCCACCGATGCGGGGAGGGTGACGGCTTGGATGATTTCGCCCGTGAACCCGTTAAACGCCTGTGCGCCGATGCGGGTCACGCCGTCGGGGATGGTCAGTGCGGTCAATTGGCAGTTCCAGAAGCAGAAATCTGGGATTTCCCGCAGCGACGCGGGCAGGTGAACTTCCTGCAAATCGGTGCAGTGGAAGGTGTAGGGCGACAGTTCGGTGACGCCGTCGGGAAAGGTGACGCGGGTCACGCAGCAGTCATAGAAGATGTGGCTGCCAACGCTTTCCAGCGTGTCGGGCAGAACGGGGTCATCGTCGTCGTACCAGAGCCAGTTGGCAAGCGACCAGTCGCCAAGGCGGCGGACGGCGGGCAGCGCGATTCCGTGGCTCGACGGCGCAGTGTACAGCAGCGTCTGCGTGTCGCGGTCAATCAGAAAACCGTTTTCGCAGGAATAGCGCGGATTGCCGTTCGGAAAGTCGATTTCCGCGGGAATCCGGCCGAAACAGCCCTCCGGGATGATTTCCAGCGACGCGGGCAGGGTGACGTTCGCCGCGTAGAAGCAGTCGGCGAAGGTGTCGGCGTCCAGCGCGCGGAGACCTTCGGGGAGCACGACCTCGAACGGCGCATCTAAGGGGCAGCCGTCCAGCGAGCTGAACACCCAGCCGCCAATCGCCGTGACGGGATAGCCGCCCAGCGTCGCCGGAATTTCCAGCACGTCGGGGACTTCTGGCTGGTTAAAGAAGCGGGAACAGTCGAGCAGAACCGCGCCGCGCGACGAAAGCTCGTAGTCGAACAGCCCATCTGAATAGAGAGCGTCCGCCGCTTCGTCGCCATACCAGTCATATTCGGGGATTCGCTCGGCGTACTCCGCAGCAGTCTCAAAATGAACCTGCGGGTTCAAAGCCGTCACGTCGCATTCGTCCGGAAACGCGCGATAACCCACAAATTCCACCGATGCGGGGAGGGTGACGGCCCCAATGATTTCGCCCGTGAACCAGTCCACCGCGTGCGCGCCGATGCGGGTCACGCCGTCGGGGATGGTCAGCGCGGTCAGATGGCAGTCCCAAAAGCAGTAATCTGGGATTTCCCGCAGCGACGCGGGCAGGTGGACTTCCTGCAAAGCGGTGCAGGAAAAGGTGAAGGGCGACAGTTCGGTGATGCCGTCGGGGAAGGTGACGCGGGTCACGCCGCAGTCATAGAAGACGTAACTGCCAACGCTTTCCAGCGTGTCGGGCAGAACGGGGTCATAATCGTCGTACCAGAGGTAATAGTTGGAAAGCGACCAGTCGCCAAGGCGGCGGACGGCGGGCAGCGCGATGCCGTGGCTCGACGGCGCGGTGTACAGCAGCGTCTGCGTAGTATTGTTAATCAGAAAGCCGTTTTCGCAGGAATAGCGCGGATTGCCGATCGGGAAGTCGATTTCGGCGGGAACCCGGTCGAAACAGCCCTCCGGGATGATTTCCAGCGACGCGGGCAGGGTGATTTTCGTCGCGTAGAAGCATTCGGTGAAGGTGTAGGCATCCAGAGTGCGAAGCCCTTCGGGGAGCACAACCTCGAACGGCGCATCTACGGGGCAGCCGTCCAGCGAGCAGAACACCCCGCCGCCAATCGACGTGACGGGATAGCCGCCCAGCGTCGCCGGAATCTCCAACGAAACCGGCGGTTCGGCGAACATGTACAGCGAATCCGCCTGCATCGCGTCCCAGTCGCAGCCGGTCAGAATCGCTTCGCCATCCGCAATCTGGTAGAAGAACGCGCCGTCGCGGCGACTTTCGGCATCTTCCGCCAAGGCGGTCAGCGGGAGCAGCAGCAAAATCAGCACCCAAAGCAGTTTTTTCATGCGGAAACCTCCTTCGTGAATCGAATTGGGGAGAAACTGTGGATAATCATACAACGATTCAACAGACAGGATTCTTCCAGCAAGCAGGAAAAATCGTTACCTATTCATATAGCGCGATTGGGCAGCAGCCGTACCATCACCAGCTCGCACGGACACCACAGGCGCGGCGCACAGGCGGAGTTCGTCATGCCGCGGCTGATGAACAGTTTGTCATCAAAATAAAACCCGCTCGTCAATTTCGGGAAAAGCCCCTGACCCGGCGAGTAAATTCCCTGCGAACCAATCCGCACCTGCCCGCCGTGCGCGTGCCCCGCGAGCGTCAGGTCAATGTCCAGCCCCTGCACCAGCGGCGCGAAGTACTCCGGGTGGTGGCAGAGCAGCAGCTTGAACCCGTCCCGCGCCGCCATGGCTTGCAGGAACGGCTTTTTTGCGTCCATTTGCGCGCGAACGGGCGGCATTCCCGGCATTTTCCGCGCGCTGCTGACTCCGCCGAGGGTGATGCCGCGGAAGTCCACAAAGCAGTCGTCCAGTACGGTAACGTCGCTTTTCTGCACCAAAGGAAGGTATTCCGCGATGTCGGGCAGCAGCCGCTCGTGGTTGCCGAGGTTGTAGAACGTGGGGGCGACGCGCGGCGCGAGGTCGAGGAAGCGCGCGGCGTTGCGCCATCCGTGGCGGCTGTGGCGGTTGACGAGGTCGCCGCCGATGAGAATCGCGTCGCAGCCCCGCATGAGCGAAAGCGCCTCATCCGCATCGCCGTTGTGGAAATCCGCGGCAAATGCGAATGTTAACGGCTGGGTAATTTTATCCGACGTGACGGTGATGGTGTTCTTCTGCATCATGCGTGTGCCCTCCGAAGCAGCAGGATGCCCGGCAGCAGCGTCACCGCGGCGAAAACCGCCTGTGCGCCGCCGAGCAGCAGCAATGCGCGGGTGACTTGCGCCTGCGCGATGGACGAGAGCGGGTGGAGCAGCCCCGGCAGGTTGAGCAGCAGCGCAGGGAGCAGCAGCAGCAGCGCGGCGAGGCCTGTGGCGGTGAGCGTTGCGCCGATGCGGACGCGGCGGCAGCAAAGCAGGAGCAGAATCGCCGCCAGCAGACAGACCGCGCCGCTGATTTCGACCGCGTGGAGCAGACGTGGGAGGCTGCATTTCTGTGCCGCCAGTCCGCCGAGCAATTCCATCAGGCTCTGCCGGATGGGGAAGGAATATCGCTGGACAAACTGCGAGAGGGGGTAAACGACCTCGTCGCGGGCGGTGGCGCGGCGAAAATCCGCATCCACGCGGGTTTGGAAGCCTTCATCCGCCATGACAAGGGCGACCATTTCGCGCTCATCAAGGGGGGCGGGAGCGGCGGGCAGTTCCTCCGCGTCGGTGCGGAAGAAATCGTGCCAATAAACCGCAAGTTCCGCTTGATACGCCGCGCAAGCGCCGGACAGGGGGGCAAGCGCAGCGTCGGAGAGGGCAAAATCCGCCTGAATCTGCGCGGCGTTCCACTCGGTTTTGTGCTGACTTTCTTTTTCGCTGGATGACAGGACAGACGCGGCGAACGTGCGCGTGGTGGCGAAGAAAATCAGCCCGCACAGCAGCGAAACGAGCAGCAGCACGGTGGTCAGGAGAGAGCAAAAATACTGCGAAAGCGCCGAACCGGCGCGATTTGGGCGCATCACGGCAGCACCGCCACGTTGAGCAGCGCGTGGATGAAATCCTGCCCGCCGAGGAGGACGGCGAGGCACAGAAACACCGTCAGCAGCACGAAGGGCAGGAGCAGCAGGGGGAGAAAATGCTTGGTAGGCATGGGACACCTCCGGGATAATTAGCAATGAGGAATGAGCAATTTTGAGGGATAAACAAGAGGTTACGACGGGTGGCATACGGGGTGGTCGCGCCCATTTGGCGCGACACAGCACGGTTGTTGGAAAGAGCGGCTGGGGGGCGCGTCTGAGGACGCGCAAAGTTACTGCGCAGGGACGCTTCGCTGCCTGCGACCAAGGCTGCCGCGCTTGAATTTTCCTTTTGAGTTGGCTGGACGAGGAACAGTTGGGGCGTTGCCCCAAACCCCAGCAGGGACGCTGTCCCTGCACCCTGCAAGGGACATTGTCCCTTGACCCTTTTTGGGCTACCCGGCTTGGTTACACTTCCAAACTTAGTGGTGTCTGGTGCTTTCCCTTGTGCGGCGGCGCTTCTTTTGAATCTGCTCCGCCTGGGGCTTTTCCCCCTTGAGTTCCAGCAGCTGGTCGCGGAGTTTCGCCGCCTGCTCGAAGTCCAGCGCCTTCGCCGCCGACAGCATCTGGTCTTCCACCTGCTTCATCAGCGCGTTCCGCTCGTCCTCGCTCATCGCGGCGGGCGCGCTTTCTTCCGCCTTCTTCGTAATCTCCAGCACCTGATGCACCGCGTTGCGCACCGACTCCGGCGTGATGCCGTGCACGCGGTTGTACTCCTCCTGAATCGCGCGGCGGCGGTTGGTTTCGCTGATGGCGCGCATCAGGCTGTCCGTCATCACATCGGCGTACATAATCACCCGCCCATCGACGTTTCGCGCGGCGCGCCCGATGGTCTGCACGAGCGACGTTTCCGAACGCAGGAAACCTTCCTTGTCCGCGTCGAGAATCGCGACGAGCGACACTTCCGGCAAGTCCAGCCCTTCGCGCAGGAGGTTGATGCCCACCAGCACGTCGTATTCGCCGAGCCGCAGCCCGCGAATCAGCGCCATGCGATCCATCGTCGTCACGTCGCTGTGCAGGTAGCGGACGCGGATGTCCATGCTTTGCAGGTACTCCGTCAGGCTCTCCGCCATCCGCTTGGTGAGCGTCGTCACCAGCACGCGCTGTTTTTTCGCCACGACCTGGTGGATTTCGCCCACAAGGTCATCCACCTGACCGGTCGCCTTGCGGAGGATGATTTTGGGGTCAAGCAGCCCGGTCGGGCGGATAATCTGTTCCACAATCTGGGATGCGTGGCTGATTTCATACGGGCCGGGCGTTGCGGAGACGAAAATCGTCTGCCCGATGCGCTGCTCAAACTCCTCGAACAGCAGCGGACGATTGTCAAACGCCGACGGCAGCCGGAAACCATATTCGACAAGCTGCTCCTTGCGCGCGCGGTCGCCGTTGTACATGGCGCGAATCTGCGGCACGGTGACGTGGCTCTCGTCGATGAAGCACAAAAAGCCCTTGGGGAAATAATCCAGCAGGGAATAGGGCGCGTCGCCGGGCTTTCTGCCATCGAAGTAGCGCGAATAATTCTCAATGCCGCTGCAATAGCCGATTTCGCGCATCATCTCGATGTCGTAATTTGTCCGCTGGGCGATTCGCTCCGCCTCCAGCAGCTTGCCCTCCTTTGTGAACTTGTCGACCTGCTCCTTCAAATCGCGCTCGATGACGGCGATTTTCTCCGGCAGATTCGTCTGGTCAGTCGCGTAGTGCGTCGCGGGATAGACGCTTGCGTGCTCCAGCGACGCCAGCGTGTGCCCGGACACGACCTCGAACTCGCTGATGGACTCGATTTCGTCGCCGAAGAACTCAATCCGCAGGCCGTGCTCCTTGCCGCCCGCGGGGATGATTTCCAGCACGTCGCCGCGTACGCGGAACGTCCCGCGCTCAAACTCCACGTCGTTGCGGTCGTACTGGATGGCAATCAGCTGGCGGATGAGGTCGTCGCGCCCAATCGCCATGCCCGGCCGAAGGGACACCATCTGCCCCTCGTACTCGCTGGGGTCGCCCATGGAGTAGATGCAGCTGACCGACGCGACGATAATCACGTCCCGCCGCTCCCGAAGCGCTGCCGTCGCGCTGTGGCGGAGGCGGTCGATTTCCTCGTTGATGGCGGCGTCCTTCTCGATGTAGGTGTCCGATGACGCGATATACGCTTCCGGCTGATAGTAATCATAATAGGAAACGAAATATTCCACCGCGCTGTCGGGGAAGAACGCCCGGAACTCCGAGCAGAGCTGCGCCGCCAGCGTTTTGTTGTGCGCAATCACCAGCGTCGGGCGCTGCACCTGTGCAATCACGCTTGCCATGGTGAACGTTTTGCCCGACCCGGTCACGCCCAGCAGCACTTGCCCCTTCATGCCCGCGTTGACGCCCTTTGTCAGCGCCTCAATCGCCTGCGGCTGATCTCCGCTTGGCTGATACGGGGCTTTCAGCACGAACTTCCCGCGCGTCTCGTCCATCCGCCAATCCTCCTTTGCCTGTTTGTCTGATTATCATACCACGTTTGCTTTTTTCTGTGAAGGGGAACAGGGGAAAATTAGCAATGAAAACGCGTCCGCAGACGCGCCTAAAAGCAACAATAGAGAACAGGCTGCATGGGTGCGGACTGCGAAGGAGTCCAGAGGGCGAGCGCAAAGCCCTCTGGTCGCGTCCGCAGACGCGA
>CEAF01034050.1_pt1 | contig 11635 bp, 10 predicted proteins | sample 557431 | NCBI WGS metagenome assembly CEAF01 (sample SAMEA3182068, study PRJEB8094) | gut metagenome | biome: human; feature: gut; material: Stool; isolation source: human stools | place: Canada | collected 2013-11-18 | reverse complement strand
GTTAAGTCTCTGATGAATACATGCCCGAAAGATTGTCTGAGATGTCCCGGAAGCAAGGTATTCATCATTTTGCAAATGCCCTTTATAAACACATTTGGTATAGTGTTCCTAAGCATTTGCCTATCGCCATTGCAGTAATGATGATGGCAATGCCGTGCTGCAATTTCGTACGGGTACATAGTATTGGAATAACCTTTAGCACCTCTGCCAATGCCATGGAAAGGCAGCCGATATATACCCCGGAAAATAATCCTATGACCGCCAAAAATACAACGCCAAACGGAATATGCGGCTCATATATTAACAACAGATTTCCTGCTGTCCCGCCAAGCATGATCACCGTTTCCATCGGATATGTCCGTGAGGCTAACCCAAAGCGGTCTGTCATCCGTGGTATTACTCCCAGAATGGTGATCAATGCAAAAACTCCACTGGCGACAGCTAATCCTGCTGCCAGTCCAATAAATGCTAATACTATCGTCACCGGATCTCACTTCCTTCCCGTGAAGCATCCGCAACGATCGCCTTATTCATCTCCTCTTCATAATTGCGCATTTCAATATGAATTGGCGTCGGATCCTCTTTCACTTTTGAAGCGCTAAAATGATTATAAAATCCTAAGATTCCAAGCGGAATTCCAATACTATAAAACAGCTCTAACGCAGATGCCCCCTTTTTTTCATGTCCCATGACCAGCAGATAGATCTGATCAAACAGATCTCCAACACTGACATCCGTATCAAATGTCATGATCGTAAAGGCCGACCCAAAAAAGACAATGCATGTCAACACCAACAACTTTAAATATTCCAACGCTTTATTTTCCTGTTTGGGAATATGATACTCAACCACAACATCCGTCTCACCTATCAGAACAATTTGTGCTTCTCGAATTTCCCTGCGGATCAGTTCGATCAGCTTAAGTGACGAAATGACTTTCTTTTGGTTTTTGTCGCCTTTTACCTGCAATGCTACGATCTTATTGATATGCTTGGTCACTGCATAATCACTGCATTGAATCTGTGCAATATCACCGATCGTTACCTTTTTGTTCACAACCTGCACACTCTGATCTAATTTCATATAAATCGTATTATCTTTCAATTCAACCTCATTTCTGCACACTTTCCAAACATTTCATTATCCACAAGATTACTACAGTTCTCTGCCGGCAGAAATCGCTATGTTGCGGCTGTAAAATACTTAGTATCCCTTGATATAATAAGCAATATGTGACCCGCCGGCAGTTTCAAATGTGCGAAGTTTGAGCCCATGAAACATCTTACACTGATCATAATATTATGCAGTCATGCAGTGAGCTTAAATGTGCAAAGTGTGCGTTGTAATACTATTATCTTGCCCGTTTCCTCACGTTTTATGCACGTGTTTGCAAAACAACACCGATATGTATTTGCTTTATGCAAGTCCGGATTCTCCACGCAGTTTTAATAATATTTTTTTCTCTAAGCGGCTTACCTGTACCTGACTAATGTGTAGCTTTTCTGCAACCTGACTTTGCGTCATATCATCAAAATAGCGATATTCGATCAATCGGCGTTCCCGCTCTTCCAAGCTTTCCAATAACTGTTTTACTAACATATGATCAAGCACTCGTTCTTTCTCGCTGTCATTAAGAACTCCTGTCATATCCTGCCCACTCACGAGACTGCCAATACGATTTCCAGGCATCTGTACGACCTGATCGATCAACTGCATTTCTTTGCCACTTTCCTGATAAAGCATCCGATCTATCGTTCCGACTTCGCGATTGGCTTCCAATGCCATAACGATTTCTTCACGCTCAAGTTCTGTTGCCGCAGCGATCTCATCTACCGTTGCACTACGTCCTAACTCATGATGCAGCCGTTCTCCTGCCTGATGAATCTTCCAGCCATTTTCCTTAAGAGTGCGGCTTACTTTGATCATGCCATCATCCCGCAAAAAACGCTTGATCTGCCCAGTGATCATTGGCACTGCGTACGTTGAAAATTTCACATCATAACTAAGATCAAAGTGATCAATTGCTTTGATCAGTCCAATGCAGCCGATCTGAAAAATATCATCCGCTTCATATCCTCTGCCATGAAATCTTTTCACAATATTCCAAACCAGACCGACATTTTGTTCTACTAATTGGTTCCTCGCAACACGATCTCCACTACGTGCCTTTTTCAGCAGTTCTAACGTGTCCATCTTGCGATTCATTCCTCTGCCTGCGCCTTTCCAATTTCTTTACTCATAATAATGGTTGTCCCCTCCCCCAATTTTGAAATCACTTGCAGCTCATCCATAAATGCTTCCATAAAAGCAAAGCCCATTCCGGACCGTTCCCATTCCGGTTTCGTCGTATACAAAGGTTCCATCGCCTTTGGAATATCTTCGATACCAATGCCTTCATCGCGCACAGTAACTTCTATTTGTTTGCCGCAGATCCTGCAGACGATCGTAATCTCTCCCTCTCTTCCACCATAACCATGAATAATGCTGTTGGTTACCGCCTCCGATACTGCTGTTTTAATATCTGCCAGTTCTTCTAACGTTGGATCCAGCCTCGTCACATACGCTGCCACTACTGTCCGCGCAAATGCTTCATTTGCCGAATCGCTATCGATTGTTAATGTCATTTCCCGTTTCATGCCTTATCTTCCTCCTGTCCTGCACTCTATACCTTCTAATTACTGACTACCCCTGTCAATTTGTTACCTCTCTTTTTCATTCACCTTACTATAATTGATCCTCCTGTCTGACGCTTCCGTTCCTGCTGCGTAACAACTTTTGCCCTCTCACAGATTTTCCACCGCCTCCTGCGGTGTGACATACTTCTCTACGATCTGATACAAACCGGACATTCGAAAGATCCGGTCAATATTCTTACCAACACCTGTCACAGCTGTCTTACCTCCCAGAAACATAACCTTTTTATGCCTTCCCATGATCAATCCAATCCCTGAGCTATCCATAAAATCAACATCTGAAAAATCAAAAATAATATGTTTCACATTTCCCGCCTGGATCAGCTTGTCCGAGGTCGCCCGCAGATCGATCACCGCATGATGATCTAATTCCTTGGTAACATATACGATCAAACTTTGTCCTTGCAGCTCATAATGCACTTGTTCCATTATTAATCGCCTTCCTTCCCTTATTTTTAAACGGAACAAAGTGGGCTTGCCCACTTTGCGCGTCACCGCTAGGTTGCGTATGCAATCTTCCTCTGTGCGGTGATCGCATCCTCGCGGAGCGTTTTTTTCTTTATAGGAAACGACAAGTTTCCTATAAACGCAAAAATCCCTGCCAGAGTATTCTTTCCTTCGTATACTCTGACAGGGAAACCTATCATTTTATCCAGTTGGTAATTTATTCGCCAAGTTCCCGCAAACGTCTCTTCGCCTCGCTGACACGCTTGGAATCCGGATAGTTATCTACAATCTTGTTGTAATAACTCTTTGCCTTCTCGACATCTGATTTCTGCTGATAACAGCGGCCCAAGAAATAAATGGCATCTGTGTTATTTTCGTCAAAAGATAATGACTTCTCTAACAACTTAATGGACTTGTCATAATCTTTCTTCGAATACGAACCGGTGCCATTATAGGCATCACGTCCCTCTTCAAAATACTTCTTTGTCGCAGTCGCATAGGTTGCCTTTTTGATCTTATCATAGCAAGATTTTGCAACGTCCGAAGTCAGTCTGTCTGCATTGATCTTCACCAATTTATCCGCAGCATCAGCCTTTTTGTTTTTCTGATAGTCATCGTATGCGCCAATTAACGCATCGTACACTTCCTGAACACCAGACACCTGTGTAGGATCCCCGCCCTGAAGATCCTTGATCTTGTTCTGCAGTTCCTCAACCTGAGACTTTAAAGACTTGTTCTGATCTTTTAGTGTGGACAGATCGCTGTCACTTGCCGCCTGATTTTCACTGTACTGCTTGAAGTTTTTGTTTGCATTGCTCGCCAGCGTGGCACGCATATGCGGGATCACCAAAAAATACATCACAGCCAGACCGATGATCACACCAATGATAATATTAACAAATGGCATAACGGATGGCCGCTCTTCTTTGTATGGTGTGATCGTCTTGTACGCATCCATCTCCACACTTGGCAGTTTTGAAGCTTTCTTCGCATTTTCCTGTTCTTTTTCTACCGCTTTCACTACAGGATCCGAAGACTTATTCTTCATATCTGAGAGTTCTTTCAGATAGCGGATCGTTGTCGTATTCGTCACATCGATCTTATGTGCAGCACGCATCAAACGATACGCTCTCGCACGGTTATCCCGACGCTCGGTCTTCATATAAAGCAATGCCAAAAGCTGGCTTGCACGTATAAAATTCGGGTTGAGATTGACAACCTTTTTGAGCTGGATGATCGCCATATCGTCATCCCCATGCTTTGCCGCCTGCAATGCTGTATTGTACTTCTTGATCGTCTGATTGTACGTATCCAACTTGTTCGGATTAGACTGAACTTCACGAATGTACTCTTCCGCATCATTATCTTTGTCCTGATAATGTTTGCTAAGAACCCATTCACTCAGCGCAGCTACGATCTCGCCTTCCTCATAGTAGATCAAACCCAGCAGATTTCTAGCACTGGTATTTAATTTATTGAACTGAAGACTCTGTTTCAAGGAAACGATCGCACCGGATAAGTCCCGAACTTTCGCCTGGCTTAATGCCAAATTATAAAAACTGTTAGACAGGCTTACGGTTTTGCGATAACTTCGAAGCTCCTGTCCGCAATTATCACATCGATTTTTCGTAAAGGCTACCGCCACATTACATCTTGGACAATTCATCGTTCTTCCACCCACTCCTCTGGAGCTTTGTTACCTTCCATCTTACCTTTTAGGATCGTCTGCAGCAAATCCGTAACATCCGTTGTATTATTTCCATAAATTGCATCTTCTGCCTGCTCCACATCGAGACTCGGCTGAAACTTTGCTAATTCTGCCTCAAAATCAATCATACTCTACCTCCTGCTCTACTGCAATGCTATTTCTACGCAAACTTCGACATCGCATGAAAACTGCTCTCATGCCTATGTCTTACGATGTTTTCTTGATTCTTTCGTCATCCCAGCATTGACGCCCCGCTATGCTTCATCGATATGATATACGATGATCCCATTGCCTCTGCGGGCATATTCTACATGCTGCTCCAGCTCTTGTACCTGTGTTTTCATTCCATTGACGGAAATGCAGGTTCCCGGATGCACATAACGGTCAACCGTCACCTTCGCCACATTTGCCTTTTCCATTGCCAGGACAGTCGCCTGTATCTTTTTCTCTAGTTCACTAATTTCTGTATCTTTTTCTATTTTACCACGCATTAAGACACGCTTCTTCTCCATCAAAGCAGCATTTTTCGTCTGCTCCATCAGAGTATCTATGCGTTCAATCCCCTGCGCGATCCGCTCCCATTCATCCAATGCTTTTTTCTTGGACTCCGTCAGCAGATTCATCTTCGTCACAAGATTTTCCGCAACACCTGCTTCAACCTGATTTTCCACTTCAGCTACATTTCCGATATTGGTTGCCTTGATCTGCCTTTGGGCGCTGATATGACCACCTATGATGCTGCCAAATCTACCGGACACGACCACATCTTCTCCTGCCTCGATCTGACAGTTCATGATCGCATTCGCATTGACACATCCGTCCGCACAGATCGTACACTGCTCAAAAAACTTCGCGCTGACATTTCCTTTTGCCCGGATAAATCCCTTTCCATTCCCCTGCATACCATTCTTCAAGGTAATATCACGGTTTGCCTGCAGATCTGCTCCTTCCACAAATCCATCAACCAAGATGGATCCTTTCTCCGAAACGACCGATACTCCGGATCCTACATTTCCACGGATGCGAATATCTCCTCGGAAACAAATACTGCCTGTGGAATTGGTTAGATCACCCTCGACCACAAACTCCTGATCGATAAAGATCTTATCCATGGTTTCCACGATCTTACCGCTGCGATTAGCGATATAGGTACATCCATCTTCAGCACACGCAAAACCTTTTCCGAATAATCTGGCAAGATTCTTTCCCTTGCGGGCGACCAGAATATTACCATGTACATCCATACCATCCTTCGCCTCCGTCGCCGGATGGTAGACGGCAATCACATCTCCTTCTTTTACGGAAGGGATATTGCCATACTGGCTGTAATCCACCGAACCGTCTTCCAATATTTTGGGTTTGTGATCCGTTTCCCGATGAAAGGCATACTCATACCAGCCATCTTCTCCATTCACGCAAGGCGTTCCCTTCGCAACAACAACCCATTGATCATACAGCAATCCGTTTGCCAGCTGCTGAATTGTCTCCTCCTGCAGTCCACTGGTGACGCCTGCCTCACTGAGCCGATTTTTCAACAATGCTGCCGTGTAGTGACTCTCGCCTTGTTGAATCCACACGCTCGCGGAAAGCTGATCCTCTGCAACCATGATCTGAATTGATTCCTGATTGTTCTCTGTCTGAAAATCTGTCACAGTCAAACGCCCCCTTCCCCCTACAAGATATGCCTTACTCTACTACGACCTGTCGTGTTACAGGCTGCTATATGAGCATTTTATCATTTTGTAAAGAGGACGCAGTACGCACTTATGTGTATACTGCCTCCTCTTTTGATTTTAGCATAAGGATTCTTATATTACAAGAAAGGGAACGATGAATTTTCTCTTACTTTTCTAAGGCTTTTAATTCCTCTTCCACTTTCGCCATCATAGCTGTGTATTTTTCGAGTTTTGCACGTTCTTCCGCAACCTTTGCCTCCGGTGCCTTGCTCATAAATTTCTCATTTCCAAGCATTCCATTGACACGCTTCAACTCGCCCTCCAACTTCTTCTTTTCTTTGGTGAGGCGCTCTTTTTCCTTGGCAAAGTCAACCAGATCAGCAAGAGGCATATACGCAGTTGCCTTATCGATCACAACAGATACCGCATTATCCTCAATACCAGTCTTGTCTGCCTGTACATGAACCTCTGATGCAGAGATCATATGCTGATATGCCGGGATCAGCTCTTCCAAAGCTGCTCCTGTCGCCTCGTCATCTGCTACGAGATATACAACTGCCTTACGGGAAGGTGCTACATTCATTTCCGTGCGAATATTTCGGATACCACGGATCAGATTTTTCATGAGTTCCGCCTTTGCTTCAGACTGCTCATCTTCCCACTCCTTGCGGTAAACCGGCCAGTTGGAGATCATGATGGATTCTTCCTCTGACTGCAATGTGCAGAAAATCTCCTCTGTGATAAACGGCATATATGGGTGCAGCAGTTTCAAGGACTGGATCAATACTGTCTTTAATGTCCAGAAAGCTGCATTTGCAGAAGCAGGATTTTCATCCTTAGCAAATAATCTTGGCTTAACAAGCTCGATGTACCAGTCACAGAACTCTGTCCATACAAAGTCATAAATCTTCTGTACTGCCACACCTAACTCATATTTCTCCATGTTCTCTGTGACATCTGCTGCCACATGATTTGCTGCAGACAAGATCCAACGGTCGATCACTTCCAGATCCTCTTTTGCCGGCTCTGTGATCACATTATCGCCTAAATGCATCATGATGAAACGAGAAGCATTCCATACTTTATTGGCAAAGTTACGGCTTGCCTCTACACGCTCCCAATAGAAACGCATATCATTACCCGGTGCATTGTTGGTTACCAAAGTAAAACGAAGCGCATCTGCACCATACTTATCAATGACCTCCAAAGGATCAATACCATTGCCAAGAGATTTACTCATCTTACGGCCCTGACTGTCTCTTACCAGTCCGTGGATCAATACTGTATCAAACGGCACCTTTCCGGTATGCTCCAAACCGGAGAACATCATACGGATTACCCAGAAGAAAATTATATCATAACCGGTTACCAGAGTGCTTGTTGGATAGAAGTAATCCATTTCCTCTGTGTTATCCGGCCATCCCAGTGTACTGAAAGGCCACAGTGCGGAGGAGAACCAAGTATCCAGCGTGTCCGGATCCTGTCTCATTGGCTTGCCGCATTTTGGACAGTTGCAGGTATCTTCTTTCGTAACAACCATTTCACCACAATCATCGCAGTAAAATGCCGGAATACGATGTCCCCACCAAAGCTGACGGGAAATACACCAATCACGGATTCCCTCTAACCAATGATAGTAAGTCTTATCAAAATGAGGTGGCACAAACTTTGTATCTCCATTCTTCACTGCATCGATTGCCGGTTTTGCCAGGTCTTTCATAGCAACAAACCACTGCTTTGATACTCGTGGTTCTACAGTTGTATGACAACGATAGCAGGTACCTACATTGTGCTCATGGTCTTCTACTTTCAGAAGAGCACCTTCTGCCTCCAAGTCAGCAACGATCGCTTTTCTTGCCTCATAGCGGTCCATGCCTGCATATTTCGGATAATCTTCTACAATCTTGGCATCATCTGTCAGTACATTGATCACTTCCAGGTTATGACGAAGTCCTACCTCAAAGTCGTTCGGGTCATGTGCCGGTGTGATCTTTACAACACCTGTACCAAATTCCATATCAACATAATCATCTGCGATAATTGGGATCTGACGATGTACAATTGGAAGATCCAAAGTCTTACCCACCATATCTTTGTAACGATCATCATTTGGATTAACTGCTACTGCCGTATCACCAAGTAATGTCTCCGGACGCGTTGTCGCCAAGTCAATATAACCGGTTCCGTCCGTTGTCTTATAACGCAAATGCCAAAAATGACCTGCCTGATCCTCATACTCTACCTCTGCATCAGAAATAGAAGTCAGACATTTTGGACACCAGTTTATGATACGCTCTCCACGGTAGATCAAGTCTTTGTTATATAACTTTACAAACACTTCTTTTACTGCCTTAGAGCATCCCTCATCCATCGTAAAGCGTTCTCTATCCCAATCACAGGAAGAGCCGATCTTCTTGAGCTGTTCTACAATGCGGCCACCGTACTGCTTCTTCCAGTCCCAAACATGCTCCAGAAACTTTTCTCTTCCAATATCTTCTTTGCTGATTCCCTCGGCACGCAGCTTTTCTACGACTTTTGCCTCTGTAGCGATCGAAGCATGATCGGTACCCGGTACCCAAAGAGCCTCATATCCCTGCATTCTCTTGAAACGGATCAAAATATCCTGCAATGTATTATCCAGGGCATGTCCCATATGAAGCTGTCCTGTAATATTTGGAGGTGGCATAACGATCGTGAATGGTTTCTTGTCACGATCTACCTCCGCATGAAAATACTTCTTTGCAATCCACTTGTCATACGTTCTCTGCTCAATATCCGCAGGATCGTAATTTTTTTCCAACTCTTTTGCCATAATCTTTTTCCTTTCTCTTAACATACAACACTTGCATCCTCGCGGAGCGTTTATTGCTTTATAGGAAACAAGAGATTTCCTATAAAGTAAAAAACGCCCTCTGCACATAGTGCAAAGGGCGATTATACGCGGTACCACCTTTGATCGCAATGTAAAAATCACATTACCTCTTGCATCGATAACGAGATGAACCGATGTCTCTTACTATCTGTTCAGAGACATGACTCCGAAGCTACCTTCTGCTTTCGTTCTATTCAAATGGTCTTTCAGCCAATGAACCATTCTCTCTGTGAACTCCGAAAACGTACTCCTCTTCTTCAACGTCATTATACTTAATGATCAACCAATAATTCTACGAGCGCCGCAAGGCTTTCTGTAGTACATATTGGAAATCTTAATACCATCACTTGGGTTGCTGGCGTGTACTACACGTCCACCACCGATATACATTGCCACATGACCGATACGACTACCGTTACGATAGAAGATCAAATCTCCCGGCTGTACGTTCGACAGGCTTACCTTAGAACCACATCCTGACTGTGCTGCTGCACTATGTGGAAGACTATATCCAAACTGTGCATAAACACTCATTGTAAATCCGGAACAATCGGTTCCTCTAGTCAAACTGGATCCACCATATACATATGGATTACCAACAAAGTTCTGTGCATAGCTTGCAACCTCTGAACCGTTGCCGCTTCCTGTATATGAACTATAGCTCTTAGATGAACTGCTCTTCTTGCTGGAGGAGCTGCTCTTTCTGCTAGATGAACTGCTCTTTCTGCTGGAAGAACTTCTTCTTGTTACAGAACTGCTGCTCTTTCTGCTAGATGAACTGCTTCTATTGCTAGAAGATGAGCTGCTTCTATTGCTAGAAGATGAGCTGCTGGAAGAGCTTGAAGATGAACTGGAAGAACTGCTTGCAGACTGCTGACGCGCACGCTCTGCTGCCAATGCTGCCAAACGCTCCTGCTCTGCCTTCTCTGCTCTTGCTTTTCTTCTTGCCTCAGCCTTCTCTTCTGCAATGGATACTGCTTTCTTGAAGTTCGCATGAAGACAAACAAACTCTCTCGCTACGAAACCATCCTCACCATCGATAGAGATCTTAACCCAATCCTTACCGACCTTGACAACTTCATAATTTTCATCTTCCGGGATCTGTGTCATGATCGTAGAAGAAGTATTTGGCTTCGTACGAACATTTAATGTAACGGTTCCCGGTTTTACCTTCGCATAATATTTACCATACTTAGCAGCAAGCTTCTGTGCTTTAATACCTGTTGCCAAATATTCACTCTTAATGTAACCTGTCACCTTACCGGACTCAATCTTAGCCCAGCCATTCTTATTAGACAGTACCTTTGCTGCGCATCCTTCATACAGCTTTCCAAGGATCTTGGAATCTGTATTCGGTTTCTTACGAACATTCACATAATCATCTGCAATGGAGATCGCTGTATCGACAAACTGCTTTGTAACATGTGGTGTCGGTACCGGCGTTGCCGTTGGTGCTGTTGTCGCTGCAGGTGTCACAGCTGCCTGTGTTGCTACAGGTGACGCAGTCGCTGCCGGCGCCTCAGTTGCATCAATATTTTCTTCCTGTTCCTCTTCATTATAAACGTCTGCATAATGCTTGTCCAAAGAAAGAGAAAGTCCTGCCATCTCTGTCTCTTTACACATGGTTGCAGCATTTGTATCTACTCTTACTGAACCTGCCGCTAATGCAAGTGTCAGTGCCGTTCCACAAACCGCGGCTGTCTTGACCCAATGTGTCTTAATCATAAAAGCCTCCAAACTGTAAACAATCCTTTGTAATCTATTCTAAGTTTCTTCAAGCACTTATTCATGTAATAATTATTACAAATTTATTACATAACAGTTGTCATTATAACAACCTAAATTCATCTTGTCAATAGTTCTACAACAGAATACGAATGGAATTTACACGTATTTCCAGTATCTTCCACTGATAAGATGGCTTTTTCACTCATCCCAAATTGTTACATTTTGTTACAATTTGCATTCTACTCTTATAGTCCACATTCATATTTCTCCCATTTTCCATAAATCCGAAAAACACTCTACACAGACATCCCGGTCATATTCTTAACGCAAACTTCCCATACCCCAAATCTCCCACAACCACATATTGCTTATTATGTCGATGTTTTTATCATATTTTGCAGCCACCATACAGTGAAATCTGCCATCAAGAAACTATAGCAATTGCCTTGTTGCAATTAGTTTTTACTGTGATTTCTAAATTTTGTTGTCTCTGATGATTGATTTACATGCC